>Ga0302326_10010199_pt1 | contig 20375 bp, 20 predicted proteins | sample Palsa_T0_3_FD_202264 | JGI IMG/M metagenome (GOLD analysis project Ga0302326, IMG submission 202264) | Peat permafrost microbial communities from Stordalen Mire near Abisko, Sweden - Palsa_T0_3 | ecosystem: Environmental > Terrestrial > Soil > Palsa > Peat permafrost | place: Sweden: Abisko...
GACCCAAGCCCGCACCGTTGCCCTGTTCCTCCTGGCTGCGGCTTCCGCCGCCGCCCAATACGTTTCCCCTGCGCCCCCCGGGCCGGTCCCAGGCGCCCTCGACGACTATCTCAAATCCGCCGAGCCCGGGCTCACGGGCTGGGACTTCATCGTCAACGACCGCGTGCGCAGCGAGAACAAGTCCGACGCGGGTACGACCCATGCGGGCTCGAATTTCGACTTCGACAGCGCGTCCCCGACCGACAACAGCAATGACTACTGGCTGAACCGGCTCCTGCTGAAGCTTTCCTACACCAGCGACTTCTTCGGCGTGGTCGTCGAGGGGCGCTCCAGCTATTCCTTTGGCGACAATCGCTATACCTCAACCGCGGCCGGGAAGAACCTGGCCGAGGACGACGGCCCGGCCCAGCTCCAGATGGCCTACATCACCCTGGGGAACCTGAAGGAATACCCGGTCACGGCGAAGATTGGCCGCCAGGAGCTGACCTACGGCGACCAGAGGCTCGTGGGAAATGCCTTCTGGCTGAACATCCCGCATACCTTCGACGCGGTGAAGGTGCGCTATCAGGACGCCAACTTCGGCGTGGATGTGTTCACGGCGAACCTGGTCTACGTGGACGACCACGGCTTCGAGCAGTCCAACTCCCAGGACACGCTTTCGGGAATCTACGCGGACATGCCGTTCATCTCCAAGAGCAACGTCAACGAGGTGTACCTCTTTGCGCGCAATGTGGCGCGCGGCATCGTCACCGACAATTGGTCGCAGGTCCCCGCCCCGTTCCGTTTCACCTCTCCCGAGGACATCTACACGCTCGGCTACCATGCCAAGTCCAAGGCCGGGGCCTATGGCCCATGGGACTACGGCCTCGAGGGCATGTGGCAGTTCGGCAACCGCACCGCCGTTTTCCCGGCGACCACGGTCGCCGTCGCCGAGGCGGCTCCGAGGCTTGACCAGAATGCGTGGGCCTTCGTCGCCCAGGCCGGCTACACATGGACAGAACAGCCCTTCACGCCGCGGCTTGCCTTGATCTTGAGCGTCGCCTCAGGTGACCAGAACTCGAAGGACAAGGACAGCGAGACCTTCCTGAATATCCTGCCCTCCAACCACGGCCTCTATGGGGCGATGGACCTGTCGAGCCTCCAGAACATCAAGGACCTGCGCCTTTCCTACTCGCTGAAGCCGAGCAAGACGACGAATCTCACCCTCGACCTGCACAAGCAGTACCTCGAGACCACCGACGACTTCTGGTACAACGTGGCCGGCGTTCCGCGCAACACGGCGGGAGCCACGCCGGGAAGCGGCAAGGGTTTCAACATCAACCCGAACTACAGCCCGGACCTGGGCGAGGAGGCCGACATCATCGGCGGCTGGACCCCGACCAAGGGCCTGCTGCTCGAGGCCGGCGTCGGTCAATATTTCAGGGGTGAGTACATCAAGGAGTCCTTCAGCAAGGTCGGTTCACAGGACGCGGAGTACGCCTACGTGCAGGTGACGGTGAACCTCTGATCTGGTTATTTCCTCGCGACGAGGTCAGCCAGGCGCGGGGCGAACTCCAAGGACGCCCCGCCAGGCGCCACCGATTTCCAATCCCGCGCGGGATGGCGGCTGTCGAGCATCAGGTAGTGCTCCCCTTCCGACACGGCGCTCGGAGCCCGAAGTGCCGGGCTTCTCGCCCCGTCGCACCACTGGTTTCCCGGGGCCAAGGCGGCCGGCGGGAGTTCTACGCCGTCCCAACTCCGGGGGATCGTCGCGACGGATTCAACATGTTCGTCGGGAACGACGACCGTGGGGATGAGATGGGCCGGCGGCCACGCGAAGGGATAATGCCGCCGGCGGTGTTTACCTCCATAACCTATGAATACCCTAAGCGCTCCCCTTTGCCGACTTACCGCGACGCTCCTCCTCGGGGGAGCCATCGCGGCCGTGTCTCCCGCGGCTTTCGGAGGCGACGAGGCCGATGCCGTCGCCATCTCCTCCAAGGTCAGCACCGACTATGTGCGCCCGAGTGACGACAAGGGAGCACCCCTCCCCGAGTCCTATGTGTTTGCCAAGGGCGGCCTGTGGCGCAGCGCCGACGCGGGCACCAAGGACGACCTCGACTTCATGCAGGTCGCGCATGCGGTGGCGGGTCCCCTCGCAGGCCAGAATTACCTTTCCAGCAGGGATCCCAAGACCACCAAGCTGATGATCATGGTTTACTGGGGAACCACACGGGTGCCGGACCACGCGGCCAACTCGATCGCGACGCAGAACCTTCAGGCGGCCAGCCAGGCGGCGCTCGCGGCCAACCACGCCGAGATCGTGCGCTTCAATCCCAATGACAGCTGCGCCCCCCAGCAGATGGCCCAGTCCACGACGGTCGGCTACTCGATAAGGACGCCGGAGCAGATCTCGACCGACGCGGCGATGACGGGCGCCATGGCCATGGAGGCCACGGAGGACAACCAGCGCACGCAGCTCGACAAGCAGAACGCCATGATGCTCGGGTACGACTCATGGTGGGCCGAGACGGCCCAGTTCAAGGACTCGCCGCTTGAGATCCGCAGGCAGGACATGCTGTCGGAGCTCGAGTCGCACCGGTACTTCGTGGTCCTCATGGCCTACGACTTCCAGATGCTCTGGAAGGACAAGAAGCCGAAGCTGCTTTGGGAGACCCGCTTCAGCATCAATGACGCCGACGACGATTTCGCCAAGCACCTCACCGCGATGATCAACTCGGCCGCCCCGTACTTCGGCAAGGACAGCGGCAAGCTCCTCCACAAGCCCCTGCCCGAGGGCCACGTCGAGGTCGGGCCGATCAAGAACCTGGCCTTCGCGGATTCGAAATGACGGGAAGCGGACCTTAGTCCGCCAGGGGCGAAAGGGTGAACCTGTGCTCCATGGGGACGGCGAACGCGGAGCACGCTGCCTGCTCGGCCTCGTTGTAGGAGGCCAGCGTCTGCGCCGCATCACCGGCGCCTGGCAGGCCCTTGGCCTGCGCCGCTAACATCTGGCGGCGCATGAGCTGCTCGTGGAGGCCGTCGTCGACGCTCCAGTGCACCTGGTTGGCCTGCTGCCTCATAGGGGTGTTCAGGCGCGCGAGGTTGACCCCCGAGTCCAGGGCCCCCGCGCTGAATGTGGCGACCTCCTGGTCGTCGATGTGCAACACATACCACTTGTGGGTGAGCCCGGTGACCACGAGGGGCTCGGAATCGAGGGATTCCAGGTTGGCTCCCACCTTCTGGGCCAGGCTGACGTCCGAGTCCTCGAAGTTGCGGGGAAGCGGGAGCGACTGGTCAGTCTCCTTCCACGCGAGGACCCCGTTCGCCAGGGTGAGGCCGTCCACGCGGGCGTTCTCGCTTGCGGTCGCGGTCCCCGCCGCGCCGTCGATCACGACGCGGGCCACGGTGGAAGGCGCATTCCATGCATGCAGCAGGCGGCAGCCCATGGCGATCTGGCCGCCGGAACCGGGATGGACGCGGTCGGGCAGGAGCTGCTTCGCCAGGTCGGGATTCTGGCCCCAGAGCTCCGCGAGCCCGAAGTCCAGGCTCTTTCCAAAGTCCACGACCTGCAGGTGCTTCTCGGCGGCGATGGCCGAGACGGCGTCGCCCAGCTGCCCGAGGACGGCGTCGTAGCCCTTGTCGAAACCCACGGGACGGGTGATGTCGTCGAACGGCGAGGTGCGGATAAGGTAGATGCGAGCTCCCGGTAGGGCGTCGCTCACCCGGCGCACGATGTCGCGGTAGCCCGACGTGAAGGCGTCGAGGGTCGGCTGCTCAAGCTTGCGGTATCCGCCGTCGTTCATGCCCAGCATGATGGTCACCACCGTCGGCTTAAGGGCGATCACATCCCTCTGGACGCGGACCTCGGCGTTGCCCGCCCAGCCTCCCGAGACCTTGTCGCCACCCACTCCAGCGTCGTAGAACCGGACATTCCACCGCGGGTAGTGGCAGCGCACGAATTCCTCGACCAGCCTGCAGTAACCCCCGTCCTGGGTGATGCTGTCCCCATAGAAGACGACCCGGTCGCCGTCATGGAGGGCAAAGGAGGGGCGGGTATCCGAAGCGTGGACCGAAGCGGTCGCCAACGCGGCAAGGACGATTGCGAATCCAGGGGTGAGATGCACGCGCCAACGATCGGAAATTCCGGGGCCCATCGCGAGCGAATATCGCCCTACCCGCCGCCGGTCTCGCCCAAGGGCGAAAGCGAGTAGCCGACGCCACGCGCAGTCCGGATCAGCTTCGTCGGGAACGGGTCGTCCACCTTTTCCCTCAGGTGGCGCACGTAGACGTCGACGATATTGGTGAGGCCCTCGAAGCCCTGGTCCCAGACGTGCTCGACGATCATGGTGCGCGAGAAGACGCGGCCGGGCTGGGTGGCGAGGTATTCCAGGAGGGCGTATTCCTTGGGAGTGAGCTCAATGCGCTTGCCCGCGCGGCGCACCTGCTGGGTCAGGCGGTCGAGCTCCAGATCCTCGACCCTTACCGTGCTCTGCTGGGTGACGGGCCCGCGGCGCAGCAGCGCCTTCACCCGGACCAGCAGCTCGGCAAAGGCGAAGGGCTTTGTCATGTAGTCGTCGGCCCCGGCTTCGAAGTTCGCCACCTTGCTCGCGGTGGCGTCCATGGCCGTGAGGATAAGGACCGGGACGGCGGTGTCCTTGACCCTGATCTTCTTCAGGAGCTCCAGGCCGCCGATGCCCGGCATGAGGAGGTCCAGGATGATCAGGTCGTACTTGTAGGTGTTCGCCATAGCCCAGCCTGCATTGCCGTCCGGGGCCACGTCGACGGCGTACCGCGCGGCCTTCAGCCCCCGGGCCACCATGTCGGCCACCTTTTGCTCATCTTCCACGATCAGAATGCGCATCGAGGCCACAGTGTAGCAGGCTTTCATCAAGGTTCGTGAAATAATTGATTAAAATTCTTTAATCCGGCCTGCCGCGAGACGGCCCGGATGCAGGGCGGTTTTCCCAGCGCAGGGCCGCAGGGAGCGCCCGTTTCCTGGGCCTTCTTCACCCTTTCGTCACGGCTGCGCCACACGACCGTAACAATGGCTGCCTAGGATGCGGGCGCTACCAAACACCCATTGATCCTTACCATGCTTCACAAATCGTCTCGTACGTGTCTCGCAGCGCTGACAGCGCTCGCCCTAACCGCTGGCACGGCCTTTGCCCAGCAGCCGGACAACTCAAAGTTGCTCATCGAGCTCCTCGTCAAGAAGGGTGTCCTTTCCCAGGCGGATGTAGACAGCCTCCAGGCTGAGATCGCCCAGAACCAGGCCGCGGCGCCCGCCCCGGCGACGACAACCACGACGACGACCACGGCCTCGATGCCGTCAGGCCCCGGGTATCCCACGGCCTCCGCCCCCACCACGGCGGCGCTCACCGATGCCACGGGCACGAGCCCGCTGTTCTTCAAGATCGGCAACGCCAACTTCACGCCCTTCGGCTTCCTCGACTTCACGGGCGTCTACCGCAACGAGGCGACGGGCAGCGCGATCGGGACCAGCTTCAACAGCATCCCCTACTCGAACCAGTCGGTCGGCCAGCTCTCCGAGACCAAGTTCAGCGCGCAGAACTCGCGCCTCGGCCTGCGGGTCGACTCGAACGTGGACGACACGAAGGTCCTCGGCTACCTCGAGACGGACTTCCTCGGAAACGCCCCCACGAACCTCGGCGTCTCGAGCAACTCGGACACCCTGCGCATGAGGGTCTACTTCGCCGACCTGAAGAACGGCCCCTGGGAGTTCCTGGCCGGCCAGGACTGGAGCATGCTGACGCCGAACCGCGTGGGCATTTCGCCGCTGCCCTCGGACATCTTCTACACGAATGACATGGACACGAACTACCAGGCGGGCCTGACATGGGCGCGCCAGCCGCAGGTTCGCGTCGTCTACCACGCGACGGACCAGGTGACCCTCGGCCTCTCGCTTGAGAACCCCGACCAGTACGTCGGGAGCGCGGTCGTCCTGCCCTCGGCGTTCACCGCCACGGAAGTCGACACAGGAACGGCGACCACGCAGCCCAACATCTTCCCCGACGTGATCACGAAGGCTGCCTTCGACACCAAGGACGTGAACGGACTGCCCTGGCACTTCGAGGTCGCGGGCCTGCTCAGGTCATACAAAATCAACACCTACAGCTCCACGATCAACACGGACTCGACGGCCGAGGGCGGCGGCGTCTCCGCCGCGATGAACCTTGAACTCGTCAAGGGCTTCAGGTTCGTCGGCACGGGCTTGTACAGCTACGGCGGCGGCCGCTACATCAACGGGCTCGGGCCGGACTTCATCATCAAGGCCCCGGACACCTCGGGCGCCTACGGCATCGGACTGGTCAAGGCGACGTCGGCCATCCTTGGCGCCGAGTGGGCCGTAGCCCCCGTCGACACTGTCTCGGCCTACTGGAGCACCGCCGGCTTCGGCCAGCGCTACAACCAGCTCCCCACGGGCGCCTATGTCGGCTACGGCTACCCCGGCTCATCGAACGCCGACAACAAGACGATCGACGAGTACACCCTCGCGAACACGTACACCTTCTGGAAGAACCCGGCCTACGGCGCCCTGCAGCTCATCGGCCAGGTTTCGTATGTCGACCGCAAGCCCTGGTACGTCGCGGCGGGTGGCCTGAGCAAGGCGGACGCCACGATGGTGTTCCTCGACCTGCGCTACGTCCTTCCCTGATTTCTTAGGGTAGTAGTAGTTAGGACACATACGCCTGCGTCCCCTCCGGGACACAGGCGTCTTCCTTTTTGGGGTATCCGAGGCTACCAGGCGGGCGTGGCCGGCAGGTCGACCCGCTGCCCGGTTGACGCCGAGCGGCGTGCCGCATCGAGGATCTCGGTCACGACCATATTCATGGCGATCGAGGACATTCCCGAGGGCTTTAGGTCGCCCCTGACCACCTCGGCCAGGTAGGCCAGCTGGTCGACATCCGGTTCGGAGAGCGGAGGGGCGGGCATCTGCTGCGCCGCCGTGTCGCCGCGCCTGATTCTCACGTAGTCCCGGCTCGGCACAAAGAGCGCCCCCGTCTGGCCGTAGATCTCCATGTCCTTGCGGCCATAGGGCCAGTTCCACGAGGCCTGTATGACTCCCTGGGCGGAGGGGTAAGCCAGGACGATCGTCGCCTCGTCCTCGACACGCGTGTAGGTCTCGGGCTGCAGCGTCTGGGTCAAGGCGGTCACGGAGATGGGACGCGCCCCCTTCATGAGCCACGTGATGAGGTCGGCGCCATAGCACCCAAAGTCGCGCGTGGCGCCGCCACCCTGGTCGGGATCCGTGAGCCACTTGAAGAAATAGGGTGTCGTCTTGATCGCCTTGGGCCCCTGGTTGCCGTCCTGGACCAAAATCTTCCGGATTTCGCCAATGGCGTGCGCGCCGTTCACCATCTGGAAAGCCAGCCTGTTGCTCGGGTACCAGGTGGTCTCGAAGTTCACCACCACCTGGATGCCGCCCTTTGCCGCCTCCGCCGCGATGGCCCTCGCATCGTCCAAATCCGTCGCCATGGGTTTTTCCATCATGACGTCGATGCCGAGGGGCGCGCATTCCTCCACGACGCCCCGGTGGCCCGCCGTGGACGTGAATGCGGCGACGGCTTGAACCTTCGTCTTGGCCAGCAGCGCGTCAAAGGTGGGGACGAAGAGTGAGGGATCCAGTTGGAAGTGCGCCTCATAATAGGCAATGATATCCGGGTCGGCCTCGACAACACCGACCAGCTCGTAGTCAGTCCTTCCCTTGAGCATCGGGAAGAGGAGTCTCGCGTGGTCGTGAACGAGGCCGATGACGGCAAGCTTGATAGGAGCCGTCGGCTGGGCGGCAGCTCCCTGGATGAGCGTTGCCCATAGGAGAGGCAGGACGAGGATCTTGAATTTCATGGGAGGGGTTCGAACACCATGACCGTTGCCCGCACACTGACCCGACTAGGCTGGGCGGGGCCACTGTCGGACATGAGAGAAATACGCGGCATCGATGTCGATGCCGCATTTCCCGACCCGTCATCTCACTTTTCCCGATGCCTCGAAGGTGAATTTGACGTCGACCATGGCCGGGACGACCTCGGCGCGAAGGTAGATCAGGTCAGCATCGCCGTTCTTCTTCCAATACACATACCGGGCCGGCTCAAACCGCCACTTTCGGGCGGCTTCGACGACCGCATCGAGGAATGCCTCCGAGAACGCGTTTGGAACGTTGACCCGCTGCCAGCTGGGCGCGACGTCGGTCACGGTCCCGTCAGGCGCGAGGGTAACCGTGGCATAGACGACGCATAATCCCGCGTGCGCGGCCAGTGCCGCCGGTGGATAGGCCGGGACGGCGAGGTCGCCCTCAATGGAGGGAGGTATGTCATTCACCACGATGTCGTCGGAGGCCACGGCCTCCTTCGTGGTGGTCGCCTGGGGTGCCGCGATGGGCTCAAGAAACTCCACAGAGCTTTCACCGTGGTTGGCGCGGGACGCGCAGCCGCAGACTGCCAAGGCGAACAGCGGCGCGACGACGTGGCGAAATCTAGGGACCCGCAGCGGCAGAAAGTTCGGGGCCTCCTTGGAGCATCTCTTCATATCCGGCCAAAATGCCTGGCGGTATCACGAGCAGCCATCCTTCGGCCGCGTTCTGGAGTCGGTAGGAGTTGGTCCTTACCAATCCTCCACCATGATATACGCTCAAGTCGACAGATGCCTCGTCTCCTGACTGATTGCTGCCGAGTATTGCCGCCGCGGCGGCATCCTTGGGAAATGAACCTGCCATGAGGGTTGCCACGACTTTTTCCGGGCTGCCATATTCAAGCTGCGAAGCGGCGGGTAACCGGTCGAACATCGCCTCAGCTTCCTTCCTGGCTTCCGGGTCCAGTGCGATCAACGACGCGAGTTGGTCGACATCCCCGCGCGAGGCGGCCCACAGAACGCTCTTGACCGTCGCCCTAGGCGTCGCGCTTCCAGCATAATTCCAGTACTTAACCACCACCTGTGCGGAATTTTCGTCGTTTTCCGACCACGCCAATTCTCCCTTCCGGAGCTGAAGCGCCGCTATTCGGTCTCTAAGTTCTATTGCGCGCCTATGGGCCTGTTCGAGGCGCGCCAGCTCACCGCGGGTCGGAAGTTCCGCAGCGAGCCTCTGGTTTTCGCGCCTAAGCTTGGCCAGCACGGCATTGCGCGACTGTTCCATTGAAATGGCACTGTCCAAGGACGCCTCCCGGGCAGCGTTTCGCTCGGACGCCACCCCGAAGGCTGCCACCGCCAGGATTAAGGCCAACCACGCAATCGGGGACTCCCTCGAACTCATTAGAACCACGTGGCTGCGGTGGGTGGCGCGGGTTCCTGGGAGGGTGTATACACGATCGGCACCTGCATGTGCACGAAGACGTTTTGGCCCGCGACCTGCCCCGGAGAGAATGTCCAATTGCTTACTGCCTCGATAGCCGATTGCTCAAAGGCCTTGTCGGACGATTCGGCCGCCGTAGCATTTTGAACCGCTCCGTCTGGTCCGATTGTAAAGTCGACCAGCACGCGGCCGGACTCGCCGCCAGGCAGCGATGCCGGTGCCAAGGGCTTCGTAATCTTGATGAGCTTCGGGCGCTGGTCGAGTTGGCTTAGGTCGTACGAACCAGGTGCGGTCGTGGGTGAATGGACCGAACCGTTTGCGGCGCCATTTTGGGACGTGAGGTCATGGGTCGCGGCGCTTTCGAGGTCCTTGACCTCGCGCTCGAGAGCGGGAACGCTGGCTGCGTCCCCCTCGATGTTGCTGGCATGCAGCACCTCGCCGGCAAGCCGAGCCTTTTGCCTCAGGGCTGCAGCGATGTCCCCGTTGGCCTGCCGCAGCGCTTCGAGGTCGCGCTGACCCCTTGCCGCGGCCGACTGCTGTATTCCTAGGACCGTGGATCCGGCGATGACTGCCGCGACAGTTAGAATGGATGGAAGTTTGGATATGGCCATAAGGGATACCCAGGGCCCGACCGCCGCGCCAACGGCGACCGCCGCTGACGCGCTTGCGGCGGCCACTCCCGCGGGGGCGGCGGAAACCGACTGCGCCGTCAGTGCCGCAGCGAGTGCTGCCGACGACGAGGTGATACCGCGACGTGCAAGGCGCTCGCGGAGCTTTTCGACGGCGCGATCGACCCGCATCCGGGCGGCATTCTCAGAGAGGCGCAGGCTCCGGCCTATCTCTGCAAAGGGACGTTCGGAAAAATAGCGCAAAACGATCGCCCGCCGGTCGCCCTCGCTGAGTTCATCGAGCGCGTTGTCGAGCACAGGCCCGACCCTTTCCCATGGGAGCGGCTCATTGTCAGGTCGGCGGGCCTCGAATTCGCGGGCCGCGGAGCCCTCATACGCCCGGCGCCTTCCCGCCTTGCGCCGCGTCTCAAGCGAGGAGAGGTGGCAGCTCCTCATCAGCCACGCGGCCAGCACCGGGTGTCGAATCAGTGCCGAAGCCTTTCTGGCCAACTGGGTAAAGACCATCTGGGTCACTTCCTGCGCCTGATGGTGGCTGCCGCCCAACTGCCGCAGGGCGGATGTATAGACCAGGTCGACGTGACGCTGAACCAGCTCGGAAAAGGAAAGCTCGTCTTTGAGTTCGGCATACCGGCGCAGGAGTTCGGAGTCATCAGTCATTGTTCCCTCCCCTATACTGCCGCAAAACCGGAAACCGCACAGGGATTAGCCGCCCATGAGGGCAGCCCATCCGATGAGTCCCCCTATCGCGATGAGGGTTATCGGAATGCCCATGCGGGCGAAGTCGGCGAACGAGATGGATACACCGAGCTGGCGCGCCTCCTGGACGACGATGATGTTGGCCACGCTGGCCGTCACGACCGCGTTCCCTGCAAAGCTGTTGCCGACTGCGAGGACGTAGGCGTTGGCCGCATGCGTCATCGGCACAATCTTGATCAGAAGCATGACAGCCGGGGCGTTGTTGATGAGGACCGAGAGGCCGGCGGTCAGCAAGGCCTCGTTCGTGGGGCGGGCCGGATCGAAGCCGATGCCCTGCATCCATTGCACGAGATGCTGGCTGTAGCCCGTGGCCTGGAAGGAGCCGCTGACGACAAAGAGCGCCATGAAGAGGAGCAGGATCGGCCAATCCACGAGAGCCAGGAGATCCTCCGTCTTGAACTTGGTGCTCAGGAGGTGGATCCCCGCGGCGATGAGCACGGTAATCTCCCGGGGCACCGATGTGAAGAAGAGCGCGATGACGGCGCCCAGGATCACGAGGCCCTTCCAGCAGTGGTAGGCGTCGTAGGGATGGGAGGGCACAGCGGGCGCACCCGTGTCCGCAAGGACAGGGGGCATCTCGTGCCGCCGCGAAGCGAGCGCCACCAGGAAGGTTCCCCCGAGGCCGATCAGGACCGGGACGATCGCCCACAAAATGTAGCGCACGAAGCTGAGGCCGGCGACGGAGCCGATCATCATGTTCTGGGCGTTGCCGATCAGCGTCGCACCGGCGCCTATGTTGCTCGCGGCAGCCAGCGCTATCAGGTACGGTATCGGGTTGATGCTCTTGCGCACGAGGGCGGCGCCGACGAACGGAGTCAGCACGCAGACGACGATGTCGTTGTTGAGGAAGGCGGACAGGCCCGCGGCCGCGACGATCAGGTACGCGAGGAATGTGGTGGGCGCGCTCAGTTGCGACGAGATGGCCACCGCGACGCGGTCGTAGAACCCGCTGAGGCGCAGTTGCGCGGAGATGACAAAGAAGCCGAAGAGCAGGAGGATCGTCGGCCAGTTGATGCTCGACGCCGTCTGCGACGTCGGGTCCCTGGAGAAGATCATCATCCCGATCGCCCCAAGCAGCGCGATGCCGGTCCGGTTGAGGCGAAGCCCCGGAATCTTCCCGACGGCAAGGCCCAGGTAGGTCAGGATGAAGATCGCCAGGACGACTGGCCTTTGGTCAAACGGGACGTTCATGGGGCTGGTTCGCGGCCGGATCGCCCTTGCTACCGCGAAGCCCCGACATATTCTCCGCCCATGGGTACAGCGACAAAAATCCTCATCGGGCTCATCGCCCTTTTCGTGATCGCGGGCCTTGTGGTAATGTCGAGCTACAACGGCCTCGTGAGCCTGCAGCAGGCGACCGACGCGCAATGGGCCCAGGTCCAGAATGTCTACCAGAGGCGGGCCGATCTCGTGCCCAACCTCGTCAGCACCGTGTCTGGCGCGGCCAATTTTGAGAAGTCGACGCTCCTGGCCGTGACCGAGGCGCGCGCCTCGGTGGGCCGGGTGCAGCTTCCTGCGGGTGCCGCGCCGTCAGATCCGGCCCAACTCGCCGCCTTCCAGCAGGCCCAGGGCCAGCTGGGTTCCGCGCTCTCGAGGCTTCTTGTCGTCTCCGAGCAGTACCCCGACCTCAAGGCCACCGCCAACTTCAGGGACCTGCAGGCGCAGCTCGAGGGCACCGAGAACCGCATTTCCGTCGAGCGCGGGCGTTTCAACGACGTGGTGCAGGCCTATGACACGGCGATCCGCCGCTTCCCCGCGGTGATCCTGGCCGGGATGTTCGGTTTCGCCAACAAGCCCTATTTCGCCGCGGTCGCCGGATCCGACGCCGCGCCCAAGGTCCAGTTCGACTTCAATAGCCCGGCGCCCGCCAAGCCGTGAGATTCTGGGGTGCAGGTGTGGCGGCGGTCGCCCTCTGGGCCTCCGCCGCCGGGGCCGAGGAGGTCATACCGCCTCCCCCCGCCGCGCACTTCAACGACTATGCGTCGATTGTAAGCCCGTCGACTGCCGCATCGCTCGACGCGGAACTGGTTCAGTTCGAGAAGACGACCTCAAACCAGATCGTCGTCGCCATCTACCCCGAGATGAAGAGCGACTCGTCCGTCGAGGACTACACGGTGCGCATTGCGCAGTCGTGGCACGTCGGGCAGAAGAGCCATGACAACGGCGCGGTGCTCTTCATTTTCGCGCAGAGCCACCAGATATACCTGCAGGTGGGATACGGGCTCGAGGGCGCCCTGCCCGATGCGCTTGCGAGGCGCATCATCGCCAATGAGATCACGCCGGCCTTCAAGCGGGGTGACTTTGACGCCGGCGTCACGGCTGGCGTCCATGCGATCTTTGCCGCCACGCGCGGCGAATATAAGGGCACGGGGAGCACGGCGGGGAGCCGGAACCAGAACGCGGGCATACCTATACTGTTCATCGTCATCGTGCTCGTCATCATTATCAGCTCGATCCGCAGCCGGGCGGCCATGTACCAGAGCGGCGGACGCAGCGGGTTCGGCGGAATCCTGCCGCTGATCCTCATGAGCGGCGGGCGTGGCGGCGGCGGGGGCGGCTTTGGAGGAGGCGGAGGCGGCGGCTTTGCAGGCGGTGGCGGCAGCTTTGGCGGCGGCGGCGCGGGGGGAAGCTGGTGATGAGTTGGTTTTCCTCCGGCCCGAAGATCGACCACGACCGCGTGGTGGCCTCCCTTCGCTCGGCGGAGGCCGGTACATCCGGCGAGATCCGCGTGCTTATGGCCCGGCACAAGGCGGTAGATCCCGTGGGCGTCGCCCAGGCTTATTTCGACAAGCTGAAGATGGCCGCGTCACCCCACCGCAACGGGGTCCTGATCTTCATCGCACCGAGATCCAGGAACTTCGCCGTGATCGGCGACAGCGGCGTTCACGAGAGATGCGGGGACGCGTTCTGGGCGAGCCTCACGGCCGCCATGGGAGAGCATTTCAGGCGCGGCGCGTTCACCGCGGGCCTGGTCCACGGGATCGACAAGGCCGGCGAACTGCTCGCGCGGGAGTTCCCGAGGAGTGCCATTGACGGTGCGCCGCCATCGCCCGAGGCCTCCGACGTCGACTGACGCCGTCGGCCTAGTGGTGGTCGACGTGCGAGTCGGCGTGCGAGTCGGCGTGCGAGTCGGCGTGCGCGTTGACGTTCACGTTGACGCTGGCGCGCGCGGCGGGGTGGTTGCTCGGATGAACGTAGGCACCATCATGGTGGTTGCCGTACCATCCCGCATGCCCGTAGACGACGACGTTGTTGTCGATCCACGGGCCATCGCCATAGTAGCCCGGACCACCTGCCTCGACGTAGCCGCCGCCGCCAACGCAGCCTGTCATGATGGCAAGGTTGAGGCCCGCCAGGAGGACGGCGCCTCCCAAGAATTTATTCGTGTGTTTCATGGGTTTTTCGAGGGGTTGGCCTCGTCGGAATATTGAACCAGACCCACTGCGGCGCCCGTGGGATCGCCGACGATGGCGAAGCGGCTGCCGTTCTCGACCGCGTGGGGGGCGACGAGCACCTCGCCACCGAGGCCGGAAACCTTTGCCAGGGTCTTGTCGATGTCGTCGACCCTGATCACCCCGAGCCAGCTGGCGGAGACGTCATCGCCCTCGGGCAGGGGCGCAATGCCCGCTCGGGAATTGCCGCTGCTCGAGAGCACGTACTCGCTCTTGCGGGTCGTGTTGGTCTCCGGGGCCACGTCGTAGCCGAGGGCGGCATGGAAGAAGTTCGAGGACGCTGTCGGGTCCTTCGCGTAGAGCTCAAACCAGTTCCACTGGCCCGCGAGCGTGTCCACGTCGGCAGGGTCGCCGGAGCTCGACTCAAGGAGCCCCAGGGCGACGCCCTCGCCGTCCGTGATGATGGCCTGGCGGCCCCTGTCCGGGAATTTCTTCGGGTGGGCGTGCACCACGCCCCCGTTCTTCTCGACGAGCGCGGCGCTCGCGTCGATGTCGGTCACGGCGATGTAGCCAATCCACTTCGACGGATGGCCTTCCTTGCCCGGCGAATGGGGCGAGAGGCCGGCGACGGGCGTCCCGTTGTCGGAGAAGATCACGTAGTTCTTGCCCTTCTGGTCGATGTTAGTGGCGGTCCAACCGAGGAGCCCGCAGTAGAAATTCTGCGCGGCCTCGGGGTTGGAGGTGAAGAGGTCGGCCCAGACCAGCTTGCCCGGGTTGTGAAGCCCGGTGCCCGGCGTATTGAGCGGCGGGAAAGGGTCAGCCTTGAGCGGCGCGGCGAAGCCCAGGGAAAGCGTCACTGCGCCCGCGAGGATTGCCGTGATACGGCTGAGTGGGGTCGATTTCATTAAGTTCATAACCAGGATGCGCGAGGGATTGTTCTAGGGGCATGGACAACAAATCCGCCCAACGGTGTTCCTGTTTGGCCCACTTTTCCGGGGACTTCCCCGGACGCGGCGAGCCCGCCGCCCAAGCCTACCGGCCCAGGACCCGGGTCGCCAGCTGCGCCTCAAAGGCGTCCTTGTCCCTCCAGTGGAGGGCCACGCGCGCCTTGAAGGGACCGTCGGATGAGCGGCGCGTGAAGCCGTCGTCCGTCACGTTGAAGGCTACGGTCTCGGTCACCACCAGGTCCTCGGAATACGCGAGGTAGACGGCCACGCAGTCAAAGAGGGTCGTCGACTTCGTGGCGAAGTAATCGCAGTTCATCCAGTTCTGGACCGGCGCAAAGACGCAGTAGCTCGTGATCAGGGCGCGCACCATCGGGTCGGCCGTGTCGCACCAGATCTCGTGATAGCGCTCACCGGAAAGCCCGACGGACCCGCAGGTGTCGAGGGGTGTCAGGAGGACGTCCTTCCACGGGGCGGCGAGCACCGCGCGCAGGCCGGCGGGGTTCACGCGCACGTTGGTCTCGGCCGACGGGGGTCCGTCGCCGTAGCCGACGTCGAAGCTCCCGAACATGCCCACGAAGCGGCATTTTGCCGCGATGTCCGGGGCGCGCCTCAGGGCCAGCGCAATGCTGTTCACGGGACCGATCGCGATAATCGTCACCGGCTGCGCGGACTTCTCGACGACATCGATCAGGGCCGCCACCCCGTCGTCATACACCTTCCCCGAGTACTTGGAGATGTCGTAGCCGGCAACCCAGGCGCCGAGCGTCTTGAAGCTGTCGCCCATCGGGCCGCTGTTGTCGCCGATTCCGATCGGGATGTCCGCGTGCCCGGAGGCCTCGAGGAACTTGGCGGCGACCTTGGCCCGGTAGACGGTGTCGGCGGGATCCGTGACGACGAGCTTCAGGTCGAGCTCCGGCGCCCTCAGGGCGAGGGTGAGCGCCCAGCTGTCGTCGATGTCCGTCCCAATGTCGGTCACCAGGATGACCGGCGTCCGGCCGGCGCCCTGCGCCAGCGGCGCAGCGAGGGCTATAAGGATCAGGGCCAGGGGCCGGGGCAGGCGCATCGGGGCCAATGAAAGCCCCTTCCCCATCCGGTTCAAGTCCCCTGTCGGCAGGCGTCAGCGAATCACGACGTGACCGTCGTGTGCATCTTGTCCACGGCGGCTTCGGCCGCGATCCACGCTTCCCCCACCTTGTCCCGGGCCGCGAGGTAGGTGTCCTGCGTGTTGGTCTGCTTCAAATCCGAGATGCGGCTCGTCAGGAGCGAGCGGCATTCCTCGACATCCTTCATGTCAAAATCCCAGTCCTTGACGTCAGTGGTCATACCAGCCCGCTTGGCCTTGAGGGCGCGGATCTGGTCGTCCAGCCGGGCCGAGAGGCGGTTCACCCCGGTCATCAGCTGGTCCCTCTGGTCGTAGGTCTTGGTGGCGAGGTCCGACCAGGCCTGGTCGGCCGTTTGGTCGGCAACCACGGGAACGGCAGCAACCTGCCCACGGGAGGTCGCTGCGGGGCCGGCGGCGAGGAGGACCAGGAGTCCAAGCGCGGCCACCGGGAAAGAGCGGCGTTGGAGTGTGTTCATGGAGGGATAGTACTCTCTATGACGTGGCGGTTCCCTTCGCCAGGAAGCCGAGGAGCCTCCCCCGGACAGTCCCCACCCATTCCTCCGAAGTAATGCTGTACATGACGGTGTCCCGGAGCGTGCCATCCCGCCTGCGGTTCTGGCGGCGGATGACACCGTCCTTCTTGGCGCCCAGGCGCTCGATGGCGGCCTGGGACCTCAAGTTCAAGTTGTCCGTGCGCAGGCCCACGACCGAACAGCCGAGCGTGTCGAAGGCATGCTCCATAAGCCTGAGCTTGCACGCCGAGTTCACAAACGAGCGCTGCCAGCTCCTGGCGTACCAGGTGTACCCGATCTCGACCCTCCGCGCGGCGGGGATGATGTCGTGGAAGCTCGTCGAGCCGATGATGCGGCCCCCCTCCACCTCGCGCACCACCCAGGGAACGCGAACGCCCTTCGCGCAGTCCTCGAGCGCGTTCTGGATGTAGGCGAGCGTGTTCTCCGGCTCGGGCACCGAGGTGAAATGCAGGGTCCAGAGCTGGCCATCGGCTGCGGCCGCCTTCAGGTCCTCTTCGTGGCGGCGCTCCATGGGCTCAAGCCTGATGCCGCGGCCCTCGAGGACCACGCTGGGGTCGACGCGAAACACGGGCGGGATCAAGACGATGGAAAGGGCGTGACCCGGCGCACCAGCTGCAGCGGGACGCCCCACGGGTCGCGCACCATGACCAGGAACGATCCATCGGGGAGCGTCTCCTCGTAGGCGGCCGTGGCCCCTTCGGAGATGAGCTTCGCGCGCAGGGCGGACGGGTCGTCGGAGACGAACGCGACATGGAAGCACACGGGATGCGCCGCCTCGTAGTCGGGAACGGGCCCCCTCGGGTCGGTGTAGACCTCGAAGATGACGCGGCCCGTGTCGTCCGAGAGGAACGACGTGAAGGGCGAGTCATTGCGGGTGCGCGCCACCTTCAGGCCAAGATGGGTCACGTACCACAGGGCGGTGGCCTTGGCATCGGGGACGTTGAGGGCGAAGTGCTCGAATTTCATGGTTTTGGATTAGAGGAGAAAGGCGGCGATGCGGCTGCGTGCCTCGGCCCCCGCGTCCTCGAGGACGTAGTGGCCGGCGCGCTCCAGGCGCTCGAGACGCGCATCAGGGAAGATTTCGAGCCAACGGGCAAGAAAGCTCTCATCGAAGCAGAAGTCCCGCACGCCCCAGAGCAGCATCTTCTCGTGGCCTGCGAGTGTCGGAAGCCCGGCCTCGATGCCCTCCAGAACCGCCCGGCTCGGATGCCTGGGCTCAAGGGGTATGTCGCGGACGAAGCGGTCGATCGCGATGCGGTGCGCCCAGCTGTCGTACGGGTACAGGAAGCCCTTTCGCTCGTCCCAGGACATGCGCCTCATGGCCATCGCCATGAAGGTCGCCGGCTCGGCGAACCCGTTCAGGCCGCGCACGATGAGCTCGCCGATGACGGGCGCCCGGCACAGCTCGATCCTCTTGGGGATGCGCTTCGAGACGAAGGCGGCCGTGTTCATGATCACGATGCGGCCGACCAGGTCCGGCCGCCTTACGGCCAGGCCGAAACCGATCGCCCCACCCCAGTCGTGCACGACCAGGTGCACCCTGCAAAGGCCGAGGCTGTCGACCAGGGCCTCGACGTCGGCGATCCGCGAGGCAAGCGTGTAGGCGTATTTTGCGGGCTTGGCCGAGAGGCCCATGCCGACGTGGTCCGGGACGACGCAGCGCCGCGTGGGCGCAAGGTCGAGGACAAGGTCGCGGTAGTAGAACGACCACGTGGGGTTGCCGTGGAGCATGAGGACCGCCTCCTCCTGCCTGGGTCCCTCGTCGAGGTAGCTCATCGATGCGCCCTGCGGCGTCGTGAAGGTCGCCGGCTGGAAGGGGTAGATCCGCTCGAGCCAGGCCGGCAGCGGGCCCGGTTTTTGGGCGCTCACCATTCCAGGGCCAGCATTAGGCAGTTCAGTCCGCTCCCGATGCCCATCAGGGCGACGCGGTCGCCCTCCCTGACGCTCCCTGAGTCAACGGCGGCCGAGAGGGTCGCCGGCAGCGACACGGAGCCCATGTTGCCCATGGTCTCGAACGTCGAGTAATCCTTGCCGACGTCGAGCTGCAGCGTCTCGAAGAGGAGCCTCCTGTGCGCGCTGCCCACCTGGTGGCAGATAGCCCGGTCGAGGCTCTCCTTGTTCCACCCGGTCGCGCCGCAAAACTCGTCCCAGGTCTCCTTTGCCAGGGCGACCCCGGCGCCGAGCATCCGCTCCGAGTCCGTCTGCATCGCCAGGCCCCCGGCGTCGGCGGTGTTGCCCTGGCAGAGCTCGCTGTGCTCAGTCGCCGACCGGCAGACCCCGCCCAGGATGCGGTGGGGCCGCCCCCTGACCAAGTCGCGGTGGCAGATCACGGCCGCCACGGCACCGCAGCCTATTGTCAGGTTGGCAAAGTAGGGCTTGATGGCGTTGCGGTCGAGGGAGCCCGCCAGAAGGGTCCGCACGGTCTCCTCGACCAGGGGGCGGCCGTTCTCTCCCGCCGTGATGAGGGCTGAGCGGATCTGCCCGCTCTCGATAAGGCCGGCCGCAACGACGATGGAATTGAGGAATCCGAGGCAGGCATTCGACACGTCGAAGACCTGGATCGAGGCCGGCAGGCCGATCTTCCTGTGGGCGAACGAGGCCGAAGCGGGCTCAAGCATGTCGCGCGACACCGCCGCATGGATGAAGAGCCCGAGGTCCTCCCGCCTGAGCGAGGAGAGGCCAAGCACCGCGCGGCCGGCCGCGGCGCTCGCGTCCGACGGCAGGGTCCCGTCGGGCCACACGCGCCTCTCGCGGATGCCCGTCATGAGCTCGAGCCTGCCGAACGGAAGGCGCAGGCGCTCGTAGAGGGGCCGCAGCCGCTCCTCGATCTGCGCCGAGGTCCATACCTCGCTTGGCAGGGAAACGGCGACGGACTCGAGGCAGACGTTGTTGAATCGCATGGCGGCTAGCGGACCGCGGAGGCGGCCTGAACGCCGGGGGAATCCTCCCTCGGCATGCCCGGGTCGAGGTGCGAGACATCACCCCAGGTCTCGACGACCCATCCCTCGGGTCCCCGCGTGAGCACGTTCCACGACGCGTTGGCCCTGCGGTAGCGTCCCGCGGAGCCGAACGGCAGCCCTAGGACCCCCTCAAACAGGGCCATGAGAATCCCGCCGTGCGTGACCACAAAGACGGTCTCGCCCTGGTGCCTCGCCGCGAGCTCCTCGAGGCACTCCATGGCGCGCATGAGGCATTGGTCGGCGCTTTCGCCGGCGGGGATGACATAGCTTGATCCTGTCCGCCGATAGGCGGACCTCTCGTCGGGGAAGCGCGCTTCCATCTCCTCCCTGGTCAGGCCCTGGAAGACACCCATGTTCCGCTCGCGCAGGCGGGCATCAAACAGCACCTCGATTGAGCACGCTGCGGCGATGATGCGCGCCGTATGGCTGGCGCGGCCCAGGTCGCTGCTGTACAGCGCTGAAAACCGGCCAGCCGAGGCCCTTGCCGCCAGGCATTCCGCCTGGCCGACCCCCAGCGCGGTCAGGGGGCTGTCAAGGTGGCCCATCGCGCGGCCCTCGACGTTCCACTGGGTCTCGCCGTGGCGGGTGATGATGAAGCGGGTTATGGACATGGGCTTCTTCGCGGGCGCTCAGCGCTCGGGCCTCATGGCCAGCCTGATCACGTCCTTGTCGAACATGTTTGAGCCCAGCCCGGCGTCGACGATCAGCGTGGCGCCGTTCATCCCGCTGCTCCGGGGACTGAGCATGAAGAGCGCGGCGTTGGCCAC
>Ga0302326_10010200_pt1 | contig 20374 bp, 12 predicted proteins | sample Palsa_T0_3_FD_202264 | JGI IMG/M metagenome (GOLD analysis project Ga0302326, IMG submission 202264) | Peat permafrost microbial communities from Stordalen Mire near Abisko, Sweden - Palsa_T0_3 | ecosystem: Environmental > Terrestrial > Soil > Palsa > Peat permafrost | place: Sweden: Abisko...
AGCGTCAAGGCAATTACCCCGGTTTCAGCAGACAAAATTTATGACCGCGTCCTTACCGGCCCGCGAGGTCTGCGGCCGCGCCAGGGTGAAAAGGTTGTCGGGCTCTGTGCTCGTGCATGGAGCGTCGTTCATCGACTGTATCCCGACGTGTTCAATCGAGACATTCCGAATCCGTGGCGCGGCATTACCAAAAAACGGCGCACCAAAGCGACCAAGCCAGCGGCCACCCGAGAGCAGGTCTACACCTTCGCAAGCGCGGCAATCGCCGCGGGGTATCCTGAGGCTGCCGCTACAGCGGTGATCTGTTTCGAATGGCTGCAAAAGCCCGAGAACGTGCTGGCCGGGTATATCCGTTGGACCGACTACCGCGGCCGTGAGGCGCCGAAGGCGATCCGCATCTTCCATCACAAAACTACTGCGATCGTGCTGCATCCCCTCGAGGATGGTGACGGAACGCTGTTCTATGCGGACGCCGAAGCCGTGCTGGCCAAGCTGCCCCGACGCGGAATTCCGATGATTTTGCATGAAACGCGAGACAAAACTGCAAAGGGCAAACCAAAGCCGACCACGCTCTACTCGGCAAGTGGCATGGCGAAACTCGTTCGTCGCATCCGTGACGAAGCCGGACTACCGGCTACGTTCACCTTGGACGCATGCAGACACGGTGGGATGACTGAACTTGAGGAGGCCGAACTAACAGATGGCCAAGGCCGCGCGCTGTCGGCGCACAGGAGTCGAGCCTGCGAAGGTTATGCCAAGCGGACGATGGAACGCGCGTTGGCCGCAACGAGAAAGAGGCATGCGCATCTGGCGGCCACGGCGGCGAACAGCGAGGGAACAGAATTTCGGAATGAGACGCAGAATCCATTTCGGAATGACGATGTTGGAACAAACAGTGCACCAAAATAAATCTAACTAACTCAAAACCCTAACCTGGCTGGGGCGCCTGGATTCGAACCAGGGGATGGCGGAATCAAAATCCGCTGCCTTACCACTTGGCTACGCCCCAATACGCCGTCGGATTGCCCTGGACTGGTGAGCTGTCGGCGGGCGCAACATAGCGGCGTCGCAATAGTCGATCAACGTGTAGCACCGTGAGAGGTCCCGGCAGACCCTGTCGGATCTGGGGTGCCCGGACCATTCGTTCGTTCCGGCAGAGGATGCGATTTCAGCCAGAGCGTCCGAGCCGCGGCAATCGGATCTAATCCAAGTTTTGTCCACCAAGCAGCCTCATCGCCGCAGCGATGGAGCTCACGGTGGTGACCTCGACACAATGGCACGGTGAACTCATCGCTTACCTTGCGCCCAAGGGCGCGATGTTGCGCGAATCGCAGGTGATGTGCATCGGAGGGTTGCCGGCCGCAAATCAGGCAAGCCTGCTTGGAAACCGATCTGACATGATCCCGATCACGAATTCGCCGCTGCTCGGGCAAGGCCAAAGCGCTCTTATCGATCTCCGCCAGTTGCGCTTGTCCCTTTGGCTTGCGGTCGACCGGCGCCGGCGGGTCCTCGATGCCATCGACCGCAAATGTCCTGATTCGCGCTCGGAACATTTCCTCAACCCGGTGGGCGTCGGCGTCCGCCAGTTTATTCTTCCGATCAGCCGCCGATGCGCCCAGATGGCGGCGTCATCGCCTGAAGTCAGGTCGTTAAGCTCGGCGAGAAGTCGATCACACAACGCGGCGGATGCCTCCGCCTCCAATTTTGACTCAGCGGGACTTTGACGTTGGCGAGGTGCAACTGTTGGCGCAGTGCCGTTCAACCTACCGCGATTGAGCTTCTCCCGATTAGTTTTTGGCTTTTCAGGTTCCGATTGCCGCGTCGGCGGCACGAGGTCCGGCGCATCGAGATCATCCTCACCGGCGATCCCAACGAGCGTGAAGAGGGCATAACGCCGGGCATAGGTCAGCGCCGCTCCCATCCGATGCGGCGTCGCGATTTCACCAATGGGACAGACCGGCCAGTCCGAGCCAATCCACTCTCCCGATGCGTGCGCCAGTACCGTGGTTAAATTGATGATGCCGGCGGTCTGATCCAGAGACGTCGTCTGGATGGCAGCGATTTCATGATGGCCTAAGGTCTTGCGCACAATATCAAGCCCGCCTGATAGTGGTGCGTAACGAAATGTCCTTTCGCCACCACCTCGGTTCTCAGCCCGGATCGTCGCAACGAGTGACTTCTCCGGATTGACGAGTTCACTTTGGGCCTTCGCCAGAGCCGCAGCCAAGCCGCCGATGGAATCACTAGACCGCTGCATGGCTACCTCCCCTTCAAGGAGATCGAAGCTAATAGCCCCTGATTTCGAACGCCTGGCACGGACGCCATGACCGATTGCCTGATGGGCGTCTTCCGGCACCAAGCCCTTGAGTTCGGCCTTGGCTTGTTCGTGTTCCAGGTGCGCCGATTGGGTCTGCGAAAAGATCCCCGCAAATTCCGACCACGCATTTGAGGACGTCATGTCGACAATGCGCACCGCCTCGATGCGCGGCTTTGGTGGTGCGACACCGAACAAGACAGGCGGCTCGCCGGTCTCGACGCAGCGCCAGAACTTACGCTCGGCCGTAAGAATAAGGTGCTGATAGAGCGGATCAGCATGGGTCTCGATCTCGACCCATTTGCCGCCGCCGGTAATTACCGAGAGGACCGCAGCCCTTGCCGCCACCACCCACATATTATGCTGCAGTTGCGGCATGTATTTTTGGGCCGCCGTTTCCTCCGAGAACGACCACGGCAGCATGAACTTGCTCTCGAACACATCGCCGCCCTCGACCCGACCGTCGAGCGTTGCCGCCATCCACCGTACCGTCGGATGACGGCGCCACTGTTGGACGTCTGTGACGACTCGTCCGGTCTGGGCTTGGTACCAGCGCCGGTTAAGCTTCTCGGTGGCGAGGCCGAGTTGCACAATTAGATTGCCGGACAGGTCCTCCAGATCGACTTCGCCGCGTTTTTCCCGCCACAAACGCTGGAGGGCGGCCTCATCATCGCCCATGATGATCCGAGCGTCGGAGCCGCCTATAAATGCCTTTCGATTCGGCGATTGGTACGGTTTCGAAAGATGTTCAGACATACCGGATTTTCCTGGGTCTATATGATACCCCAAGTATCGCTGCTTAGACCCAGATTTGTCAATACCTCAGGTATTAAATAATACCGCTGGATAGAGGACCGCGACAAGCATGGGGAAAGCGGCACTCACGCTTCGGAGCGAACTAATACGGGCAGCACGTGCTCTACTGCGCTGGGAGCAACGTGACCTGGCGAAGGCGTCGTCAGTGTCATTACCCACCATAAAGCGGCTCGAATCTAAGCCGGGCATTATGGCTGCGCACATGTCAACGACGGTCGCGCTCAGGACGGCGCTAGAGGCCGCCGGCGTCGAGTTCATTGACGAGAACGGAGGAGGACCTGGAGTGAGGCTGCGAAAACGGCAATCGAAAAAAGGTTGAGACACGAAGCGCGAAATCAGTCTCTTGGCGCGCAGGCCCTCGACGCGCCATCACACCCGAGGACGAGTTTGTCCCCACAAGTCAAGTCCGGGAACATCGTCCTTCATAAGTAGCATATCTGTCTATCATCAACCCATGAGTGTAGCGAAGCGATAGCGAGATCTCAATCGAACCGCTACTTTTGCGGAAAGGAACTACATCTCTGAGGTTACCGCACGTGGTCATTCACTGGTCGTTTCCACGCCGAATTGCGAGACACCATGGCTGAGGCCAACCCTCCGATTCTCGACGAGCGGCACGACCAGATCTTCCCGACCATGGAGCCGGCCGATATCGAGCGCGCGCGGCGGTTCGGCGTGATCCGCCGCCTCGACGCCGGCGCGACGTTGGCCAGGGCCGGCGAAGTCGGCGAGGGCCTCGCGATCATCCTGAGCGGCACCGTCTACATCTACAGCCATGATAGTTTCGGCCAACGCCAGCATATCCTGACCTTCGGCGCCGGCGGATTCATCGGCGAGATGGCGCAGCTGGCCGGCCGGCCGTCGCTCAATGACGCCGAAGTACAGGAACCGGTCGAGGTTTTGGTCTTTGCGCCCGAGCGGATGCGCGCGCTGATGATCGCCGAAGCCGAGCTTGGCGAGCGCATGATGCGGGCGCTGATCCTGCGCCGCGTCAGACTGCTCAAAGCCGGCGTCGGCGGGCCGGTGATCGTCGGCCCCGCGGAAGACGGCAACGTGCTCCGGCTGGAAGGCTTTCTCGCCCGCAACGGCTCTCCGTACGAAACGCTCTATGCCGAAACCGACGTCGAGGCGCAATCGCTGCTCGAGCGCTTCCACGTCGATCCCGGGCAGTTGCCGATCGTCTTGTGTCCGAACGGTTCCCTGTTGCGCGATCCGAGCGAATCGGAATTGGCGCGGTGTATCGGCCTGGTCGGGCCGATCGATCCGAACCGCGTCTTCGATGTCGCCATTGTCGGCGCCGGACCCGCGGGCCTCGCCACCGCGGTCTATGGGGCGTCCGAGGGGCTTTCGGTGCTGGTGCTCGATTGCCGCTCGTTCGGCGGCCAGGCCGGCGCCTCCTCGCGCATCGAGAATTATCTCGGTTTTCCGACCGGGATCAGTGGCATGGCTTTGATGGCGCGCGCCTACAGCCAGGCAGCCAAGTTCGGCGTTGAGACCGCAATCCCCAACGAGGTGATCGGCCTTGATGCGCCGGAGGATCCCGTTAGCGGCCATTTCATCTTGCATCTCGCCGATGGCGAACGCGTCAGTGCCCGCTCGGTGGTGATCGCCAGCGGCGTCAACTACCGCCGGCTCGCCATCGAGAATTTCGACGAATACGAAACGTCGAGCGTGCATTACTGGGTGTCGCAACGCGAGGCGAAATTGTGCGCCGGCCAGGAAGTCGTTCTTGTGGGCGCCGGCAATGCGGCGGGGCAAGGCGCGGTCTATCTGGCGCCGCATGTCGGCAAAGTGTGGATGCTGGCGCGAGGCGAGGGCCTGCAAGCAAGCATGTCGCAATATCTCGTCGACCGGGTTTCCGGCCTCGCTAACGTCGAGGTGCTGACACGCACCGAACTCAAGGGCCTTGAAGGCGCCGATGGACTGCTCTCGGCGGTCCGCTGGCGCCGAGCCGCGTCTGCGGAAGAAGAGCGGCGATCCACGCGCCATCTGTTTCTCTTCATCGGTGCCGATCCGAACTCGGAATGGCTGGCCGGAGCCGGCATTGCGCTCGACGCTAAAGGCTTCGTGCTCACTGGCGCGCAAGCCGGTGAAAACCGGCGATCGCTGGAAACGAGCCAGCAAGGCGTTTTCGCCATCGGCGACATCCGTTCCGGCTCGACCAAACGCGTTGCCGCCGCGGTGGGCGAAGGCGCCCAGGTAGCGGCGGCACTGCACGCTTATCTGGCGACGCGCGCCGAGCGAGGGTCACAAATTTCCGACAATCACGCGCCGGCTGCCGCGGCTCAACGCTTGGCGTGATCGCGCACTATCAAAGGCCGCTCCGCGCCATATAATAGTGTCTGGCGATCCTGACCGCCTGCTCTCTCTTCCGTTGCCCCTTGCCTATTCAAGCGGAGGCCATCCGTGACGTATCACGCCCCACTCGCCGACATGAGCTTCGCACTGAAGTACGGGGCGGCGCTCTTGCCCGCGCTTGAGCAAGGTTTCTTCGGCGATCTGGGCTTGGATGACGTGGAAGCGGTGCTTGCCGAAGCCGGCCGCATGGCCGGCGAGGTCATCGCACCGCTCAATCCCGTCGGTGACCGTCAGGGCACGACCTTCAAGGACGGCACCGTTACCACCGCGCCGGGCTGGAAGGAAGCTTATCGGGCCTGGTGCAAGGGCGGCTGGAATGGGGTGACGGCGCCCGCCGAATGGGGCGGCCAAGACTTGCCCCAGGTGCTCAACGCGGCGTGCGTCGAAATGTGGAATTCGGCCTGCATGGCGTTTGCGGTCGGGCCGCTCGTCGGCATGGCAGCGGTTGACGCGTTCACGGTTCACGGCAGCGAGACGCTCAAGCGCGCCTATCTGGCGAAGCTCGTCACCGGCGAATGGATCGCCACGATGCAGCTCACCGAGCCGCAGGCCGGCTCCGACGTCGGCGCGCTGCGCACGCGGGCGGACCGCGCCGGCGACGGCAGCTATCGCCTCAAGGGCCAGAAGATTTTCATCACTTACGGCGAGCACGACCTCACCGACAACATCATTCACTTCGTGCTCGCGCGGCTGCCGGATGCACCCCCGGGCACCCGCGGCATTTCGCTGTTCCTGGTGCCTAAATTCCTGCTCAACGCCGACGGCTCGCTTGGCACCCGCAACGACGTGCGCGCGCATTCGGTCGAGCACAAGCTCGGCATCCATGGTTCGCCGACCTGCACCATGATCTTCGGCGACCAAAGCGGCGCCACAGGCTACATCGTCGGCGAAGAGAACGCCGGCATGGCCTGCATGTTCACCATGATGAACCGCGCCAGACTCGCCGTCGGCCTGCAAGGCGTCGGCATCGCCGAACGCGCGACGCAGGAGGCGCTCGCCTACGCGCGCGAACGCCGCCAAGGCCGCACGCCCGGAATGCGCCCGACCGAGTCGGCGCCGATCATCGCCCACCCCGACGTCAAGCGCACGCTCATGAGCATGCGCTCGCTGACGCAGGCCGCGCGCACCATTTGCTACGCGACCGCGATGGCGCTCGATCGCGCCGAGCGCGGCGCCGACAAGACCGCGCGGCAGGCGGCGCATGCGCGCGCCTCGCTGCTCACGCCGCTGGCCAAGGCATTTTCCACCGATATCGGCGTCGAGGTCGCTTCACTCGGCGTGCAGGTGCATGGCGGCATGGGCTACATCGAGGAAACCGGCGCGGCGCAGCATTTCCGCGACGCGCGCATCGCCGCGATCTACGAAGGCACCAACGGCATCCAGGCGATCGATCTCGTCACCCGCAAGCTGCCGCTGGCCGACGGCGCGGTGGTTGAGACGTATCTCGGCGAATTGCGCGGCATCGTGGAAGCGGTCAACGCCACCAACGATCCGGCGCTCGGCTGGAGCGGCGTGCGGCTCGAGGAAGCGGTCGAGAGCCTCACGCGCGCGACGCGCTGGATGCTTGCGCACGTCGACAAGGACACGAACGAGGCACTGGCCGGCGCGACCCCCTATCTGCGGCTGTTCGGCGTCGCCGCCGGCGGCTGCCTCTTGGCGCAACAGGCGCTGGCGGCTTTGCGGCTCGGCACCGACGCATCGTCCCGTATCGCGCTGGCGCGTTTTTTCGCTGAGAACTTCGCCGTGCAGGCGCCAGCGCTCGAACGCATCGTGGTCGAAGGCGCCCCGGGCGTGATCGGCGCCGATCCGGTGCTTTCGTAGGGTGGGTTGAGCACGGCGAAACCCACCATCGGACGACAAGGAACGGCTGATGGGTTTCGCCGACGCTCAACCCATCCTACATTTGCGCCATGTCGACGCTGCTGATCACCCATCCGGCCTGTCTTAATCACCTCACCCCGCTCGGCCATCCCGAGCGGCCCGAGCGGCTGCGCGCCGTCGAGCACGCGCTGGAAGCGGAAAAGTTCCAGTCGCTGGCGCGGGTGCAGGCGCCGACAGCGCCGTTCGAAATCATCGCGCTTTGTCATCCCATGGATTACATCATGCAGATCCGCGAGGCTTCGCCGCGAGAAGGCATGGTGCGGCTCGACGCCGACACGTCGATGTCGCCCGGCAGCTTCGAGGCGGCCTTGCGCGCGGTCGGCGGCGCCATTCACGCGGTCGATGAGGTGGTGACGAAGAAGGCCGCCAACGCTTTCGTCGCCACGCGGCCGCCCGGACATCACGCCGAAACGGCGCGGCCGATGGGCTTCTGCTTCTTCGACAATGCCGCCATTGCCGCGCGCTATGCGCAGGACCATCACGGCATCGCCCGTGCGGCCATCGTTGACTTTGACGTGCATCACGGCAACGGCTCGCAGGAGATTTTCTGGGCCGACAAGACGGTGATGTATTGCTCGACCCATCAGATGCCGCTGTTTCCCGGCACCGGCGCGATCGGCGAATCCGGCGAGCACAATAATGTCGTCAACGCGCCGCTGCGCCCCGGCGACGGCGGCGAGGCTTTCCGCGCCGCGTTTGAGAATCGCATCCTGCCGCGGTTGCGCGATTTCAAACCGGAGCTCATCGTCATTTCCGCGGGCTTCGACGCCCACATGCGCGACCCGCTCGCCAATCTCAATCTGGTCGAGGCCGATTTCGTCTGGGCGACGCAAAAAGTCATGGAGGTCGCCGATCAATGCGCCGACGGCCGCGTGGTTTCGCTGTTGGAGGGCGGCTATGATCTCGAAGCGCTGGCAAGCTCGGCGGCCGCGCACGTCACCGCGTTGATGCGCGGCTAGTGCGGCTAATCTGCTATAAGACCAGGACGAGTCGGAGAGCCGGCGATGGCGCAACAAAGCACCCCAAACGATCAGGACAATCAGAACGCCGATGTCGGCAAATTGCCGTTCGAGCGCGCGATCGAGGAACTCGAATCGATCGTCAAGCGGCTCGAAGACGGCAAGGTGCCGCTCGAAGAATCGGTCGCCATTTACGAGCGCGGCGAAGCGCTCAAGCGCCGCTGCGAGGATTTGCTGCGGCAGGCCGAAGCGCGGGTGCAAAAGATCACGCTCGATGCCAGCGGCAACCCGACCGGCACCGAGCCGCTGGACCTGGAATAGACCGCGCTAACCGCGGTCCCCATCCTCCAGCGCAGCGAGCTCCTCGCAGGCCGATCTTCATGCCGGCCGGGCGGTGCCCGGGTTGCCCGGGAGCGGGGTTACGAAGCCCACCCGCGGGGACCGCCGTTGACTGATGTCAAGGGATTCGTCGCGCAACGGTGACGGACCGCTAGCGCGCGGCCGCGCTGCGCGGCGGCTGATACAGCACCACGACCTGGCGCGAGCCGCAACGCGGACAGCGCAGCCGGCTTTCGAGCCGGGAGAGCGGAAACGCCCTGCCCCGCGTCCACACCAGCGTTTCCATGTCCAATTCCTTGCGGTAATTGCACTCGCGGCTCGATTGCGATCGCGGGCTGTCGGAGCGGCCATAGCTGCAGCGGAAGGAGACACGCCAGCCGAGCGAATATGCGTCACCTATGGTCTCGACCGCCATCGAAAGCCGCCTGGATTTGTCCTTGAATTTGTCCTTGACTTTTGAGAACAAAAAGAGAACAATCTACGGTCCGAGTTAAGGCTTTGGGGGAAGGTTTAGGGAGGCGGTTGTGGAAGCGGACAAGCGAAGCGCGTGGCTGCGCAAGCTCGACGAGGATTGCCCGTATCAGGTGGTGCTGCCGCGGCAACAACTCGCCGACGACGGCGCGATCATGGATTTCCTCATCGCCTATGTTGGTAAGTTCGACATGTATGTCGAAGACGATTACGCCGCCTTCGTGCGCTATTGCTTCGAGGATCCGCTGGACGCGGAAATCTTCCGCACGCGCTTTGAGCCGAAGGTGGAACGCTTCAGACTCGCGGGATGAGCACCTACCGCCGGCGCTTGGCCAATTCCGGCAGCTTCTGCCGCACTTTGCCGATCTCAGCCCAGGCGTCGTCCTTGAGCCGCTTTTTCAGGTCGCGCAACGTGAAATCGTTGCCGCCGGTGGTGCGGGAAAGCCGCTCCCAGGTCACCGGCGCCGATACCGGCGCGCCCGGCCGCGCGCGCGACGAATAGGGCGCGACCGACGTCGCCTCGCGCGTATTGCGGAAATAGTCGATGAAGATGCGGTCCGCCCGCAGCGATTTCGTCATCTTGGCGAGATAAAGCTTCGGACTATCCGCGGCCATCGCCGCGGCGATCCGCTGGGTGAACAGCTTGGTCGCGTCCCAGCCGGCGCCCGCGATCGGCACCACGACATGGATGCCCTTGCCGCCGGAAAGCTTGACGAAGCTTTCGAGCTTTTCCGCCTTGAGCCGTTCGCGCGTCTCGCGCGCCGCGGCGGCGATCTGCGGCCAGGCGACGCCCTCGCCCGGATCGAGATCGAACACGATGCGGTCGCACATCTCCAGGTTGTCGAGCCGCGAGCCGCGGACGTGAATTTCCAGCGCCGCCGATTGCACCAGCGCGATGAGATCGTCGAGCGTCTCCACGGCAATGACGTCGTGGTCCTTGCCCGGCACGGCGTGGCGCAGCGGCGATGATTTCACGTTCGCGGCGATGTGCTTCTGGAAAAAAGTCTCGCCGGTGATCCCTTCCGGGGCGCGCACCAGCGACAGCGCGCGGCCGAGAATGTGCGGCTTTATCCAATCCCAGACATCGACATAATACTCGGCGAGTTCCTTCTTGGTCACGCCGGATTCCGGCCAATAGACGCGGTCGGGATGCGTCAGGGCAAGCGCCGCGCCGGCGGAATTTCCATTCCCTTGGCGCCTTTTGCCGCCGGCAGTTGCGCGCACGGCTTTGCCAGGTGACGACCTGGTTGCAGCCGATTTTTTTGTCGCGGGAGGGGGCGTTTTGCCCGCCGGCATCTCGCGCACGACTTCCCGCGCTATCTTGTCCTCGCGCAATCCCTTGAACGATGCCTGGCGCAGGACCCCGCCATGGGTCACGCCGGCAAATTCGGCTTCGACGACGAGCTTCGGGTTGACCCAGATCACGTCCTTGCGGCGTTCGTCCGCTGGCAGCTCGATTGGGCGGCGATCGGTGCGCAACGGCTCGAGACGCTTCCACAGATCACGCGCCGTTTTCTGCGTATAGCCGGTGCCGATGCGGCCGGCGTAACGAAGCTCGCCGTTCTCGTGAGCGGCGACGGTAAGCGCGCCGATCGCCCGGGGCATGGCGGTCGATGGCGTAAAGCCGGCGACGATGAATTCCTGGCGGCCGTGGCATTTGGTCTTGACGAAATTTTCCGATCGGCCGGAGCGGTAGGGCGCGTTGCGGCGCTTCGACACGATGCCTTCGAGCCCCATGTCGCAGGCATGCCGGTAAATGAGCGGTCCGTCCTCGTCGAAATGATCCGTGTAGCGGATCACGCCGCCTTTGCCGGCACCCTTTAATAATCGCGCCAGCGCCGCCTTGCGCTCGGACAGCGTCTCGCCGCGCAGATCGCGGCCGTCGAGATGCAGGAGATCGAAAACATAATAGACGAAGCGATCGGTGCGCCTGTCCTTCAGATCAGTCTGTAATAGCGAGAAATTGCTGATGCCGTTATCGTCTTCCACGACGATCTCGCCGTCAAGAACCGCATTTGTGGCAGGCAAAGCGGCGACCGCTTCGGCGACCGGCTTGAAACGGTGCGTCCAATCCTGCTTCTTGCGCGTCAGCAATCGCACCTTGCCGCGGTCGAGCCGCGCCTGCATGCGATAGCCGTCGAATTTGATCTCGTGCAGCCAGTTCGGCCCGCCGGGCGCCCGGTCGTAGAGCATTGCCAGGCTCGGCGGAACGAAATCGGGCAGCCGTCCGCGCCGCGGCGGCTTGGCCGCTTTCCCTCGCGGCGCGGCGGCCGGGGCCGGTGGCGCGTCTTCCGCCTTATCCGCGCCGGCCGCGCGATTGGATTGCCAGACCCGCTTTTTCCCGCCCTTGCCGGCGGCGATCTCCTCGATCGAACGCCCGGTCGTCACCGAGCGCGGCTTGTCCTCCAGGATGTCCTTGCCGCGCGGCCCGCGCGCTTCATCATCCTTGCCTTTGATCAACAGCCAATTCTCATGACGTTCGCGCTCGCGCGCGCGCATGCGCACCAGATGCCAGCGGCCGTGGAGTTTTTCGCCGTTGAGATCGAAGACGAGATGGCCTTTGGAATAGCCCCGGTGCGGATCGCCTTCGGGGGCCCAGCTGCCGCGATCCCAGATCATCACGGTGCCGCCGCCATACTCGCCCTTGGGGATGGTGCCCTCAAACGCGTTGTATTCGATCGGATGGTCCTCGACGTGGACGGCGAGTCGCTTCTCGTTGGGGTCGAGGCTTGGCCCACGCGTTACCGCCCAGCTCTTCATCACGCCGTCGAGTTCGAGGCGCAAATCGTAATGCAGCCGCCGCGCCGCGTGCTTTTGAATCACATAGCGATGACCCTCGCTCGGCGCTTTGCGGCCGCGCGGCTCCGCCGTCACGCCGAATTGTCGCTTTTTCCGGTAGGTCTCGAGGGCCACGAGGCGTCAACTCTTGCGTTTGCCGCGATTCGGGACGAATCCCGGGACGCGAACGAGGGCAAATACACCTTCCCGAGAGCGCCCCAACCCATGGCAGATGCGGGAGCGCGGCCCAACATAAGTGGTTGCGGCAAAACGCGGGAGTCCCCCCGCTGGCTCCGGGAAACCAATCTGGGCCAAATTGCGTTGCTAGCGTGGAATGGTGTAGAGACTGAGAGTTTATGCCTGCGGGCCGGGGGGTACCGGGGGGTGGACCCTAATAATCGCCAATTAGGCCGAAGACGGCCAACGAGACTAATAAAAAGGAGCATTCGCGTGACCGTTCCGTCGAAGACGCCGTTGCTTGATCTTGTCCAAACTCCAAACGATCTCCGGCAGCTTGAAGAGGGCCAGTTGCGCCAGCTTGCCGATGAGTTGCGGCGAGAAACAATCGACGCTGTCGCTGTCACAGGCGGGCATCTCGGCGCCGGCCTCGGCGTGATCGAGCTGACTGTGGCGCTGCATTATGTATTCGATACGCCGAGCGACCGGCTCGTCTGGGACGTCGGTCACCAGGCCTACCCGCACAAGATTCTCACCGGCCGCCGCGACCGCATTCGCACGCTGCGTCAGGGCGGCGGTCTGTCCGGATTCACCAAGCGCGCCGAAAGCGAATACGACGCGTTCGGTGCCGCCCACTCCTCGACCTCGATCTCGGCCGCGCTCGGCATGGCGGTCGCCCGCGATCTCGAAGGCAAACAGAACAACGTCATTGCCGTCATCGGCGACGGCGCCATGTCTGCGGGCATGGCCTACGAGGCCATGAACAACGCCGGCGCCATGAATTCCCGCCTGATCGTCGTGCTCAACGACAACGACATGTCGATTGCGCCGCCGGTCGGCGCGCTTTCCGCCTATCTCGCGCGCCGCGTTTCCGGGCGCACTTACCGCAGCATGCGCCACATCCTGCGCCAGATAGCCAAGCGCATGCCCAGCAAGATGCTGGAGAAGCGCGCGCTCGCCATCGAAGAATATGCGCGTGGCCTGGTCACCGGCGGCACGCTGTTCGACGAACTCGGCTTCTTCTACGTTGGTCCGATCGACGGCCACAACATCGATCATCTGCTGCCAGTGCTGAAGAACGTCCGCGACGCCAAGAACGGGCCGTTCCTCGTTCACGTGGTCACCCAGAAGGGCAAAGGCTACGAGCCGGCGGAGAAATCGGCCGACAAATATCACGGCGTCGTCAAGTTCGACGTGGCCACCGGCGCGCAGGTGAAGTCGAAACCGGCAGCGCCCGCATACCAGAAGGTCTATGGGGAAAGTCTGATCAAGGAAGCCCGCAAGGATCCGAAGATCGTCGCCATCACGGCGGCCATGCCCTCGGGCACCGGCGTCGACCTTTTCCAGAAGGAATTTCCCAGCCGCACCTTCGACGTCGGCATCGCCGAGCAGCACGGCGTCACGTTTGCCGCCGGGCTCGCGACCCAAGGCTTCAAGCCGTTCGCGACCATCTATTCGACGTTCCTGCAGCGCGCCTACGACCAGGTCGTCCACGACGTGGCCATCCAGCGCCTGCCGGTGCGCTTCGCCATGGACCGCGCCGGGCTCGTCGGCGCCGACGGGCCGACACATGCCGGCTCCTTCGATATCGCCTATCTCGGCTGCCTGCCGGGCTTCGTGCTGATGGCGGCGGCCGACGAAGCCGACCTGGTGCATATGGTAGCGACGGCGGTCGCGATCGACGACCGGCCTTCGGCGCTGCGTTATCCGCGCGGCGAAGGCCGCGGCGTGCCGATGCCGGAAGAAGGCCAGCCGCTCGAAATCGGCAAGGGCCGCATCGTTCGCGAAGGCACCAAGGTCGCGCTGTTCTCTTATGGCGCGCGGCTTGGCGAATGCCTCAAGGCGGCGGACGAACTGGCTGCGCACGGGCTATCGACGACAGTCGCCGACGCGCGTTTTGCCAAACCGCTCGACGTCGATCTCTTGCTGCGGCTTGCCCGTGAGCATGAAGTGCTGATCACCATCGAGGAAGGCTCGATCGGCGGGTTCGGCGCCTTTGTCATGCAGGCCTTGGCCGAGCATGGCGTCCTCGACCGCGGACTGAAAGTCCGCTCCATGGTGCTTCCGGACGTGTTCCTCGACCAAGATTCGCCCAACGCCATGTATGCCAAAGCCGGCCTCGACGCCAAAGGCATCGTCGTCAAGGCGTTCGCCGCGCTTGGCGAGAACATGCGCGGCGAGACGGTCAAGCTCGCCAGGTAGCTTGCCGTCCGTTTCTTCTCGTCATGGCGCGCATAGCCGTTCGAAGAACGGCGTCGCTTCGCTCGCCTATGTCCCGCGTGGATGCCCGGCACAAGGCCGGGCATGACGCGGTGTATAATTGGTTATCATGACCACCCGCCAACGCGCCGACCGCCTCTTGGTGGCGCGCGGCCTGTTCGAGAGCCGCGCGCGGGCGCAGGCCGCGATCGCTGCCGGCCACGTGACCGCCGACGGCGTCACGGTGCGCAAGGCCTCGGATGCGATCTCTTCCGCCGCATTCATCGAGGCTCAGCCCGAGCATCCTTACGTCTCACGCGGCGGGGTCAAACTTGCGGCCGCGCTCGATCATTTCCGTATCGACGTGGCCGGTCGCATCTGCCTCGATGTCGGCGCCTCGACCGGCGGCTTCACCGAGGTGCTCGTCCTCCGCAATGCGCGGCGCGTATATGCGATCGACGTCGGTCGCCATCAGCTGCATCCGCGCCTGCGCAAGCGCGGCAAGATCGTTTCCGTGGAACAAACCGATATCCGCACGCTCGACCCGTCGCGTCTTGCCGAGCCGCCGGATTTGGCGGTGGTGGATGTGAGCTTCATCTCGCTCAAACTCGTGCTGCCGGCGATCGGCAAGCTTCTGAAATCGCGCGCGTCGATGGTCGCGCTGATCAAGCCGCAATTCGAGGCGCCGCGCCACGCAATCAAGAAGGGCATCGTGCGTGATGCCGCGATCCGCGAGGCGGTCTGCGCGGACATTGCCGGGTTTCTGATTGCACAAGGATGGCGCGTCGGCGGCCGCATACCGTCGCCGATCCTCGGCGCCGACGGCAACGCCGAGTTCTTGGTCGAGGCGAAGCGTGGTTGAGCACCTGACCATCGAGCGGCTCGGCAATCGCGGCGACGGCGTCGTTGCCGGCCCCGCCGGCGTGATCTACGTCCCCGGCGCATTGCCTGGCGAAATCGTCGAGGTCGAAGCGGTCGCCGGCCATCCCGACCGGCGGCGGCTGTTGCAAATCGAAGCGCCGAGCGCGGAACGCATCGCCCCGATCTGCCCGCATTTCGGCGTGTGCGGCGGCTGCGCCGTGCAGCACTGGGACACCGCCCGCTATCGCGCGTGGAAGCGCGGCCTCGTCGTCGAGGCCTTGCGCCAAGCGGGGCTCGCGGCCCCGGTCGCCGATCTTATCGATGCGCATGGCGCAGGCCGCCGCCGCGCCGTATTCCATGCCCGGCGCGGCAGCCACGACGTGCTGGAAGTCGGCTTCTCGGCCGCCCGCAGCCACCGCCTGGTCGCGATCGACCGCTGCCCGATCCTGGCGCCGGATCTCGACGGCGCTATCGAGGCCGCGTGGGCGATCGCCGAAGCGCTCGATGCCGCCGGCAAGCCGCTCGACATCGGGGTCACCGCGACCGATGCCGGGCTCGATGTTGACGTCCGCGGCTCCGGTCCGTTGACGCCAATGCTCATGACCGCGCTGGCACGCATCGCCGCCAAACATGATCTGGCGCGGCTGACGCGTCACGGCGAACTGATCGCGCAGGCGCGCCCGCCGACGTTACGAATGGGCAAAGCGGCCGTTGCGTTGCCGCCGGCTGCGTTCCTGCAAGCGACTGCGGAAGGCGATGCGGTCCTGGCGCGGCTCGTTCTTGCCGCATGCGCCGGCGCCGCGAATGTCGCCGATCTGTTTGCCGGAATCGGCCCGTTCGCGCTGCGGCTTGCCGAGCGAGCCCGCGTCGCCGCCATCGATGACGATGAAGCAGCCCTCGCCGCGCTCAAGCGCGCCGCGGCGGCGACCGCGGGCCTTAAACCGGTGGAAATCGAGCGGCGCGATCTGTTTCGCCGCCCGCTTCTCGTCGCTGAGCTCAAGAAATTCGACGCCGTGGTGTTCGATCCGCCGCGACAAGGCGCCGAAATGCAAGCGCGCGAGCTGGCGGCGAGCGCCGTGAAGTGCATCGTCGCGGTGTCGTGCAGTCCCGGCACTTTCGCCCGCGATATGCGCGAGCTCGAGCGCGGCGGCTATCGGCTGGCCGAGGTCACGCCGGTCGATCAATTCCGCTACGCCGCGCATGTCGAGATTGTGGCGCGGCTGCAGAGGTAGCGCGCCCCGGCCGGGCTTTTTCGCTTAACAATGGCTTCGCCTTCGCTACACTATTCGCATCATGCAAGCGGTGCGCGCACTCGCGTGGGTCACGGGAATCTCTAGCCTGCTCCTCGCCGGAGCACAGGTGGGCGAAGCGCGCGATCTCGCCGACATGAACAATGCCGAGATCACGGTGCTGCAACAAAGACTGACCGATGGCGGCTGCTATCGCGGCGCGATCGACGGGCGCGCAAGCGCGGCGCTGCAAGATGCGATCAAGGCCTGTCCGCAGCAAGACCCGGTGCTGCGCATCGAAACCGGCACGCATGTGGCCAAACTCAGCCGCATCGGCGTCGACAAGGCCTGCCGGATCGCCGCCACGGCGTCCGACGACAAGACCGTGCGCATCTGGTCGCTGCCGGACGGGCGTTTGCTGCAAACTTTGCGCATGCCGCTCGGAGACGAAGATGCCGGCAAGGCGATCGCGGTGGCCGTTTCGCCGGACGGGCGCTACGTCGTCTCCGGCGGATACGATGGTCGAGGCGATCCCGTCGAGAATTACGTTCACGTTTTCGAGGCGGCCACCGGTCGGTTCCTCGGCAACGTCGGCACGTTTGGCGAAAATGTCAGTCATCTCGCCTTCTCGCTCGACGGCCGCTGGCTGGCGGCGACCGGCGGTGGCAAAGTCGGTCTCAAAGTGATCGACACGCAGACGTGGCGGGTGGTGGCAGAAGACACCGCCTATGGAAATGACACTTATGGCGCCGCCTTCGCGCCGGACGGTCGCCTCTACACCGCCTCCTGGGACGGCAGGGTTCGGCAATATAGCCCGGCGCCGGACTTCAGAAAAGAACGCGATGTCAAAGCCAGGGGTAACATGCCCTATTCCGTTGCCATCGATCCGAGCGGTCAGCTGGTGGCGATAGGCTTCTCCGACCAGACCAAGCTCGAAATCTATGAGGCGGGAACGCTGCGACTGCACGCCAACGCCGACACCCGCGGCGTCGACTACGGCGATCTTACCGGAGTCGCCTGGACCAACGACGGCTCGGTGCTTGGCGCCGGCGGCGACTTTCGCGTCCGCGGCCAGGGCGGCTGGCAACATCCGCTGCTTCTGTACAACCGCGACGGACGGCGCTTGGGCGGCATATTGCTCGGCGAAGATGCCATTCTCAGCGTCCAGCCCTGCGGCGCCGGTTTCGCGGTCGGCGAATACGATGCCGCCTTCGGCCTGGTCGACGGCAATGGTCAGGTCATCCTTTGGAAGACCAGCGTTGCGCCGGCGATGCGGGAAAAAACCGGCGGCGCTTTCACCATCAGTGCGGATGCCAAGCAGGTTCGTTTCGGTCTCAATACCGGCGGCGACGATGCCGTCCTGTTCGATCTCGCGCAGGGAACGCTCACCGAGGCGCATCGCCCGACGCCCGGGCTGTTTTCGGCAAACGTCAACGGTCCGATCAGCGGATGGCAAGATACCGGCCATCCGACCTTCGCCGGCAAGCGCATCAAGCTCGATAACGATGAATTTGCCCGCTCGCTCGCCGTCCGACCCGACCGAACCGGCTTTGTCCTCGGCGCCGAATGGAGCGTGCGCGCTTACGACGCCCACGGTACCGAATTGTGGAACTGGACGGGGCCGGCAGCCGCGACCGGCGCCAATATCTCGGCGGACGGTCGCATTGTCGTCATGGCCCATCTTGACGGCACGGTCCGCTGGCGCCGCTGGTCCGACGGCAAGGAACTGCTGGCGCTGTTCGTCAACAGCAAGACCAAGCAATGGGTCGCCTGGACGCCGACCGGCTATTACATGGCCTCGACCGGCGGCGAGGACTTGATCGGCTGGCATCTCAACCGCGGCTGGGACCAGTTGGCCGATTTCTTCCCTGCCTCGCGTTTCCGCGACCGCTTCAATCGCCCTGACATCATCCATCTTGCGCTCGACACGCTCGACGAAGACGCCGCGATCAAACAGGCCAACGGAGCGTCCAATCGCAAGGAAGACACGCGCCCGCTCACCGCGCACCTGCCGCCGATCATCCGCATCGCCGATCCGGCAAACGGCGCCCACGTCGCCAGCGGCACGGTCACGCTCAACTATTCGCTGCGCTCGCCCTCGGGCCAGCCGGTCGAGCGCATCGACGTGCTCATCGACGGCAGGCCGGTCAAGGCGGTCGGACTGCCCCTTCACCCCATGGCCGCGGATACCGAGACCAAAGGCTCCATCAGTGTCACGCTCACGCAGCGCTTAACCGAGGTGGGACTGATTGCCTGGAACAGCGGTCTCGCCAGCGAAGCCGCGCGCATCAGGCTCAACTGGGACGGCGCCCCGGCTCCGGTCGAGGGCTCCCGCAAGCTTCATGCTCTGGTGGTGGGTGTCAGCAATTACGTCGAGCCCGACATGGCGCTGAGCTATGCGGCGAAGGACGCCCGCGATTTCGCCAAGGCGCTTCAAGATCAGAAGGGCGGCTATTACACCGATGTCGAGACGCGCATTCTCACCGACCGCCAGGTGACGCGATCGAGCGTGATCGACGGGCTGGCGTGGTTGGAGAAATCGGCGAAGAGCCCCGACGATGTGTCGGTGCTGTTCCTCGCCGGGCACGGGCTCACCGACGAGAAGCAGACCTATTGGTTCTTTCCGTCCGACGCCAACGCCGACGACGTGCACGCCAAAGGTGTTTCGCAGGACGAGGTGCGCAAGTCGCTGCAAAATCTTTCCGGCAAGGTGCTCTGGTTTCTCGATACCTGCCACGCCGGCAGCGCGGCGAAACGCCGGTCGGTGGACGTCAACGTCTTGGTCAATACGGTTTCATCGTCGGAGAATGGCGGCATCGTCGTGTTTGCGTCCTCGACCGGGCGGCAAGTATCGGTCGAGCGCGACGACTGGGGCAACGGCGCTTTCACCAAGGCGATCGTCGAAGGCATTGAGCTCGGCAAAGCGGACCTTCTCGGCAAGGGATTTATCACGACTTCGAGCCTCGACACGTTCGTCGAGAGCCGTGTTGCGGAGCTTACCGAAGGCAAGCAAAGTCCGGTGATGGAGCGTCCGCCCCAGCAGCCGGATTTCGCCATCGCCGAGGCGCATAAGCGATAAGCGGAGCTGCCCGGCTGCGATCTCCCCGACGCAGAGCATTTCGACTATTTGGGCGCCTTAAAAATAGGCAGCCGCTGCGGCACGGAGTGGTGTAATTTTCGGTCGCCCGAGAGCTGTAAGCAGCAAGGAGATTGTCGATGAGTGGGCTCGGCGGATTGAACAAGACTCCCGACGGCGTTGTCATTGGGCTCGTTCAGCTGCAACTCCCGACGATCGCGACCAAGAGCGATCTCGCGGCACAGACCAAGAAGATTTGCGCGATGGTGCAGAAGGCGCGCAAGGGAATGTCGACGATGGACCTTGTCGTCTTTCCCGAATATTCGCTGCACGGCCTCTCGATGGACACCGACGCCGCGCTGATGTCGCGGCTCGACGGGCCGGAAGTAACGAGCTTCAAGAAGGCCTGCGTCGAGAACCGCATCTGGGGCTGCTTCTCCATCATGGAGTACAATCCCGACGGCAATCCCTACAACTCGGGCCTCATGATCGACGATGAGGGCGAGATCAAGCTCTATTACCGCAAGATGCATCCGTGGGTGCCGGTCGAGCCGTGGGAACCGGGCAACCTCGGCATTCCGGTCTGCGACGGGCCGAACGGCAGCAAGGTCGCGCTGATCATCTGCCACGACGGCATGTTCCCGGAGATGGCGCGGGAGTGCGCCTACAAGGGCGCCAACATCATGCTGCGCACCGCCGGCTACACGGCTCCGATCCGCCACGCCTGGCACGTCAGCAATCAAAGCAATGCATTCTCCAACCTGATGTACACCGCCAATGTCTGCATGGCCGGCACCGACGGCGTGTTCAATTCCATGGGCGAAGGCATGATCGTCAATTTCGACGGCGTGCCGCTCGTCACCGGCAGCGGCGCGCCCGACGAGATTATCACCGCCGAGGTGCGGCCGAAACTCGC
>Ga0302326_10010201_pt1 | contig 20373 bp, 19 predicted proteins | sample Palsa_T0_3_FD_202264 | JGI IMG/M metagenome (GOLD analysis project Ga0302326, IMG submission 202264) | Peat permafrost microbial communities from Stordalen Mire near Abisko, Sweden - Palsa_T0_3 | ecosystem: Environmental > Terrestrial > Soil > Palsa > Peat permafrost | place: Sweden: Abisko...
GTCAGCGTCACCGGCGGATGATCGCCGATCGCGAGGCGCCCTCATGCGACAGGCTCAGATGACTAACACGGGCTGCCCCTCCTGATGCAACGCAGAACGCTGAGCGGCCACCGATCGGACGAGCTGTCGCGGGGCGCTGACCGTTCGCCACTGCGAGGAGCGTGAGCACCGGACGGGGGTGATGCGCGTTGACTACCGTAGAGGTGGTCAACCCGCATCACGTCGCTCAGCGCCTCGGCGATCGAAGGGGAAGGCCTTGAATTGCGTGCGTTAGGGTCTGGGTGTGCCAGTAGTGTGGCCTGGGCCCGAGGACTACGAGGCGTATTGCGCGCCGGTCAGGGGGGTGCCGGCGCCTTCTGAGAGCGAGTTCGTCGGGAACGTGATCGCGGAGCGAGGTCAGCAAGGGCTGGCGGTCGACGCCGAAACGGTCCGTCGCGCGATCGAGAACTCCGAGCGCCCGGACTATCAGCCGCGGGGCTTCTTTTTGACTTCGGAGGAGCAGGCCGAGCTCGATGCCTGCGACTCCGAGCTGCCGGTCCGCGCTCGAGCGCTCGTAAGCGCTAATGGCGGTGCTATCGGCCAAATCGCTTGGTGCTGGCTCAACGGCCTCCGTGGTCTCAGAGTCTCCGTGAAGCACGACGTCGAGCCCTGCCGAGCGCTGCTGAACCAGGAGCTTGGCTCCGATCGCGTGATCGTCACGAAGGCGCGCTACGCCGAGCAGGAGCTCCACGAGCTCCAGCACCGCATAACCCAGGACGTACCCGAACTCCTGCAGCTCGGGATCGATGTCTGCTCTAGCTTTCCGCAGGAGACCGGGGTCTCGGTCCAGTTCTTCGGGGCTGACCGCGGCCGCGCAATGGCGCAGCTTGGTACACCCGGAAGCTGCACCGCGCGAGAGCTACCCGACCGCGTGATCGTCACGCTAACCGTGCTGGCGCCACAAGGCTTCAGAACGGCAGTAGGAGGGTTCAATCCATCCCACGCCACCGTCGAGTTCGCCGAACCACTCGGGGAGCGCGTCGTGATCGACGCCGCAGAGAACGACGAACGTCCAAGCTGGACCGAGCGCAGGGCCGGCCCGAGACTGTCACGCCATCACGCTGACACTGCTAGTACCACAGGCCGGTGGCTGCCGCCACATGGCCAATAGACTGCCGCGGATGTCACCCGACCGCCTCACCGGTGGCTGCGGCTGCGGCGCGGTGCGCTTTGAGGTCGCGGCGCCGCTCGGCCCCGCCCGCTACTGCCACTGCACAAGCTGCCAGCGCCGTACCGGCACCGCCGCGTCGGCTTCGGCGATCGTGGCGCCCGGCTCGATCGTCCTCACCCAGGGCGCGGAGCATCTGCGCGGCTGGACGCCCGAAGGCGGGCGCGAGAGGGTCTTCTGCATCGTCTGCGGCTCGGCGCTGTTCATCCGCCACCCCGAGACGGGCGAGTACGCGGGCGTCCGCCTCGGGGCGATCGACGGCGACCCCGGCGTGCGCCCGACCGCTCGCCAGTTCGTCGCCTACGCGGCGCCGTGGGAGCCGATCCCTGACGACGGGCTGGCGCGCCACGACGAGCGCATGCCCAGGGTCCACTGGTAGGCCGCGTCGTGACACGGCCGGGCGGTGACGGCGGCGACCACCCCGGGCCGCCGCCGGTCACACCCTCAGCACCGCCGCTAGACCGGCGGGTTCGTGACCAGGTCCCAACCCGCGGGAGCTGACGGTCCGTGGCCGCCGACCACGTCAGCGGCTTCCTCATCTTCGGGCGGGAGGTCCTGCACGTCGGCCTCGTCGGGGTCCGGAGCTGGTTTCTCCTCGGTCATCCGTTCCTCCTCTGCGTTCTGCGCGGCGCGTGTCGCTGCGTCCACGGGCACCATACCGCCGCGCCGGATCGCTTGGCCCGCTGTGGTCCGATAGCTAACCGTGGCCGCGCCCCCCAACTCAGATCACACCGGGTCAGAGGCGACGCACCGCGGCTCGGGGGGCGCGACCGGTAGTGAAATTCACTACCAGTCGCGCCACCCCCGCCCCGACGTGGGAAAAGCGGCTACGAGAGAGTCAGCGTGTAGCCGGTTGCCGTGTAGGCGATGGTCAGATGCTGGCCGCTGGTGCCGACGCTGGTCCCGGTGACCGTGCTGAAGGTGCCGGTCCTCGCGCTCGAACTCAGCGGGGTGAGAACCGCCCCGCCCGTGCCCGTGAATGTACTCGAGGCCGCGATCGCGAGCGTGCCGGCCAGCGTGCTCGTGCCGGTGGCGTCGATCACCGCGTACTTGGTGGTGCTCGTGATCCCCTCGCTCCAGGTGCCGGTCGAGGCCTGGGTATAGCTGCCGTTGACCGTCAGCGTGACCGTCGCGGGAAGGGTCAGCGTACCGGCGTTGGACAGCGAGCCCACGGTGGCGAAGTTCGCCCCCAGGGCCAGTGAGGAGCCGTCCGCGATCGAGGCCAGGTTCCGCAGGCCGTTGGCGCTATTCGCGTCCTCGAACCCACCCGAGCCGTACAGGGCGATCTTGGAGGCGTCGTTCTCGATGCCGGTGGCGATGAAGCCTGGGTCGGTGTACTGCAGGGTGCCGGCCAGGTTGTAAGCGCCCCCGGTCAGGGTGCTCGTGGTCGAGTTGTAGTTGGTCAGCGGCCCGCCCAGGACGAGCAGCGTCGAGGGGTATATGTCGATCGAGCCGGTGTTGGTCGTGCTCGTGGTCGCGTCGACGGCGGTCGTGTATCCGCTGGCCGGGACAAGGATCGTGCCGGCGTTGGTGAACGCTCCGTTGACCGTGAACGTCGCCCCAAAGCCCGGATCGAGGTTCCCGGAGTTGGTGAAGTTGCCGGGGGTCGAGACGTGGGCGTAGCTTGAGCCGCCGTCGCCGATCGTCACGGTATAGCCGCTGGGGAGGTTGGTCGCGATCGACCCGGTGACGTTGAAGAAGAACAGCTTGTTCTTGGCCAGACCCGTCGCGCAGGCCGGCCCCGTCGCCGGATTGGCGGCGAACTCCAGCGTCGCCCCGCTCCCGCCGTCGCCTGAGCCGAGGTCCAGCGTGTTGCCGCAGATGCTCCCGCCTTGGATAAAGACGGTGTCCGCCACCGTAAACGTGCCCGAGTTGTCGATCACGCCGTCCTGGGTGAGCGTCGCGGTGTTCCCTGACGGGCTCGACAGCGCCACCGTCGTGCCGGACTTGACCGTGATCGTGCCCGTGCTCGCGTTCGTCCAGGCGAGGCCGTTCAGCAGCGACGCGGTCGCCGAAGCGGCGAAGATCAGCGAGTGCGCGTTGTCGATCGTCGCGTTCAACTGGGTGACGAATCCGCTCGGGGGCACGTACACCGTGCCGTTGTTGGTCAGCAGGTCGGAGGACGTGGGCGAGGAGACCGTTCCTCCGAAACCGGGCACGAACGCGCCGTCGTTGACCACATCGCCCGACAGGGCAAGCGCGAAGAAGCTCGAGCCGCCGTCGCCGACCCTGACCACGTACCCGGCCGGGATCGTTCCCGAGAGCGTCGCCGACACGTTGTAGATGAACACCTGGTCCTTGGTCACACCGGTGCCGCAGGCCGGCCCGGTGCCCGGCGTGGTGGCGAACGCGAGGCTTCCGCCGGTGCCGCCGTCAGAGGCGCCGACGTTCAGCGTGTTGCCGCAGATGCTGCCGCCGTCGATGGCGACGATATCGGCAACGTTGAGCGTGCCGGTGTTATCGACCGTCCCGCCCGAGTCGAGCTCGAAGTTGGCGGTCGGACCGCCCGGCGTCGAGACCGCCAAGGTGCCCGACGCGTTCGAGATCGTGCCTCCGGCGTTGTCGAAGGTGGTCGCGGAGGTCAGGCTGAGCGTGGCGCCGCCCGCGACCGAGAAAGTGCCCGTGTTGGTCACGTCGCCGAACGTCATCGCGCCCCCGTAGCCGGTGCTCGGAACCTCGAACGTGCCCGAGTTGGTCATCGACCCGGCGCTGAACGTGCCGCCGAAGCCGTAATCGATGGTGGCGCCCGAATTGTTGTCGACCGCGCCGGTGACCGTAATGTAGGGGAAGCTCGAGCCGTTGTTGCCGATCTGGAGCGTCGGGGTGCTCCCCGAGCCGCCGACGGTGAGGCTCGCGACGGTGATCGTCTCGTTGCCGACGACCACCGTGTAGCTGCCGGCCGCGGTGATGCAGACCGAATCGCCTGAGCCGGGGGCGCTGCCCGTGCTCCAGTTGGTGCCGGTATCCCAGGCGCCGCCGGAGCTGTTGATCCAGCTGTCGCTGCAGCCCCCTGCGGCCAGGGCGCCGGCCGGTCTCGCGAGAGCTCCGACGCTCACCAGCAGGAGAGTCGCCGCGAGGGCTGCAAGTAGCAGCCTTCGCCCGCCCCACAACGGAAACAGCAGCCCGGTAGCCATCGCTCGGTGCCCCCTCATACGTGTGTGTGTGTGTTTTCCGATACGTGGCGCCCCGCCCCGAAGGGTCGGGAGAGTCGTCCTAGACTGCCACGCTCGTAGCCTAACCAAAGTGGACGATTCTTGGTCATCAATGATTCCTAAAATGGACGATTGTTGTACTTCGATCGTCCGCGCCGGCGGAGCTGATTCCTGCAGCCGTCGGTCAAGATGATTGAGCACCAGGCTCGCGCCGACCCGAGGTCGCGTCCGCGAGCGGCAACGCGACTTCGAACCTCGAGCCGCTGCCGGGAGTCGATTGGACCGTGGCCGTCCCTTCGTGGGCCTGCATGATCGCTGCGACGATCGCCAGGCCCAAGCCGGTGCCCCGCGGCGCGGTGGCGTCAGCGCCGTCCGGCGTACCGCGGTAGAAGCGTTCGAAGACGTGCGCCGCTTGCTCAGGCTCGATTCCTGGGCCCTGGTCCGCAACCGAAAGGACCGCTTGACCTTCGCGGGCGGCCAGATCGACATGCACGGGGGTCCCCGGCGGAGTGTGGATCTGGGCGTTCATCAGCAGATTGGCCGCCACTTGGCGCAACCGCTGGTCGTCGCCCACCACCATCAGCGGACCCTGCTCATGGACGGTGATCGGCCGGTCGGGATCGCGCGCGCGGGCATCTTGGGCGGCGTCGAGCGCGATCTGCACCAGATCGACGCGCCGGCGCTCCGCCGGTCGCTGCTCATCGAGTCGAGCGAGCAGCAGCATGTCGTCGATCAGCACGCTCATCCGCGTCGCTTCCGATTCGATCCTGGCCATCGACTTTGCGAGATCCTCGGGGTTGTCCTGGGCGCCGCGGCGAAATAGGGCGGCGTAACCTCGGATCGAGGTCAGCGGCGTTCGCAGCTCGTGCGACGCGTTGGCGACAAAGCGTCGTAGCTGGGCCTCGGATAGATCGCGCCGCGAGAAGGCCTCCTCGAGACGCTCGAGCATCCCGTTCAAAGCAATCCCCAAGCGTCCAACTTCGCTGCGCGTGTCGGCCGGAGCAACCCGTACGTCAAGATCGCCGTCCGCGATCCCCGCGGCCGTCTCGGCGATCCGCTCGAGCGGCCGAAGGCCGGCTCGCAACAGCCAGAACGCGCCCGAGGCCAACAGAGCGAGCACCGCGCCCGCGATCACGAGCTCGACGTCGATCAGGCGGGTGAGCGTCTCCGTCACCGTGTCGAGCGGGGCGGCCACCACGAGAATCCCCTGATCGTTGGGCAGCGAGCTGACCTGAACGCGATAGCTGTCGGTGCCGCTCACCGCGCCAGTGTCGAACTGCGAGACGTCCGCGGCCGACGGCACCGGTGCCTTCGACGCGGAAGGCGGATGAAGCACCGCCGCCAACCGTGGCGCAGGGCCGGGATCGTCTGGCGGCCCTGCCCGCGCGAGCGCCTCCACGTGGTTGGCGAGATCGCGCACCTCGACGAAGGCGTCAGGCGACACGACGTCCTTCAGCACGCGCGCTTCGGCGGCGCCAGTGGCTGCCAGGGGACCGCTGAGCGCGGTATCCAGGGAGCGGCGCGCGATCATCAGCTGCTTGTCGACTCGATCGAGCAGGAACGAGCGCAACGCGAGATAGGTTCCACCCGCGACCGCTGCCATACCCGCGAGCGAAAGCACGAGCAAACCAGCCAGCAGACGCGCGCGCAGCGACATTCAAGAGGGCAGGCGCAAGCTGTAACCGAAGCCCCGGACCGTGTGGATGAGCGGGTCGCCCTCGGCATCGACCTTCTTGCGCAGATAGCTGATGTACGTCTCCACCACGTTGCCGTCGCCCCCGAAGTCGTATTGCCACACGTGATCGAGGATCTGCGTCTTGGACAGCACGTGGCCCGAGTTCAGCAACAGGAAGCGCAGGAGCCGAAACTCGGTCGGGGTGAGCACGATCGGGCGTTGGCCACGATGCACCTCGAGCGTGTCCTCGTTCAGCACCAGGTCGACGAACCGCAAACTTCCAGATCCCTCGCCTCGGCCGGCCTCGATGCGCCGCACGATCGCGCGTACGCGGGCGATCAACTCATCGAGACTGAAGGGCTTGGTCAAGTAATCATCGCCGCCGATGGTCAGCCCGGCGATCTTGTCCTCGGTCGAGTCGCGCGCGGTGAGGAAGATCACCGGGGCGAGATTCCCGCTTGCGCGCAGCCGGCGGCAAACCTCGAACCCGTCGATGCCGGGCATCCTCACGTCGAGGATCAACACGCTCGGGTCAAACTCGCGGACCGCGCGCAACGCCTCCCGCCCGTCGGCCGCGCTCTTGACCTCGAAGCCCTCGTAGCGCAGGCCTAAGCACACGAGCTCGGTGATGTTCAGCTCGTCATCGACCACGAGCACCCGAACTACGGAATCGGCTTCTTGCGTAAGCGGCATGCCTTCAGGATGACGGCTGGAGCTGTGCGTTTGCTGTGAATTTGCGTTCTGCGTTTCTAGGCCGCGTTCTCAGACTCCGCGGGCGCCGGCGACAGTGACCCTCATGGTGGGTGAGGGCAGCGGCGCGGGTCGAGGGACTCCCAGGCAACCCACAGGTTCGCCACAGGCTGGTGCCAGAAGCACCGGCGAACCTCAAGGAGGCAGTCATCAACCCGTCCCAGGAAGGAAGCGCATGTGGAACGCAGCAGACAGTCGCGCCCGGAGGATCGCGGTGAGCTCGCGCCACCGCAGCCTGGGGGGCTCCGGCACTTCGACTTCGTCCTCCTCATCGTCGGGAACCACGAGCTCGCCCTTCGCCGAGATCGTCAACACGGGCACGATGACGTGCACAAGACGTACCAGGTCGGTGACATCTCCGTGCACGCATTTGCGCGGTGTCAGCCTGCGCATCGGGCGCGGGGAGTACGTCGACCTTCCCAAGACCCACTCACCGACGAACACGCCGCGCGATCCTCGGAATCACAGCGCTCGCCACGAGCGTCCTGATCGCCGCGTGCGGCAGCAGCGGGACCACCACCAGCACCTCGACGACGACCGCCTCGGGAAGCACGAGCACCAGCCGCACCGCGTTCGTCAAGTGCATGCAGGAGCACGGTGTGACGATTCAGCCGCGCGCCGCCGGCAGCGGGACCCCAACGACCCATTCCGGCCCACCCCCGACCGGCGGCAGCGGCTCTGGCACCGGCAACTCGACCCGCCAGGCCGCGTTCAAGGCGTGCGGCGCGACCGGACAACACGCCAGCAGCGGCTGACCATCGCCAGGTTCACAGTTACCTCGCAACTTCACTCCCCAACTCGAGAAGGCCCCCAATGAACACCACCGTCACCTATCTGGCCGCGCAAGAGCACATCAAAGAGCTACGGCGCGAGGCGCGGCAGCACGATCTCGCCCGCGACGCGCAGCAGCACGATCTGGTTCGCGAGACCGAGCAACGTCCCAGCCCGGTCAAGTTCCGGCGGGTGGCGATTATCCGCCCTCATGGATCCCACTTCAGGCTCACGCCGATCCAGCATTGACGAAGCCCAATCCAGTTACCAGCATCGAAGCTCAGGAGCGAGCGGCGACGGTGATTCGACCCGCAAGCGCGTAAGGTTGGGTCCGTGCTGCCAGCAGGAACCGTGCCACGCCGCCGCACACGACTTGTCTGGAGGACTGACCGTGGGCTTCTTCGCACGTAGTGGCGAGGACGACGACGAGCAGGCCGAAGCGCTGGCACGGATCGAGGCCGGTGGCATTCCGCAGCGAGCGCAGGAGCGGCTGCAGGCGCTCGCCGCGGACGGGTCGCTGTTCACCAGCGGGCTGTCGGTGAACGAGTTTGCCCTGCTCGACCGGATGGGACCGCAACCACTGGCTCAGGTGATGGGAGCCAGCGTGGTGAGAACCGGCTGGCAGTATCTGCCCGCCCTCGAGCCGGGCATCAGGGTGCTGCCGTCCGGGCCGTGGGCGCAGTCCGGCGCCCCTACGCCGGTTGGGAGGGCGCTGATGAACCCGTACACGGAGCCGTCGTTTTCCCAGGTTCGCAGCTATCGGTGGCGCACGGAGGTTGTGTGCGAGCTCGATGTCCTGACCGATGCGTGGAACACGGCGCGGCGGCGGGCGATCGACCGTCTCCGCGAAGAGGCGTTACAGGTCGGCGCCGACGCCGTCGTCGGCGTCCACCTGCACCGGGGCGACCACGACCTCGGTAAGCGGACGATCGAGCTCGTGGTGACCGGCACCGCGATCCGGCTCCCGAGCTCGGCCGGGACATCCTCGCTCCGGAGCTCCGCCGGGACGTCCTCGCCGACCCTCACCGATGTCTCGGTCCAGGACTACTGGCGGCTGTACAGCTCCGGCCACGAGCCGGTCGGGCTGGTGGCGACGACGGCGGTCGTGTTCGCCTCCCCGCCCCGTCACACGCGCTTGCGGCGGTTGCGGACGATGTCCCAGAACCAGGAGCTCGAGGAGCTCAGCCGCGGATTTCACGCCGCGCGCGAAGCCGTCCGCGCGAGGCTGCGTGGCCAGATCCTAGACGCCCGCGGAGTGGGCGCAGTCGGGGTTGAGCTGTCGCATTCCGTTCGCCACGAGAAGCTCGCGCTGGCCTCTTCGCTGCAGAGCACCGACCACCGTGGCTGGCATACCGGCCGCTGGGGGCTGCCCTATTTCGTCTCGGGTCACAGTGATGTCGAGCGGGATGGCTGGGTGATCACCATGCATGCCGCGGGCACGGCGATTCGCCGCCGTCGGCACGGCGCATCACCGGACCCTGTGAAGACGACGGTCCGGATGGGCGCGAGATGACCGAGTACGACCCCGAGTCCGTCGAGGGCATCCCGGAGGCGGGCCGGGAGCGTCTGGAGCAGAATCGCGAGGGTCTCTTCACCTCCGATCTCAGCGTCAACGAGTTCCTGCTCGTCACCGAGGCCGGCTTCGATCCTGTCGGCCTGGTGGTCGGCAGCTCGATCTTTCACATCGGGTTCCAGGTCGCCGGGCCCACGGTGAGCCGAGAATTGGACGTGCTCTCACAGGCCATGTACAGCGCCCGCCACCTGGCGATGACCAGGATGGAGGAGGAGGCGGACCAGCTCGGCGCCGACGGGATCGTCGGCGTGCGACTGGACATCGGCCGCTACGAGTGGGGTGCGAACATGGCGGAGTTCATCGCGATCGGCACCGCGGTCAAGCACCGCGAGGGCGTGCTCCACCGGGCGCCGAACGGCCGGCCATTTCAGAGCGACCTATCGGGACAGGAGTTCTGGACCCTGCTGCGCACCGGCCGGCGCCCGGTCGGGATGGTGATGGGCAGCTGCGTCTACCACGTGGGACGGCGAGGACCGATGCGTACGATCGCGCAGACGGGACGTAACGTGGAGCTCCCGAATTTCACGCAGGCCCTGTACGAGGCGCGCGAGCGGGCGATGCAGCGGATGCAGACCGAGGCCAAGGAGCTTGGGGCGGTAGGCATCGTCGGGGTCTCGCTCTCGGAGAAGACCCACGGCTGGGGCAGTCACGTGATCGAGTTCTTCGCGCTCGGCACGGCGATCGTGCCGACGGACGAACCGACCTCGATCGAGCCGCCGATCACCGTGCTTGACCTGAACGATCGCTGATCGGGGGCGGCGCCGGCGATCGGCGCCGGCGATCGGCGCCGCGGTCGCGGCGGCCCGGGCGGTCGCGGCGGCCCGGCGGCGCCCACTTCGCGGTAGGTGCGGGGCACTAGAATCCTTCGCGACACGTCGCCCGGGAGGAGACCGTGCCTGTGTCCGGTGACCAGGCGCTCCGCGCGGGCCGAGATGCTGGTCATCGTGAACTCCGCTCTCCCGCAATCCGTCGCCCGGCCCCCGCAGCCGCTCCTGCGCGTGTCAGGGCTGAGCGTCAGCTTCGGCCGGCTTCCCGTCCTCAGCGACGTCGACCTGACCGTTGCCGCGGGCGAGCTCGTCGCGCTGACCGGCGAGCCCGGAGCGGGTAAGACGACGGTGGTCCGCTGCCTGGCCGGCGACACCGATCCCCTCGACGGGCAGATCACGATCGACGGACAGCCGATCCAGCAGCCGGCCGGCGCCGCCGATCGGCAGGGGATCGCCGTCGTCTGGCAGGACCTCGAGCTGTGCGACAACCTAGATGTGGCGGGCAACCTCCTGCTCGGGCAGGAGCGGCGGCGGCTGATGTTCTCGCCGTCGCGCTTCCACAGCACGGCAGCTTCCCTGCTGGAGCGGCTGGAGATCCCGCCCATCGACACGACGCGACTGGTGGGCTCGCTGCCGGCCGGCCAGCGCCAGATGCTCGCCGTCGCCAAGGCACTCAGTCGCGACCCTCGGCTGCTGGTGCTGGACGAGCCGACGGCATCGCTCGGCGTGACCGAGGCCGCCCACGTCGAGAAGCTGATCATGCGCCTACGCGACCGCGGCGCGGCGATTCTGCTGGTCAGCCGCGATATCGAGCAGATGTTCCGCCTGGCCGGCCGGATCGTGGTCCTGCGGCACGGCCGGGTGGTGGCCGAGCTCGACCCGCGCGCAACCCATCCCGACGATGTCGCCGCGCTGCTCTCGGGCCAGCAGATCGACACCTCGGCGCGGCGACAGCTGACTCGGCTGCACGGGCTGGCCGATCGCCTGGTCTCGGCCGAGCCGTCCTCCAGCCTGGGGCTGATCCTGGCCGCGCTCGGCTCGGCGCTCGGGACTGAGAAGGTCTGCATCCACGTGGTGTCGGGGAGCTCGCTGGTCTGCGCCGCGTCGTTGGGCTACGCGCCGGAGGAGATCGCCTCCTGGGCCCGACTGCCGCTCGGCTCCGCCGGCGGACCCGTGGGACGGGCGGCGGCCAGCGGGCAAAGGGTGGTCGAAGCCGACCTGCGCTCCAGCCACGCGTGGGCGCAGCTGGGCGCGCTGGCCGACTCCGCCGCGATGGCGAGTTCCTGGTCGCTTCCGGTCATGGGGCCGGAAGGAGTGAGCGCCGTAATCAGCGTGTTCAGGCCCGATCCCGGCGCCCCCGAGCGCGACGAGCTCGATCTGCTGACCTTGTACGCCGGCTACGCGGCGAGCGCCGTGGAGCGCGACCGGCTCCTGGACCAGGTGACCTCTCGCAACCTGGTCCTCGAGACGATCCGCGAGATGCTCCAGACGCTGGCGGGGCCGGTTACGGTCGGGGAGGAAGGACTGGCGGTCGCGCTGCAGTCGCTGCGCCGCGGGCTGGGGGCGGACGAGGTCGGACTGCTGAGCCGGGTGGACGCCGAGACGGTCAGCTGGCGAGCGTTTGCCGGCCCGCTGGGCACCGATCCGGGCACCATGTCGGACGCGCTGCTCGCGGCCTCGCTCCCGGCTCTGGCCGAGCCGCACCGGGACGGAACCGCGCGGACGCTGCGGAGCAGCCTCGCGGGGCGGGTCGCGGCATCGTCATCGCCACCGTGTTCAACGGCCTGGGGCTGATGGGGATCAGCGCCGCCGGAACCGACATCGCCACCGCGATCGTCCTGATCGCCGCCGTGACCCTCGACTCGCTGGTCAGGCGCCGGGCCTCGGTCCGCTGAGCGGTCAGGCTTCGGCCGCCGCGGACGCCACCTCCGCCAGCCGTCTGAGCGATCCCTGGATGACCTCGCGCTGTTGCTCGAGGCGGTGGGCCTCGGCCTCGGGGATCTCCACGTCGACGGTGATCCGGGTGCCGGCGCCCGCGGGCTCGAGGCGCCATTCGAACCGGAGATCCGAGACCAGGCAGGAGACCGTGACCCGCTGCTCGTCGCGCCGGGTGTCGAGCAGCTGGGCCATCGGGAAGTCGGGGTAACCCTCGGGATACATCGTGTACTCACCTGGATCGGTCACTTCGACGGTGCCGATGCCCGTCCACCAGTCCGGGAAGCGTGAGGGGTCATAGAGGAGCTTCCAGACCTCCTCGGGTGGCCCTTCGCTGGTGGCGCTGTCATTGAATGACGGCACGATCCTGTCCTTTCGTGAGCGTGTGAAGGTCGGCGCGGGCCCGGGCCAGCTCGCGTTCGGGCTCGACGAGACCGACCACCGGTCGGCCGAGGTCGGCGAGAACCGCGGTCATGCTCTCGGCGCTCGACGCGCGGTCGAGGAGGCGCTTCCAGCCCGAGATCGACTCGCGCAGCCGCCGCGCCGCTTCCTCGTGGTCCTCGCGCGCGAGCGCGAGCAGGCCCTGGACGCGCGCGAGCCTCGGTACCAGCGCCCCCGGGAAGTCGCTGGGCCGCACGGGCTCGAGCACGGTGGCCCGCAGCTGCTCGGCTGCGCGCTCGAGCTCGCCCGTGCGGGCCAGCGCTTCGGCGAGGGCCAGGCGAGTCTGGGGACGGCTGATCGGCGCACCGTCGATCAGCGCGTCGGCCAGGAGCCGGGCCGCCAGCTCGTGCTCGCCGGCCTCGAGCGCGACCAGTCCGCGGTCATGGCTGGCCATCGCCAGCAGCTCGGGGTGGGCCAGGCGCTCGGCGAGGCGCCGTTCGGACTCGGCGGCAGTGCCGGCGTCGCCGAGGCGGTGCAGGCGGGTGAGCACGAATGCGCGCGCCGCGAGCAGGTGGATCTCCAGGCTCTGCAGTCCCTGCTGGTCGATGGCCTCGAGCCCACGGTCGATGAACTCGAGCGCGCGTTCGTGCTCGCCGGCGGCAGCGGCGGCGCCAGCCGCATTCGCCCAGCACCCGTAGGTGAGATCCGGCCGGCCGGCGCGAGCAACCGCCTCGGCGGCGGCGATCGCCGGTGGGTAGGACTCGACGAAGCGCCCGCGGCGCATCAGGGCGAGCGCTCGGGCGTGGCCGATGTCGTATGTCTGCAGATCGCTCTCGGGCCCGGCCGCGCTGAGCTGCGCGAGCAGCCGCTCGGCCTCCTCGACACCGCCGGCGACGGCGTGCGCCCAGGCGATCGCGGCCAGTGCCTCGCGGCGCTCCTCCGGGGCGGGCTCGGGGGCCTCGTCGAGCAGCGCGAGCGCGGCGCTGCTGCTCGCGAGCACGGCGCGCGGAACGCAGATCGGACCGTGGTAGGCGCGGGCCCGCCGCAGCCAGGCGCGAGCGAGGGCGAGCGGCTCACCTCCGCTCAGCAGTGCCTCGGCGCGGTCAAACGCGCGCTCTGCCTGCTCGCGGAGCCCGCGCCAGGCCTCGAGGTCGCCGAGCTCGAGCCACAGCTCGGCGCGCGCCGGTGCGATCGCGAGCGCCTGCTCGAGATACTCGACGGCCTGCGCGAGCGCGGCCACCGCCCGCGCGTCGGCCGCGGCGCGCGCCAGCTGCGGGACGGCCTGCGCGTCCGCGCCGGCGAGCTGGAGCTGGCGGGCAGCCTCGGCGGGGCGCGCGACGCCGCCCGCCCGCTCGCTGGCCAGGAGCGCCTTCGCCCAGCGCAGGTGCAGTCCCCGCCGGCGCGGCTCGGCGATCTCCTGGTAGACGGCGTCTCGGAGCAGCGCGTGGCGAAACCCGAGTCGGCTCTCGGCCGCGACCAGCAGGCCGGTCTCGAGCGCTTGCGAGGCGCTTTCATCCGGATCTTGCAGCTCGAGCTGGGCGAGCTCTCCCGGGTCGAGCGCCCGGGCCGCGACCGCCGCCAGCTCGAGGAGCTTGCGTACATCTCCCGCCAGCGGCGCGACGGTCGCCCGCACCGAGCTGCGCAGGCTGGGGGCGACTCCGTCCTCGAGACCCCGGCCGATCGCGCGTGCTGTCTCGACCGCCAGCAGCGCATTGCCTTCCGCTCCCGCCACCACCCGCTTGACGTCGAGCTCGCTGAGGGGCGCGGCGTGGCGCGCCAGCGTGGCCACCCCCGCCGGCTGCAGCGGCGCCAGCGCAAGCTCGCAGGCCAGGAGCCCACGGGACCGTAGCGCTTGCTCGAGCCGGTCCGCGTCGGCGCTGCGCGGCAACTCGCGTCGGGTCAGCAGGATCATGATCCGCTGCCCGGCCACGCGCCGGGAGACGTAGCCGGCCAGCTCGAGGCTCGGCGTGTCGGCGGCGTGGACGTCTTCGAGCACCAGCAGGACCGGCCGTTCGCGCGCGGCCCACGAGAGCAGGGCCACGACCGCCTCGAACAGCCGGGTGCGCTGGAGGTCGGGAGCGACGATCGTGCTCGGCGCGCCGCCGCGGGCGAAGTGGGCGGGCAGTTCGCTCGCGAGGACGCTGAGATCCTCGGGCCAGGCGGAGTCCGCGGGCGGCGCCGGGAGGGCCGGCAGGAGCTCGCGGATCAGCTCGGCCCACAGGCTCAGCGGTGCGCTGCCACCGAGGTCGAGCGCCGCGGCGGCGACCGCCTGCCCACCGGATGCGGCGGCCCGGGCGCCCAGCTCCACCGCCAGACGAGTCTTGCCGATTCCGGCCTCGCCGCTGATGAGCGCCGCCGCTCCCGATCCGCCCGTCACATTGTCCCACAGGCGCTCGAGCTCGGCCAGCTCCCGCTCGCGGCCCACCAACGGGAGCAGTCCGCGCCGGGCGATGGTCGCCGGCACTACCCCGGGAGTGGGCGAGTCGGCGCGCAGGCGCTCGATCAGCGCCCGCGTCTGTGCCGCAGGGGCGACCCCGAGCTCGCGTCGCAGCCGTTCGGCCAATGCTCGGTAGTCGCGCAGCGCTCCAGCGCGGTCCCCGGCCGCGTCCAGCCGGGAGATCAGCCGGCGGTGGGCCTCCTCGTCGAAGGCGTCTACCTCCACCTGGCGCCGGGTCCAGACGATCGCGTCGCGAAGCTCGCCGCGCTCCTGGCAGTCGTGCGCGAGCTGCTCGAGCAGCGCGATCACGCGCTCGCGGTGGCGCCCGCGCGCCGACAGCGCCCACTCGTCCTCCATGCCCTCGAGGAGGTCGCCCCGGCACAGCGTCAACGCCTGCTCGGGCGACGCCCCGGCCGCGAGCCGCTCGAACTCGCGCACGTCGATCCACGGATCTGGGTCGACGCGCAGCGCGACGCGCTCGCGGTCGACGATCAGGTGGCCGCCGAGCTGCCGGCGCAGCGCCCACAGCGCGCTGCGCAGGCTGGCCCTGGCGCTCGGGTCGAGCACGTCGGGCCAGAATCGGGAGGCCAGCTCGGCGCGGGACACCGGGCGTGGAGCGAGGGCCAGGTAGGCAAAAACCGCCCAGGGGCGCTGCGAGGGCGGTGAATCGATGACCACCCCGTCGAGCTCTACTTCGAGCGTCCCCAGCAGACGCACGCGCAGCACGCCGTCAAGCGTACCGCCGTTTGACGCCCGTTTGACGTTCGCTGGACGGTGACCGGTGAACCTCGCTCCCACGCAACCCAACCACAAGGAGGACGCATGACCACCACCACACCCGCGAGCTTCGAGCTCGGGCGCTTCGCCCGGGCCACCGAGGAGCGCGACGGATCGACCCAGCTCTCGATGTACGGACCCGACGCGAAGGTCACCATCGTCGACCGCATCACCCAGCCCGGATCGCCGCGGGTGCTCGTCGGCACCGAGCAGATCAAGGGGTGGATCGAGGATGTCACCTCGCGCGACATGGTCCACGCGGTCCAGCACACGGTCAGCGACGACCGCGGAGCCGCGTTCACCGTCGCGTGCCGCTACCCCGACGGAACCAACGTGATCTGCGCGACCGTGCTCGAGCTCAAGGCCGGCCTGATCGCCAACCAGACCGTGGTCCAGGTCTGGGACGAGAACGAGTAGAGAGGAGCCGCAGATGTCAACCACACCAACGATCGACGAAACGAAGCTGGGCGAGTTCATGGGTCGCTTCGTCGGCGACCTCGGCGCGACGATGAGCGCTGCGCTGGTGGTGATCGGCGACCGCCTCGGGCTCTACCGGGCGATGAGAGACGGCGCACCGGTCGCCGCCGAGGAGCTCGCGTCCCGCACCGGCACCGACCCTCGCTACGTTCGCGAGTGGCTGGCGAACCAGGCGGCGGGCGGATACGTGAGCTACGACCCCGAGGCCCGCGTCTTCCATCTCACCCCGGAGCAGTCGTTGGCGCTCGCCCAGGAGGGCAGCCCGGCCTTCGTGCCCGGCGCGTTCCAGCTCGCCACAGCGCTGATCAAGGACGCCCCGAAGATCGAGCACGCCTTCCGCACGGGCGAAGGCGTCGGCTGGCACGAGCACAACGACGATCTGTTCGCCGGCACCGAGCGGTTCTTCCGCCCGGGCTACTCGGCGAACCTGATCTCCTCCTGGATCCCCGCGCTGGATGGTGTCCGGGCCAAGCTCGAGGCGGGCGCGCTGGTGGCGGACGTCGGCTGCGGGCACGGGGCGTCGACGGTCATCATGGCCCAGGCGTTCCCGGCCTCGAGGTTCGTGGGCTTCGACTATCACCAGGCCTCGATCGACTACGCCCGCCAGGCCGCGGCGCGGGCCGGTCTCGACCAGGTGGTGAGCTTCGAGGTCGCATCGGCCAAGAACTACCCCGGGGACGGCTACGACCTCGTGGCGATGTTCGATTGCCTGCATGACATGGGCGATCCGGCCGGCGCTGCCGCGCACGTGCTGCGGACGCTGGGCGCGGACGGCACGTGGATGATCGTCGAGCCGTACGCCGGCGACCGGCTCGAGGACAACCTCAACCCGGTCGGGCGGGTGTTCTACGGCGCGTCCACGCTCGTCTGCACTCCCGCCTCGCGCGACCAGGAGGTCGGGCTCGCGCTCGGCGCCCAGGCCGGCGAAGCGGCGCTGCGCGAGGTGGTCACCGGTGCCGGCTTCACGCGCTTTCGCCGCGCCACCGAGACGCCCTTCAACCTCGTTCTCGAAGCGCGGCCGTAACCGCGAGGGGGTGAAAACGGATGATCTGCACATTCACCGCTCGACGCCTCAAGCCCGGCGCATACGATCCGTTCAGGGAGGCTTGGGACCCCAGCGCGGCGGCCGAGGCGCTGCGTTCCTGGACTCACATCTATCACGCGCGCGACGTCGCGGACCCCGATGTCGTGATCTCGTTCGGGCTGTTCGACGGGTCATTGGAGGACCTCCGGGACGCCCAGGCGCGGCTCGGCCGGCGCTCCCAGGTGGACCGAATCAGTCCGCACGTCGAGCGCGTGCTCCTGGACGGCTCGTACGAGGTGGTCGAGCATCTCAGGCCCTCGCGCTAGGTCGACGAGGGCGGCCCCCGCAGCACCCGGCTGTCGTCGGGCCGGCGCCGGGTGACGCGGGCCGCGTCCAGATGCTCGAGCAGCGCCTGGGCGTACTTGCGTGAGGTTCCGAGCTCGTCGCGCAGGCGCGCGAGCGTGACCTCGCCCTCCGCGCGGGCGATCCGCTCGACCACCTCGCGCACCTCGGCGATGGCTTCGGGATGGGCGTGCATCGAGCGCCCGATCCGTACCGCCCTCCCCGCGGCGTGCAGGGCCCGGAGGCTCGCGGCGTCCTCGCCGAGCTCGGCCTCGCTCGGCGGCTCGATTCCCGCCGCGCGCAGGCGCGCCTCGAGCGCGAGCGCTGCGGCATCCAGGGGCGGCGGGGCCGGCTTGGCGGGCGCGGGGGCGGGGGCGGGCTCGGCTTCGCGGGCCCGCCGTCCCCCCGCCGCGGCCTTGACCACCACCCCGCCGCCGAGCGTGTCCGGCGGGGCGATCCGGCGGACCACCACGCGGTCGCCGTCGGCGGCGATCAGCGGCCGCTCGGTCCGCAGCTGCCACACCTCTTCGCCCAGCCTCACCGCACGCGCGGGGGTGGCTCGGGTGCCGTGATGCAGCTGCACGCGCTCTCGCTCGCCCAGCCCCTCATGGAGGGCCAGCTCGACCTCCAGGCGGTAGGTGACGTGGACGGGAGCTTCCGGGCCGGCGAGGACGTCGCCCCGCGCGATGGCACGGCGCTCCAGGCCGGCGAGGTTGACCGCGACCCGCTGTCCCGCCGCCGCCTGCTCGACCGCCCGGTCGTGCACCTGGACGCCCCGCACCCGCGCCGTATGCGGCCCGGGCAACACGCTCAGCCGCTCCCCGCGACGGATCACCCCGGACCACAGTGTCCCCGTCACCACCGTCCCGGCACCCCGGATCGTGAACACCCGGTCGACGTGCAGGACCGCCGGACGCGGATCGGCGGCCCGGCCCGTGGTCCGCGCCGCGGTGCGCTCGAGCGCCGCGGCGAGCTCGGCCAGCCCGGCGCCCGTCCGTGCCGAGCACGCCACCACCTCGGCCGCCGGCAGCAGCTCGGAAGCAGCGGCGAGCGCCGGCCCCGGGTCGGCGAGATCGGACTTGGTCACCGCGACCACGCCATGGCGGACATCGAGCGCGTCGAGCACGCGGATGTGCTCGAGGGTTTGCGGCATCACTCCGTCGTCGGCCGCGATCACCAGCAGGAACAGGTCGATTCCGGTCGCCCCGGCGACCATCACGCGCAGCAACCGCTCGTGGCCGGGCACGTCGACCAGCGACAGCGTCCGGCCCCCCGGCAGCATCAGCGGCGCGAATCCGAGCACGATCGTGATCCCCCGCGCCTTCTCCTCCGCGAGGCGGTCGGTGTCGACCCCGGTCAGCGCCTGCACGAGCGCGGTCTTGCCGTGATCGATGTGTCCGGCCGTCCCGACGGTCAGCGGCGCGTGCACCCCGCCCGGGAGCGTCGTCCCGCCCGGGAGCGTCGTCCCGCCCGGGCGCGTCGTCCCGCCCGGGCGCGTCGTCCGGCCCGGGAGCGTCTTGTTCGTCCGGCCCGCGGTCATCCCCGCGCCGCGCGCACGGCCGCCGCCGCCGACTCGGCCTCCTCGTCGGTGAGCGTCCGCGGGTCGAGCAGCAGGCGACCGTGCTGGATTCTTCCGATCACCGACGGCTCCCCGGTGCGCAACGCGTGCGCGAGCGCCTCGACGCCCGTGGCGCCGCCGTCGAGCGCCACCGCCGGACCCGGCAGCTCGAGGAGCGGCAGCGCGCCGCCCCCGACCCGGGCGGTGCTCGCGACGACCTCTCCCCCGGTCGCCTCGGCGAGCGTCCGTGCACGCCGCTCGAGCGAGGCGTCGGAGGCGGTCAGCATCGCCAGCACCGGAAGCTCGCGGCGGGCCAGCTCGGGATCGCGGTACAGCGCCAGCGTCGCCTCGAGCGCGGCCAGCGACAGCTTGTCGATGCGCACCGCCCGAGCGAGGGGATGGACGCGCGCGGCCTCGATCGCCGCACGTCGGCCGACGATCACGCCGGCCTGGGGCCCACCGAGCAGCTTGTCCCCCGAGAAGCACACCAGCGCGGCGCCGGCGCGCACCGAGCGGCGGACCGGGGGCTCGTCCGCGAGCAACTCGAGCTCGTCGGCGAGCACCCCCGAGCCGACGTCGTCGATCACCGGAACCTCGAGCGAGCAGAGCTCCTCGATCTCGACCTGCTCGACGAAGCCGATCGTCCTGAAGTTCGACGCGTGCGCGCGCAGCAGCGCGCCGGTGTGCGGGCCGATCGCGGCGCGGTAGTCCTGCACCCGGGTGCGGTTGGTGGTGCCCACTTCGACCAACCGCGCGCCGGCCTGGGCCACAACCTCCGGGATCCGGAACCCTCCCCCGATCTCGATCAGCTGACCCCGCGAGACCACCAGCTCGCGGCCGCCCCCCGCGAGCGCCGCCGCGGCGAGCAGAACCGCGGCCGCGCAGTTGTTCACCGCCAGGGCCCCTTCGGCTCCCGTGAGCTCGCGCAGGAGCCGTTCGACGTGGTCGTGGCGCGAGCCGCGTCCACCGCTCGCCAGATCGAGCTCGAGGTTGGAGTAGCCGTCGGCGGCGCGTGCCACCGCGGTCCTGGCGGCCCGGGCGAGCGGCGCGCGCCCCAGATTCGTGTGCACCACGACGCCGGTCCCGTTCAGCACCCGGCGCAGCGAGGGCCGCAGGCGCTCGCTCGCCCGCGCCACCAGGTCGACCTCATCATCGGCGCCGCCGAGCAGCTCGGCTCGCCGCTGCGACAGTGCCGCCCGGGCCACGGCGATCGCCAGCCGGTCGACCGACGGCAGCCCCCGAAGCGCCTCGCGCGAGGCTCCGCTTCCGTCGGACTCGGAATCGGAATCGCTCATCTGCGCGGACCGGCCACGGAGCGGCGAAGGAGTCGAACCTTCCCACCGTGGAGTTGCCACGGCTCCCCAGCTTTGAAGGCCGGTTGGGGCACCGGCCCCGGCCGCTCCGAGAGGCGACTATACGACCGAGATCGCACCCGGCGCACCGTCGAGCATCCGCCCGATCACCACTCCCTCGAGCTCACCGGCCCGCTCGGGCGCAACCGACACCAGCAGGCCGCCCGAGGTCGTCGGGTCGCACACCAGCCGCCG
>Ga0302326_10010202_pt1 | contig 20372 bp, 19 predicted proteins | sample Palsa_T0_3_FD_202264 | JGI IMG/M metagenome (GOLD analysis project Ga0302326, IMG submission 202264) | Peat permafrost microbial communities from Stordalen Mire near Abisko, Sweden - Palsa_T0_3 | ecosystem: Environmental > Terrestrial > Soil > Palsa > Peat permafrost | place: Sweden: Abisko...
CGTTCACGCTCGCAATCGTCGCTGCCGCGATCGTTACTCCATCGCATGCACAGCCAGCGTCGCAAAGCGTGCAGGCCGCTCTTGCAAAAGAAGCTGGGACGCTTTCCGAAAAATTTAGTGGACTGGCGCGCGTGATGGCGGGTAAGTATGACTGGAAACCTGGTGAGGGAGTGCGTTCGGTTGGCGACGTATTCAACCTGATCGTGATGGAAGACAGCCTGCTTGCGGGAACACTGACCGGCGCGGGTGGGGGCGCCGCGCGGCCCGCGCCCGTCACCGATCCGGAGAAGATGCAAGATGCATTGACGACGTCTTACGCGAACCTGCGGAAAACCATCGAGGGACTCTCGGATAGCGATCTGAATACTCCGGTCAAACTGTTTGGGAAGGACATGACGAAGGAGAGCGCCATCCGATACCTTTTTGGGGACCAGCACGAGCATCTTGGGCAGTCGATCGCCTACGCGCGCACGAACGGCGTCACTCCGCCGTGGTCGAAATAACAATATCGCCCCAGGTATAGTGAAAGGTTATTAGGCCGCTGGGTTGGCGCAGCAGTCTTCTGCGGGGCAGTCCTTTCGATTTGCACTGAGCGCGCCCGGGCTGCTGTGTGCTGCTGGGAGAACTGTGCCTCGCCCGAGACACTGCATCTCGATGTCTTCATCGGCGAGGCCGATAGCTGGAATGTAACGTCCACGTTGATCTATGGAAAAAGCCAGGCGATCCTTGTCGATTGCCGGTTTCGGATAAGCCAGGCAAACAAGCTGGTCGATCGGGTTGCCGCCAGGGGCCGGCGTCTCAAAGCCATCATCGTCACGCACTCCGATTCGACTCTTGGTCCAGGGGGAAGGTTCACGTCGCCACAATCTGGGGCAGCCTACTGGTGGCCGCACAGCAGCAGTCGCGGTATCCGATCGGGTACTCCGCCCCCTTTCAGGACTTCGTCGCATGGACCAAATGTATGCGCGTTCTTTGCACATCTATAAGGACGACCTCACGGCGAGACTAGGCGGCGTGTTCCCTCGCCTGCCGCGGTGAGGAACGAGCGGCGCAGTCAAGAATCGGTAATGATGGAGATTGCGTAATGAGTATCGACTTTCTAGGAAATAATTTGCGCTATTCGGCACGCCGGTTACGGCGAAGTCCGGGCTTAACGGCGGTAGCGATGCTGACCCTTGCGCTCGGAATAGGCGCGAACTTAGCCGCCTTTACGGTCGTGCGGGCGGTGTTGCTCAATCCATTGCCTATCCGCATCCCGAACAACTCGTGCGCGTCTTCGATGACTTGCGTGGCTTGAACAGCCGCGATGTCGGGATGTCAGCGCCACGGCTGGAACCAGCTTGGGCTCAATAGATTAGCGTCTGCAATGGTCTCGGCTACCGCAAGCTTGCCGACCTTCCTAACGATAGCCAAGGGCTGCGCCCTTGAAATCCCAGGGACGGGCTGACGGGGCATGACCGAGCCGCTTTGCGACTTGGCGGCTTTGCGTGATCATCTTCTTCCAGTTCACGATTTGGGTGATACCGTCCTTCGATTTGATCGGCGCACCGCGGAATGTCCTCGCCAATGACCTTCTCGTTCAGGCTGCTCTCTTTTTTTCTCGCCAAGGCGGAAAGACGCAAAGAGCGCAACTACTGAACCAGACCGATCCCGTTCTGCCGGCACGTGCTACCGCGCCTCATAGCTCGCAAGTGCCGCCCTCATATCTGCCATAAAGGCAGTCGGTCCACAAAGGTAAACGTCCGCTTCTCGCGGGACGCCCACCTCTTCGAGCACGGATCGCGTAGATTCGGAGGATGGATCGGAGTCGCTCCGGGCGCGGGCCTACTAGCGTATCTGATTTTCAAATTCGTTCGCCTCTGGCAGCACTATCGGGCCTACCGGACGCATCGCATGACTCCTGGCGAACTCAAGCAGCGTATGGAGGCGGGCGAAGCCGTTAGTGGTAGTGGATCTGCGGGCACCCTTAGAGAGGCTGGCGGGATGCATCCCCGGCGCAATGCTGGTAGCGCACCAGGACGTGGACTCTCTGCTGCCCGTTATCGGCACAAAAGAAGTCGTGTTCTACTGCTCCTGCGCCGACGAGCTCGCCAGCATACGTGCCGCTCTTCGACTGAAGCGGCATGGCCTCACGCGCCTTCATGCGTTGCAAGGCGGCTTCTCCGGTTGGCGGGGCGCTCGGTGATCCCGTGGACGCGCCTCTAGCCCTCGCGACACGAGCTTGAGCCGCCTGCCGGCCATCTGGCAGAATGCCGAAATCCCGACAGCTACCCGCCGCCAACCGGCACGGGGGAGCGCCAACCAGTCTGTGTTTTCAAACGGATAGGGGTGGGACGCACTGGCAGGACGGATGCAACACACCAACCGAACTTTGAGGAGGGCACATAAAGCATGACCGGAGACGCTTTCGAGGACTTACTCGCCCCGAATCTGCAATGGGTGCGGCGATTCGTACAAACGCGGCTGAGGACTTCCGATCACGCGGAGGACGTGATACAACAGACCTTGCTACACGCATTCGCCCACCGCGATCAGTTACGTGCCGGTTCCAAATTCAAGAGTTGGCTCTGTTCCATCGCCATGAATGAAGTACGCCTGCTATTTCGGAGGGATCGGCCCACCATCTCGTTGGACGAATTCCCCCATATCGATTCCCGCGACTCCGGGCCGTCGCCGCTGGCAAGAGTCGAAGAGATGGAGCGGCTGGAATGGCTGCAGGCCGGCATGGAGAGACTCTCCGATCGGGACCGCGAGACTATCCGCCTGCGCGATATCGAAGGAATGAGCCTCACGGAAACGGCGGAGGCGTTCGAGCTCTCCGAATCTGCTGCGAAGTCCACTCACTTTCGGGCGCGGCAGCGCTTGGCGGGCGCGCTGCGCAGTGTGGAGCGGCGAACGCGGGCCGGCCAGTGACCGCCAGCGCCGGCAACGTTCAGCGCCTCGCGTGCCTGGAACTGCGCGGAGGGAATCACTTGGCCAGGTACGCGGCTCGCTTGCCAGGGCTGACCGCCTGGGTGTCGTGTAATCCACTGGGGCCGTCCCGGCGCGGCGGCGATCTTTATTACCTGTCGGCATGCAGCCACGGGTCGATCGCCCGTGTGGTGATCGCCGACGTTTCGGGCCACGGCGAAACGGTAAGCGCCGCCGCTGTCCTTTTGCAGAACGCTCTGCGTCAATATATCGACCTCTGGGATCAGTCGCTGTTGATCCGCGACCTGAACGAGTCTTTTTTCCGGGACGAACACCGCGTCAAGTTCGCCACGGCCTTTCTGGGCAGTTTCGCGTCCGAATCCGGGGATCTGCTCTTCACCAATGCTGGTCACATGCTTCCCCTCTGGTACCGCGCCGCCACTCAGGAGTGGAGTTACCTGCAGGATTTCGTGCCCGCGCCGGAGGAGGTCAGCGATCTGCCTTTGGGGCTGATTCCCGGAACCGAGTACCATCAGACCGCGGCCAGCCTAGCCCCCGGCGATCTGTTGATTCTCTACACGGACGGAATCAACGAAGCCGAAAACGAAGCCGGCGATCAATTCGGGTTGGAGCGCTTGCTCTCGACGGCGCGCAGTTTGCCCGTCAGTTCCGCTACTGGTGCAGGCGAAGCACTCATGGCGGCCGTGACGCGATTTCGCGGAAACACGCCCGCAAAGGACGACGCGACGATCATGGCACTTCAATGCGAAGGAGCGGCATGACGGGATTCCAGGTGAGCTTCACGATGGCGAGCGATGTGCGTTATCTGCCGGTGGTCCGCGGGGCCGTCGGAGCGCTCACCGCGGCGATCGGTTGGGGCGAAGCCGAATGCCGCGCGATCGTCTTAGCGCTTGACGAGGCCATCGCGAATATCATCCGCCACGCCTATCACGGACGTTCGGACGGTCTGATTGAATTGGAATGCCGTGAGAGCGCCGACGGGCTCGAGGTCTCCATGCTGGATAGCGGCGAGCCTCCGGACCTGTCGAAAATCTGCGCGCGCGAAGTAGGCGGCGACCAGCCTGGCGGCCTCGGGACCAACATCATCCGGGAGATAATGGACTCGGTTAGTTATCAGCGGACCGAATCCGGGAACCGGTTTCTGGCATCCAAGCGGCTGCGGAAATAACCATGAAAATTTCGATTCGAGACGTGGGACTCGCCAAAATCGTGGAAGTGGACGGAGACGTGGACCTGGGCACTTCCAGCGCTCTGCGGCGGACCTTGTTCGCGGCCCTCCCTGAGACGTCCATTCTGGCGCTCAATCTGGAAGCGATCCGCTACATCGACAGTTCCGGCATCGCCACCCTGATCGAAGTGCTGAACGATTCGCGCCGTCTTAACAAGCAGTTCGTGCTGTTCGGCTTGAGCACCGCGGTGGAAGAGGTTTTCCGGCTCACCCACGTCTTCCGGGTCTTTCGGATCGCGCAGACCGAGCAGGAAGCCCTGGGTGACGGGCCGGTCGAGGGAGGCGTCTGATGTGGGTCGCGGCGATTGGCGAAGCGGCCGAGAGGCAGGTGGACTATCTCGGCGATCTTGCCCTGCTCTTCGGCAGATCCACTCAGGCGCTAGTCCTTTCGCCACTCAAGCGCAGGCGCATGTTCGATCGCGCGATTCACCAGGCGATGGCGGCGGGCGTGGGCGCGCTGCCCATCATGTCCCTGATCACGTTCTTTGTGGGAGTCATCATCGCCTTGCAGGGAGCTTACGAATTGCAGCGCCTGGGGGCTATGCAGTTGATGGCTTCGGTGGTGGCCATCTCCATCACGCGCGAACTCGGGCCGCTGATCGCCGCCATCGTAGTGATTGGAAGATCGGGCTCGGCGTTCGCCGCCGAGATCGGCACCATGCGCGTCACCGAAGAACTGGATGCGCTCGAAACCATGGCGCTCGACCCCGTGGCTTTTCTGGTGGCGCCCAAATTTCTGGCCATGGCGGTGATGATGCCCTGCCTGGCCATCTGGGCCGACCTGATGGGTGTGTTGGGCGGCTGCTTATTTGGCGTGATCGGCGGCGGTTTCACGGTCGGCAGCTATATGAATGCCACGTTCGAGGCGCTGCTGTTCCGCGATCTCACCAGCGGTTGCATCAAGAGCGTGGTCTTCGGAATGGCGATCACGGCGGTGGGCTGCTATGAGGGCTTTTCGACCGGCGCCGGGGCCGAGGAAGTCGGCCGGTCCACCACTCGGGCGGTGGTGATTTCGCTCCTCCTATTGGTGCTGATCGACCTCCTCTTTACGATCCTGTTCTACGCGGCGCGGGGGGTGAGGTAGCGAGATGTCCGCCCCCGTCATTGCGGCCAACGATCTCCGCGTTCAATTCGGCGAGCGGGAGATTCTGCACGGGCTCACTTTCGAAGTCGGGCAAAACGAAACCCTGGTGGTGATCGGCGGGTCGGGCTCGGGGAAGAGTACCCTGCTGCGCACCCTGGTGGGGCTGGAGCGCCCGTCTTCCGGACAGGTCTATATCAAAGGGACGGACATCACCACTGCTCCCACCCGCGTGATGGACGACATGCGCAAGAAAATCGGACTGGCCTTCCAGGGCGGCGCGCTCATCGGCTCGCTGACGGTAGGCGAAAACATCGCGCTGCCACTGCTGGAACACACTACGCTGGCGCCCAACACCATCGAAGTAATGGTGCGGATCAAACTCGAGCAGGTGGGGCTGAGCGGTTTCGAGCACTACAGCCCCTCGCAACTGAGCGGCGGCATGAAGAAGCGCGCGGCGTTCGCGCGCGCCATGGCGCTCGATCCCGAGATCCTGTTTTTCGACGAGCCTTCGGCGGGCCTCGACCCCATTACTGCGGCCGGCATCGACGATCTCATCCTCAGCCTCAAGAAGGCATATGCAATCAGCATGGTGGTGGTGACGCATGAATTGGCGAGCGCCTTTTTGATCGCCGATCGCATGATTCTGATCGACCGCGGCAACATCGCCGCCATGGGGCCGGTGGAGGAAGTGAAGAACAGTCGGCATCCGCGCGTCCGCCAGTTCCTGGACCGCATTGCCGACACCACCCAGGACGATGACGTGGATCATCTCCGCATGTTCACGGAAGGACTGAGGTGAAGACCATGGAAGCGAATCGCGAGCGGACTCTCGTAGGCTTGTTTGTTCTGATCGCCGGGGGCCTGTTGTTCGGTACCCTTCTGGCGCTTTCCGGCGGTGTGGGAAACCCGACCGTTCCGCATCGCACCTACTTTAAGTTTGCCGGCGGAATACAGCCTGGCGCGCCGGTGCGCTTCGGCGGGCTCGCGGTGGGCAAAGTGACGCGGGTGCGCGTCGACCCCGCCAACTCCACTCGCATCGAAATCGACATTGCAGTGAGCAAAGATGCGCCGCTGAAAACCGATAGCGTCGCCAAGATCACTACCCTCGGCCCATTGACCGATAACTACATCGAACTTTCCACCGGCAGCGAGGGCGCGGCGCCGGCGCAGCCGGGATCCATCTTGCAATCGACCGAAGCATTCGGGCTTCCGCAATTGAGCGATGCCGCGCAGACCATGGTGCCGGATCTCCAAAGGGCGCTACAGAAGCTCAACCAGAACCTGGACGGCCTGCAGGTCACCATCGCGCGCGCCAACGACTTGTTGAACGACGGCAATCGCACGAATATCGCCAGTTCGCTGAGCGGCATCGCTAAAACTGTAGCCGACGCGCAGCCTAAAGTCGCGGCCTCACTCGACAACCTGAACGGCATGCTGACCGACGCGCGCCCGAAAGTGTCGGCCAGCCTGAGCAATGTGCAACAACTTACGGCCAAACTCGAGCCGGTGGTCGGCGATCTAAACACTACCATCACGCGCGCCAACGACACTTTGGCTCACGTGGATGCGACGCTTCTCGAGAACCGCCCGGATATTCGCGCGTCGGTCACGGGATTGCGCGAGACGGTGGCGAAGTCCGCGGTTTTGCTCGACCAGTTCAATCAATTACTCAACCAGAATTCCGACAATATCGACGGCCTGTTGGAGAACATGCGCATGAGCGCCGAAAACCTGCGGGTCTTGACGGAAACCGTGGCGCGCTCGCCGGCGAGCCTGATTCGCGGCGTGAAAGCGCCGCAACGCCAGCCGGGCGAGATTCGCAAGTAGAGGGGGAAAAAATGCGTGCCGTTTCCATATGCGCGATCGTACTTCTGAGTCTGCTCGAAGCGGGTTGCCTCGATTCCAGACCGGTTCACTACTACACCATCGAAGCGCCGCCCGCGCCGATTACCCCTGGTGCGCCGGCCGGCCCCGTGCTGATGGTGGGCAATATCTCCATGCCGCCCGGACTGCAGGACGGCCGGATTCGTTATCGCGTCGGCTCCAACGAGGTAGGGGCTTACCAATTCCATCGCTGGACGGAGCGCCCGGGAACGATGATTTCCGAGTCGTTGGTTCAGGCGCTGCGAGCTTCGGGCAAATACCGTAGTGTGATGGAAAGCAGCAGCGCCGTGGCCAGCGACTATCAACTGCGTGGGGAACTCTACGAGTTCGACGAGGTCGACCGCGATACGATTCAGACCTGTATCTCGCTCCGCGTGGATCTTGTGAGTGAGAAGACCAGGCGGGTTGTCTGGGGGAATCTCGTCAAACACGAGGAGCCCGTCCGCAGCAAGAGCGTCCAGGAGGTGGTGGCTTCTCTCGATCGGAATCTGCAGGCGGTGGTAAAAGAAACGGCGGACGGAATCGGGCATTTTCTGGAGGCCCAACGCTGAGTGGCAAGAATCGGCGGCGGTAAGCTCCTCTTATCGCGATACGAGGGTGGAATAATCGAATGAAGAAACTGCTGTGGATCCTCTTTTTCTGCGTCTCTGCCCATGCCCAGGTGACGCTCAACGCCAATGATCGGGCCTGGCTCGACACAACCATCGGCAGCGGGACGCTCGCCGATCTGCGTTGGCCCAACTTCAGCGATTACAGCAAGCACCTGCAGAAATTCTACGCTTTCAGCAACGATTCTCTCTGGTGGGTCGCGGGAACGGAGCCGACGCCGCAGGCGCGGCAGGCGATCGCCCTACTGCAACAGGCCGGCCAGAAAGGACTCTCGGCAGACGACTATGACGGACCGCGCTGGAACGATCGCCTATCCAGTCTGAGCGCCTCAAAGGGCCAACCCGCTTCGCAGGCCGCGGTGAAATTCGACCTTGCCCTCACCATCTCTGTGATGCGCTACATCTCCGATCTTCACATCGGCAAGGTGAATCCGAAGCGCCTGGCATTCCAACTGGATGACGAGTCTAAGAAATACGATCTGCCGGAATTCCTGCGGGACAATGTCGTGGGCGCGAGGGATGTCGCGGGCGCCTTGGCGCAAGTAGAGCCGCCATATCCCGGTTACCGCCGGACGCTGCAGGCCTATCAGACTTACGTCGAGCTGGCGAAGAAAGACGACGGCGAGCAACTGCCGCCGCCCGTTGCGCCCAAGAAAACCATTGCACCGGGCGACACCTGGCCTGGCGTCCCGCGACTTACGCGTCTCCTTCGCCTGGTGGGCGACCTTCCGGCCGACGCCAATCTTCCTCCCGATCAACCCATTTACGGCGGTCCGCTGGTCGACGCCGTGAAGAACTTTCAGCGCCGCCTCGGCCGCGACGCGGACGGACGAATCGGGGCCCAGACGCTGGCCGACCTTAACGTGCCCCTGAGCCGGCGCGTCGAACAAATGCAATGGACCCTGGAGCGCTGGCGCTGGCTGCCGGACATCAATCGAAAAGCTCCCATCGTAGTGAACATTCCGGAATTTCGGCTGCGCGCTTACGACGAAAATTTCAATGTCGGGTTGACCATGAACGTGGTGGTCGGGAGAGCCTTCGGACATGGCACGCCGGTTTTCACGGAGAACATGCAATATCTGATCTTCCGGCCGTACTGGGACGTGCCGTATTCCATCAGCCGCGGCGAAATCGTTCCCCACCTCGAGAAAGATCCGGATTACCTGGCGAAAGATCGCTTGCAGATCGTGGATAACCGTCGCAACCCAGTCAGCACGGGACCGGTGACCAGCGACATGATCGAACAGTTGCGCGCCGGGAAGCTCTTTATCCGGCAGATTCCCGGGCCCAAGAACTCGCTCGGGCTGGCGGTATTCCTCTTCCCGAACAGCTACGCCATCTATATGCACGACACCCCGGCGCCCGAGTTTTTCGCGCAGTCGCGGAGGGATTTCAGCCACGGCTGCATCCGGCTGGAAAGGCCGGCCGATATGGCGGCCTGGGTATTGCGCGACAAGCCGGGCTGGACGCCGGAAAAGATTCACGCGGCCATGACCAACGGACCGGACGCCCAACAGGTCAACCTCCCGCACCCGATTCCGGTCCTGATCGTCTATGCCACGGTGGTTGTCCTGGATGACGGCCTGGTCCACTTCTACGACGATATCTACGGGCACGACGCGGCCTTGCAGAAAGTGCTCGCCAAGGGATATCCCTACCCCTGGTAACTTCGACACTTTAGAAGCGAAAACCGGGAAACCGGATCGCGCCCCCTGCATCTTACTGTCGAGCTCTTACTCACACGTTGTCGATACGGCGCGGCCATCTTCGCCGCTTTCCTGCCCTTACCATCCCCGAGGGCCAGTGCGATGGGCTGTATTGGGAAGGCGCCAATGAGCCTCTAATCCCCGCGGTTCTCGCACAGGTGGGTTCCAAACCCCAACCCTACCACGGTATTATTTCCGCATTCTGGAAGCGCAGGGTCCGAATGCTCCCAGCGGAGCGCACGCTTACAGAGTGGCCGGCAAGTTGATGGGCGGCTTTGGCCTGGTGACTTGGCCGGCGGAGTATGGAGTCACGGCATCCACGCTTGTCGTCAACCACAACGGCATGGTCTTTGAAAAAGACATCGAACCCGCTGACGTCAAAGCGCCTGCGCCTATTACGCGGTTCGACCCAGACGGATCCTGGATACGAGCGAAATAAAACGCAGCTACCATTGGCGGACCCGGCCCACATCCACGTGCAAGAAGTTCGAGGCACGATGGTAGCCGACTCCCACGCTTTGCAGGCGGAGTGCTGAGTCCCGCACGGCGGAGATCGCCACGCCAGGCAGGCGGTTATCGATCGCTTCCGCTTGCATATGCAGGCTGTGGACCGCGGCGGCTAGAGCCGGTGGCCAGGGCCGATGCAACATCTTCATACCGGCTGGCTGACCTTTTGGTTTTTTTTCATCATTGCCGAGCTCGTCGAACCCTCCCAGCAAGGCGCCCGCAGACTATTAAGTGGTAGTCGGCCCAGCGCGGTTGGACATGCCGCGCGTAAATCGCCGAAAGCCCTATCCAGTCCGCCTTCAGCACGGTCTCCAGAAAATTTGCTGGTGCGCTGAAACCTCGCGATCCAGTCTTCAGTGAGCCGGTTGTTTGAATATCAGCATCCAAATCTGAGAGGCAAGGATGTTGTCCTCGGCGGGTTCAATTGCGTGGAGAATCGTTACCAATTCCCACCCTAGTCCACCCCAATGATTGAGCTTGGTATCCAAATCATCAAGGGTAGAGATGTCATCGCGAAAGTATTTCCATTGTCGGACTTCCATATCCTGTTGTACCGTACGCAACGTTACTGCATCGTCGTAGCCGCTCATATTCGGCTGCTGAGGACGTGTTCAATCTTCCGCTCAGAGCTCTCGCTGCTTGCGTGTCCCATGCGGCCAGATTACGCTCCTGCAAAAGCCTAGCGTTCTCTCTGCATCGCACCGGCCTGGCCACAATCGTATTCAAGCAGGTGGGTGCGAAGAAACTGACAGCGAGGGCGCAATCGCCTAGTGTACCTCCCGGGCTTGTTTCATGATGTGGGGCAACTTGCACTGTTAACGTTTCCGCTTTACGACTCGGCGCGGCTGGAGGGGCTGGAACGCAAGGGCTGTCCCCTGGTACGCCGAAACCTACTATTGCGTTCCGATCATGCTTCCTTTGGCGCCCGGACCATAGACCGCTGGTACCTGCCGGAGGTCATGGTCGCGGCGGATCGCTACCATTACCGCCCGGAAAAGGCGAAGAACGCCCTGGCTAGCCTGCTCTATTTGGCTAAACTGATTAGCGAACGGGACGAGGATCTCCCCTCATTTGTCCGAATCGCGGCTTCAATGAAAGAGACTGGGCTCACCTGGGATGCCATCAGCGACTGCACCGTATCACGTCTGGGCAGGTGGCTGGCGGCAGCGGCGTGACGTTATATCCTTCTTGACCCTGAGGGAAAGTAGCTTCCGAAGAGGCCCGCTAACTGGGGGAATGGTTGGGCGAATGCGGAGCCTCACCTCGTAGGTACCGATATTGGTAGATGACGTGGGCTGGCGACACCGCTCACAGCGCCAAGCGATGACCCTGATAGACTTCTTTTTAAGGTCGATTTTCGATCGGCGATGACGGGACCTCGGTCATCCATCGTAACGGTACAATGATTGACACTTATGACGACCCACTCCTGTCTTCTGGCCCCAACGCGTCAACGATGCTCGGAACGGCGTCTGCTTGCAGTGCTGTGGCTTTGTTGCCCGGCGATTTTTGCTCAGAAGTCTGCCGCGGATCTTGACGCGATTGCGAAACGAGTGGTCGAGCAAGAGAGAGTTGTGGGCGCTTCCGTTCTGGTAGCGCGAAAAAACGAAATCATCATCCAAAAGGGATACGGGTTTGCCGATATCGGGCTGGACGTGCCAGCGAAGCCGGAGACTGTCTACGGAGTCGTCGGTCCGATGATGCCGTTCACCGGCGTCGCCGTGATGCAGTTGGTCGAACGGGGTAAGTTGTCACTCGCCGACGACATCTCCAAATTCGTCCCGGAGTTCCCCTTGCAAGGCCATCATGTTACCGTCCGGCAGTTACTCAACCATACCTCGGGAATCGTCGATTACCACTATCTCGGCGATCCGATCGAGGCGACCAGCCGCGAGCCGAAGGCGCTGGACGAGGTGATGGCGCTCTATGCCGACAAGAAATGGGTACACGAACCGGGCACGAAATGGGACTGGTCGATTTCAGGCTTCCAACTGCTGGTCACGATTCTGGAGCGGGTGAGTGGACAAACCTACGAAGAATTCGTCCGTCAGAATATCTTCAACCCGGCCGGCGTCAGGTCCACCGTCTCTTGCGACGACTCCACGCTGGTCCGGGGATTATCTCGCGCTTATCGCCGACTCGGCGAAGGCCCCGTCCTTGCACACGAGGACGGCATGGCCTACAACACAGACCTGCGGTATTGCAGCACGGTCGGCGATCTTTACCAAACTTGGCGCGTCGTCCAGGACAAGAAACTCCTCCGTCCCGAGACGTTCAGAATGATGGCTACGGCCGAAGGCGCGGCAGAACGGATGAGCGCGCAAGACCCGGAAATGCATTATGGATTGGCGCTCACGCTGAATCACGAAGACGGCCACCGCAGCATCGGCCAGCACGGGTCGTTGCTCGGATTCAGCGGCAGTATGTATGAGTTTCCGGCCGATCAACTGACGATCGTCGTGCTCACAAACACGGAAGGGCAGAACGCCTACGCGATATCGAGGGCATTGGCGCGCGCGATCCTGGGCTTGCGCGACCTTCCGCAAGCTCCTGCTTCTCGGCCGGCGCCTCCGCCTGCCGACATGCCCGTTTCCGCTATGGAAATCGGCCAGTTGACCGGGACCTACGTGCTCACGGCTGGGGAAGTGCCTTCGAATCTGCACGATTCCTACGCACAATACCGGAGAACATACCGAGTGTTCAATGAAAATGGCCGGTTGATGGTTGAAGCTTTGGGTCAGGCCCCAGAACGCCTTCTCAAGCAGGAGGACGGCACGTTCGCAACGCGTTCGTCCGCCCGCAATCGAATATCATTTGTCATGCGCGCCGATCGCGCAGCGAGCATGAAAATGACCTCACAGGGTGGCCTTCCGTTGTCCGGCGATCGCGTGGGCGACGGAGACCCGAAAACATTCCACCGGCAATAGCCGCTAGCGGCGCATGGCAAAATCCGTTTTACGGAATCCGCGCACGAGTGCAGGACGCGGCTCGCATTGGAGTTCTATGCCAGTTCCTCCCGCGCCATGGCGGAATCCCTTCCGATATTTGCGCCTAACGCTCGTCGCAGTCGACGCAACTGAGCCTCGCAAGCTGCGCACAAAGTGAGGCCCTAGGGGACTAGGATGAAATCTAGGCGGTGAAAAATTGAAGACAACCATCTCCCTCGTCCTTGGCTGCACCCTGGCCGCACTGGCGGCAGATTCCTTCATGACCGGTAGAATCGATCCGGAGGCTGCCGGCATGAATCCCGCGCGCCTCGCCCGAATACCCATCCGCATGCAAGAGTTCGTTTCGGCCGGTAAGACTGCCGGGGTGGTGACACTGGTCGCCCGGCATGGTCATGTTGCCAGTCTCGAAGCGATCGGGTATCAGGATCTCGAAAGCAAGACCGCCATGCGCACCGATACCATCTTCCGGCTTGCGTCGGTCACCAAGCCTGTCACTTGCGCCGGCATCATGATGCTGGTGGACGAGGGCCGCCTTTCCCTGATCGATCCAGCCGAGAAATTCCTGCCGGAATTCAAGGGGCTGAAACTGAATCCCTGTGGAACCCGCGCCGGCTACAACTGCGAATTGGTCACACCGTCTCGGCCAATCGACATCCTCGACCTCATGACGCATACCTCGGGGCTGCCGGGTGGGGTCACGGGAGGCGGAGCGCCACCCGCAACGCTGGCGGAGAGCGTGGCTGCCGTGCGCGGGGCCACCTTGCTATTCGAGCCGGGGACAGCGTGGAATTACAGCAATATCGGAATCGCCGCACTCGGGCGCATTATCGAGGTGGTCGCCGCACAACCCTACGATCGCTTTCTAGCCGAACGAATCTTCCAGCCTCTGGCGATGAAGGACACCTTCTTCTTTGTCCCGCCGGACAAGGCGAACCGCATAGCCTCCGTCTATCGCTATGAAACTGACGGGCTGCATCTCGTGCCCATGGCGCCGCCCAAGTTCCCCGCTCCCGAGGGCGGCCTTTTGAGCACCGCCGGCGACATGGCGCGGTTCCACCAGATGCTGCTGAGCAAGGGAACACTGGACGGCCAGCGCATCCTCTCGGCTGCCGCGGTGGAAGCGATGACCACATCGCAGACCGGTTCCATGAAGGCGGGCTTTGCTCCCGGAGTGGGGCACGGCTTCGGGTTCGAGGTCGTGCGCGAAACCCTCGGCAGTTTCCGCTATAACTCGATCGGTAGTTTCGTGAAGGGTGGCGCCTATCGCACCTACGGGTGGGTGGACCCAGCCAAGGACCTGGTTGGCATTATCTTCATGCAGCGGACCAATGGTGGCGGGGATGTAGCGGACGAGATCAACAGCTTCATGGCCATGGCCGCGGCGGCGATTGAGCGCTGACCCGACGCGGATTGGCTGAACTTCAACCATAGTCAAGTCGTCTTGTATCGCCGTGGGCTGCGCCTAGAGGGCGGATCAGTGCTTGTCAATGACGAGATCGGAAAGTTGGTTGCAGTAGGGGACTCAGGCTGCCCGCCAATTGTGCGCGGTTTTTCCGCTACCGATAATTGCCGATAGTGCGCCCAAGTTAAGTACCGGGCGGCGCGCCGTCGGGCCCGCTCAACCTACTATGTGTCGCCCTTAGAGGACCGACCTCGAATGGCGCCGAAATTGAAGCACCATTAACTTGCTCGCGTAGCGCGCTATTTCTCGCCCGCACTCGTGCAGGTGCTCGAATCGACCATGATCCAGCTGGTTCCTCTCAACACGGAGTAACTCGTGAAGAAGTGACCGGCATCCAGCATCTTAAAGGCGAAGCGCTGTGCCGGTGGGTTCGGAGCGCCTAAACTGTCCCCGGTCCACTCGACCTGCTTCTCGCGAACCAGGATTTTATCATTTCGACGGACTCACTGCCCAGGTTTAAACATGCGGGTTTCCGCACCTGGCCCGATATACTAAACCCATGCATCGCCGCTCCTTCCTGCAATTCGCCGCCGCCGTCAGCGCCGCCGCGCCGCAATCAGCCACCCCGCAAACCACGCAACCGCCCGTCGTTTTCTCGGGCGATGGCCTCAACTTGTCGCCTGCGGAGTATGCCAGTCTCCTCACCATCATCGCCGCTAAGCCATCCTTCCGCCGCGACCAATACCTCGGGAGCGGGCCGGTGGCGGAACTCGAACATGCCGTCGCCACCCTGCTCGGCAAGGAGCGCGCTCTCTTTCTCCCCACCGGAACCCTGGCCAATCACCTCGCTGTGCGGGTTCTCGCCGGAGAAACGCGGAAGGCCCTGGTGCAGGCGGAGAGCCATTTCTATCGCGATGAAGGAGATTGTGCGCAGTTGCTGAGCGGTCTCAACCTCGTGGCACTGGGCCCTGGCCGCACCACTCTCACTGCCGACGAGGTTGCCAAGGCCGTCGATGAGGCCGCCGGCCCGCCCTTTCCGGCGCCCGTCGGCGCCATCAGCATCGAATCGCCCGTCCGCCGCACCGATGGCCAGGTTTTCGATTTCGACGAGATGAAAAATATCTGCGCCTACGCCCGCGGCAAGCAGATCGGGACTCATCTCGATGGCGCGCGCATGTTCCTCGCCTCGGCTTACACCGGCATTTCGCCCGCGCAATACGCTGCCCTGTTCGACACAGTCTACGTATCGATGTATAAATACTTCAACGCTCCGTTCGGGGCGGTCCTCTCCGGCCCCGCATCGCTCATCGCCAAAATCGAGCCTCTGCGCCACCAGTTCGGATCGTTAATCTATCAGGGATGGGAAAGCGCCGCTGTTGCCCTGCACCACTTCGACGGCTTCAGCGAACGCTATCAGACCGCCGTCCGCAACGGCGAAAAGCTGTTTCAATTGCTGCAGGCAAGCGGCAAGTTCCGCATCGAACGCGTCCCCTCCGGGAGCAATATCGCCAGGCTGCGGCTCGCGTCCAGCGGCGCACTCGACCAACTGCGGGATCGCTTGGCCAGCGCGGGCATCCGCATCGGCGGGGCTAAGGGCGCGACCGTAGCAAACGTCCAAATTAACGAGACCATCAACCGCCGCACGGCCGAAGATATCGCCGGCGCATTTGTGTTGGCGGCTGCCTTAGCGGATCGCAGCCTGCCACTTACTCGGGCGGATAGGGAGTTTGCGATGCCGAGGTAGAGCTAAAGCCGCTGGTTTTGCTTGAGGTCCCTGCAGCCCAGAGGCAATGTCCATGTGGCTTCCTCCGACATTACCCATTTAGAGGACTGACTGATTTAATTGTCGTTCCGCAGGCTGCCATTGGCAGCGCTTGAAACGCCTGGTACTGGATAGCGTCTCCTCCCCGATAACGAGAAGGGGCTTGAAGAATTCTTCGCCTGGTACGACCTGGGGCCGCAGCCCGGCTTCACCCAGGCCACAGTAATTTCGCCGCCGAAGTTGCGCCCCAGCACATCGTGCTGAACGGTGCGGTCGACAGCGTCAAGGTCTTCGCTGAAGGGCGCGACCTCGCGGCTGCTGCTGTTAAAGACCTTGACGCAAGCGGCGGTCTGCGCTGGAGTTGGTGCAGGCCGTGGCGTGCGGCATCGACAACCTCTTAGACCACGCCGCGGATGCTGACGCTGATGTCGAACAATGGGATAAGGTCGGGCGGCTAATTGTAGGATCGGCTGTTCCTTGCGCTCGTCGCAAAGCGGATCCAGAAGTTCCACCGCTACGGTGAGGGCGGGTGCAGCGGAACCGGATCGTCTATTGTAGGCGGAGTGGTCGCGGTGAAGTAATCCACTCGCCGTACCACGGTCGCTTCGCGCAGTTGCTATTGGATTCTGCAGAACTCTTACTGGAAGGCATGGCGCCACCTGGCGCAGTTTCAGCGGGACTCAAAGTTCTCCACCTGGATCTCGCGTATTGCAATCGACCACTGCCTGATGCGCCTGCGGAAAGCCCGGGGAGCCAGCTTGTTTATCTGGACGAGGGAGCGACGGACGACGAAGTGTGCGTGTTTGAACTCCGAGACCGAAAGTCGACACCCGAGGCGAAGTCAGCTACCGGCAGCTGTCGACAGTCCTGCGTACGGAGATCCGAAGGCTGCCGCCCCTGCTACGCGGTGTACTGGAGATGCGGGACCTCCGAGAGTTGTCGACGGAAAGAGGTCGCCGGACAGATCGGGATCTCGATCGTCGCCGCCAAGTCGCGCCTGATGCGCGCCCGCGTGGAGTTGAGGTGGCGTCCGGAACGCCACCTCGATATCGTCCCGGCGAGCTGTCATTTTAACAGTGCGACGACCTGGCGGGAAAGAGCGGCGAACCCTTCCTCATTCATGGGGGCGTCATGCCGCCAACGCACAACGCCCCGCGGATCCAGCAGAATCAAGTAAGCGGCATTGGGAGATTGGAAGCTCAGCCGCCGTTTCCATGGATTAGTGGCGCCATAAACCGTGATCACGTGCCCGTAGTCTCCGCGCGGAGTTCCCTGGCGCATGCCGCTATCGATGAACCACTTTCCGAGGCGCGTCATGCCGCCGATCAGGGGGACTTCATAGAACGTGACCAATGGCTGACTGCCGAACTCCCGCCGGAACCGGCCAACCCACTCTTCCACGGCAAAGCGCGAGTCATACGTGAAGCCCAAAGCCAGCAGAGCCACACGGCCGGAAGCGGCGTGCGGAAGCTCGGCCGGCTGGCCCGTGAGGAACTCGTCTTTCAAGGCCGGCATGGGTGCACCTGGGGTGAGAATCGGAATCACGGAGGAGGCCATCGGGATTACAGGCAATTTACTTTACGGCTGCGGCTTACGCCGCTCCGGAGAGACATTCTCGAACAGATAATGGGACACAATCCACTCGCGTCCGCCGGCAAACCCAAACAAATCAGCGCACGCCATAAAGAAGACCCGCCATCGTACCAGCCAGCGGCGGGCGTCTTTTTTACCATGCGTTTCGGCGAAAAGTTCCAGCACTTCGTTCCGGCGCCGGTCGAGATTCTTGAGCCATGCTTCCGCGGTTTTCCGGTAGTGGACACCACTGACCCGCCACCGGTCCCGGAAGCGAAAATGGTCCTGAAAATGAAGCAGTAGATCGTCGCTGGGCATGATGCCGCCGGTGAAGAAGTGCTGCGCCTCGGCGGCCACACTCACACCCTAACGGTGGAAAGCAGCCGCGGGCCGCTGGCGGTGGACACGGGGTTCATCGTCCACAACGACCGCACATACCCGAACCTTGTCCGGCTGCTCCGTGAACTCGGCGTCGATACTCAGCCGAGTGACATGTCGTTCGCCGTGGCCTGCCCACATAGCGGCTACGAATATTCCAGCCGCGGCCTGAACGGCTTCTACGCGCAGCGCGCCAACCTGATACGTTTGGGCCAACACCGTCTGCTGCGCGAGATTCTGCGCTTCAACCGCGAAGCGCCGAAGCTGCTCAACGACCCGGCGGCGGCCGGCATGACGCTGGGCGATGTGATGGCGCAGGGCCGATATGCGCCGATGTTCGCGGAACGCTATTTGTACCCCATGGCGTCCGCCGTATGGTCGATGTCGAGCGAGGCGATCCGCCGCTTTCCAGCGCTGACACTGCTGCGGTTCTTCGCCAACCACGGCATGCTTGGCACCAACACCCACCCCAAGTGGAAAGTAATCCGCGGCGGCAGCAGCAAGTATATCCCGCCCCTTACGGCGCCATACAAGGAACGAATCTATAGAGGCGTCGATATCCAGTGCGTGTCGCGCGACGAGTCGGGCGTGACGCTGCGCTTTCGAGATCGCCCGGCGATGGGCTTCGACCAGGTAGTCTTCTCGTGTCATGGGGATCAGATCCTGCCGCTGCTCGAAGCGCCCAGCGACAGCGAGCGGGATATCCTGTCGCGATTTAACACCAGCCGCAATGAAGTCTGCCTGCATACCGATTCCCGATTGCTGCCCAAGCGGCCCCAGGCACGGGCTTCCTGGAATTACCGCCTGAACCCGGACCATGGCGCCGGCGCGACGCTGAGCTATCACATGAACCGCCTGCAATCGCTCCCTGTTCCGGAAGATTATTGTGTAACGCTGAATGCCAACGGCAGTATCGACCCCGCCAAAGTTCTGCGCCGCATGGTATACCATCATCCGCTCTACGATAGCGGCGCCATCGAGGCGCAAGCTCGCTGGAGCGATATCAGCGGCCGGAATCGGACTCATTTTTGCGGAGCTTATTGGTTCTACGGCTTTCACGAAGACGGGCTGAACTCCGCCCTGCGAGTGGCGCGGGCGTTGGAAGTGGAGTGTTGACGGCATGGAACCCGCCATCTACTTCGGCACCATCCGTCACCGGCGCTTCGAGCCTGTCGTGCATCAATTCACTTATCCGCTTTTCATGAGCTTCCTGGACGTGGACCGGATCCCGGAGCTGATGAACGTCTCGCCGTTCGCCTCTTACAATCGCTTCAATTGGGCGAGTTTCCATGAGCAGGACCACTTTGGAGACTCCGCGCTGACGCTGCGCCAGAGGCTGGCGGCTGACGCCGAGGGGCAGGGTATCCGCTTGCCCGATGGGCCCATCTTTCTGCTTACCCACTTGCGCTACCTGGGGTACAACTTCAACCCCATTTCACTTTTCTATTGCTACAACCGCGAGGGCCGTGTCGAAACCATTCTGGCGGAAGTAAACAGCACTTTCGGCGAGACTCATAACTACTGGCTCTCCGCCGCCAATCGGCTCGCGCCCGGAGATCGGCGGTACCGCTGCGCCAAGGCGATTCATGTTTCCCCGTTCATGCCGATGGAGCTCGACTACCGGTTCGTGGTACCGCCGCCGGGCGAGCGCCTGGTCGCTCACATGAATACCATGAACGGCGAGCACAGTTCCTTCGACGCCACCCTTCGGTTGCGCCGCCAGGCGTGGAGCGCCGCTTCACTCCACCGCGCCCTGCTGCGGTTCCCCTGGGTTACGGCCAAGGTCATCGCCGCCATCCACTGGGAGGCGTTGCGGCTCTACGGCAAGAAGGCCCCCGTGTACACGCACCCGGGCCATTTGAAAGATCGCCATGAACACACTTCTGACATCGTTCGCTAAGTCTGCATTTCTGCGAGGCCTGGAGCGGCTGCGAGGGGGCTCGTTGGAACTCATCTCGGACGGCCGCACCTGGCATTTCGGCGAATCCGGCCACCCGCTGCGGGCTTTGGTAGTGGTACACCACGACCGCTTCTTCGCCCGCGCCTTGCTGGGAGGCGACGTGGCGCTGGGCGAAGCCTGGATGGATGGTGACTGGTCGTCGCCCGACCTGGTGGCTGTAGTCCGCCTGGCGGTACGCAATCTGGCGCCTTTGGAGCAGCAGAATCGACTGCTAAGCGCCCTAAGCCGGGTCTTCGACACGCTGCGCCATCGCCTGCGCCGGAACTCCATCGACGGCAGCCGGCGCAACATCCGGGCGCATTACGATCTGAGCAACGATTTCTTTCGTCTCTTCCTGGATCGCAGCCTGATGTACTCCTGCGCGTGCTATGAGAGCGAGAGTGATTCGCTCGACGCCGCACA
>Ga0302326_10010203_pt1 | contig 20372 bp, 21 predicted proteins | sample Palsa_T0_3_FD_202264 | JGI IMG/M metagenome (GOLD analysis project Ga0302326, IMG submission 202264) | Peat permafrost microbial communities from Stordalen Mire near Abisko, Sweden - Palsa_T0_3 | ecosystem: Environmental > Terrestrial > Soil > Palsa > Peat permafrost | place: Sweden: Abisko...
CAGAAGAAGCTGCAGGACGAATTGCAGAAGCGCGCCGACGAGGCCCGCAAGAAGCTCGAAAGCCAGGGTGGCACGGCGGCGGCACCGACCCGGTAGGCGTCGGCTTACCCCGCAGGCGAATGCCCCCTCATCGCTTGACGCCGACGGCGGCGGCGGTGCGCGCCCATTTGGCCATGTCGGCCGCGATATAGACCGCGAATTCCTCCGGAGTGCCGGATTCCACTTCCATGCCCTGTTGCTGCAGCGGGCCATAGACGTCGCGCGACTTCACCGCTTCCCGGGTCGCCGCCGCGAGCCGCGCCACGATGTCGCGCGGCACGCCCGCGGGCGCCATCAGGCCGAACCAGCCCGAGGTGTCGTAGCCCGGCAGCCCGGACTCGGCGACGGTGGGCAGGTCGGGGGCGATGTCCGCGCGCTTCGATCCCGTCGAGGCGAGGGCGATGATCTTGCCCTCCTCGACGAACTGCATGGCCGATGAAGCTGGCGAGAACACCACCTGGACGCGGCCGGCGAGCAGATCGGTAATGGCTTGCGCCGTGCCGGGATACGGCACGTGAACGAGCTTGATCCCCGCCATCTCGTTGAACAATTCGGCGGAGAAATGCGAGCCGCTGCCGACGCCGGCCGATCCGAATGCCAGGCCGTCCGGTTTTTCGCGCGCCAGCGCGATGAACGCAGCGATGGTTTTGACGCCGACCGAGGGGTGCACCACGACGAGATTCGGGACCGTGGCGAACAGCGCGACCGGGATGAAGTCCATCACAAGGTCGTAAGGCAGGTTCGGTGTCAGCGCGGCGCTGATGGTGTTGGCGACGGTGGCTTGCAACAGCGTGTAGCCGTCCTTCGGCCCCTTGGCGACGTAATTGGTGGCGATGTTGCTGCCGGCTCCGGTGCGGTTTTCGACGATGAACTGCTGGCCGAGAATCTGGCCGAGCTTTTGCGACAGCACCCGCGCGGCGATGTCGCCGGACGCGCCGGGACCGAAGCCGACCACGACCCGCACCGGCCGGCTCGGATACTGGTCCGCAGCCGCGCCGCCGCCGAGACCGGCTAGCAGCGCGAATGCGGCGGCGAAGAGTTTCGGATGCGGCACGAGCGGACGCCTTGATGGAGCCGGTCCGTCACTATAGCAAATCTGTCAAACGATTGATTGGTCATTCCGGGGCGCGCGCTTAGCGCGAACCCGGAATCCAGGCTGCGCTGCGAGATAGCAAGGCCGTCTGGATTCCGGGTTCGCCGCTGGCGCGGCGCCCCGGAATGACGGCTTGCGTCACCTCGGCAGGCCGACGGGCTCGCTGAATTCCGAGGTCGCGCCGTCGCTCGAGGTGAGCGTCGCCGTGAAAGATTGCGGCGCACCGGCCGGCGGGCCGACGGTGAGCGAGAACACCGCATGGCCGTTCGCATCGGTCGCGGCGGCCACGTCGCCCAAATAGAGCTCGCCCTCCGTGCCGGCCGGCTGGCGGTTGGCGAAGACCTCCACGGTGAAGCGCGACAGCGGTGCGCCGTCGAAATGGCCCTGAAGGTTCAGCCCCACGCCGGTCAGGCGCACGGCATCGAGGCTCGGCGCCTCGAGGCCCTTGTTGGGTGCCGCCTGGCAATCGGGCGCGCCGTCGGGACAAATCTTGGCGAGCTGGTCGGGCGCGGCGACGACGCCGACGCCGCGCAGCCCGATGTAGCGGGCATGCTCGGGCCCCGGCGTGCCGAGCACGATGCCGCCGCGGCGCAGCTCGGGATCGCAACTGCCGCCCGCGGCGCATCGCTCGATCTTGCGGCCATTGTCGAACATGGAATTACGCGAAATGCGCGCGAGCGTTCCGCCGGCGGACGGCCGCACCGCGACGGCGACCGCATTGCCGAACAGGACGTTGCCGTCGACGACGTTGCCGGTGCCGGACAGCGACAGCCCCAGCGTGTTGTCGGTGAAGGTGTTGGCCCCGATGAAGTTGCGGTTGCCGGAATTCACCTGGACGCCGTCGGAATAGCCTTCGAAGCGATTGCGCACCACGACATTGTCGTTGCCGAAGAGGATTTCGATGCCCTGCGACGGCTCCTTGTTGGCGGCGGTGGAGCGGAACACGTTTTCGGCGACGAGATTGAAGGCGGCGCCGCGGGTGAGCTCGAGGCCGTCGCCATTGTCGAGGAAGACGTTGCGCAACACTTTGTTGTGCACGGTGGTGGCCGCCGTCGGATTGCCGCTGCCGTCGTCGCCGGTGAGCATCACGCCGGCGCCGCCGCGGTTGGCGACGATGCGGTTGTCGTGGATGATGTTGCCGCTGGAGCGATGGATCAGCACCCCGATACAGAAGTTGCGGATCTCGAGGCCGCTGATGTCGACCCCGGCGGTGTCGACCAGAGCGAGTGCCGGAGCGGTGGTGGTACGCACATTGGCGCCGAACTGGCCGGGGACCGCCCCGGGGCAGGATTGCGGGCCCTTGTCTTCGACCACGCCGGTGCCGTCGAGGACGATGAACTCCCCGGTCTTTCCCCAGGCCGCGCCGGTGATTTGCGCCGGGCCCGTGATCGGGGGCAGCAGGGCGGTCGGCTTGATCACGTAGGGCGCGGTGCCGACGGCCGCGATCTCGATGCGGTAACGGCCGGGGGCACGGTTGCTCTCGGAGATCGCCCACCGCAGCGAGCCCTCGCCGTCGTCATCGGCATAACGGGTGACGTGCAGCACTTCGGTGGCCGGCGCCGGGGCCTGGGCCAAGGACTTGATCGGTGCCAGCAGGGGCAGGGCGAGCAACAGCAGAGCCGCAGCGCGGCTTGACGAGCGGCGTTGCAAGGTGCCCCTCAGTTCAGGAGCGAGTTGCGGGGATGGTATCCACCCTTGTCGTCGAGATCGAACACTTCGGCGACCTGGGGATGGCGCACCGGCTCACCGGACTCGTCCGGCAGCAGGTTTTGCTCGGAGACATAGGCGACATATTCGGTTTCGGAATTTTCGGCGAACAGGTGATAGAACGGCTGGTCCTTGTTGGGCCGCACCTCGACCGGAATCGACTGGTACCATTCCTCGGTATTGTTGAACAAAGGATCGATGTCGAAGACAACGCCGCGAAACGGATAGACGCGGTGCCGAAGGACCTGGCCGATGGTGTATTTGGCAATCCGGATCTTGTTCATGGCGACACAATTACCCCCCAATTGTGGCACTCCTTCTCCAACGCCTGAACAACCGTTCAGGTATTCATTATCTCACAGGCCGTAGGAGACTGCCATGGCAGGGTCCTTGCTGGCAACGATACGGGCCAGATCAACCACCACCTTGGCCTGTTTCCAGGTGGCATCGTCCTGCATCTTGCCGTCGATCATGACCGCACCGCTGCCGTCGGGCATCGCGGCCAGGATCTTCTTCGCGAACGCCACCTCGGCCGGTTCCGGCGAGAAAACGCGTTTGGCAATGTCGACCTGCGTAGGATGCAAGGTCCATGCCCCCGCGCAGCCCATCAGGAACGCATTGCGAAACTGGGCCTCGCAGGCGGCCTGGTCGGCAAAGTCGCCGAACGGGCCATAGAACGGCTTGATGCCGGCGGCAGCGCAGGCGTCGACCATCTTGGCCGTGGTGTAGTGCCAGAGATCCTGTTGGAACCGCATGCGGGCGCCGGCGCCGGCGGCATCGGCAAGCACCACATAATCCGGATGGCCGCCGCCGACCCTCGTCGTTTTCATCGCCCGGGACGCGGCGAGATCGGCGGGCCCGAGGCTGATCCCGTGCATGCGCGGGGAGGCCGCGGCGATGGCGGCGACGTTGTCGACGCCCTCGGCGGTCTCCAGGATGGCGTGAATCAGGATCGGGCGCTTGATCTGGTTGCGCGCTTCGAGCTGGGCGAGGAGCTGGTCGAGATAGTGGATGTCCCAGACCCCTTCGACCTTGGGCAGCATGACGACATCGAGCTTGTCGCCGACCGCCGCGACGATCTCGATGACATCGTCGAGCGCCCAAGGCGAATTGAGCGCATTGATCCGCGTCCACAGCCCGGTGGTGCCGAAATCATTGGCCTTTGCCATCGCGATGAAGCCGCGCCGCGCCGCCTCCTTGGCATCGGCGGGAATGGCGTCCTCGAGGTTGCCGAGCACGACGTCCACCTGGCGGATCAGGTCCGGCACCTTCTGGCGCATTTTTTCGATGTGGGGCGGCACGAAGTGAATCATGCGCTCCAGCCGGACCGGCAGTTCGCGCAACGGCGCCGGCGCGCCGATGGCGAGCGGCTTGAAGAATTGACGCGGCAGCTTCATCGGGGAGTCTCGATCGTTGCGGCGGCCTGCCCGCTCATCAGCGCGCGGGCGGCGCCAGGGGACGCCAAGGGGATGTCAGGACGCTAAATGATGCCCGGATATGCGCCAAGCAGTAAAAAGCGTCAGGCAAAAAACAGGTCGCGGTGACCGGCCGCACTACCCATAGGATGCCGGTACGCTAGGCAAGTGATTGTCGAATAGGCAGGTTTTTCTTGAGGAATTTTGTATTAATCTGGAATATGGCAGAAATGCAACAGCCGGCGGGCGATCCACTGTTTAGTAATAGGAGTTGAGGATTCGATTTGAAAGTAGGGGGTTCCGACGAAAATCAAGAAGCTGATACTTGCCGGCGCGATGGCCTTGGCAATGGTCGGTGTCGCCCAAGCCGCGGATATGCTGCTGAAGGCGCCGCCGCCGCCTGTCTACAGCTGGACGGGTTGGTACCTCGGCGTCAACCTCGGAGACTCCTGGAGTTCCAGTAGCTCTACGAACTTCTCGGGCAACGGGCCCACGGACATTTTCTTCGCCGCCAACGAGTTCCCGACCACGCTTTCGACGAGCCCTCATGGCTTTGTCGGAGGCCTCCAGACCGGGTATAACTGGCAGCTTTCGTCGGCGTGGGTGGTCGGCGTCGAGACCGACATCCAGTTCAGCCGTTATCAGGGAAGCGCCGTTGCGACACCCTCGCCCGTGGGATTTGTGCCGTTCACCACGCAGGTCACCGAGCAAAGCGATTGGTTCGGTACCCTTCGCGCGCGCCTCGGCTTTCTGGTGACACCGAACGTGCTTGTTTACGGAACCGGCGGCCTTGCCTACGGCCAAGCCGACACGAACTTCAACACGGTCGCTACCGGCTTCACCCTCACGTCGTGCCCCAGCTTTTTCACCTGCGCATCGGGCCAGGCATCCGACATCCGTACCGGCTGGGCAGCCGGCGGCGGCGTGGAATGGATGTTGGCCCCGCATTGGACTTTGCGAGGGGAGTATCTGTACATCGATCTCGGCTCGCAGTCGGTGACTGCGGGAACCGTCCTCCCGTCGGTATTTGCTTTCGACGCCTCTTCCACCTATCACGAGAACATCGCGCGGGCCGCCCTCAATTTCGGGTTCTGACGCCACCGACCGTTTCGTCATCGAACGCGCAAGTCTCAAGCAACCAAAGGCCCCGGCACGCCGGGGCCTTTTCGTATGACGGATGGTCCCGCGCATCCGCCGGGCTTGGCAGGCTTGTCGATGGCTGGCCTGCTCCTTGCGAGCCCGACGCCGCTGCGCTCAACTCGATCGGCCAAAGAGGATGCGATGCCCAAGACCCTGCTTGCCAAAAACGCCGACATGCTCGTCACCATGGATGCGGCCCGGCGTGAGATCCGCAATGGCGGCCTCCTCATCGAAGGAAATCGCATCGTGGCGGTGGGCCCGAGCGACACCCTGCCGGCGGCGGCCGACGAGGTCATCGACCTCGCCGGCCATATCGTCATTCCCGGGCTGGTCAACACGCACCACCACATGTTCCAGAGCCTGACCCGGGTGGTCCCGCCGGCGCAGGACGGCGAGCTGTTCGACTGGCTCACCGCCCTGTTCCCGATCTGGGCCGGGCTCACTCCGGAGATGATCAAGGTCTCGACCAAGACCGCGATGGCCGAGCTCATCCTGTCCGGCTGCACCACCGCCATGGATCACCTCTACATCTATCCCAATGGCGCTCGCCTCGACGACGAGATCGAGGCGGCGGCCGAGATCGGCATGCGCTTTCATGCCAGCCGCGGCGCCATGAGCGTCGGCGTCAGCAAGGGCGGCCTGCCGCCCGACAGCATCGTCGAGGACGAGCCCGCGGTGCTCCGCGACGCCAGGCGGCTCATCGAGGCCTATCACGACAAGACGCGGTTCTCGATGCAGCGCATCGTGGTGGCACCGTGCTCGCCGTTTACCGTGAGCCCGGACCTGATGCGCGAAGCGGCGGCGCTCGCCCGCAGCTACGGCGTCTCGCTGCACACCCATTCCGCCGAGAACGACAAGGATGTCGCCTATTGCCGCGAGAAGTTCGACCTGACGCCGGCGCAATATGCCGAGGAACTCGGCTGGGTCGGGCACGACGTCTGGCATGCCCACTGCGTCAAGCTCGACGACCACGGCATCAAGCTGTTCGGCCGCACCGGGACCGGCGTCGCTCATTGCCCGTGCTCGAACATGCGCCTCGCCTCCGGCATCGCGCCGGTCGGGCGGATGCGGGCCGCCGGCGTCCCGGTCGGCCTCGGCGTCGACGGTTCGGCGTCGAACGATTCGAGCAACCTGATCGCCGAGGCACGCCAGGCGATGCTGCTCGCCCGCGTCGGCTTCGGCCCCAATGCGATGACCGCGCGGGACGCGCTCGAAATCGCGACCCTGGGCGGCGCCAAAGTGCTCAACCGCGACGACATCGGGGCGCTGGCGCCGGGCATGGCGGCGGATTTCGTGGCATTCGACCTGCATCGGGTCGGGCTGGCGGGCGCACTGCACGATCCGGTCTCGGCTCTGGTATTCTGCGCGCCGGGCGAGGTCGCGCTCAGTGTCATCGACGGCCGCGTCGTGGTCAGGGACGGCAGGATCACGACTCTGGACTTGCCGGTCCTGATCGAACGTCACAACCGGCTCGCACAGCAACTGGTGGGGTGACCGGTTCGGCCATCGACGCGCCGTGCCATGCCGCGCCGATTCTTGCTGCGCCGCAATGTCGGGAACGGCACCGCAGCGGCTGGGATGTTTACCTTCGAAAAAAAATACCGGCAGAGCGTGGCCGGGGCAATCGCTTTGGCGAACGGATTTGGATATCATGCCGCGACGTTGAAAGTCCTGCATCGATAGAAATCGATAAGAACGATGGGCGAGCGGACGGCGCCGACAAAATTCATCGCCAATTCGGTTGGCGCGGCGGGCGGCCTCTTGGTCGGCACGATCAACTTTCTGATGGGTGCGCCATGGTGGTCGCTGCCGCTCTGTGCCGCCGCCGGGCTGCTGATCGGCATGCTGCCGCCGGCCGGGAAATCCGATGCGGGCGCGCCTGCGCCCCTCATCGCGGCGCTGCGTCTGTGCCGGTCGTTGCCACTGTGGGATCGCCTCGCCATGTCGGCGCTGCTCGTGGTCTCGGCCACCGCCGTCTATATCGGCCTGAGGGATATCCATATCCTGACGGCATTTTATTTGTTCCTGCTGCCGATCGTATTCGCCCAGCTTCTGTTCGGGGCCCGATGCGGTTTCACCGCGGCCTTCGTCAGCCTGATCGCGATTTACTATTTCGCGATTCCGCCCAAGAACAGCTTTGCGGTGCAAAGCCCGCGGGAACTGGGCCTCCTCGGCGCCTTCGCCCTGCTGGCGTTCATCACCTCGGCAACCCTTGCGGTCCTGACCGGCATTGCCCGGACCAAGGACGGGCGCCAGCCGCAGCAGTGATGTGACGTAACTACGCCCCCGCCAGCATCTTGCGCGCCTCCGCCGGCGTCGCGACGCGGTCGCCGAGGATCTCGATGATCTTCGCGGCCTTCTCCACCAGCGCGGCATTGCTGGGCGCGAGCTCGCCCTTGCCGAGATAGATGTTGTCCTCGAGCCCGACCCGGACATGGCCGCCGAGCAGCACCGCCTGGGCAACCATGGGAAACTGGTAGAGCGAGATGCCGAAGGCGAACCACGGCGAAGCCGGCGGCAGCATGCTGCGCATGTAATGCATCGCCTCCGGCGTCGCCGGCTGGCCCCAGGCGATGCCGAGGCAGATCTGGAACATGCCGGGCGGCTTGATGTGGCCGGTCTCGATCATGCGCTTGGCGAGCAGCAGATGGCCGGCTTCGAACACTTCGAGCTCCGGGATCACACCGGCGTTGCGGATCGCGACCGCCATGGTTTCCAGATGGCTCGGCGTGTTGATGAAGACATAGCCGCCCATGTTCATGCTGCCCATGTCGAGGCTGCAGATGTCCGGCCGCAGCTCCATGATGTGCGCGACGCGCTGGGCGGGCGGCTTCAGGTTGGTGGCGGGGCCGGGCGCGAGGGGGTCGTCGACACCGGGCATGAAACGCGCGCCGGGGCCGGTGGTGAGGTTGATGAGCACGTCGACGCCGCTGGCGCGGATGCGCTCGACCACCTCGCGATAGAGCGCCTTGTCCATGGAGGGCTTGGTGGTCTGGGGATCGCGCACGTGGATGTGCACGATCGCGGCACCGGCCTTGGCGGCGTCGATGGCGGACTGTGCGATCTGCTGCGGCGTCACCGGCACCGCCGGGTTGCGGCCCGGCGTATCCGCCGATCCGGTGACCGCGCAGGAAATCATGACTTTGCGTTGCATGCGAGGCCCCCCGGAGTTGTACTCCCGGCCGGCAGCTTAGACCGGCAGGTGAGGCACGCCCAGTGGGCAAACTGGACGCCACCGGGATCTCGCCGGTCCGCGAATTACCGTTTCAATCCGCGTGATCGAACGGCTTTTGCTCCCTCTCCCGCTTGCGGGGGAGGGTTGGGGAGGGGCGCTCGAAGCGAGTTTGTGCCGTGGAATTGGCTCCTCCTGACCCGGGTCTGACCCGGGGGAGGAGAGCAAACCCGAATCGATTGTCGGCAGACGTGTCCTTAGATCAGGCGCTCCATCTCATGCGGGGCGGGCACCTGTCCCTGCGGGGTGAGGTGGTCGACCAGTTCCGGCAGATGCTGGCTGAGGCCATCGAGCAGTTCCTGTCGGGTCAGGCCGAATTCCGACGTGAGCGACTGGATCTGGTCCGCTCCGAGCGCGGAGCCGAGGTCGTTCGGCGAAATCGGGTGGTTCGGTCCGCTGCCGACCCAGGAATTGGCGGTCTCGCCATGGCCGCTCTGCTGCAACTGCTTGAGCAGGTCGTTGAGGCCGCCACTGAGCACGGTGCCGGCTGCGCCGCCGGCCAGCAGGCCGCCCAGCCCGCCCTTGAGGAGATCGCCAAATCCGCCGGGGCCGGCGCCGGGTACGCCTGCCGCGACCGTGCCGCCGGTCGGCCGGGCCGGAGGAGCTGCCGGTGCCGGGGCCGGCTTGCTGCCCCCGGTGACGCTCTTGAATGCCTTGAACGCGAGCAGTCCGAGCAACGCCATCATGATCGGCGACATGCCGCCGCTGGAATTGGCGGGAACGGGCGTGCGCGGACCGCGCGGACCATTCTGCATGCCGTTGAGAACATCCATCAATCCCATGTTCGCCTCCGTTTTTACCAGGAAACCGGGAGATAAATGGACCTTGGAGATGACAACGGCAAGGCCATCATTCCATGACGGCCTCCGCATTTTCGGGCAAACCGGTACCGGCGCCTGCGCGCGGGGCGCCTCACGCCTCGCCGCGCATCAGCAAAGGCATCGCGGCCGATGGGGCGATGCCCTCGCGCATCACCGCGCGACGCAGCGGGCCGACGCGATCGAGGGCATAGAGGCCGAGGCCGCGCAATCCCTGGACCGCCAGGAAATCCGACAGCAATGAGCGGTTGAGGATATCGATCGCCAGCTTGCGACTGCCGATGTCGGCGCGCCGCCTCCGCTCGTATTGCGCCGTCACGCCGCCGCCGCCGATATCGCCGCCATCGCGGAAGGCATCACCGGCGACCTCCGCGATGGTCACGGCATCCCGCAGCCCCAGATTGAGCCCCTGGGCCCCGATCGGCGGAAACACATGGGCGGCCTCGCCGACCAGGGCGACGCGGCCGCTGGCTGACCGGCTGGCGGTCGCCACCACCAGCGGAAATGCGCCGTGGCCCGGCTCGACATGCACCTTGCCGAGGATCGAATGGCTGCGTCGCTCGATCTCGGCATCGAGCGCGGCGCTGCGCAGCCCGGCGAGGCTTTCGGCCTGCACCGGGGCGACCACGCAGACCAGGCTCGACCGCGGGCCGGGTAGCGGAACCACAGTAAACGGGCCAGCGACGGTATGGAATTCCGTTGAAATATCATCGTGAGGCCGGGAGTGGCTGAGAATATAGGTGAGCGCGATCTGGGGGTAGTTGCGCTCCTCCATCGCGATCCCGGCGGCGACCCGGCAGATCGAGTGGCGGCCGTCGGCGCCGACCACGAGTTGGGTCCGTATGGGCGCACCCTCGGCGGGAACGATGGTGACGCCCGCGGGATCTATCGCGATCGATTGCGCGGTGGAATCGATTTGGGTGAGCCCGTTGGCCGCCGCCGCGCGTTTCCACAGCGCGGCCACAAGATGCCGGTTCGCGATGTTCCAGCCGAACGCGGGAAGCCCGATTTCGGCGGCCTCGAACCGCACTTCCGGTGCGCGCCACAGCCGCCCGGTGTCGTCGGCGATGCGCATCACCCGAAGCGGCGCGGCATAGGCCCGGCAGGCCTCCCATACGCCGAGCGCCTCGAGCGCGGCGACCGAGCTCGCCAGCAGCGCGGTGGTGCGGTTGTCGGTCCGATCGGGTCGCCTCGCCACCAGCAACGTGGGCACGCCGTAATGGGCGAGCGCCAGCGCCGCGATGAGCCCGGCGGGCCCGCCGCCGATCACCGCGCAGGCACAGGGTGCTGGAGCGCTGTCCGTCATGTTCGCCCTTGGGACGTCGGGGACGTTGGGGACCTCGGGGCCACGTCTACCACGAGGTGGCGCGAGGGTGGCAAGGGGCGTTCATGATGTCGCAACCGGGACGGCGCCGCTTCCACGGCGCAGGCGGTCCGGCTATTCTGCCGGCAGGGGCAAATGGTCCGGACCCGACATTCGGATCGCAAGTGGTGGGGCTTCTGAAGGCGGTGGGACGACCCACCCAAGCAGATGGGAAACTTCTGCTGGGTTCTCACCACAAAGGGGGAGCGAATCGCAGATGAAGGCTTATGGGCGCCTCGGTGAGGCACTGGCGGCAACGCTGTTGCTGCTGGCGCCGGCCATGTGGAACGGCTTTCCGTTCCTGCAATACGACAGCGGCGGATATCTGGCGCGGTGGTTCGAGGGTTATCTCGTGCCGAGCCGCTCGACGGTCTACGGCCTGTTCGCCGTCGCCGGATGGCCTCTCGATTTCTGGCCGGTTGTGCTGCTTCAGGCGGCGGCCGCGGTCTGGATCATATCGCTCGTGCTGAGGGTCCGCGGCCTGGGCGGCCGCCCGCTGGCGCTGCTCGGCACCGTGGCCGTGCTCGCCGCCACGACCTCGCTGCCCTGGATCGCCGGCATCGTGCTCACCGATATTTTCGCCGGGACCGCGGTGCTGGCGCTGTACCTCCTGCTGTTCGCTCCGGCTGCGCTGAGCCGGCGCGAGACCGCCGGGCTGGTGTTGCTGGTCGGTTTTGCCGCCGCCACCCACAGCGCCACGCTGGCGGTCCTGATGGCGATCGTGGCGGCGGCAGGCCTGGCGCGGCTCTTTCTGCGCGACCTGCTGCCGCTGGCGGCGCTCGGGCGTGGCGCCGGGGCGCTGGTGCTCGGGGTCACGATGCTGCTTGGCGCCAATTTCGCGCTGTCGGGCCAGCTCGCCTGGACGCCGGGCGGCTATGGCATCGTGTTCGCGCGCATGATGGAGGACGGCATCGTGGCGCGCTATCTCCAGGACCACTGCCCGAACCCGAAGCTCAGGCTGTGCCCGTATCGCTCCAAGCTGCCGCGCACTGCGGACGAGTTCCTGTGGAGCGACGGTCCATTCAACGAGCTCGGCCGGTTCGCCGGACTCGGCGACGAGATGCGCACCGTCGTGCTGGAAAGCCTCGCCGAATATCCGGCGGCGCAGGTCGAGACGGCAATCGCGGCCTCGGCCGAGCAACTCGTCAAGGTGGCGAGCGGCGAGGGCGTGGTCACGCCGATCTGGCACACCTACGGCATCATCGAGCGCTATATGCCGGCCGTCGTGCCGGCGATGCGGGCGGCGCGTCAGCAGCATGGCGAGGTGAGCTTTCGCGCACTCAACAAGGTCCAGGTGCCGGTGGCGCTGATCTCCATGCTGTTGCTGCCGGTCATCGTGCTGGCCGGGCGCGGCGAATACGGCGATTTGCGGCTGCTCGCGGCCACGGTCATCGTCGCGCTGCTCGCCAACGCCGTGGTATGCGGCGTCTTGTCGAACCCCCATGACCGCTATGGCGCCCGGCTCGCCTGGATCGCCACCTTCGCGGTCGCGCTGGTGCCGATGCGCTACGCGGTGACGCGGCCCTGGAAGACAGCGACGGCGGAGGCGTGACGGGGTCTTTTTCCCTCCCCCGCTTGCCGGGGGAGGGAGCAAAAGCCGTTCGATCGCGCAAATTGATGCGATACTTTGCGGCACGCCCGCGCCGAGCCGTATCTTCCATGCGCGGACGATGACAACAGGGGCGGTCGTTGGATCATTTCGACGCTCGGACGGTCGGCCGCTTTTCCATTCATGTGCTGACGGCGGCGGGGGCGGCCTGCGCGCTTCTCGCCCTGATGGCGGCGGTGGCACAGCACTGGGCCGGCATGTTCGCCTGGCTCGGTCTCGCGCTCGCGGTCGACGCCGCCGACGGTCCGCTGGCGCGCCGGCTCGAGGTGGCCAAGATCCTGCCGCGCTGGTCCGGGGAGACGCTCGACCTGGTGGTGGATTTTGCCACCTATGTGTTCGTGCCGGCCTATGCGATCGCCGCGAGCGGGCTGCTGCCCGCCGGGCTCGGCGCCCCGGCGGGCGTCCTCGTCGTGGTGACCGGCGCGCTCTATTTCGCCGACCGCGCCATGAAGACCCCCGACAATTATTTCCGCGGCTTTCCCGCCCTGTGGAACGTCGCCGCGTTCTACCTCCTCCTGCTGCGCCCGGCACCGGTGCCGGCCGCGGTGTCGGTCGCAGCGCTCGCGGTGCTGACCTTCGTGCCGTTCCCGTTCATCCATCCGTTGCGGGTGCGGCGCTATCGCGCGTTCAATCTTGCGGTGCTCGCCCTGTGGGCCGTGCTGGCGGTCGCAGCGATCGCGCTCGACCTGCTGCCGCCGGCCTGGGTCACCGTCGCCTTGTGCCTGATCGCCGTTTATGTTGTCTGCGCCGGATATTTCCGGACCAGACCGTGAGCGATTCGTGCTCGACCTCCTGACCGATCTCGATGCCTGGGCGGCGCTTGCGAGCCTGACTGCCCTCGAGATCGTGCTCGGCGTCGACAACGTCGTCTTCATTTCGATCCTGGTGGGGCGTCTCGACCCCCGCCGTTCCGAAACCGCCCGGCGCATCGGCCTCGGCCTGGCGCTGATTTTCCGCATTGCCCTGCTGTTCGCGCTGACCTCGCTGCTGGGCCTGTCCGCCGCCGTGTTCACGGTGTGGGGCAATCCGTTTTCCTGGCACGATCTGATCCTGATCTCGGGCGGTCTCTTCCTCATCGCCAAGGCGACCCACGAGATGCATGCGGAGATCGACATCCCCGACGAGGACGCGCCGACCGCGGAAAAGGCCGCGTCGCCGGCCGCGGCTTCGATGGGCCTGGTCGTCGCCCAGCTCGTCGCCGTCGATCTCGTGTTCTCCATCGATTCCATCGTCACCGCCATCGGCATGGCGCGGGATATTCGCATCATGATCGCCGCGGTGCTGATCGCGGTCGCCGTCATGTATGCGGCGTCGGGGCCGGTGGCGCGCTTCGTCGCCAACCACCCCACCACCAAGATGCTGGCGCTGGCGTTCCTGCTGCTGATCGGGACGGCGCTGGTGGCCGATGGCTTCGACTTCCATATCCCCCGCGGCTACATCTATTTCGCAATGGCGTTCGCCGCGGCGGTCGAGACGTTCAACGTGCTGGCCGCCCGCAAGCGCCGGCACTCCGGGAAAAAGACATCATGACCACGCAGAAGATCGTTCTCATCACCGGCGCCAGCCGCGGCATCGGCGCGGCGACCGCGCGGCTCGCGGCGGCGAGCGGCTTCGACGTCGCCGTGAACTATGTGCGCGACCGGGCCGCGGCCGAGGCTGTCGTGGCCGACATCGAGAAGGCCGGCCGCCGCGCCGCGGCGATCCAGGCCGATGTGAGCCGGGAGGGCGATGTCGAGCGCCTGTTCGCCTCGGTCGAGCAGCGGCTCGGTCGCCTGACCCATCTCGTCTACAACTCCGGCATCACCGGCCCGCTGTCGCGCATCGATGCGCTCGCCGGCGACGCCGCCCGCGAGATCCTCGACATCAACGTGCTCGGCGCCTTCCTGTGCGCCCGCGCCGCCATCCCGCGGCTGTCGACCGCGCAGGGCGGGGCAGGGGGCGCCATGGTGCTGATCTCCTCGGCCATGGCGACGCTGGGCGGCCCCGGCGAATACGTGATGTATGCGGCCTCCAAGGGCGCCGTCGAGAGCCTGTCGATCGGGCTCGCCCGCGAGCTCGCCGCGGAGGGCATCCGGGTCAACGTGGTCGAGCCCGGACCGATCGCAACCGGCATCCACCCGCCCGGCCGGCTCGAGCGTATCACCAAGGCGGTGCCGATGGCGCGGGCCGGCACCATGGAGGAGATCGCCCAGGCGGTGATGTTCCTGTTGTCGGAGCAGTCGTCGTTCACAACCGGCGCGGTGCTGCGGGTGGCGGGCGGGCGGTAGGGGAGCTCGAAGCCGCGCGCTGCCTTGATCCCCGGCGTGAACGGCCTAAGCTGCTTGCCCTGGACGCGGCGCAGACCGCTCAAATAGGGGAGACTCCACCATGAAAATCAGGGCGGCAGGGATTTTGGCGATCTTCGCCTGGTTCGCGTTTGCCGGCGTCGCGTCCGCGCAGGACCTGGGGCCGCAGTTCAAGAAGTTCGGTGACGGGATCTACGTCTATGTCGGCAAGAATTTCTTTTCCAACAGCGGCATAATCCTCACCCAGGACGGCGTCGTGGTGATCGACACCGGGCAGAACCCGATCATTTCGAGGGAGATTGCGCAAGCCGTCAAGAAGCTCACCCCGATGCCGGTGCGCTTCGTCCTCGATACCGAGCCGCATCCCGACCACACCACGGGGCACTTTTTGTTCTCGCCGCCGGCCGTGGTCATCGCCGCGGCCGGAGCGGGGGACTCGATGCGCGCCCGCGAACACGAAGACCCCCAGCGCATCCAGAAGATGGCGGCCTCTTCGCCCGAGATGAAAGCGGCGCTGGAAGGCTACCGGTTCGTTCCGCCGCAGATCGAGTACCACGAGAAGTTGACGCTCAATGTCGGCGAGCGGACATTCGAAATGACGTACATGAAGGGCGTCCACAGCGAGGCGGATTCCGCCATATGGCTGCCCAAGGAACGCGTGCTGTTCTCGGCGTCGGCGGTGGTGGTCGACCAGATCAACATCCTTCGGCCCTTCGTCACCATTCCCGACATCCTGGCGGCGGTGAAGATGATGAGGGCGCTCAATCCGCAATACGTGATCCCCGGCCACGGCATCCCCGGCACGACGAAAATATTCGACGATTCCGAAAAGTATTACGCGCTGCTGCTGGACCGGGTCGGCGCGATGATGAAGGAGGGCAAAACGCTCGACCAGATCAAGGCCGAGGTGCGCATGCCCGAATACGCGACCTGGGGCAACCAGGACCGGTTCCCGACCAATGTCGAGGCCGCCTACAAGATGATAAAGGGGAACTGATTCATCAACCCGCTTTTTTCGTTGGTTGACTCACACCTCGTTGTCATCGCCCGGCTTGACCGGGCGATCCAGTAAACACCGACCGTGAGTACTGGATTGCCCGGTCAAGCCGGGCAAAGACATCAATAGGAAGGGGCTCCTCACCCCTACCGGTTCGACCCGCCATCAGTGAACTCCAGCGATTGCTGGAAGCGGATGGCGTCGGCGGTCCCGTTGGGGCCGCCGGGAAGCGCTTTGCCTTCGATCAGGTAGAGCCGCCGATTGTAGTAGAACACCGCGGCCATCGAGCGGCTGCCTTCCGGCCCGACGATGCTGAGCTGGCGGCCGTAAACCCGGCTGATGCGGTGAGGAATGTCGACTTTGATCTCGCCCCCTTCCGACAGCGTCTTGACCGCATGGTCGAGCACGGCGTTTTCCACCATCGCCGCACCCTTGAGGTCGGCCACCATCATCCTGAACATGCCGCTGTCGTTCGTGACGGAATAGACCCGCGCTTCGACCATGCGGCCGTCGGCGGTCTGATAGGTCGTGGTCTCGACGGTGGGCTTCGCGGGAAACGAGACCGTGAAGGCGTCCTTGGGATAGGCGTATTCCGTCCAGTTCTGCGCCGCGGCGGGTCCGCCGGCGGCAATCAACGCGACGATGAAGGCAATCAGGCGCATGTTCGGGAATCCCGGCCGCATCGAGAGAAGCTCATTGCTCGGCTCCAGATAGGTCGGCACGCAGCCCGATTCAAGCGGAACAGGCCTGCTTGCGTCGCCGCCGCGACTACCTATGATCCCGCGGCATTGGACAAATGACGGGGCCCGTGCGAACCCTGCCCCCACGGAAAATATGGGAGAGAGACATGGTTGCGGCAGTGCGCGTGCATAAGACTGGCGGCCCCGAGGTGCTCACCTATGAGGACATCGACATACCGGCGCCGGGGCCGGGCCAAGTCAGGCTCAGGCAGCACGCCGCCGGGGTGAACTTCATCGACACCTATTTCCGCATCGGCATGTATCCGTCCCCGGTCGGGCTGCCGTTCGTCTCCGGCAACGAGGGCGCCGGCGAGGTCATCGCGGTCGGGCCGGGAGTCACCGACCTCAAGGTCGGCGACCGCGTCGGTTACGTATTCCCGCTCGGCGCCTATGCCGCCGAACGCGTGCTGCCGGCGGATCGCGCCGTCAAGCTGCCGGACGGCATCAGCTACGAGCAGGCCGCCGCCACCATGCTCAAGGGCATGACGGTGTGCTACCTGGTGCGCCGCACTTTCCCGGTCAAGAGGGGCGATACCGTGCTCATCCATGCCGCCGCCGGCGGCGTCGGCCTGATCGCATCGCAATGGGCGAATGCGCTGGGCGCCACCGTGATCGGCACCGTCGGCTCCAAGGAGAAGGCCGAGCTCGCCCGCGCCAATGGCTGCGCCCACACCATCCTGTATCGCGACGAGGACTTCGTCGCACGCGTCAAGGAGATCACCAAGGGCGCGCTGTGCGATGTCGTCTATGACGGCGTCGGCAAGACCACCTTTCCGGCCTCGCTCGATTGCCTCCACCCGCTCGGCATGTTCGTCAGCTTCGGCGCCTCGTCGGGCGCGATCGAGGCTTTCAACATCAACCTGCTGCAGTTCAAGGGCTCGCTGTTCGCGACGCGGCCGACGCTCAACCATTATGCCGCCAAGCGCGAAGACCTCCTCAAGCTCGCCGACGAGACCTTCGCGGCGATCACCAGCGGCACGGTGAAGATCCCGATCAACCAGACCTATCCGCTCAAGGACGCCGCCAAGGCGCACCGCGACCTGGAATCCCGCGCCACCACCGGCGCTTCGATCCTGCTGACCTGACCGGCGCTCCTGCAGCGGGGTGCAGCATGAAGACGGATGCAGGGCATCTTCGGGCGAGGCGGCAGCTCGGCGTGGCCACAGCTGCGCTCGTGGCCCTCTCGTGCGCCCGACCGGGCGCTCAGGCCGCGAGCCCGATGACCGATGCCGAGGCGGTCGCGCTCGCCCACAAGCACTGCGTCGCCTGCCATGCCGACATGCCCACCCATGAGGCCTTCGACAAGCCCCCCAAGGGCATCAGGCTGGAGACGATCGAGCAATTGCGGCGCTATGCCAAGCAGATCATCACCCAGGTCGTGGTCGAGCGCGCAATGCCGCTCGGCAACCAGACCGACATGACCGACGAGGAGCGTGACCGGCTCGGCGCCTGGGCCGAAGGCCGGAAATAATGAAGGTCTGGGGCATCTGGGCGACGCTGGCCTTTGCCGTCCTGGCGTTCGTGCTCGGCCAGGCGATGGGGATCGCGGTTCTCACGATGGTGAAGAGTTTCGATCCGGCGCGGGTCGATTCCGACGGCACCGCGGTCGCGATCTACACTCTCGTGGGCAATCCCGTCCAGATCATCACGCTGGTGCTGGCGACACGGCTCTCCGGCGCCGACGCGCGCGCGTATCTCGGTCTCGATGTCCCGCGCCGGCGCGACCTCGCGATCGCGGTGGCCACCCTGTTGGCCGTGATCGCCGCGGCCGATGCCGTGACCTTTGCGCTCGGCAAGGAAATGGTGCCGGCATTCCAGCTCGAGCTCCACCGCACCGCCCAGGCGGAGGGCACGCTGCCCTGGCTGTGGCTCGCGATCATCGTGGCGGCACCGGTCGGCGAGGAACTGCTGTTCCGCGGATTTATGTTCCGCGGCTTCGTCCACGAGCCCCGCGACGCGCTGCCTGCCATCCTGGTGATCGCGCTGATCTGGTCGATGCTGCATGTGCAATACGACTGGTTCGGCACCGCCCAGGTGTTCCTGATCGGCGTGCTGTTCGGCTTCGTGCGCTGGCGCAGCGGCTCGACCACCCTGGTGATCCTGCTCCACATGCTGCTCAATCTGGAGAGCGTGGTGGAGACGGTGATCGTGATGGGGTGGGTGTAGCGATGTTCCCGACCGACATGTTCCTGACCGACATCGACTCGTCACGACCCCTGATGTAACGTCGCCGTGAGCCGCCAGCGGGACGTGCCGAAGTCCTGCAATTGAACGGCGGCGTTAGTGCCCCCGGCGGGCAATAATTTCGAAACATAGTTGCGATTTGCCGGTGCCTTCATGCCGGCGGTTCGTACGCGTGCGCCCGTTGCGGGGTGCGTCAAACCTTCAGCCAGACAGAGGAGCGTTTCATGAATCAACGTATCGTATCGGGACTGACCCTGCTCGCAGGTATCGCCATTGGAGCCACCGCCATCCAGGGCCTTCATGCCCAGGCCAAACCGCCGACCTATGCCGTCATCGCCATTCGGAAAATGAACGACGCCGAGGCGTTCAAGACCGTTATCGCAAAAGGGCCACCCGCTGCAGAGGCTGCCGGCGGCAAACTGCTCATCCGTACCGACAAGGTAACCGGCGTCGACGGGGCTCCGCCCGTGCGCTTCGTCCTCATTGCATTCGACAGCGCCGAGAAGGCCCAGGCTTGGCACAACTCGGCGGCCCAGAAGGAGCTCGACGCAATTCGCATCAAATCAACCGACTCGCTTTCGTTCTTCGTCGACGGCATGTAGGCGCGCGGTCGCCCATCTTCGCGAGAGCCCGGCCCGGCCGGCCGGGCTCCCTACGGTCCCGACTCTTTTTTGAAAAACAACCCCATGCAAAGTAGAACTGGAGGTGTCTGTAACCGTAATGTGTGAAATCGGACTGCGACCCCGGCGGCGAAGGAAGAACGCCACCCCGGCCCTCCCCGAAGTCGGGGGAGGGAAAAGCGCCTCACATCAAGTCCGCCAGCTCCGCCATCACGGGATGATCGAGGGTGCCGTCGGGCAGGTGCGGCAATACAAGCACCTCGATGCCGGTGGAGAAGCGGCGGATGGTTGCGGCGGTGTCGTCGAGGCCGGCGGCGCTGCCCGGGGTCTCGTTCACCACCACCGCGGAAACCTTGAGCCCGTTGCGGTCGAGCACGTCGAGCGCCGACAGCGTATGGCTCAGCGTGCCGACATAGCTGCCGGCGGCGAGGATCAGCGGCACGTCGAGTTCGATCATCCAGTCGAGCACGGTGTGGCGGTCGTCGAGCGGCACCATGATGCCGCCGATCCCTTCGATGACGAGCGCATCGCGGTGGCGCGCGACGGCGCGGCGGCAATGGGCATTGAGGGCGGCGAAGTCGACCGCGGTGCCTTCCATGCGCGCGGCGATGTCGGGGGAGAGCGGCTGGCGCAGCCGGTACGGCGAGACGTCCGCGATCGCTTCCGGCGTCAAGGTATGGCCCAGTGCCAGCAGCAGGCGGCCGGTGTCGGTCGCCTGCGGCTTGCGCGGATCGAACCCGGTGATGACCGGCTTGAGCACCTCGACGGTGCGGCCCCGCGCGCGCAACTGGGCGATCATGCCGCGGGCGATGAAGGTCTTCCCGATATCGGTCCCGGTGGCGGTGATGAAGACGGCGGTCATGCCGCAGCGACCACCCTTGTGCGCACGAGGTCGGCGAGCCGTGCGATGTCGGCGTCGTCATGGCGTGCCGTAAAGGCGAAGCGCAGCCGCGCCGTGCCCGGCGGCACCGTAGGCGGGCGGATCGGCACCACCAGGAAGCCCTCCGCTTCGAGAAAGCGCGCCGCGGCGAGCGCCGCTTCCGGCGTGCCGACGATCAAGGGCACGATCTGGCTCGTCGCCGGCGGCAGGCCGGCGCGGGCGGTGAAGGCGCGCGCCTTGGCGAGCGGCA
>Ga0302326_10010204_pt1 | contig 20372 bp, 23 predicted proteins | sample Palsa_T0_3_FD_202264 | JGI IMG/M metagenome (GOLD analysis project Ga0302326, IMG submission 202264) | Peat permafrost microbial communities from Stordalen Mire near Abisko, Sweden - Palsa_T0_3 | ecosystem: Environmental > Terrestrial > Soil > Palsa > Peat permafrost | place: Sweden: Abisko...
GCCGACCACGACACCGAGCCTCGCCCTAGCGCCACAGCTCGTTATTTAGGGCAGGTAGCTGACGAAGTCCGCGACCGGCGCCCGCTCGGGCACACGCTGCTCCTGGCGTGGCCAGCCCAGATGGAGCAGTCCGATCGGCCGCTCGGCGGGATTGAGCGCCAGTGTCTCCCGCCCCGCAGGCGAGTCCAGCAGCGGCACGCTACGCCAGTACCCCGCGAGGCCGCGACCGTGCGCAGCGAGCAGCACCAGGTACGCGGCGACCGCGCTCGCGAGCAGGTCGTCGGCCTGCTGAGCCTCGTCGCCCGTGCGCAGGACCGACGCGACGACGAGCGTCGGCGCGCGATCGAGCTTGCCCCCAGAGCCGGGTGAGAGCTCCTCGGCGAGCACCTTCAGCCGCGCAAGCGTCCGCGGTCCCAAAACCCGAAAGCGCCAGGGGTTTGTCAGGTTGTGGTTCGGCGCCCACCGCGCCAGCTCGAACAGCTCCTGGAGCACCCCCGGCGCAACGGGCTCGGGGGCGAAAACCTTGTGCGTGCGCCGGCCGCGAATCGCTTGCTCTAGCTCCATCGGACCTCAGCCTAGTATCTGCTGAAGGTACGCCCCTTTCGCCTACTACTCAAACAGCGGACTCGTAGATCAGAATCGCGATTCCGTCGCCGACGATCTTCGAGTCCGTCAGGCGCAGGCGCTGCTTGTCGCTCGCGGGGCCAAACAGGCGCTTGCCGCTGCCGAGGATCACGGGGAAGACCATCAATCGCAGCTCGTCGACGAGGTCGTGCTGCAGCAGCGCCTGCGCCAGCTGTGCGCTGCCGGCGACAAGGATCGTCCCGTCAACCTCTGCCTTGAGTTTCGATACCTCTTCGACGAGATCGTCCGAGAGCACTGTCGAGTTGTTCCAATCGGCCCGCTCGAGCGTCGAGGAGATCACGTACTTCGGCATGCTGTTCATCTTCTCGCCGAACTCGCCCATGCCCTGCATCTGTGGCCAGGCTGCGGCGAAACCGTCGTAGGTCACCCGCCCCAGCAGCAGCGCCTGCGCGTCGAGGGTCTCCTCGAGCTTGAACTGATCGCCCTCTTCCCCGCGCGGGATCTGGAAGGTCCAGCCGGCGTGCTTGTAGCCCTCGCCCCCGCCGGGAGCCTCCATGACACCGTCGAGCGAGACAAACTCGGTTACCAAGATCCTTCCCATTCGATCCTCCTCGTCCTCAGGCGGGCGTGTCGACGGGCAGGCCGACCAGCTGGGCGCTGTGCTCCCAGAGGCCCTCGGCGAGGATCTCGTCCCGGGCCTGGCCGCTGGGCTGCAGCACCTTCTCGTCCTGGACGTACTCGCCCGTCAGCTCAGCTGCCTGATCCGACAGCGCGAGCCACACCAACGAGCGGGCGCCGCGCTCGGGGGAGCGGAAGAACGGCGAGCCGAGCGTCGTCAGGACCTTCCAGATCCCGTTGTCGTTCTTGCCGAAGCCGGTCCGCACGACGCCCGGGTGAAAGCAGTTCGCGTGCAGCTGTGGCGCGCGCTTGGCCAGCTCGCGCGTGAAGAGGATGTTGCAGAGCTTCGCCGTTCCGTACACTCGCATCGCCGCGTAGGACTTCTCCGACTGCAGGTCCTCGAGATCCAGCTTGCCTGCTTTGTGGGCGTCGGAGGCCGTGGTCACGACGCGCCCACCCGCTAGGCGATCGAGCAGCAGGTTGGTGAGCAGGAACGGCGCGAGGTGGTCCAGGGCGAATGTCTGCTCGAAGCCCTCAGAGGTCAGCTTGCGCGAGGCGAACAGCGCCCCGGCGTTGTTCGCGAGCACGTCGATCTGCCCGTAGCGCTCGCGAACCTCCTCGGCGAGCGTGCGCACGTCGACCATCAGCGCGAGGTCGGCGACGTGCTCGTGGACCGGCGCGCTCCCGCCGCCGGCCGCCCTGGCCTCCCGCGCGACGGCCTGGACACGCTCGGCGTCGCGGCCGACAAGCGCCAGCTCGGCGCCTTGCTTGGCGAGCTCGACCGCGGCGGCCTGGCCGATCCCACGCGTGGCTCCGGTGAGCAGGACGAAGGTCATCTTCTGGGACTCTACTCGTGTGGCGGCATCCCGGCTACTCGATTCAACCGAAGCACCGCTCGCTCAGCGCTCGACGATCGGGCGCACCTCGACCGCGCCGCCCATCCACGCCGCCGGCACCTGCGCGGCGAGCGCGATCGCGGCGTCGAGGTCGTCGGACTCGAAGAACAGGTAGCCGCCCAGCGCCTCCTTGATCTCGACGAACGGGCCGTCGGAGGTCGAGGTCTTGCCGTCCTTGACCCGTACGGTGACCGCCTGCTCGGGGGGCTGCATCCGCAGGCCGGAGGTGACGCCGGGGGTCTCGTTGATCGCCTTGTACGCGCCGTAGACCGCCCCCTTCTCCGCTTCGGACAGGCTGTCCCACTCTGGCGAAGGTGGCACCGGGGTGGAGCCTTGATGAATCAGCAGCATGTATTGCACCGTTTCCTCCTGTTCGGGGATGGTCGCCTATTAGACGAACGGAGAACGACGAAATCGACAATCCATCCTGTAGACGGCTATCCGCCGCCCGCGGGCTCCAGCGTAATGACGCGGTGGGTGACGCCTCGACCGCTCAGCGTCACATCGAGCGGTCCGCCGCCGAGTCGGGACAGCAGCGCGCGGTTCTGGGGGGAGAGCGGAGAGCTGTCTGAGATGCTCGCGCCGGGCGCAATCGCGAAGTCCACATCGGCGAGCGCCACCTTGCGGGTGCGCCTGGATAGGATCTGCCTGCTGCCGCCGCGCCGCGCGATGAGCTCCACTCGCACCGTGACGGTCGCCTCGGCTTCGCCGCTGCAGACCCCTCCCTCGCCATCGCAGGCGAGCACGAGCGAGAGGGCGCCACTTCTGAGACTGACCGAGCGACTGCTGGCGACGCCGGGGAGGGTGGGCGCCGCGACGAGGCCGGCCGGCAGGGATGCCGAGGCGGGCGGAGCGCTCGCGAGCGCCTGCGCCCACCCTCTCACCCAGGCGGAGATCGCATCGACGCGTGTGAACACGGAGGGGCTGGTGGTGGCGCATTCGTTGTACACGTGGCTCGCGACGCCGATCTGCACCATGCCCCCGACCGCTGATGGTTCCGCCACGAGCAGCGGACCACCGCTGTCCCCGTTGCACGCGCCCGTCTGGCGGTCGGGCTCCTCGATCGCGCAGACCTCGCTCGCCGGGCTGAACGGGGGGGCTTCGCGTTCGCAGACTTCCGGGCGCTGTACGACCGTCTGGGCCCACTGCAGCCGTTGCACCGGGGTGTCCTGTTGGGAGTATGTCTTACCCCATCCGGCCAGCAGCGCCCTCGTGCCTCCAGGTGGGCTCGAGGCAAGCGTGATGGCTGGCGCAGTGGTAGGGGTGGATAGCTGCAGCAGCGCAACATCACCTACCGCGGTATGACGATCGTGGCAGGGACAGGGGATCACCCTGATGACATCTGACACCTGTTTTTCGGATTCGGGAGCGGCCCAGTCCACGTTGCCGGTCAGGACCCGGTAGCCCGAGGCTTCGTTCACGACACCGGTCTGCATGTCCTCGGCGCAATGGCCGGCCGTCAGGATCAGGTTCGGCGCGAGCACCGTCCCCGAGCACTGGCCCACCTCGTCGCCCCGAAAGTCGAGAACGTAGGCCATCCACGGGAACGTGCCGGGTTCCGCGGGTTGCCCGCCAATAACCGCAGCATGCGCGCTGTGGCGCCGCAAGGCACGCGGGGCTCTCCTGCTCGCGCCGGCGGCCGACGGCGCCGCGATCGTGGCCACGAGGACTGCGCAGGCCAGAACGGCACGCGCGCCCATGCCGCACCTGGTCGCCACAGGGAAGCGCGCCCACGACCACTCGAGCCGGGAAATCACCAAACCAATATCGGCACGAACCATCGGCGGCTGAAACTACGCCGGCGGACCCCTCCCGGCCTATGCGGCGACGGATGCCCACTGCGCGTCGATCTCGCATTCGGCTGCCGCGAGGCTCTCGGCCGCGAGTGGCTTCAGCTCGGCCATCTGCGGGTTGGTGTCGGCGAGCGTCAGTTCGACGGTGATAAAGCGCGGCTGCAGGCCGGTCAAGCTCAGTCCGTGCGGTAGCCATGGCTCGGCGTGATCCCAGCCCTCGCGCGGCGTGCCCGGTTGGTAGCCCCCGCCTTTCGATGCCAGCACGAGCATGTCGCGACCGCCGAGCAGCCCGGCATGGGTTGCGGCGTCGATCGACAGTCCCGGCGCGATCAGATGGTCGACCCACGACTTCACGCTGCTCGGAGGACCGAAATTGTAGATCGGCAGCCCGAGCACGATCGTGTCCGCCTCGAGCACCTCTCCCACGACCTGCTCGGTCAGCTCCCACGAGGCGACCTCGGCCGGCGTGCGCTCCTGCGCCGGCACCATCCGCGCGCGGCCCGTCGCGCTCGTGAAGTGCGGCAGCGGCTCGGCGCCGAGGTCGCGGTAGGTGACCGTACCGCCCGGATTGGCCGCTCGCCACACCTTCGCGGCGCGGGCCGTGAGCGCGCGGCTGACAGACAGCTCGCCCTGAACGCTCGAGTCGATATGAAGGAGATGAGCCATGTTGTCGTCCTTTACAAGTCGTTTGTTATTTACAACTCAGTTGTAGCATACAACAGAGTTGCCCGGTGCTCTACACTTGTAGTCATCGTCACGACCACCTCACGCCATCGCTCCTCCGCGTTGCTCGACCACCTCGCGCGCCTCATGAGGCTGCGCGCCGAGTCGGCGCTTGCGCCGCTCGGTCTGCGTCCACGCCACCTCGTCGCGCTGACGGTCCTGCGCGACCACGGCAGCCCCACACAGCAGGCGCTCGCGGCCGCGCTGCAGACCGATCGAACCAACCTGATCGGGCTGCTCAACCAGCTCGAGGCCGACGGGCTGATCCTGCGCCGCCGATCGACCGAGGACCGCCGCCGCCACATCGTCGAGCTGACCAGCGACGGAGCACAGCGCCTGACGGACACAGAGGCGGCGCTCGCCGCCGCCGAGGACGAGGTGCTGGGTGCGCTCGATGCCGAGCAGCGTGAGACCCTCTACAGCCTACTTCAGCAGGCGACGACGAGCCACGTCGTGGACTGCGCCTCGGCCGTCGCCGAAGATCCCGACGACGAGCACTGCTGATCAGAACCTCTTTTTACTTGTGCGGCGTCACCAATCGGGCGTTCCAGCCACTACCGGGGCAGCTGTGGCGGGGGATGAGATCGTCGTGCGCTCACGAATCAAGTCGGCCGCGCGCTCGGCGATCGCGATCGTCGGGGCGTTCGTGTTGCCGCGCGGGACCGTCGGCATCACCGAGGCATCCACGACGCGCAACCCCTCGACGCCGTTCACGCGCAGCTCGGTGTCCACCACGGCCTCGGCGTCCGAGCCCATGCGACAGGTGCCAACCGGGTGATACAGGGTGAACGTCTGTTGGCGGATATGCGCTCGCAGATCCTCCTCGGAGTCCGAGGAGGGGGCGTAGTAGGGCCGGGTGGTGTAGGGCGCGAGCGCGGGCTGGCGGGTGATCTCCATCGTCACGCGTATGCCCTGCACCATCCGCGCCATGTCGCTCTCCTCCGCAAGGTAGCTGTGGAGGATGTAAGGCTTGGCGGTGGGGTCGGGTGAGAGCGGCGCGACGATCCCGCGACTATCGGGGGTGAGCAAACAGGGCGCCACGCCGAAGCCGTGCTCGAAGACGGGCTCGTCGACGTACAGCGCAGGCGCCGCGTGGAACTGGATGTCGGGCGCATCGAGCTCTGCGCTCGAGCGGATGAACCCGCCGGCCTCGGCGATGTTCGAGGTCAAGGGGCCGCGGCCCTCGTTGACGAAGGCGGCGAGGTTCGCCTCGGTCAGCGAGTCAAACAGCGAGACCGGCTCGTCGTGAGCCCAGGTGAGCCCGGAGGCAGGATGGTCCTGGAGGTTCTGCCCGACACCGCCCAGATCCTGGATCACGGGGATCTGCAGCAGCCCCAAGATTGCCGCCGAGCCGACTCCGGAGAGCATCAGCAGATGCGGGGAGTTGTAGGCGCCGCCACAGAGGATCACCTCGCGCTCGGCGCGAAAGTCGTGCAGCTCTCCCAGCCGTGCCCCCTGCACGCCGACGGCGCGCTCGCCCTCGAACAGCACGCGGTGGACCTGCATGTAGGTCTCCACGGTGAGGTTGGGACGGGACATCGCCGGATGCAGATAGGCGACCGCGGCGCTGCAGCGCCGGCCCTCGCGCTGGGTGCGCTGGTAGCGACCGAAACCGTCCTGCTCGGCACCGTTGAAGTCCTCGTTAGCGGGCAGGCCGGCCTGCGCACAGGCCTCCAGGAAGGCGTCGGTGATCGGGTTGGGCGCGCGGTCGTCGGAGACCGTCAGCGGACCTCCGGCGCCGTGCAGCTCACTGGCGCCGTGCTCGTTGTCCTCGGCGCGGTTGAAGTAGGGAAGCAGATCGTCGTAGCCCCAGCCCTCACAGCCTCCGTCGCGCCAGCCGTCGTAGTCGGCGCGGTTGCCGCGGATGTAGACCATCGCGTTGGTCGAGGAGGAGCCCCCGAGCGTCTTGCCGCGGGGCAGGTAGATGCGCCGTCGATCGGCGAATGGCTCGGCGGCGGTCGAGTAATCCCAATCGACCTCGGTGCGAAACAGCTGGCCGAAGGCCACGGGCACGTGGATGTTCTCCAGCGTGTCCGGCGGACCGGCCTCGATCAGCGCCACGCTGACATCGGGATCCTCACTTAGGCGATCCGCCAGCACACAGCCGGCGGAGCCGGCCCCCACGATCACGTAGTCGTACATCAGCCCCGTCCTCCTCGCTCGCCAACAAAAGCGCCCTCGCCGTAGCTTCGGCGCAGAGCAATACTCCGCTCTGCGCACCGCCAAGTCAAGAACCCGCTCTCAGGCGAGTGTTTTGGGCAAATCCAGGTAACTGCTGTTCGCTGTGGCGGGTCCCGTTAGTGCTTTTCATCGCCCAATCGCGGGGGCCGCCTCACGCGCTGCCAGATCAACAAAAAACCCCGCATGTGCGGGGTTTTTTATTATCGGGGCGCCGAGATTCGAACTCGGGACCTCACCGACCCGAATCGGGGGTTATGTGCCCTATTTTCCCGCGGAAATGCCTGGAAATGAACGGTTTTTGTGGGGTTCGGCTTAGCTGATGGGACCTCGGATTTTGGGGGCGAGTTGGGAGGGTTTAGGCACTGGAATCGGGTTACTGCCCAAACGTGATGACCTCCTACCAGAGAGTTTGAGTGCTGCCGCCGGATGACTTCCGGAGGGGCGTCAGAGGGGGTCGTGTTGGGCGATATTGGGGAGGATGCTGGTCGATTCGAGGGCCATCCCGCTCGGTCGTCCTGTCGGTGAGCCGGGTTCTTACAGCACCTTACTGGCGCTAGTCATGTTCATTCGGCGGCCCGTAGCTGGGCATCGTCGAGGCGCCGCATGAGCATGCTCGCGAACGCGAGCGTCTCGAGCGCCTCCTCGGCGTCGAGCGCCTTGAATAGCTCGTGGGCGTCGGGGTTGCGGATCCCGCGGACGGCGCCCATGAACAGGAACCGGAAGCCGGCCTGGATGTTGCGGCCGGTCTCGGTCGAGAGGTCGGCGAGCGCGATTTGCGGGTCGGAGTCCTTGAAGGCCTCCCCCATCAGGCTGGCGCCGTCGAGGTCGAGTCCGGTGATCGCCTTGACGCGGTTGTTGACGGCCTTGAACGCCTCGAAGATCGCGACCTCCGGATGGCCGCTCTCGAGGTAGCGGTCGGCGACCTCGCGGACGTCGGCGTGCAGCGCTCCGATCCGAGCATCCTGGCCGAGCGGCGTAAGCGTTCCAACCACCTCGGCGGTGCGCTCGCCGATCACGAGCCGGCCGTCATGCACGTGCCAGCCTTGGGTGGCGAGCAGCGCGGCAATCCGCTTGCGGACCTCCGGCCGCGGCGGGGTGTGGTAGCGACCCTCGAGCCAGCCACCGATGAACTCCCGCAGCGCTCGGCGTGCCGCCGAGCCGCCGTCGTGCAGCGCCTCGAAGATCCCGAGCACGTACTCCCACTTGCTGCCCACGACCTCAGCCGGAATGAACTCCTCTGGGATCCCCGACTCGCGCAGGTACCGCGGTAGCTGAGATCCGGTGTAGGTGTCGCCGATCGCGCGTGCGATCTCCTCGAGCGTCATCCCGGTGATCGGCCGGTCGTCGTCCTCATCGGGATCAGGCAGCGGCCGCTGGATCACCCGACCGCGGGCACGATCGCGCCCGGCCAGCATCAGGCGGATGTCCCAGATCTGCTGCAACCACTGCTGCGCCTCCGTCACCGGATCGAGCACGCGAACACCCGGATTGAACGGGTCTGTCCACTCCAGGTAGCCGGCAACGCGAGCGAGCAACAGCTCGCGCGCAAAAGTCCTGCAGTCGCGGTCCCAGTCGACCGTTCGGCCCTGGCTGGCTGCCTGCATCAGCTGCCAGCCGCTCGATAGCTGCCCAGACTGCTCGCCCTCGAACTCGTCGATCAGGTGAAGGAGCTGGAGATCATCCCAACGCATCGGGACAGGTTGGCATCAGGCGCGGCGTTCGGGGCGGGTCCGCGGCTCGGTACGCTGGACCCGTTGCCGTGGACCATCGCCTCATCGCGCGACCCCTACCGAGATCGGCCGAATGATTGCCCGGAGTGCGCCGGCGCGCCGACGCTCAGCCAGGGTCAGTGCGCCACGTGCGGCGCGATGCTTGTCGCCGAGGATCCCAAGCCCGGCGAGTTCCTAGCGACGACGCTGATCCCACTCGACCCGTCAACTGGACAGCCCGTTGCGCGGCGCCGGCGTCGATCGATCCGTATCCAGGACGGCTACAAGCGCCAAACCGACGGTGGTCTCGCCAGGGTCTTTCGATTGATCGACAAGGCCAACGATCGCTACCGAGAGACGGTGGAGCGCGATGGCTTCGCGGTGCGTCACGTCGACGAGCCGTTGCGCGAGCACCGCGGGCGTGGCGCGGCCAAGCACGCCGGAGGCACCCGCCCTCGACATGCGAGCACTTGAACTCGGAAAGGCAGACACGATGAGCAGCGAGAGTCATCCGGAGATCTACGCCAACACCAGCCAGCTTCTTCGTCATCTGCAGAGCGAGGGCGCGCAAACACCGCGCCAGCTCGAGGTGGCACTCGGCGACGTCGACCAGATCGGCATCGAGCAGATCGACGAGTGGCTACGGTGGGCGATCCAGAGCGGGTTCGTCGAGCCGACCGGCGGAGGGCGCTACAACATCACCGATTCCGGTCAAGGGATCATCGGGCCGCCGGACTCCACCGCCTGACACCGGCGCAGAACCGGGAGCGCCGATGTCAACAGCGAACGACGCTCGCCAAAGCCGCGAGCAGGCGGCGGCCAGGTATCAGCCCGAGGTCGTGGAGCTGCTGCTGATCGCCGAGGCGCCACCCTCTGCGGTCGATCGCTACTTCTACTTCGATGACGTGCCGCGTCACGACGGCTTGTTCGGCTACGTCGTTCGGTCGGTGCTGAGGATCGAGCCCTCCCGATCTGAGAAGCCCAGTCAGCTGAGGCGCCTTACCCAGCGTGGCGTTTTCTTGATCGATCTCAAGTCGGATCCGAAGCAGCCCGCAGAGGAGCTCGCGACCTATGTGCCCGATCTCGTCGCACGCGCGACCGCGCTACATCCACGACACGTGATCACTATCAAGGCCAACGTGTGCGATCTCGTTCAACAACCACTGCGCGCGGCTGGCCTGCACGTCGTCGATGAGCGCGTCCCGTTCCCTGGCAGTGGCCAGCAGCCCCGATTTCTGACAGCGATGGACGCCGCACTGGATTCGATTGGCTGGCATCGCTGATCAACCCGAGTCGCCCGAGAGCCCCGTCTCGTCCAAGTGAAAACTGTCGCGATCCACGATCTGCGTCACCACGATCGTGGAGGGACTGCTGTCGCCGCGCCGCGCTTTGACTCGACGGGGACCTTCTCGCTCAGGGGTTCTGTTCGGTCTCGCGCATCAGCTTGCTCACGAGCATCTCCGCGTCAACGAAGACATCGATAAGCCAGCTGAAGAGCCCGAGCACGTCGTTGCCCTCGAGGTTGGCGACGTACTTCGCCCGCCCCTTGTCTCTGTCCGGTGGAGCGATCGTGTCTGCGATCCGCCACTTCCAGCGCGGCTCGCCTCCCTGCGTCATCTGCCGCAGCTCGATCGGCATCGCCGCCGCTTGGTGGCGCATCTTGCCGCTGATCCAGCTCAGGCCCTGAAAGAACTCCTCGTGGAAAGCACCGGCCGCCACGACCGATGCCCAGTCCTTGTAGGGCCCGGAGCCGGGTTGGCGGCGAAGGCGGGGTCGAAAAACGGCCTCCTCGCTCGGCGTCCAGCCTGGCTCCTTGTGCTGTTGCCAGTTCGCGATTGCTGACTTCATCTGCTCGTCGGTGTCCTGAGAGGCGAGAACCTGCTGCTCGGTCGGCAGCCGATCCCACGCGCTCTGCAGCGCCTGGTCGGCCGTGTAGGCCCAGTTCAGGACATGCACGAGCCTGATGTAGATGCTGTAGGCCAGCTCCGGGTCGCGTTGCTCGGCGAGCCGTGTGAGCTCATCCAACGCGTCGACCCAGGCGGCGAAGACGCGACTGAGCTGTTCATGCACCTCGTCGGCCGACGGCTTGGCTGGCGCCGGAATGTTCGTGGGCTCAGGTAAGGGAGAAGGCCCAGCGGCGATTGCCTCGCGGGCCTTCTCGAGCAGCTCAGCCGAGCGCTCGGCACTCACCGGCAACGCCGGCGCCTCTACGCAGACCTTCACGTACTCCTCGGTCTCGCCGTCTAGGACCCCGGCGACCCAGGCGACCGATGGATCGCCCTGCGGCGCCGGCCACCATCGCTCAAGCGAGAGCGTGCCGACGAACTGACCACCGCGCATAATCGCGGCGCCTCCGAAGTCCTCACGCCATCGCAGCTCGATCGACATCCACTCGAACTCTACGATCGCCGAATAGACGCTCCTCTGCTTTACCTATTAACCCCGGCAATAGGTCCGGGGGATGCACTTCACTAGGAGGACGCATGCCAAGCCCCGACCACCACGGCCACATGCCGGCTAAAGCGCCGCACTCTCACATTCGCAGGGTCGTCATCGAAGAACGCCAGCGCCGGACGCTCGAGCAGGTGCGCCTCTCGACTGGTTACGCCGAGGACGTAGACCCGCACGCTCACGATGGGGCGACCTTCCGGCTGATCAACCAGCGAAGGGAGCTCGACGGCCTGCCCGGCGCCGCCGTCGTCGTTCCCGCGCTTGACGACTGGAAGTACTGGACGAAGATGAACGACTGGGACTCGCGCAACCGCCTGCTCGAGCAGCTGACCGACAAGATGCGCCGCCGCGAGGCATCGCCGGCCGAGATCCAGCTGCTCGTCGTGCTCTGTCGCCCGGCATGGCAGGCGGTTGCGATGAGCCTGCGCCGCTACGGCGGGGTTGATCTCGACCCCGGTGCGGCCGGAGTGCACCAGCGCGAGGAGGTCAGACGCGTCAACGAGCTCGATCGCTCAGAACTCGACCAGGTGATCCAAAACGCCCTGATGGACATGCTGCGCGATTGCCCACGGCCGTTCCCGCGCCGCTTCTTTCCTTGGTTGAAGAACGTGCTGGCGCACCGCGCACTGGATCACGTGAGAGGCGAGATCACCGAGAACGCGACACATCTGGCCTACGACTGGGGGATCAAGTCGGTGCTCGATGAGCTGCTCACCGGCAAGGGCCGCGAGGCGGCGTTCTTCGCGGCACCGGCGTCGCCCGCGCACGCGGCATGGCTGAGCACGCTCGATCTTCCGCGGATCTTCGAGCTCGCTCACGAGTACGCGACCTACGCCCGTACCACGACCGCCTGCGAGCGTGCCGTCGAGCGTCTGCCCGAGCGCCAGCGCCAGGTCATCCAGCAGCGCTACTTCGAGAAGATGACCCAGGAGCAGATCGCGAGCGCCAGTGGTATCGCAGCCTCAAGCGTGCGCAACACGCACCGCGGCGCGATCGCGAACCTTCGCCGCGACGACGACCTGTTCGACGTGCTGCAGGCGGTTGGCAAGGTGCGCGACGCCGCTCGCAAGCAACAGCTCGCGTTGGCGCGCGAGCGCCAAGCCGCGTAGCGGCCAGTGAGTTCTCTGCGCCTACGCATTCACGCGCGTCTCGATCGCTCGCACCGCCGCGGCGGTCTGGATCATCAAGGACCTTGATGAGAGGCTCGGGTCCCTCGACCGTGCGGAGGACGTCGACGAATCGCTCAAGCGCTCGCACGGAGGCGACGCTCGTGGGAATCGGGGGCTCGGGGAGGAACTCGGCGATGAACGGGCTGTTTGCCGCCCAGTAGGGCTCGAGAGTCACGATGATCGCGATTCGAGGGCGGTCGGTTGGAATCTCGGCAAACGCCGCGTGGCCGGCGGCGAGGAGATCGTGGGTTCGTTTCACCTGTTTGTAGGCCTTGCCGAGAGAACGATCGATGTCGTCTTTGAGCTTGTTACCTCCCATGCGCGCGAGGTGACTCATGCGGGTGGACTTCACCTCCACGAGCAAGACGAGATCATCGAAGACGACAAACCAGTCGACCGACAGCTGATCGTTGTCATAGCCGATCTCTGGCGAGACGGTCGCGTTGGGGATCAAGCGGAGCTGTCTACCGACGTAGTCCTCACACACCAACCCGATGTCGCGCGTGAACGAGTCGGCCTGCTCGGTGTCGAGGATGCCGACGGCGGCGTAGTACAGCGCGGAAGGCGAGAGGCGCTGAAAAACGAAGTGCGGCTGGGGAGCGATATGGCGACCGTCGGGCAGTGTCACAAAGGGACGGCCGACGAGCGGGTTGAACTCGTGGTGGCGCAACCGGATGTCGGGCTGCTCGGTCTTCTTGGCGTCGGCACGGATCTGCTCGAAGTCAGCAAGGAACTGCTGTTCAAAGACCTGCCGCACGATGTCGATCGGGAAATGGGGATCGATCGCGTGCGGACCCGATGTGTCGGCCAGCGCGATGAGCAGATCGCTCGGGCGGTGGCGGCGAACTCGCTGCAGAAAGTCCGAGTAAGTCGTGGACACGAGGATCCTCAGGTCTAGCAGCCCAAATAGGCGTGGGCCGGGCGCACCGGCTCGTATGCCAAAATTTGCGGCCGGGGCCGCCCCGTCGCCAGACTCGGCGCTGCGCGCAGTCGTCTCCCAGTCTGAAAGGGTGCCGACATGGCCGCGCTCGACTACACCCTCTCGACCGCACGTCCACACGATCTCGGCTGGGATCGGCTCGCGGGCGTGCCGTGACGTCGGTCCATCAGCTGGTCCGCGGGAGCCGCAACGTCGCTGGCTCACGGCGTACACCCGCACGCGCACCGGCCGCACGCGAGCCGTGACGCTGGACGCGCTCGCCGATGACGACGAGCTGTTGGACCGGCTCGCCGACCGGCTGGCGGACCGGGTTCTCGAGCGTTTGGCGCCGCACCTCGGAGCGACGTCCGGGCGACCGGAGGGGCTCATCAGCGCGCGCGAGGTCGCGCGCATCACCGGCAAAACACGCCGGTGGGTCTACGACCACGCGGGCGATCTCGGCGCCGTGCCACTCGGCTCGGGATCAACGCCCCGGCTCGGCTTCCATCCCGCTCGAGTGCGCGAGTACCTCACCCAAAGCGTCGCCGACCCCCCACCGCCGCCGACGCCAGTCCCTTACTACGCCAAGCCACGCCGCCGCGCGCAACCCGAGAAGACCGACACCGTCAGAGAACTCCTCGGCGAGATCCCGCTCCAATACCCCTGAGCGACAGCGTGCCTCCTTGCCTGCGAGACCCGGGTTGGGCTCAAGGGCGAGCGCTTAGCGACCGACAACTGGGTAAAGTCTGCCATGTCTTCCATCTCCGCTATCTTGATATTGTGCTCCACGTCTTCTATCGTGATCGCTGAGCGAAAGGAGTCATCGAGATGACTGAGTTGATGCAGGTCCGGACGGCCGCCCGGGAGCTCGGGGTCAGCGAGAACACCCTTCGGCGCTGGGAGCAGCGCGGTCTGCTGCACGCCGTCAGGCTGCCGAGCGGCGTGCGGCGCTTTCGCCCCGAGGACATCGCGGCGATGCGTGCCCAGATGTTCAGCGGCTTCCCCGCCATGGGCGAGAACGATGACGTCGTGACGGTGACCCGCGCGCGGTCGATCGACTGACGACGCGCCCCACTGGTACTGATACCCGTAGGGTTCGGGTCCGCGACGATGGGACCTGGAGAGCACCGCCCATACGACCACGACTACTGGACCGTGCCATGGTCGACCGGGCTGTTCGCCGGCGACCTGTTCGAGGCGATCCCGTTCACCGACCAGCCAACCGTCCTTGTGGCCGAGGAGGATGAGCACGACGCCGCAAAGCACTTTGTCGGGCCGGTCTCATATGGCTACGGGCTGCTGATCACCCCGACCTGCGACATGGCCGACCAGCATGCCGCGGGCGGGACGGCACACCCGTTTCGCACGCTCGTACCGGTGCTGCCGCTTGCGCTCGTGCTCGAGCACACGCACGGGCTCGCCGACAACGCCGCGCTTTTGCGCGGCCGTGACACGATCTACCCCTACATGTACCTGCCGCCACTGGCGGGAGTACTCGAGGAGGAGTCGGTCGCGTGCCTGTTTCGCCCGAGCCTCGTCTCAGACGAGCTGCTCGCCGACCCACCCCGCCGCGCCGCGCAACTGAAGCCCGAGGCGCGCCGTCACCTGAAGGTCAAGCTCGCCGCATACTGGGGCCGCGTCGCCGTCGACCCCAACGAGCTGCCGCTCACCGAGCGCGACGAAGAGCAACTCCGAGCCGATGGCTGGCCACCAAGCCGATACGACGACCCCGCCGGCTCTCCCGTCGAATCTCATCCCTGAGCCGGCCCGGCCCGTCCACCGGGCGCCCTCTGGGGCGCCCGCCACCAGACGATGTTGCATGAGAGTTTCACGCCTCTCGGCCGCCCTGCGAGTCAGTCGCTGGACGACCTGGAAGGCAACCCGCCTTTGCCTCCCAATGTCTCACCATGCCCGCAACATCCGACATTTTCGAGCACCGCAACCGCCGCGCCAAACCCGAGAAGAGGTCACGGCCCGGGCAGGTCGCCCGGCTTCGCCTGGTCGACGAGCGACTACTCGACGAATTCGCCCAACGACTGGCCGACAAGCTCGCCCCGCTGCTTATCGAGCGACTCGCCGGCCGGCCCGGGCTGACTCGCGAGCAGCTCGCTGAGGGGCTCGACGGGCCGGCTCCCGAGGAGCCTGAGGGGCTGGTCGACACGCGTGAGATCGCGCGGCGGACAGGCCGCTCGCGCTGGTGGGTCTACGAGCATGCCGGCGAGCTCGGCGCGGTCAGGCTCGGGGCCGGGTCAAGGCCACGACTCGGGTTCTGGCCATCGCGTGTAGACGAGTATCTGCAGGCTGGCGCAGAGCTGCGCCAGCCACTATCGGCGCCCCCGCGACCCACGCCGCAGCGCCGCCGACGCACCCGGCGTACGTCGACTGGTGTGGAGCTACTCCCGATCCGGGGCCACGATGCGTAGAGCACGCCGTCTTCTCGTTCGCAGTGCGCCACGGCAAACCCGCGGGGCTGCATACTGGCTCTCATGCCCGTTCGAGCTGCCAGGAGACCGCCGGGCGCTCGCCCTGACGGGCAGGCCGCGCTGATGGGTGGGCGCCCGGCGACCGGGCAGGTGCTGAAGCCCGGCGAGGGGCAGCGCAGCTTTGCGTTGCGGGTCTGGGCCTACGGCAAGCGCGAGTACATCACGCTCGGGCGCCCCGAGGATGGCTGGACCCTACGACAGGCCGAGCGCGAGCTAGCAGTCGTGTTGCGCGATATCGACCTCGGCGTCTGGAAACCTAGCCGGCCAGAGCCCGCCAGGCCGGAGAACGACCCTCTGTTTCACGAGTTCGCCTCCGAGTGGTTCTCCGCCAAGCAGCCCGAGCTCGCGCCGAACACCGCGCGCAGCTACCGCAACGATCTCACCAAACATCTGTTGCCGTTCTTCGCCGAGCACACGCTCTCGCAGATCACGATCAGCGAGGTCGACCGCTACCGCCAGGAGAAGGTCCACGAGGCAGCGCGCCTGACCGCGGCCGCCGCGGAAGGCAAGACGCGAACGGTCGTGGTCGTCGACCGGCGCGGCCGCAGCTACAAGCGCAGCGAGCGGCCGCTGTCGAACCGCTCGATCAACATGCACATCGACGTGCTCTCGCAGATCCTCGCGCTGGCGGACGATCACGGCCACATCCCCAGCAACCCCGCACGCGGCAAGCGCCGGCGGTTGAAGGTCACCAAAGCGCGGCCCGTGTATCTGGATAGCGCCGAGCACATCGCGGTGATGCTCGAGGCCGCCGGCGAGCTCGACCGCGACCCGAAATCACGAACCAAGGGACGCCGCACGGCGATCGCGCTGTTGATGCTCGGCGGCCCCAGGGCGTCCTCGGCCGGAGCGCTGCTCGGCCGCGACCAGGACCTTGCGAACGGCCGGATCGACATCGGGCGCGACAAGACAGAAGCCGGCGTCCGCGAGATCGACATGCTCCCGTTGCTGCGCGAGATCCTCACCGAGCACAAGGCCACCAACGCCACCGGCCCCGACGACCCGATCCTCACCACCCGCCACGGCAACGCCCGCGACCGCCACAACCTCCGCCAGCGCGTCGTCGGCCCAGTCGTCGCCCGTGCCGAACAGCTGCTCGACCAGCGCGGCGGCCAGCCGCTCCCTCACGGGATCACCCCGCACAAGCTCAGGCACACCTTCGCCTCGGTGCTGTTCGCGATCGGCAAGGACCCCACCTACGTCATGCACCAACTCGGGCACACCGACCCCGCGTTCACGCTGCGTGTCTACGCGCACATGATGCGCCGCGGCCCCGAAGAGCGCGAAGCACTCAAGGCACTCGTCGAGGGCCACGACTGGACACTCGGCGAGGAGCAGGCCGAAGAGTCAGCCGAGCAGCGGTAGGGGCAGGCGGCAGGTCACAAATCGGCCGTATGACAGACCTGCTCGTGGCGAGGAGGAAGACGCCCCGCCCATAAAGACACTGTCCCTCCTTCGAGGCGGAAGCGAGATCGCGACGCATCCCTGATGCTGTGGCGCACCCTAATCGCGTCGTGCCTGGTCGATCGCCGCGCGCACCTCGGTCGCCGCGGCGAGCAGCTGCGTGATCACCGCGTCGGCCAACGTGAACGACAGCGGAATGACCTCGTGATCGATGAGCGCAGAATCGTCGTCAACCAGGGCGAAGGGAAGGTCCTCCTCGGTCAGTCGATAGGCGAGCTTCTTCTTCAGGTACGCCCTCGTGTACTGGCCCTGATTGTGCACCAGAGCGTTGCGTAGCTCCTGCGCGTGCAGAACCTCAGCCCAGCTCGGTAACTTGCTCAGCGCTATTCCCGCGAAATCCCCATAACGCTTGACGATCCGGTCGAACCGGCGATCCCAATTGCGCACATCGTCTTCGACGAGCACCGCCAGAGCGCGAGACTTGGACAGGTCGTAGCCCAGGTAGCTCCTCTTGAGTTCGCGAGCGAGATAGTCCTGGAAAACCGCCCACGCAAAGACCACGGCTGCGACACGGATCGTTCGGCCGAAGTCCGCGAACCCCCACCCCTCCTCAGCCCCAGCCTCGGCTCCGTACACGTCTATGACGTCCCCGTCCTCCCCATCGCTGGGCCTCTCACCGATCTCCGTCCAGCGCCGCTCGCGATCCGCCTCGATCAGCGGCGGGACGATCTTGATCAGACCGCGCAGCTCGGTGAGCTGGACCGTCAGTCCCTCGAACGGATCTGCGTAAACGCGTACCTCCGGATACACGCTCATGTTGTACCGCCCGACGCGTGGACCTGCTCCGCGCGGCAAGCAAGTTCGTCGCTGGACGGGCGTGCTCGCACTCGGGTGAGATCATGGGTAGATGCCAACTGGGACTCAGCCAGGTGCGGTCCGACCACCTGATGCTGCGGTGAAGACGGCCGCGCAGGCGCTGCTCGGCCTCGTAGAAGAGCAGCTTCCTACGAGCTTTGGCCCGGGCGAGGACGAGTGGCATGGCTACGCCGCAGCTTTCGTCTGCCGGATGAGCGAGCTGGTGCGCAGCATATTGGTGCTGATGGAGGATGGGCGTACGATCGATGGCGGACTTCTGCTGCGGGTCCTGTACGAGCACGTTGTGAAGTTCTGCTGGATCGCGGCCGACTCAGAGACGCGTTATCCGGTCTGGCGGTCCGATGGTCTCGTCCAGCGGCGCAAGTTGCACGATGATGCGGTGCCGTTTGGCTTCACGGTCCTCGATGCCAAGCAGCTCACCGAAGCACAGGCTGCGACCGACAGGTTGCCCGGAATGCCTGAGCTTGCGCAGCAGGTGGACACGTTCTGGGGCGGGCGCATCGACGCGTTCCGACCGCGCGTCAAGGGCGCTCCGCTGCAGCTGTTGACGATTCGCGGCATGTACATCCCGGCGTATCGCACACTGTCCGAGCCGGTGCATGCCCACGCGGACGTCATGACGGCGTACATCAACGCCGGCGCCGCGATGTGGCCGGTCGGACAGGACGCAACCGATCGGAGCATTTGGTGGGCTCTATCAGTCGCGCTGTTCGCACAGGCGTTGCTGGTGTGCCACACAGCATTGGGCGCACCCGATCGCGACCGCGTTCGGGCGATCAACAACGCCATGTATGGCGTCCGGTAGCGCCATCCGCACACAGGAGGCATTACGCGGGACCGACCCCGCAGCCGCGACACCCTGATGTGTCCTCATGCGACCTTTGCCGGACATCACCGGAACCTACCGCCGGCCTGGTGGAGATCGAACCGAGGAGCCCGACGAATCACTCCCCGCAGCGGCACGCGACGCTGCGACGGAGGTCACCGGAGACCTCACCGAACAGGTCGGACAGCACCACCGACAAGAAGGTCCTGCAAAGAGCCCAGTTCCCGGGGTCTCCGGCGCCCTGCGTCGCTGCGATCGGCAGCCGGTGACCTCACCGAGCGCGTCGGACGGCTCACTCGCCGAAAAACCCTGCAAAAGGGCGGCTTTTGGTCGAGTCGAGACACGCCACAGCCCCCGTTACTGCCAGTCCACTGCCCAATCGCGACGACCAATAGAGCCACACGGGCATGAAAAAACCCCGGATTTCCGGGGATTTTATATCGGGGCGCTCGGATTCGAACCGAGGACCTCACCGACCCGAACGGTGCGCGCTACCAGGCTGCGCCACGCCCCGACGCATTCGCCAGTATCCCACACCGCTCTGCTCGCCGTCCTGTCTGCCTCGCCTGCCCCCGGGGTCAGCGGCGGCCGCCCTCACCGCCTTCCCGCCACCCGCACAGATCCTTTACCGCCGTTATCGCACAAAGAGCGCAATGAGGACTAAGATCCATCCGTTACTTCAGCCTGATCGAGGAGGAGGAAAGTCGTTATGGAGGCCACCGCCACGGTGTCGAGCGCAGGACCAAGCACGACGGGGTCGAGCACGGTCGCCGACCTGATCCCGCGCACTGCCGCCGAGCACGCGGAGCACACAGCCGTGCGCTTCAAGCGCGGCGGCACCTGGCACGACGTCAGCTACACGGAGCTCGCCACGATCGTGCAGGAGATCGGACTCGGGCTGATCGATCTCGGGATCGAGCCGGGCGAGCGCGTCTGCATCCTCGCCAACACGCGTCCGGAGTGGTCCTACGCCGACCTCGCCGCGACCGCCGCGGGCGCGGTCGTGGTGCCGATCTACCAGACCAACTCCCCCGAGGAGTGTCTGTGGGTCATCTCCGACTCAGGTGCCTGCGCGATCGTGTGCGAGGACGAGGAACAGCTCGCGAAGATCGCCGAGATCCGCGATCAGCTGCCGCACCTGCGCACCGTGATCGTGATCGACGGCGCGTCATCAGACGAGACCTCCCCCAACGGCTCCTCGTCCGCCGCCGAGGAGTTGCAGGCGATCACACTCGAGCAGGTCCGCGAGCGCGGACACTCGCGCTCCCCGGAGGAGCTCGACGCGCGACGCGCCGCTGTGCGTCCCGAGGACCCCTACACGTTCATCTACACCTCCGGCACGACCGGGCCACCGAAGGGCTGCGTACTCACCCACGGCAACTATCGGGCGATCGTCAACATGATCGGCGAGAGCGGCGAGATCACCGACGACGAGGTCATCTACCTGTACCTGCCGCTCGCTCATTCCTTCGCCCTACTGATCCAGCTCGCCGTCTTCGACCTCGGTGGCACGCTCGCCTACTTCGGCGGCGACACCAAGCAGATCGTGCCCGAGCTGATGGAGGTCAAACCGACATACCTGCCGTCGGTGCCGCGCGTGTTCGAGAAGATCTACACGCTCGCGCACGGCGCGATCGAGGCCAAGCCGCCCGAGGAGCGCCAGCGTGCCCAGGAGGCGATCAAGCTCGGTGTGAAGGTGCGCGACATGATCAACCGCGGCGAAGCAGTGCCCGCCGAGC
>Ga0302326_10010205_pt1 | contig 20371 bp, 16 predicted proteins | sample Palsa_T0_3_FD_202264 | JGI IMG/M metagenome (GOLD analysis project Ga0302326, IMG submission 202264) | Peat permafrost microbial communities from Stordalen Mire near Abisko, Sweden - Palsa_T0_3 | ecosystem: Environmental > Terrestrial > Soil > Palsa > Peat permafrost | place: Sweden: Abisko...
GCAAAAGGGTGGAACCGGACTGGGGCTTGCCATCTGCCGCACCATCGTCATGCAGCATGGCGGCCGCATCTGGGCCGAGCGCAATGCCGATCGGGGCTCTACTTTCCGCATGTTCCTGCCCTCAGTTACCCGCGACGCGGATCCGGCCCGTCTGGGGGGCGCCTCTGCTTCCTCCACGGTCAGCGCCACTGCCGTCCTGGTCTGCGACGAGAACCCGGAAACGCGGGCTACGCTAGCCGAGAGCCTCCGGCAAAATGGCTACTCGGTGCTCGAAGCCGCGAGCGGCGACGAGGCCGTCGGCATGGCCCGGCAAACCCAAGTCCAGGCCATCCTGCTGGACATGAGCCTTCCCAGCCTGCACGGCTGGGAGACGCTGCACCTGTTGCGCGACGATCTACGTACCGCGGCCATTCCGGTTGTTGTTTTGAGCGCCTTTGGCGCGCTCAACGATCCTGAAGTAGAAAAAACAGCCGACGCCTGGCTGGAGCAGCCGCTGGAGACGGAATCGATGTTAGCCGCGCTCTCCCGGGTGCTGCAGGTAGAACGGCAACCCTCCCGTGTGTTACTGGTAGAGGATGATGCCGATTTGGCAAAGGTCATCCTGGCTACTTTCGAGCGGGCGGGCATTCAGGTGCATCACGCCTCCACCCAGCGCAAGGCGATGGAGTTGTGCGTTTCGTCGCGGCCGGACTTGCTGATTCTGGACATTGCTCTGCCCGACGGCGACGGGTTTGGACTGGTCGATTGGCTGCGCCAGCAACAAGAGATGAAGCAACTTCCGCTGGTGGTCTACTCCGCTCAGGACTTGAACGAGGGCGAACGCAACAAGCTGCGGCTAGGACCTACTGAGTTCCTGACCAAGGCGCGCGTTCAGCCGCAGGATGTGGAGACGCTGGTGCTCTCCATGCTGCGGGTGCCACATGGGGCCAGCGAGGTACCACTGGGATGGGATGGAAGCCCTACTCCCAACCTTTAGCATTGCCGGTAGCCTTCATATTTTTTCTTATGACACACCGCATCTTAATCATTGACGACGAAGACGACATCCGGCAGGTTGCGGCCATGAGCCTGGAAACCGTTGCCGGATGGGATGTTCTGCTTGCCAGTTCCGGCAAGCAGGGGATCGAACGCGCCAGTTCCGAGCAGCCGGACGCCATTCTGCTGGACGTCATGATGCCGGAGATGGACGGCCCCACCACCCTGCTCAAACTCAAGGCCAACGGAAGCACTTCGCACATTCCCGTGTTGCTGTTGACGGCCAAGGTACAGGGCCCAGATCAGCGCAAGTTTGCCGAAATGGGAGTGGCAGCGACACTTTTCAAGCCCTTTGATCCTCTCACTCTGGCTAAGCAGATTTCTGCCGCATTAGGCTGGAAAGAAGGCGGATGATCCATTGACCCACAAAGACCGCATTTCCCCGGACGAGAACGGGCAGAGTCAGGAGCAAAAGCTGCAAAGCATGATCTCTGCTCTTTGGGATCGGAGCCGGCACACGGTGGTGGAGCGGGCTGCGTTGCTGCAAACAGCAGGAGACCTGCTGGCCCACAACCGTTTGGACGAGACCACGCAGCTGAACGCGGTGGACTCCGCCCATAAGCTGGCGGGAGTGCTGGGGACCTTCGGCTTACCTCGCGGGACAGATCTCGCTCGGGAGGCGGAGGTGCTCTTTGGCCAATCGATGACGCCGGGCAAAGTGGAAATTGAAAGGTTGCAGGTCCTGCTGGCGGAGTTGACTCGTTTGATCGACCGGGGACCCCTCGGCCCGGACTGAAATTAGAATGAATCCATGAATGACTTAGGCCGGCTGCTCATCGGTTTAGGATTGCTACTGCTGATCGGCGGCGGCTTACTCCTACTGTTGGGGCGAACCGGTATCCCGCTGGGCAGGCTTCCTGGAGACATCTCGTACCGAGGCAAGAACTTCTCCGTGTACGTCCCCCTGGGCACTTCGATTCTGCTCAGTGTCCTGCTCTCCGGGGTCTTCTATTTGCTCTCCCGCTTTCGGCGGTAATATCGAATTCGTTTGCTGGGAGGCATTGTGCCTAATCCGGAAGAATCGCTCAGCCAGCTTGGACTGGTTTTTCCCGAGGCTTCTGCTGAAGCGCCTGCCGCCCTCCGGCGGGTCTGGCGGGTGGGCCAGCTGGTGGGCGAGGTGCGGAACCACATCGAGCGGGAGTACGCCGATGTGTGGGTGGAGGGCGAGATTTCCAACTACCGCCCGGCGCCCTCCGGTCATATGTACTTCACGCTGAAGGACGGCGAGGCGCAGCTTCCGGTGGTGCTTTTCCGGCGGCAGGCGATGTTGCTGCGCTTCCGGCCGGAAGACGGGCTGCAAATCCTGGTTCGCGGGCGGGTCTCGGTTTATGAGCAGCGCGGCCAGATGCAGCTGGTAGCCGAGTTCGTGGAGCCGGTTGGCGCAGGCTCGCTGCAGATCGCCTTTGAGCAATTGAAAGCGCGCCTACAGAAGGAAGGGCTTTTCGCGGCGGATCAGAAGCAGCCTCTGCCCACCTTCCCGCGCTGCATTGGGATTATCACGTCCCCGACCGGCGCCGTCATTCGAGACTTCCTTAATGTGGCCGGGCGCAGGCACGGGGCGCTGCACGTGATGCTCTACCCCACTCCGGTACAGGGGGAGAGCGCCGCCCTGGAGATTGCCGCGGGTATTGCGTTCTTTAACCGGGCGCGCACGGTGGACGTGATCGTCCTGGCCCGTGGCGGCGGCTCGCTCGAAGACCTGGCTCCGTTCAACAGCGAGTTGCTGGCCCGTGCCATTGCCAAGTCTGAGTTGCCGGTGGTCTCCGCCGTTGGCCACGAAACCGACTTCACCATCGCTGATTTTGTCGCCGACCTGCGGGCGCCCACTCCCTCTGCCGCGGCGGAACTGCTTACCGAGGCGCAGCATAAGGTGGAAGAGCGCGTCGAGCAACTGCACCGGCGCCTGAACCAAGCCTGCCGCTACTTGCTGATGCGCGCCCAGGAGCGTTTTGCCCGGCTCTCCGCTCCCGCGGCGTTTGCCCGGATGCGCAATGCGTTGGCGCGCCGGCAGCAGCGGGTCGATGAGCTGCAGTACCAGTTGGACGCCGCCTGGCACCGGCAAAGCCGGCAGATGACCGAAAGGTTGCAGAAACTGGAGGCCAGGTTACTGCGTCAGGATGTAAGCCACCGCATGCGCGTGGTGCGCGAGCGGCTGGAGATGCTGGATGGACGGATTGTTCGCGCGGAACTGGAACTGCTCCAGCGCTGGAAGGCACGGCACGCCCGTGCGGAAGGGCTGTTACAGGCTGTTTCTCCCCTGGCAGTGCTGAATCGGGGCTACGCCCTGGTGTTCGATGAAGCGGGGGTATTGATCCGGGATGCCGCGGCCGCTTCGGACGGCGGCCTGATCACCACTCGATTTGCTCAAAGCATGCTCACCAGCCGGGTGCTCGAAAGGAAGTTGCCCCCAACCCACTCATGAGAAAACTTTTTGGAACAGACGGTATTCGTGCGGTCGCTGGGGAAGCGCCTCTTGACCCGCCCACCATTTTCGCCACCGGGCTCGCCTTGGCATCCACGCTCAAGAAGGGCCACCCGGCGCCCCGGGTTCTGCTAGGGTCAGATACCCGAGAATCCAGTCCCTGGATTACGGCCGTGATTGCCGCGGGATTGCAGAGCGGGGGCACCGAGGTACTGAACGCCGGGATCATCACCACTCCCGGCGTGGCTTACTTGACGCGCAAGCATCAGTTCGCCGCTGGAATCGTCATTTCCGCTTCGCACAATCCCTGGCAGGACAATGGAATCAAGGTATTTGGCGGCGATGGCTACAAGCTGCCGGACGCAACCGAGCTGGAAATCGAGGGGGAGATTTTTCGCCGTCTCAAGGAAGCTCCCTCGGCCGAGATCGAAATCCTGAACGCGCCCCCGGTCGGCAAGGAATTCCGTGAGGAGTACGAGGCGTTTTTGCGTGGTGTTGTTCCTGGGCTGAACCTGAACGGCAAGAAGATTGTGATCGACTGCGCCAATGGGGCGGCAGCGGTCATTGCATCCGAGCTTTTCCCTTCATTGGGCGGGGAGATTCATCTCACACACGTAAGCCCGAATGGCCGCAACATCAACGAAAACTGCGGTGCGTTGCATCCTGAGGTCGTGGCCAGGGAGGCCAAGGCGCTGGGTGCGGACCTGGGGATTACCTTCGACGGCGACGCTGACCGCGCGCTGTTTGCCGATGCCCAGGGCCGGGTGGTGAATGGGGACGGGGTGATGCTGGTGGCGGCCCGTGACATGAAGGCCAAGGCTGAGCTGGCGGGCGATCTGGTGGTGGCGACGACCATGTCGAACATGGGCCTGGAAGCGGCATTGCGCTCCAGCGGCATCCGCATGTTCCGCGCTCCGGTGGGCGATAAGTATGTTCTGGAGATGATGCAGAAGCACCAGGCTAGTCTGGGCGGGGAGCAATCGGGTCATATTCTTTTCCCCCGGCGCAGCACGACCGGGGATGGACTGCTGACGGCGTTGGTATTGCTCGATCTGCTGGCGCGTTCCGGCAAGCCGCTGCATGAGCTGTTGAGCGATCTGCGGGTCTTCCCCCAGGTCATCGTCAATGTGAAGGTGCGGGAAAAAAGGCCACTGGAGCAGATTCCGGCCGTGGTTGAGAGTATTCACCAGGCGGAGACCGATCTGCATGGCAATGGCCGGGTGGTGGTGCGGTATTCCGGCACGGAGGCTCTAGCGAGGGTGATGATTGAGGCCGAATCGGAGCAGCAGATGCGGGTCCATGCGGATCGTATCGCCCAGGCTATCCGGGTGGAAATTGGGGTTTAGATGGGTATCATGAAGGCAGGAGACAGTTATGCTTAGCGCTATCCTTCTACTCGCCCTCATGCAGCCGCAAGATCCGGGTCTGGCTGCAGCCCCTGCGGCCGATACAACGACGGCTCCGGTACGGACGGAGAAGCTTACCCCCGCCGAGGTGAAAGCGCTGGCGGATGCCAACCAGGCTGTGGCCGATGCACAAGCGAAGCTGGTCCAGGCCAAGGCAGCGTTGATGGGGGCGACTCAGGGTGTCGAGCTGGCTCATCATGCGAATACGGACTGTGGTTGTTACGTGGATAGCACGGGACGGGATTATGACAAGGTGGAGTTCAAGGGGGACACGATCGTGATCCACCATATTCATGAGGCGCCGCCTAGCTTGAGTGGTAAAGCGACTCCGTCGGCTCAGTAGGTTGGTGGTTTTGGATCAGGGCACGACTTTAGCGCAGGGACTGTAGAGTCCGCGTGAGAACAGGATTTGCGAGTTTAGTCCCGCAGGGACGGCTGAAGGTTATCCAGGATGGCGTCGCGGCCTATTTCCAGCCGTCCCTGCGGGACTAGGTCGTTCTTTCAAACCCAACCCAGGACTAGCGTCCTGGGCTAAGTTCAGCCGTCCCTGCGGGACTGAGCTTGGGACTGAGGTTCTCACACACCCTCTAAAGCCTAGATTTGCTGAGCCTGTTGCGGCCCGACTAAAGTCGTGCCCTGATACAAAGCAGCAGGGCGGTTCACGCCTTCGCAGAATTGCATCGGGCAGCCATTACTTCAGGTCGCGCCAGTTGGGGCCTACTCCGCAGTCGACTACGACCGGCACCTTGAGTTGAATCACTGTCTCCATCTCATGTTGCACGAGTTGCTTGACTTGCTCGACTTCCTTCTCAGGGACGTCGAAGAGGAGTTCGTCGTGAACCTGGAGGGTCATCCTGGTTGCGAAGTTTTCTTCGCGTAGCCTTTGATCAATGCGGATCATGGCGATCTTGATCAAATCAGCGGCCGTGCCCTGCAGGGGCGTATTCACGGCCGTTCGTTCCGCAAAGCCGCGCAGGTTGGCGTTGCGGCTCTGCATGTCGGGAATGGGGCGAACGCGCCCGAAGAGTGTCCGCACCTTCTGTTCCCGGCGCGTCTCTTCGAGCAGGCGATCGATGTAGCTGCGTACTCCGCTGTAGCGCGCGAAGTAGGTTTCGATGTACAGCCTGGCTACGTTCTGCTCGATGCCGAGTTGCTGCGCTAACCCAAAGGGAGAGATGCCGTAGACGATGCCGAAATTCACGGCCTTGGCACGGTCGCGCGTTTGTTTGTCCATTCCCTCGGGGGCGACGCCAAAAACTTCCGACGCGGTCAGGGTGTGAATGTCGTCTCCCTGGGCAAAAGCTTTCACCAGCAGAGGATCTTCGCTGAAGTGGGCCATGAGCCGCAGTTCGATTTGAGAGTAATCGGCGGAGATGAGCACGTTTCCCGGCGCCGCGATGAAGGCCGCACGGATCTCACGTCCTAATTCAGTCTTGATGGGAATATTCTGCAGATTCGGATTGGTGGAAGAGAGGCGCCCAGTCGCCGTGCCCACCTGGTTGAAGGTGGTGTGCACCCGCCCCTCCGCATCGGCCAGCAAGGGCAATGAGTCGATGTAGTTGGACTTGAGCTTGGCTAGCTGCCGGTACTGCAGTACCTGGCGCGGAACCTCGTTATGCTGCGCCAGCTCTTCGAGCACATCCACGGCCGTGGAAACTACCTTGCCCCGTCCGTACTTGATGGGCTTGGGCAGGTGCATTTTATTGAACAGCACGTCTCCCAGTTGCTTGGGCGAATTGATGTTGAAGCGATGACCAGAGCCTGCAAAGATCTGCTCACTGACCTGCCCCATCGCTACGGTCAGCCGCTCCCCCATCTCGGCCAAAACGGAACCGTCGATGCGCACGCCCGCCTCCTCCATGCGCAGCAGGACCGGAACCAACGGCAGGTCGATGTCGCGATATACCTGGCCCGCACCGAGCGTTTCCACGTCCTCTTTGAGCAGCGGCGCAAGACTGCGAATAGCGTTTGCCGATGCCGGCAGCAGCTCATCGCCCGGCGGCGGCAACGCCCGGCCGCTAAAGCGCGCGACGACATCAGGGAGGGGATGCGTGGTGTGGGTCGGGTTGATGAGATACGAATAGAGCATCAGGTCATCGACCGGACCCGACAGACGCAAGCCATGATCCGCGCCATGCCGCCCAAGAATGCGCAGCGCAGCCTTGAGATCATGCAGTGACTTGGCCGTCTGCTCGTCTGCCAACACTACGCGCAGGGGCTCTGCAGAAGGATTATCCAGTGCCTTATCCAGTGAAAAGACCAGGGCCCTGCCTGCTTCCGCAGAGACAGCAACCTTGAGAGTCTGCGGAGCGGCGGCCTTCTCCTCAGCCGCTGGTTGCGGCCCATCGAAGAGGCCAAGGGACATCGTCTTCAGTTCCGGCTCTTCCTCTTCGATGGCCTCGCTTTCCGCCTCCGCCACCTGTTCCGAGGCCACTTCTAACAGCGAAGTGTCGAAGGCCAGCGAGAAACCGTGGGCGCGCGCAGCGGACACAAAGCGGCTCATCTCTTCCGGCGAGGGGTCAGGGATGATGGAGAGGGGTGTGGCCTCCTGTTCCGGGGCCAGCTCCTTCAGCATGGTGGTGAATTCAAGCTCGTTGAACAAGGCACGGCATGCGCTCACATCGGGCGCCTGGGTACGCATGTTCTCAAGTTCGAGTTCGACCGGCACTTCGCAGTGGATGGTCACCAGCTCTTTGCTGAGCAGGACCATATCCCGATTGTTCTCGAGCGACTCGCGATACCTTTTTCCCTTTACCTCCGAGGCACGATCGAGCGCCGCCTCGACGCTGCCAAACTGCTGGATCAGTTCGACCGAGCCCTTATCTCCAATGCCCGGAGCACCCGGAATGTTGTCGATGGAATCGCCGCGCAGAGCCATTACATCGATGACCTGTTCCGGCGGCACCCCGAGAACCTCAACCACTTTCTCGCGATCGAGGATCAGGTTGTCCTTCACCGGATTGAGCACCTTCACCTTGCCGGTGACGAGTTGCAGCATGTCTTTGTCGTTCGAAACCACGAACACGTCGTGGCCTTGTTCGGCCGCCTGCCGCGCCAGCGTGCCGATCACATCGTCGGCTTCAAAGCCCTCGGATTGCAGTATGGGGATGCGAAATGCTTCCAGTGATCTGCGGATGAAGGGCAGCTGCTGGGCCAGGTCCGGAGGCATTTCGGTGCGGTTCGCCTTGTAACCAGCGTAGTCGAGCTCATCAAAGGTCTGTGTCTTGATGTTCCATTTGCGCACCGTGGCAATGCTGCGCGCGCGCTCATCGCGAAAGACGGAACCGCTCACATCGAAGACGGCAGCAAAATACTCCGGCTGAAAGTCGCGGCGGAGTTTGTTGATCATGTTCACGAAGACAAACGTGGCGGCCGTCGGCACGCCGGAGCGCGTGGACATGGGGCGTTGCCGCTGCATCGCGTGATAGGCGCGGAAGATGAACGACATGGCGTCCAGCAGAAAAATAGGAGGCTTGGTTGGCGAGGTCATTGCTCTTCAGTAGAGCAGAGTCTTGAGCTGATTCATGTCGAAGACGATGCCCTTTTCCGCGTGAGAGAAAGAGTCATTGCGCTGGAGCTCCAGGTTCTCATAGCGATAATACGTACTGTCCTGGGGATCAATGACCCAGATCTCCGCGATGCCCATTGCCCGGTAGTCTTCCAGTTTCCGTTTGAGACGCTGTAGCCTGTCTTCGGGAGAAAGAACCTCAAACACCGCGAGCGGCGGGTAGGTGATGATCTGTTCTATGGGGCGGCTGCGGTCGAGCACCGTCACATCGGGCACGCGATACCGGGTTGCCGCAACCCGAACTCGCAGCTCTGGCAGGGAACGAATACCCCATTCCTTCTCGTGTTGCCAGAACCACTTTAGGATTGCCTGTTGCCAGGAGGCGTGATCAAACTCTCCCATCGGACGTTCCTCGATCTTGCCATCCACGTACTCGGCATCGGGCTCGTAAGAGGACCGGAGATAGACCTCAACCGGAACATGTGTCGTGGTTGCCATAGCGTCCTCCTCCTTTGAGGATACCGCTCCGGGGGAGCGGTTGTCGCTTTCATACAATCGAACCTGTGCTGGTCTCTGATTTCGACTTCGAGCTTCCGCCTGAGCTGATCGCGCAGCAACCGCCCGCCGAACGAGGGGGCAGCCGCATGCTGACCCTGGACCGGGAAAGCGGTGCATGGCAGGATTCGTGGTTTCAGCAATTGCCCGAACTGCTCCGGGAAGGCGATGTGCTGGTGTTGAATGACAGCCGCGTCATTCCCGCACGGCTGTTCGGCGCGCGCCCGGGACAAGACGTGGGGAGAGTCGAAGTTCTGCTGACCGAGCAGGTCAGCGACTGGGACTGGCGAGCGCTGACACGCCCGGCGCGCAGGATGAGGCTGGGGCAGGAACTGGCGTTCTCGGACGCAGATGGCAACCAGCTGCTCCACGCCACAGTCACCGGGAGCGGTGAGTTCGGCGAACGGCTTCTTCGCTTCACGCCGGTGGACGATTTCTTTGCCCGGCTGGAGTTGCTAGGGCATGTTCCGCTGCCCCCATACATTCGCCGATCAGATCAGGAAATGGACCGTGAGCGTTACCAGACCGTGTTTGCGCGAGAACGCGGTTCGGTCGCGGCACCCACTGCCGGGCTCCACTTCACCCCCGAGATCCTGGAGCGGATTCGCGCCCGCGGTGTGCTCATCACTCACCTGACACTCCACGTGGGCCTGGGGACGTTTCAGCCGGTGCGGGTGAAGGAGGTCTCGGAGATCCGCCTCCACGCGGAACGATATTCTCTGCCGGAAGAAACCGCCTTGCAGATCAACGATGCGCTCCGGGATGGCCGGCGCGTTGTGGCCGCTGGCACCACCACGGTACGCGTACTGGAGCACTGCGCCCGATTAGGACGGCTCGAAGCCCATACCGGCACTACCGACATTTTTCTCTCTCCCGGCTCGCACATGGAAGTCGTCAAGGCGCTGCTCACCAACTTCCACTTGCCGCAGTCGACTCTGCTGATGTTGGTGAGCGCGTTTGCGGGCAGAGAAAACACTCTCGCCGCTTATCGTCATGCGGTCGAAGCCGGTTATCGTTTCTTCTCCTACGGCGACTGCATGTTCATCGCTTGAGAAAGTGCCGCTCCGCGTTAAGGCGCGCTCGTTCAAGCGCTTCTTCTACCTCCAGCCTCTTGGCTTCAATCAGCGTCGGGTCCTCGCTCTGCGGCACCTGGACCTGGCGTCCCCAGCTGATCGCTACGCGAGAGAAGGGCTTGGGGATCATGAATTGATCCCACGACTTCAGCAGCCACGCTTTCTCGGGATGCGCGTAGAAGATACCAATGGAGTAGCCGGTGAGTTGGGCCAACTTCACGGCTCCTGGCTTGACCTTGTAGACCGGGCCGCGCGGGCCGTCTGCGGTGAACACTGCCGGGTGCCCGCGCTCGACTGCTTTGGCCAGCGCCCACAGCCCGCTTCCACCGGACCGGGTACTCGAGCCTCGTGCGGTCAGAAAACCCAACCGTTCGATGGTGCGCGCGATCAGTTCACCGTCGAAGCTGCGGCTGATCAGGACCGCGGGCTGGAATCGATCATGAAAATAGCAAGCGCACGAGATAAGGCAGCGATGCCAGAAACACCACACCTGCAGGGCCGGGGGTGTCGCCGGCGCAGCGCCGGTCTCCACCACCACTTCGTAACGTAAGGTTCGATGGAGGGCTCGCAACAGCAAAGCGACCAGTCGCGGAACTATGGCAATCATGACGCGCTGGCTGTAGCTGAAGCCCTGGGAAGAGTCGTTCACCGAGCGATTCTACAGTTTGCCACCTGTTTTGTTGCAGATAGCGAGCGCCCACCCCGACGGTAACCAGCGGGACGGGCGAAGGGGGAGTCGCGCTACCGCCTTCGTCTGCGGGTAATAGTGAGATTGGCGCATTTCTCCCGCCCCGGCCCTCAGGTATACCAATACTCATTATGAGCACACACAAGATTGCTTTTACTTCGCGTGACTACTCTCTGCCTAGGTCTGGAAGCAAACCGTCCCTGGATGCCAAGCTCGATCGGGTCTTCCAAATGGCCGAGCACATGGACGCCAAATGTGTCTACATGCTCGACGCAGCCACGCACAAGCGCCGGCCTGGACTTTCAGCCCGGTAACAGGGGCTGACAGCGCGCGGGATAAACGCCCGCGCCGCTGTGGCGTACGTGGGACGATAAGGACGGGCAATCCGGATTTCCTGTCACGGGGCGCTGCCGACACCAACGTGTGCGGCTTTCATTAAGGAAAGCCGCATGAGGTTCGGGGGCGCCAGGAAGCTCAACAGGAAATCCGGCAACGAACGCCCTTTCCGTGCTTTTTGTACCCTATTGCCGGTCTGCGGAGCTCCGGTATAAAGCACTGGAAATAAATCGTTATCGTCCCACGTACGCGGCTGCGGTCTAGGCATGGCGCCGTGACCCGAGTCCGCTGATAGCATCGCAGATGTGCTATTGACTCTGGAAACGTCTCTGCAGTTCGTCAAGGGCATCGGCCCGCGCATTGCCCAGACTCTGCAAGAGAAGCGCATCACCACGATCGAAGACCTGCTTTACCACCTTCCCTTCCGTTACGAAGATCGCCTTCGTCCCCAAGCCATTGAGGAATTGGTTCCCGGCGAAATGGCCAGCCTTATCGGCGAAGTCCGCGGCATGGCTCTGCTGCGCACCCGGCGTATGCCCATCTTTGAAATGACCGTAGGCCAGGGCCTGGGCGGGAGGGTCAAGTGCATGTGGTTCCACGGGACCTACCTGAAAGACCGGTTCAAAGCCGGACAATGGGTAGCCCTATACGGGAAAGTCGAGCCTTCGCGCAGCACCAACAGCTTTAAAATGATCCAGCCGCAGGTGGAAGTCCTGCCCGACGACCACGACGATGACGAGTCCAAGCTGCTGGAGGTGGGCCGCATCGCGCCGGTGTACGAAACCCTGGGCAACAAGCTGGCTTCCCGATGGCAGCGGCGCATCATCTACCGGGTGCTGGAGGACTTGAAAGGCCGTATCCCCGAGACCCTCCCCCAGGCAATTTGCCGCCGTTCGGACCTGCCCAGCCGCGAAGATGCACTGCGCTGGGCACACTTTCCTGAGGCTGGGACCCCGATGAGCCAGCTCCAGGCCTGGGCGACGCCGGCGCAAAAACGGTTGATTTTCGAGGAGCTTTTCTTTCTCGAATTGGGCCTGGAGGTGAAACGGAAAAAATTCCGGCAGCGGCAAGGGATTCCCTTCGAAACCAATGCCGAGGTACGTTCTGCACTGCGTCAGGTGCTGCCCTTCCATCCCACGAAGGCGCAGAAAACTGCGCTGGGGGAGATCGTGGCCGACATGCGGGCACCGGAACCGATGCGCCGGCTGCTCCAGGGAGATGTGGGATCAGGAAAAACCATCGTAGCTCTACAGGCCATGCTGGTGGCGATCGAGAACGGCTACCAGGCCGCCCTCATGGCGCCCACCGAGATCCTGGCTACCCAGCACTTCCTGGGAGCGCGCAAGCTGCTGGAGCGGTCGCAGCAGCGCTACAAAGTTGTTCTGTTGACCGGGTCGCTCGATGAGGATCGCAAGCGCGAGAACCGGGGCTTGATCGCCCGCGGCGAGGCGCAACTGGTCATCGGAACCCATGCGCTGATCGAGGAGCGCGTGGATTTCGCCAAGCTTGGCCTGGTGGTCGTCGATGAACAGCATCGCTTCGGGGTTCTGCAGCGCTTCCGTCTGATGAAGAAGCCCAATGCAGGCGAACCCGATGTACTGGTCATGACCGCAACCCCCATCCCCAGAACACTCGCTCTTTCTCTCTACGGGGACCTCGACCTAAGCGTGCTGGACGAACTGCCCCCCGGCCGCACGCCCATCGTGACCCGCCAGGTCGCCGATGACAAGGCCAGTGAGGTGTGGAAATTAGTGCGGGAACAAGTGCAGAAGGGGCACCAGGCGTACGTAGTCTATCCCGTGATCGAGGGGGCGAAGGAGGATCAGCCCGAACTGGATTTTGCCGCGGGTGAGGCCGAGTCAGAGGATCCATCGGGACGCCCCGGACTCTTATTCAAAAAGGTTTCGGCGCCGTCGCTTAAGGCCGCCACCGACATGTACCAGGAATTGAAAGCGGGCGCCCTGCAGGGCCTGCGCCTGGGCTTGTTGCACGGACGGATGGACTCGGATGAGAAGGAGATCATCATGCGCCGCTTCCAGCGCAGGGAAGTGGATGTGCTGATCGCGACCACGGTGATTGAGGTCGGGGTCGATGTGCCAAATGCAACCATGATGGTCATTGAACATGCGGAGCGGTTCGGCTTGGCCCAGATGCATCAATTGCGTGGCAGGGTAGGCCGCGGAAACGCGAAGTCCTACTGCATTCTCATGACGGGAGGAAAGATCTCCGAGCCGGCGGCAGAGCGCCTGGCGGCCATGGTGCGCACGCAAAACGGCTTCGAGCTGGCGGAGCTGGACCTGCAGTTGCGCGGCCCGGGCGAGTTCTTTGGCACCCGGCAAGCGGGCATCCCGGATTTCCGGGTAGCCAACCTGGTGCGCGACCGCGCTCTTCTCGAGCTGGCCAAGACCGAGTCGGCCTGGTTCGTGTCCGAGGCGGGCAGCGAGGTGACCGAGGAAGAAAAGGGCAAGGTGTGGACCAGGCTACGCGAAGCCTGGCAACGCCGCTATGGACTGGTGGATGCTGGGTAATGCATTTTCACTTCTGGTCTACACGAAGCAACCACTCCCGAAGCGGCTTTTCCTCAAGAAAAGACGCACGTCGATGAACCTTCCTGCGCAGAGTAGAAGTGAAAATGCTGGATCAGGCAGCGAAGCATTGAATGGCATCCAGCTGCGTCTGCAGCTCTTCGTCCTTGACCATCCAAATCTGCAATTGAACCTTGATGATTTCGAGCGAACAGATGTAGCGTGTAGCGTCGTCCAGGGTCGCGCCATCCACGGCCGGAAGCGTCCTCGCGGATAGATCGAAGACATTGGGAGTGCAGCGGCAGAGCTCGGTGAGCAGGCTATGCGAAGCCGCCGTGAGTTGAAGCCCCACAGAGACCAACGCACTGTAAACCTCGATGCAGATGTCACGGGGAAACTCGAAGACAAAGCGAGCCGTGCCGGGCTCCACATAGGAACGGCTGCGGATCCATCCGCCGCAATCGGGAATGACCCCGCTGAGCCGTGGTACGACCGTGGACTGGTCTTCTCCCAGAAGGGCTGTCAGGTACAGAACATCATCTGTAAACGTGTCGGACATAGGGGTATCGAGTGTTCGCTATTGTGGCTCGTGAACTTCGAATATACCTCGCTTGCTAACCTGATCGGCCAGGCAAGCGCAATCTTCAACCACAGAACAGGTACCACGGTTCGCGATTGAGATGACCGGAAATGACCCCATGGTAATGTGTTCAGAATGCTAATCGGGACAGGCGTGGATTTGATTGAAATCGAGCGCATCGCGCGTTCGATTGAGCGTTACGGGGACCGCTTTCTGCGCCGTATTTACACCGATCATGAGATCGCATATTGCACCAGCAAGCGAAGCAGTGCGGAGAGCTTCGCCGCACGTTTTGCCGCCAAAGAAGCGGGAGCGAAGGCGTTGGGAACCGGAATCAGCAGGGGCGTTACGTGGATTGAGTTCCAGGTTGCGCGTCAACCGGGGGGGCGTCCTGTTCTTGAACTGCGCGGACGCGCGGCGCTGCTGGCCCGGGAACTCGGCGTGAAGACGATTTCGCTTTCGCTTACCCACACTGGGAACCTGGCGATGGCGACCGTGATGATGGAAGACTGAGCCCCAGTTTCGCCCGTCGTGTTGGTTTGTATCAGGGCACGACTTTTAGTCGGGCCGCACAGAGTCAAAAGAGAGTTGGGCTTTAGCCCCTGCTATGGCGCATCGTGCCCGAAATGCTCGTCCAAAGAGAGTTCTGAGCCGAAAAAAAGCCCAGGGGCTAAAGAGTCTGCGTGAGAACGCACCTTTTGAAGGGTACGGCCTTTAGGCCGTACATTTAACCGTCAAGATGAACCGGCTTCAGCCGCTGAGGGCTGCTTAAGCGACCAAAAGAAGTGCCCTCAGGGGCTAAAGCCCGTCCTGCATCGCATCGTTAATGTACGGGCTGAAGCCCGTACCCTTCAAAGAGTAGGTTCTCACGCAGACTCTAAAGCCCATAGTGCCCTTCGTTCACCGTTCGCGGGATGAAATCCTGGCGAAACATCGCGATGGGCCAACCGAAAGCGTCATTTGATATGCTCAGTCCCAGTGGGGAAAAGCCCGCTGCACTCGATTCAACCCGAGGGGGTCTGTGCCAAGCCAGCAGGAAGTCCAGTGGTCACAACTGAAGGTGGGCGTTCTGGTCATCGTGGCGTTGGCAGCCTTGACTGCTCTCATCTTCCTCATGTCGGGATCCACAGGCGGCCTCTTCAGCAGAAAGATCACGCTTCGCTCCTATTTTGAGAATTCCGCCGGCCTGAAGAACGGCGCTCCCGTCAACCTGGAAGGGGTGACGATCGGCACCGTAACCGATATAAAAATCGTGCCTGCGCGCAAGCTCACACCGGTCGAGGTCACGATGAAGATCGGAAACAGGTATCGAGACGCGGTGCACACGGATTCGACCTCCAGCCTGGAAACCATCGGCGTTCTCGGCGACACCGTCGTGGACATCAACAGTAAGACCGCCACCGGTCCCGCGGTCCAGAACAACGCCGAGCTCAAAACCAACGAGACCCCAAACCTCTCCGACGTCATCAAGTCCAGCCAGGGGACGATCGAGCAGTTGAACACCATCCTGGCCAAGGTCGACCACCTGGCCGACTCCCTCAACTCCACCAAGGGCTCGATCGGTGAGCTGATCAATAATCCCGACCTTTACAACAAAGCCGTGGCTACCTTGAACCAGCTCTCACAACTGGTGGATACCGTCGCCAACGGGAAAGGATCGATCGGTAAGCTGGTCGCTGACGACACCCTGTACGACCACATCAACGACATCGTCGCCAAGCTGGACAAGATGTCGACCGAACTTGACGAGGGCAAGGGCACCATCGGCAAACTGTTGAAAGACGAAACGCTGGCAAACAATCTGAACCAGTCCGTCGCCAATGCCAACCAACTGCTCGCCGACATCAATGCGGGCAAAGGTGGCCTGGGTATGATCGCTAAAGATCCCCAGTTCGCAGCCAAGCTCCGGGACACAGTCGACAAACTCGACTCGGTCTTGAACCGGGTGGACAGCGGCGAAGGCACGGTTGGGCAGCTGGTGCGCAATCCTTCTCTCTACAACAATCTCGACCAGTCGCTGACCGAAACGCGGGGCCTCATTGCGGCCATTCGCGAGAACCCCAAGAAGTACCTAACTTTTCACGTCAAGATTTTTTGAGCTCTATGAAGGTAGTTTGTTTCCTCAGCACGCTCTTACTGTGTAGTGGGACGGCTCACGCACAAAGCAATGCAGCCCCTTCTCCGGGATTTCCTGTGGGGCTAAGTGGAATCGATGAACTGCATGCGGCTTTCCTTGGCGAAAGCCGCACCAGCGAAAACGTAAAGGGCAGCGTGCAGGAAACCCCGTCCGAGCCCAAGGCCCCGCAAAGCTTTGACATGACCGCCATCGACAAGACTGCAGACCCCTGCACCGATTTCTACCAGTACGCCTGCGGCAACTGGCAGAAAAACAATCCCATCCCGCCCGACCAGGTGAGGTGGGGCGAGTTCACGGAACTGCGGGAGAGAACGTCCTGGCTGCTCTATAAGGAGCTGGAGGAGGCGGCTCAGCCGAACGCAACGCGGACTCCGTTGGAACAGAAATACGGCGACTTCTACGCCGCATGCATGGATTCGGCGCTCGCCGACAAGAAGGGCGTGACCCCACTGCAGCCGACACTGGACGCCATCAACGCCTTGAACGACAAGAAGCAACTGGGTGCTCTGCTGGGTGCGCTCGAGATCAAGGATGGCACGGGCGGCCTGTTTATGTTCGGAGTGGGTCAGGATCAAAAAGACTCCACCATGCAGATCGCACAAGCGGACCAGGGAGGGCTGGGGCTTCCCGATCGCGACTACTACCTGGCGCAGACTCCACGGCAGCAGAAGATCCGCGAGGAATACGTTGCCCACATGACCAGGACGTTCGAGTTGGCTGGAGACACGCCGGAGAAGGCTGCCAGCGAAGCGCAGGCCGTCATGTCTATCGAAACCGCCCTGGCCCAAGGCTCCATGAGCCGAACCGACCGCAGGGACCCGGCCAAACGCTATCACATGATGCCGCTCGCGGATCTGGAGAAGCTAACCCCGGACTTCGACTGGCAGTCTTACCTGCATGGCATCGACATGGGCTCGTTCCAGAACCTGGATGTGGTCTCGCCGGGATTCTTTACTGCTATGAACGCGCAGATTAGCGGCCAGAGCCTGGAAGCGTGGAAGAGCTATCTCCGGTGGCGTGCGCTGCATGGTGCCGCCCGCTGGTTGTCGGAACCGTTGGTGCAGGAGAATTTCAAGTTTTACGGCACCACTCTGCAGGGCCAGCAGGAGCAGACGCCCCGGTGGAAACGGTGCACCCTGGCTACCGACAATGCTCTGGGTGAAGCGGTAGGCCAGGATTGGGTCAAGAAGTACTTCACCCCGGAAAAGAAAGAGAACACGCTCAAACTGGTCACCGCGCTCGAAGCCGCGCTGCACCAGGACATTGAGCAATTACCCTGGATGTCAGAGGAAACCAAGAAGAAAGCGCTCGAAAAACTGGCGCTCATACGCAACAAGATCGGTTATCCAGAGCATTGGCGCGACTACTCGACCCTGGAAGTAAAGCGCGACGATCTGCTGGGGAACATGAACCGTGCCACTATCTTTGAGGACCGCCGCAACCTGCGCAAGCTGGGAAAGCCAGTGGACGAGACAGAGTGGCAGATGACTCCGCCGACAGTCAATGCCTACTACATGCCGCCCATGAACGACATCAACTTCCCTGCCGGGATCCTGCAGCCCCCCTTCTACGACTTTTCCAAGGACGCCGCGGTGAACTTTGGAGGCATCGGGGTGGTGATTGGCCATGAGATGACGCATGGCTTCGACGATCAGGGCAGCAAATACGACGGTCGCGGCAATGTGGTGGAGTGGCAGACGCCCGCCGATCGTAAGGCCTTCACGGAGCGCACCGACTGCGAGGCCAAGGAGTATGGAAACTTCGAGGCGGTGCCTGGGGTAAAGCTGAACGGCAACCTGACGCTGGGCGAAAATACTGCCGACAATGGCGGCCTTCGACTGGCGTACCTGGCATTGACAGATACGTTAGCCAAAGAGGCGGCGCCACCGCAGATCGACGGCTACACGCCGTCTCAGCGGTTCTTCATTGCCTATGGGCAGCTGTGGTGCGAGAACGTCCGCGAGGAGTCAGCGCGGAACAGTGCTCTGGTTGATCCGCACTCCCCGGGCAGATGGCGGGTGAACGGCGCGGTGCAGAATTTCGACGAGTTCGGTAAGGCTTTCAGCTGTAAGAAAGGTGCTCCCATGTATCCGGAGAACTCCTGCAGGGTGTGGTGAGGCGCGTCCGCTATAAGGTAGCCGCTATAGCCGAAAGTGGTTCTAGCTTTTACAATTGGCGATAGTATCCAGTTTTGACAGTTTAGCTGCACAGGCAGCCCTAGACCGCGACAGCGACCGGGATGAAGGAAACGCATGAAGTTTAGTAAATTTGGCCGGATTTGTCTGGCCTTGGCCGTGTCCCTTGGAACGGGATTGGGAGTGACCTCCTGCAGTACAGATCATGCAGTCGGTTATTTTTACGTGACCGGTTCGCAATATAATCAGGTTTCCGCCTTCAGGATCGATAACAACCTTGGGGAGCTGACGGTTGTACCCAACTCTCCTTTTGCCTCGGGTGGGGTTAATCCCATAAAAGTGCTGACGGCGAACGCCGGCAAGTTCCTTTACGTGCTCAACGCAGGCTGCGGGGGCACCTCCCAGATTGCCTGTCCAACTGGCACGGCTGCCGACGAAACAGGAGCGAACGTTTCTCTGTTCACCATCGGTGGCAAGGGCGCATTGAGCTTCCAGGCTGCTTATACCAGCCAGGGCAACAATCCAATTTCCATCCAGACGGATTCTTCCGGAACCCATCTCTTCGTTCTCGATTCAACCGTCACCAATCCCACCGACTGCCCTTACTATATTGCTGGCAATTCAGCCACCATCTGCGGTGACATTACGTCGTTCAACATCGACCCCAATACCGGCAGGCTTTCGCTGATCACCAACCAGGGAGTAAAAAACGGGAATGGCACCAACCTCCCGTACTTTCCTGTGGGCAGCGGACCGATCAATTTCTACGTAGCTCCGAGTAATTCGTTTATCTACACCATTGAAAAGGGCAGCGGGACCAGCCAAAACGATCCTGTTCAGGCGGTCTTTACATATTCCAACGCCAACGGCCAGTTGACCTTGTCGCAGAATACGCCCCTCTCCACCGGCGCTACTCAGCTCTCTTACATCTACATCAGCGCCAAGGAAAACGTGTACCTGATCGATGCCCAAAATGGAACCACACCCGGCGTGATCCTGCCCTACACCATCGGCACCAACGGTGCGCTGCAAACGCTGGTTGGCGGCCAGGTGGTGAACTCCGGCACTGTCGCCAATCCAGGCCCGATGATTGTGGACCATCAAGGCAAGTTCCTATACCTCGCCAACATGGGACCCAATTTGACTGCAACCAGCGAGGCCAGTTCGGTGAGCGCATACTTCATCGATCCGACCACGAGCAGGTTGACACCGCTGGCAACCAGCGTTCCCTTTGGCGCAGGATCTTCTCCACGGTGCATCCTGGAGGACCCGTCGAACCAGTATGTCTACACAGCAAATTATGCTGACAGCACGGTGACCGGCTCGATCATCAATTCGTCTACGGGAACCCTGTCCACGCTGCGGAAACTTACGTCCTTTGCCGCGGCCGGCCAGCCCACTTGGTGCACCGCCAGCGGTACATTGTTCTAATGATCTTTTACAATGCAAGTGGGCCCCAAAGACTCTCTATCCATAAGCTCTGCTGCGAGCGGCAGCCTGCTCCATTTCTTAGGTTGGGCCGGGATGAAGGAAGCGCATGAAGTTCAGTAAATTCGGCCGGATCGCAATGGCCTCTGTTGTATCCCTTGGTCTTGGATTCGGGGTTATTGCGTGCGGACCTCCCAACACGATTGATTTCCTTTACGTCACCTCTTCCAAGCAAGACCCAGGGCAGATCACTGTCTACAAGGTCGACAGCCAAGCGGGTGCGTTAATTCCCATTGCAAATTCGCTCTACCCCTCGGGCGGCAGTAATCCCGTAGCCGACGTCACTTCCCCGAACGGCAAGAGTCTTTACGTGGTGAACCACGACAGCAATACGGTCGTGGTATTCAGCATCAGCACGGACGGCAGCCTCTCTCAGCAACAGTCCTGCACCACTCCAGGTACCTTTCCTACCCAGCTGGCGATCAACAAGGCCGGTACCTACCTCTATGTTGTGGAGACTTACCAGCCGAGCTTCAACGCCAA
>Ga0302326_10010210_pt1 | contig 20368 bp, 18 predicted proteins | sample Palsa_T0_3_FD_202264 | JGI IMG/M metagenome (GOLD analysis project Ga0302326, IMG submission 202264) | Peat permafrost microbial communities from Stordalen Mire near Abisko, Sweden - Palsa_T0_3 | ecosystem: Environmental > Terrestrial > Soil > Palsa > Peat permafrost | place: Sweden: Abisko...
TGTCGACCTCGTCGATGTAGATGATGCCCGTCTCGGCGCGCTTCACGTCGTAGTCGGCAGCCTGGATCAGCTTGAGCAGAATGTTCTCGACATCCTCACCGACATACCCGGCTTCGGTCAGGGCGGTGGCGTCCGCGATCGCGAACGGGACGTTGAGCATCTTGGCCAGGGTCTGCGCCAGGTAGGTCTTTCCGCAGCCGGTAGGACCGAGCATCAAGATGTTGGACTTGGTCAGCTCGACCGATTCACTGGAGCGGGATTCGCGTCCCTTTTCGCCGGCCTGAATTCGCTTGTAGTGGTTGTAGACCGCGACAGCGAGCGTGCGCTTGGCGGTGTCTTGTCCGATGACGTAGCCCTCCAGGAATTCCCGGATTTCGGCGGGCTTGGGCAGCTCATCGAGTTTTACGTCGTCGGCGTCGGCCAGTTCTTCTTCGATGATCTCGTTGCACAGATCAATGCATTCATCGCAGATGTACACGCCTGGCCCAGCAATGAGCTTCTTGACTTGCTTTTGACTCTTTCCGCAGAACGAGCACTTCAGCAGGTCGCCGCCGTCTCCGATGCGCGCCATGGTGCTGGGGGCCTACTTCCTGTTCCCGTTTGGATCGTGCTACGTCGGGTGTATTTCCCGACGCTACCCGCTTGCTCTACGGCGATGCGACCGATAGAGGTGAATCGCGTCGGTGATATTCGTGTTGTGCGCCTGAACATATCGCTTGTGGCGGGCTCAAGCTCGCCTGTACGCGCCACTGTGTCTCTGGCGTGTCGCGCCCGTTATGCGACTGAGAGCCGACGTGTCCAACAGCCCTACATTGAGGCCTGTGGGTTTCACTGTGCCCGAGGATACCGTGCTGGTCGCTGACGGCGGCTTGGCGACGGAGCTCGAGGCGCGTGGCCATGATCTGTCCGATGCACTGTGGTCGGCGCGGATGCTGGTCGACGCACCACAGGAAATCACCGCAGTGCACAGGGCGTTCTTTCGCGCCGGCGCGACAATCGCGACGACGGCCAGCTACCAGGCGTCGTTCGACGCGTTCGCTGCGCGCGGAATCCCGCGCGACCAGGCGGTCTGGTTGCTGAAGCGCAGCGTCGAACTGGCCGTCGACGCACGCAACGAGGTAGCTGCAGTCGGCCGGATCGCGGCCTCGGTGGGTCCGTACGGCGCCGCGCTGGCCGACGGGTCTGAGTACCGCGGACGCTACGGACTCAGCGTCGCGCAGCTGGAAGCCTGGCATCGGCCTCGGCTGGAGGTCCTAGCCGACGCGGGCGCCGACGTGTTGGCGCTGGAGACCATCCCTGATGTCGACGAGGCCGAGGCGCTGGTGAACATCGTGCGCTCGCTGGGCGTGCGCGCGTGGCTCAGCTACACCGTCGACGGCACGCGCACCCGAGCCGGCCAGCCTTTGGCTGATGCGTTCGCTGTGGCCGCCGGAGTCCCGGACATCGTTGCGGTGGGAGTGAATTGCTGCGCACCCGCTGACGTGCTGCCGGCGATCGGGCTGGCCTCGGCCGCCGGTAAACCGGCGATCGCGTACCCCAACAGCGGTGAGCGTTGGGACGCCGCACGGCGCGCATGGGTTGGCCCAGCGCATTTTTCGCCGCAGTTGGCGGCGCGATGGGTCTCGGCGGGCGCGCGGGTGGTCGGCGGCTGCTGCCGAGTCCGGCCGCGCGACATTGCCGAGTTGGCGGCCGTGCTGGCCTCGTAACCGGTCAGTCGATCAGGCGTTCGACGCGGAGAGCTTCCGGTACTCCAGCACCGTGTCGATGATCCCGTAGTCCTTGGCGTCTGCGGCGGTCAGGATTTTGTCGCGGTCGGTGTCCTTGCGGACCTGCGCGGCGTCCCTGCCGGTGTGGCGGGCCAGCGTGGTCTCCATCAGCGTCCGCATTCGCTCGATCTCGGCCGCCTGGATCTCCAGGTCGGAGAACTGGCCCTGGATCACGCCGGACAGCGACGGCTGGTGGATCAAGATCCGCGCATTTGGCAGAGCCATCCGCTTGCCCGGCGTACCCGCGGCCAGCAGCACCGCCGCAGCAGAGGCGGCCTGGCCCAGACACACGGTCTGGATGTCGGCCCGCACGTACTGCATGGTGTCGTAGATCGCCATCAGCGAGGTGAACCCACCGCCGGGCGAGTTGATGTACATGGTGATGTCACGGTCGGGGTCCAGCGACTCCAGGACCAGCAACTGAGCCATGATGTCGTTCGCCGACGCGTCGTCCACCTGCACACCGAGGAAGATGATGCGTTCTTCGAACAGCTTGTTGTACGGGTTCGACTCTTTGACGCCCCAGCTGGAGTGCTCGACGAACGACGGCAGGATGTAACGCGCCTGCGGCTGGATGTCGGGGTTCATGACGGTGTGACTCCATTGGTCTCGGCGCGGGTGATGATGTGGTCGACGAAGCCGTAGTCCAGGGCTTCGGGGGCGGTGAACCACCGGTCGCGATCAGAATCGGCGACGATGCGGTCGACCGATTGCCCGGTGAATTCGGCGTTGAGCCGGAACATCTCCTGCTTGATGAGCGCGAACTGCTCGGCCTGAATGGCGATATCGGCGGCGCTACCGGTCACTCCACCCAGCGGCTGGTGCATCAGGACGCGGCAATGCGGCAACGCGTAACGCTTGCCTTTGGTGCCGGCGGCCAGGAGGAACTGGCCCATTGACGCGGCCATCCCCATCCCGTAAGTAGCGATGTCGCATGGGGCCAGCACCATCGTGTCGTAGATCGCCATGCCCGCGCTGATCGAGCCGCCCGGTGAGTTGATGTACAGCGCGATGTCTTTGCTGGAGTCTTCGGCCGCGAGCAGCAAGATCTGCGCGCACAACCGGTTGGCGATGTCGTCGTCAACCTGCGACCCCAAGAAGATGATGCGCTCGGAGAGCAAACGCTCATACACCGAGTCGACGAGGTTCAGCCCCTGCGCGCTCGCGCGCATTTCAGTCCCACGGCTCACAGTGGGTTACCTGCTTTCTCGAGTTCGTATCACCGACACTAACCAACCGGGGCCGTCACGCACTCCCCGAAACTCCCGCGTTCGCTTACAGCGTCACTTCGTGTCGCCCGACGGTTCCTCCGACGAGGCCGCTTCGACTGCCGGCTCGTCGGTGTCCTCGACCTCGCCGTGCTCGCGCCCACCGAAGAACTCGGCGGTGTCGACGACGGTTCCGTCGGTGTCGGTCACCGTGGCCGACTCGACCGCCGCGGCGATGGTCAGCCCGCGGCGCACGTCGGCGAACATCGCCGGCAGCTGATTCTGCTGCTGAAGATAGCCCAGCAACTGCTGCGGCTCGATGCCGTACTGGCGCGAGGTCACCACCAGTCGTTCGGTGAGGTCTTCCTGGCTCACCTGGATGTCGAGGTCGTCGCCCAGCGCGTCCAGCAGCAACTGCGTCTTGATCGCCTTCTCGGCCTCCGCGCGGGCGTCAGTCTCGAATTTCTCCCGCGTGGTGCCCTGCTTCTCCAGCGCCTCGGCCAATTTCGCCTCGTCGTGGTCGAGCCCGTGCAAGGCATTGTGCAGCGTGCTGTCCACCTGGGCCTGCACGATCGCTTCCGGCAACGGCACGTCGACCTGCTCGATCAGGGCCTCCAGCGCGTTGATGCGGATCTGCTCGGCCTGCTGCACCCGCTTGGCTTGGCGAACCTGGTCGGCCAAGTTCTCGCGCAACTCGTCGATAGTGTCGAATTCACTTGCCAATTGGGCGAACTCGTCGTCAGGCTCGGGCAGCTCGCGCTGTTTGACCGAGCCGACTGTGACGGTCACTTCGGCCTCTTTGCCGGCGTGCGGACCAGCGGCAAGCTCGGTGGTGAACACCTTTGACGCTCCGGCCGACAGGCCGACGAGTGCGTCGTCCAGGCCGTCGATCAGCTGGCCCGAGCCGACCTCGTGCGAAAGACCCTTCGTCCCGGCCTCGGGAACGTCTTCGCCGCCGATGGTGGCCGACAGGTCGATCGAGACGAAGTCGCCGGACGCGACCGGACGCTCGACACCGGTCAAGGTGCCGAACCGGGCCCTCAGCGACTGCAGTTCGCCGTCCACGTCCTCGTCGCTGACGTCGATCGGGTCGACAGTGATCTTCAGCGCGCTTAGGTCGGGCAGGGTGAACTCCGGTCGCACGTCGACCTCGGCGGTGAACACCAGCTCTCCGCCGTACTCCTTCTTGGTGACCTCGATCTCAGGCTGACCGAGCGGTTTGACGTCGGACTCGGTCACGGCCTGCCCGTAGCGGCTGGGCAACGCCTCGTTGATGACCTGGTCGAGCAGCGCCTCGCGGCCGACGCGCGCCTCCAGCAGTTTGGCCGGCGCCTTGCCCGGCCGGAATCCCGGCAGCCGTATCTGCTTGGCCAGCTCCTTGTAGGCCCGGTCGAAATCGGGCTTCAACTCGGTAAAAGGCACCTCTATGTTGATGCGAACCCGGGTTGGGCTCAGCTGCTCGACGGTGCTCTTCACGCGCGTACTCCTCGGTTGTGCTGATGGTCTGTGCTACTCAAAGCCTGTTCGGTTGACATGCCAGTCGGGGTGACAGGATTTGAACCTGCGGCCTTCCGCTCCCAAAGCGGATGCGCTACCAAGCTGCGCTACACCCCGCGGTGACCTGGAAATCCTACGGCCAAGGCTCGTCGTCCCCGTAGCGGCCTCACGACCGAGTCACGGGACGGCATCATTTGGATAGGATGTCAGCCGCGACGTAGTGTCGCGCTCGACTACAACACGCGGGCGTAGCTCAATGGTAGAGCCCTAGTCTTCCAAACTAGCTACGCGGGTTCGATTCCCGTCGCCCGCTCGATACCGGCGCCGGAAACCGAGGCGGACTAGGCTAAGGACGCTCAATGCGCCTGCGTCGGCCCAGCGGCCGCCCAGGCCGTTCCGGCAAGCTGAGGAGGCTGACCCGATTCAGCATCCAGCTGCCACCGCCGACGTCGACATCCGCGGCACATGCGCGAGTCGCTTCGACGGAGTGCGCGAGGCGTTCGCCGAGAATTTCGTGCAGGGCAAAGAAATTGGCGCGGCGGTCGCCGCATGGGTCGACGGCGAACTGGTCGTCAACCTGTGGGCCGGGACGGCCGACGCCGAAGGCACGCGGCCGTGGCAAGTGGACACGCTGTCCACGGTGCTGTCCGGCACGAAGGGTTTGACCAGCACTTGCGTTCATCAACTCGCCGAGCGTGGCGAGATCGACCTGAACGCGCCGGTGGCCCGCTACTGGCCCGAATTCGCCCAGGCGGGCAAACAGGACATCACCGTCGCCATGGTGATGAGCCACCGATCGGGGGTCATCGGACCGCGCACGCGGCTGGACTGGACCCAGGTCACCGACTGGGATCTGGTGTGTGACCGACTGGCCGCCGCCGAACCGTGGTGGGAGCCGGGCACTGCGCAGGGCTATCACATGACGACGTTCGGATTCATCCTCGGCGAGGTGTTCCGCCGGGTCACCGGCGGCACCGTCGGCCACTACCTGCGCACCGAGATCGCCGAACCGCTCGGCGCCGAGATCCACATCGGGCTGTCCCGTACCGAGCAACATCGTTGCGCCGACCGGGTGGCCAAACCGCACGTCCGCGAGATCCTGGCCGACCTCCACGCTCCCGGCTATCCCACCACGCTGGACGAACACCCGAAGGCGGGCCTGGCCGTGTCGATGGGATTCGCACCCGACGACGAGGTCGGCTCGAATGATCTGGAACTGTGGCGTGAGCTCGAGTTCCCCGGAACCAACGGGCAGGTGTCGGCGCTGGGACTGGCGACCTTCTACAACGCTCTGGCGGAGGAGAAACTGCTCAGCCGTCGGCAGATGGATTTGATCCGGGTTGTGCAAGGCGGTCTCGAGACGGACCTGGTGCTTGGTCCGCGCGTCGCCGACCACGGGTGGGGGCTGGGCTACATGCTGAACCAACGCTGCGTCAACGGACCCAACCCGTCGATCTTCGGCCACGGCGGTCTCGGCGGCTCATTCGGTTTCGTCGACCTGGAGAACCGGATCGGATACGCCTACGTGATGAACCACTTCGACCCGACCAAGTCCAATGCCGATCCCCGCAGCGTCGTGATGAGCGACGAGATCTACGCGGTGCTCGGTGTCAAGAAGCACTGAAACAAAACCGCACCTGCCTGGCCGGTGAATGGCGTTGGCAGGTGCGGTTTTTCCGTGCGAATCGCTAGTGAATCATCGGGAGACGGGGATTATCTGTGGTCATATCCGGGTCCACCGCGGTCATATCCGGGTCCACCGCGGTCATATCCGGGTCCGCCGCGATCCCATCCAGGCCCGCCGCGGTCCCATCCGGGTCCACCCGCTCCCCGGAAGTTGTCGTGGCAACGGCCCCCGTCCCAGTTGTCGCCCCACCCTGGATCCCAGAACTCCCCGGGGCACCACTGCGGGAACGGACCCGGCTGCGCTTGAGCTTCGGTCGCGACCCCCATACCGGCGAATCCCAGGCCGGCGGCGACTGCGGCTGTAGCTGCGGCCATGCGTACCTTTTTATTCATCGGGCTAGGCTACCCATTGCTCCCGTCGTCAAACCGCCAGCGGTACAACCGTTTTCGATCTGTGACATTCACCGACCCGGGCGATTCCGCGCCGGCCGGGACGCGAAAGGGTAACGGTCGCGGGATAAACGCGGCCGTCACCTGCACCGACTTCGGTCTCGGATCAGTTACTTCCGCCGGATGAGTCGCCACCGCCTGAGGAGTCGCCCCCAGCCGAAGAGTCCGATCCGCCGGACGCGCCTGCGCCTGCCGAAGCATCGCCGCCGCTCGAACTGTCGCCACCTGTCGACGCCGAGTCGGGTCCGGGCCCGCTGGACACACCCGGTCCAGGTGCCCCGGCCTCAGGTCCAGGTGCGCTCGGTCCGGGACCGTTGGCGTCAGGTCCGGCGGAGCCTGGCCCCTCGGCAACCGGACCATTCGGCCCCGGGCCGCCAGGTCCACCCGGATCGTGGCCGCCGGGTCCGCCAGGTTCCCCTGGTCCTCCGGGCTCGCCCGGACCGCCCGGTCCGGGACCACCCGGATCGTGCCCGCCGGGACCACCCGGATCGTGACCGCCGGGACCGCCGGGGCCACCCGGCCCGTGGCCGCCATGTCCATCACCTGGTCCGCCCGGCTCACCAGGCCCACCGGGGCCGCCGGGTCCGCCGGGGCCACCCGGTCCCGGGCCCCCGGGGCCGCCAGGTCCACCAGGTTGACCGATCACCGGTGGCGGTCTGTTGACGATGGTCGGCCCGTTGTTCGTGTTCGGGAGCGCGACCGAGTTGCCGTGGCAGGCGTTCCAATCCCAGTTGCTGCCCCACGACGGGTCCCAGACGTCACCCGGGCACCAGTTCGGTCCGGGTTGCGCGTGAGCGTCGGCGATGCCGCCCAATCCAAAAGCTGCGGCCATCGCTGCCGATGCGATGACGCAGCTTGCAAACTTGTTCATGGCATATGCGTACCGGAGCATGCTATGCACGCGCCCAGCAGACCCTGTCGGCCGAGTGAGAGGTCCGCGGTGTCCTGACGGTCACGTCTGGCAGGTCGGGCACCAAAAGAGGTTGCGGGCCTCCAATTCGGCTGTGCGAACGGAAGTTCCACACACCCGGCACGGGTCACCTGCGCGCCGGTAGACATAGCTGCGCGGCCGGCCCCGACCATAGGACGGTTCACCGTGATCATGTTCGGCGCGCACCGTGATGATCTTGCCGCGGCGTAACCCGACTTTCATCAAGGCCACCAAGTCGGTCCATGCTTCGGCGAACTCCGCTTCACCGATTGCGCGGCCGGTCCGATACGGGTCGATGCCGTGGCGGAACAACAACTCGTTGCGGTAGACGTTGCCGACGCCGGCGATGACGGTTTGATCCATCAGCAGTGCGCCGATAGGCCTGCGCGACTTGCTGATCCGTTCCCACGGCCACGCGGGATCGGCGTCCCGACGAAGAGGGTCGGGCCCGAGTCGCGCGACGACGTCGGCGACCTGCGCTTCGTCGATGACTTCACACACCGTGGGTCCGCGTAAGTCGGTTCCGTATTCGGCGCCGACCATGCGCATTCGTACCGCCCCGACCGGATCGGGCGCCCCGTCGTCGGCCGAGCACGGCCACTCGGTGAACTTGCCGTAAAGGCCGAGATGTACATGCACCGTCGCGCCACCGACGTAGTGGTGGAACAGATGCTTGCCCCACGCGGTGGCTTGTCGCAACACTTGCCCGTCGACCGCTGAGGCCGCGTCGGCGAATCGGCCCTGCGGGCTGGAAACCGCGACCGGCGCACCGGCATAGCGCCGCTGGTGCAGCCGGGCGAGTCGATGCAGGGTATGCCCTTCGGGCACGCCGGCTACGCTCCGTCGGCGCCGGGCACCGGCGGTGGCTGATGGGTGCGCTCGTACTCGTCGAGGATATCGATACGCCGTTGGTGCCGTTCGGCTTTCGACCACGGCGTGGACAGGAACGCATCGACGATCGCCAGCGCTTCGGGCACGGTGTGCATGCGGCCGCCGATGCCGATCAGTTGCGCGTTGTTGTGCTGACGGGCCAGTGATGCGGTTTCGACGCTCCACCCCAGCGCACACCGGGCTCCCGGAACCTTGTTCGCGGCAATCTGTTCACCGTTGCCCGAACCGCCCAGCACGATACCCAGGCTGTCCGGATCGGCCACGGTCTTGAGCGCGGCCGCAATGCAGAACGCCGGGTAGTCGTCCTCGGCGTCGTACGTGTAGGCACCGCAATCGATCGGCTCATGGCCGGTCTTTGTCAGGTGCTCGATGATCTGCTGTTTGAGTTCGTAGCCGGCGTGGTCGGAGCCGAGGTAGACACGCATGACCGTGATCCTTCCCCGACGATCGCCGCTAGTCGAATTCGGGGCCCTCGGTACGGCTTCGCTTGAGCTCGAAGAAGTGCGGGTAGGCCGCGAACGTCACCGAGGCATCCCAGAGCTTGCCCGCTTCTTCACCGCGCGGGATCTTCGACAGCACCGGTCCGAAGAAGGCGGTGCCGTTGATGTGAATCGTGGGCGTGCCGACGTCATCGCCGACGGCGTCCATTCCGGCGTGGTGGCTGTTGCGCAAGGCGTCGTCGTAGGCGTCGCTGGTGGCAGCGTCGGCCAATTCGGCCGGCAGGTCCAGCTCCTTGAGCGACTGCGTGATCACATCGTCGAAGTCTTTGTTGCCCTCGTTGTGAATGCGGGTGCCCATCGCGGTGTACAGCGGCGCGAGGATCTCGGGGCCGCGGGCCTGCTCGGCGGCGATCGCCACCCGCACCGGCCCGAACGCCCTGGCCAGCTTTTCCTTGTAGTCGGCAGGCAGTTCCCCGCGGTTCTCGTTGAGCACCGCCAGGCTCATCACCCGGAAGTGCACCTCGATGTCGCGGACCTTTTCCACTTCGAGAATCCAGCGCGAGGTGATCCAGGCCCATGGGCACAGCGGATCGAACCAGAAATCGGCAACTGACTTTTCAGACATGCGGGATCCTCTCTCAACGGTCGGCTAGCCGTCCAGCACAACCCTAGACGGGGCCGTCCTGTTCCCGCCGCTGGTCTCGGGACGCCTAGATTGAATTGGCCAGCTCACCCCCTCGCCGCTCAGCGGCTGGCAGGTACCCCCACCTCAGGCCACTTCGCGGCCCGCATCGTCGCCGCCCTAGATTGGACCTGTGACACTTCCCAACCTCACCCGCGACCAGGCCGTCGAGCGCGCAGCGCTGATCACCGTCGACAGCTACCGAATCGACTTGGACCTCACCGACGGCAGCGGCAATCCTGGCGAACGCACCTTTCGCTCCACCACGACCGTGGAGTTCGATGCGACCGCCGGCGCCGACACCGTCATCGACATCGCCGCGGACACCGTGCGCAGCGCGACCCTCAACGGCCGCGACCTCGACGTGTCCGGCTACAACGAGTCGACCGGCATCGCGCTGACCGATCTGGCTGAGCACAACGTCGTCGTGGTCGACGCCGACTGCCGCTACTCGAACACCGGCGAGGGATTGCATAGATTCGCCGACCCGGTCGACAACGAGGTGTACCTGTACTCGCAGTTCGAGACCGCGGACGCCAAGCGGATGTTCGCGTGCTTCGACCAGCCCGATCTCAAAGCCACGTTCGACGTGTCGGTGCGGGCACCGCAGCGCTGGGAGGTGGTCTCCAACGGCGCCACAGCGACCGTCGAGGACGGTGTGCACACCTTCGTCACCACCCCGAAGATGAGCACCTACCTGGTGGCCCTGATCGCCGGCCCTTATGCGCGCTGGGACGACGTTTACAACGACGAGCACGGCGACATCCCGCTGGGCATCTTCTGCCGGGCCACGCTGGCGGAGTTCATGGACGCCGAGCGGCTCTTCACGCAGACCAAACAGGGTTTCGGCTTCTACCACAAGAACTTTGGCGTGCCCTATGCATTCGGCAAGTACGACCAGCTGTTCGTCCCGGAGTTCAATGCGGGTGCCATGGAGAACGCCGGCGCGGTGACGTTCCTGGAGGATTACGTCTTCCGCAGCAAGGTCACCCGGGCGTCCTATGAGCGGCGCGCCGAGACGGTGCTGCACGAGATGGCGCACATGTGGTTCGGCGATCTGGTCACCATGCGGTGGTGGGATGACCTGTGGCTCAACGAGTCTTTCGCCACCTTCGCCTCGGTGCTGTGCCAGGCCGAAGCGACCGAATTCACCACGGCGTGGACGACTTTCGCCAACGCGGAGAAGTCGTGGGCCTACCGCCAGGACCAGCTGCCGTCGACGCATCCGGTGGCCGCTGACATTCCGGACCTGGCTGCCGTCGAGGTCAACTTCGACGGCATCACCTACGCCAAGGGCGCCAGTGTGCTCAAACAACTGGTGGCATACGTCGGCCTGGAAGACTTCCTGTCCGGGCTGCGCGACTATTTTCAAGCGCACGCGTTCGGCAACGCGACGTTCGGCGACCTGCTGGGCGCGCTGGAAAAGGCTTCGGGCCGCGACCTTTCCGACTGGGGCAAGCAGTGGCTGAAAACAACCGGCCTCAATACACTTCGCGCCGACTTCGACTTCGACGACGACGGCAAGTTCAGCCGGTTCGCGGTGACACAGGGCGGCGCGGCACCCGGCGCGGGTGAAACCCGGACGCACCGGCTGGCGATAGGCGTGTACGACGACGACGCCGACGGCCGGTTGACGCGGGTGCACCGCGAGGAGCTCGACGTCAGCGGTGAGAGCACCGAAGTGACTGCGCTGGTCGGCGTTCCGCATGGGAAGCTGATCCTGGTCAATGACGACGACCTGACCTACTGCTCACTGCGATTGGACGACGAGTCGCTGCAGACGGCGCTGAACCGCATCGCCGACATCGCCGAGCCGTTGCCGCGAACGCTGGTGTGGTCGGCGGCGTGGGAAATGACCCGCGACTCCGAGCTGCGTGCCCGCGATTTCGTGTCATTGGTCTCGGGTGGCATCCAGGCCGAAACCGAGGTCGGGGTGGCCCAGCGGCTGCTGCTGCAAGCGCAGACCGCGCTGAGTTCCTACGCCGACCCCGACTGGGCGCAGTCGGAGGGCTGGCCGGCATTCGCCGACCGGCTGCTGGAGCTGGCCCGCGGGGCAGAGAGCGGGTCGGATCATCAGCTGGCCTTTGTCAACGCGCTCTGCACATCGCTGCTGTCGATGCGGCATGTGACAGTGCTGGCCGATCTGCTCGACCAGGAGCCCGCCGATTTGGGCCTGGCCGGTCTGGCGATCGACACCGATCTTCGCTGGCGCATCGTCACTGCGCTGGCAGCCGCAGGAGAGATCGACGCCGATGGCACCGACACACCGTTCATCGACGCCGAGGTGAAGCGCGACCCCACCGCGGCCGGCAAACGCAACGGCGCCCAGGCCGCGACGGCGCGACCGCAGGCGGCGGTCAAGGAGGCGGCGTGGACGTCGGTCACCGAGGACGACACGTTGGCCAACATCACCACCCGCTCGATCATCAGCGGTTTCGCCCAGCCCGGACAGGGTGGGTTGCTGCAACCTTTCGGGGCCTGCTACTTCGCGGCGATCCCGGGCTTGTGGGAGCGGCGGTCCAGCGAGGTGGCGCAGACGGTGGTGGTGGGCCTGTACCCGTCGTGGGACATCAGCGACGACGGCCTCAGCGCAGCCGACGAGTTCCTCGCCGATACCGGGCTGCCGCCGGCACTCCGTCGACTGGTGCTCGAGGGTCGCGCCGGTGTCGAGCGGTCGCTGCGAGCACGCCGGTTCGATAGCGGCGGCGCGGCGTGATCGCTCCGCTGCGGGCTACGCCGGCGAAATGCCGGCACTGGTCACCCGGATCGCGCTGACCAGAGCGTCGATCAGGTCGCCGTCCTTCAACGCCGACGCCGCGGCGGCTACGCCGAGCGGCGCAGCCGATTCGGCTCCTCGGCCGCGGACGTGCGAGCCGTAGACCACCTCGATCGCATGCTGATCGGGTGAGACGGCGATCAGCAGGGCGTCGTTGGGAGTCGGCACCTTCGCCAGGATCTCGCGCGCCCGCGACCCGGTGTCACTGCCGAGGTCGCCGATGTAGACGGCGAACCGCGCGCCCGCGGCCCGCGACCCGTAGGTCAGCGCATCGTCGAGGTGAACCAGATCGTTAAGCGGGAACGGATAGTGCACGGAGAGTTCGCCGGGCTCGGTGACCCCGGAGATCCGTCCACTGGTCGTGATCACCGAGCCGTGCGGCAGTTCGGCGGGTGTGATTGTTGCGAGCTCACCACTTGCCACTTGCGCCACCTCCCACACTGAACTCCGATGCGCCGTGGCCATGACCCTGACCGACGACCTCGTCGGTGGCGGCCCACAGGATCGGTGCGTGTGTCCACGGCTCCGACAGCTTGTAGGTCGCCGCATGCGGGCCCTTGCCCCGCCAGATGGCCCCTGCCAGCAGGGCCGTCAACAACAGCGGGATACCCACGAAGAACAGATGAATTTCCATCGCGCTCACGACGCAAACCGTATCCCACCGGCGACCCGTGAGCCACACACGCGCTGGACCCGATGGCCCGCCCTCGCAGCGCGCCACACCCGGCGCGCTTCGTTCACCGGCGGTCAGGCCGCGCCTTCGCCGAGGTATCGCGCCCACGACGGGTCGAGTTCTTTGACCGTCGACAGCAGCCGCCAGTGCTGACCTTTCGGCGATGCCGGCGCCATCCGCAGCGACCAGCCCAGCTCGGCGAGCAACTTGTCGCCCTTGCGGTGATTGCATGTCGAGCAGCACGCCACGCAGTTCTCCCACGAGTGTTCGCCGCCGCGGCTGCGGGGCACCACATGGTCGACGGTGTCCGCCTTGGCCCCGCAGTAGGCGCAGACGAAGCGATCGCGGTGCATCAGGGCCGCGCGGGTCATCGGCACGCGGGCTCGGTAGGGCACCCGGACGAAGGTGCGCAGCCGGATCACTGATGGCACCGCGATCGATCTGGCCGCTGAGTGGATCACCGGACCGGTCGGATCGTCGTGCACCACGTCGGCCTTGCCGCAGAGCAGCATGATGATCGCCCGCCGAACGGGCAGCGCGGTCAGCGGCTCGTAGGTGGAGTTCAGCAGCAACACCCGTCGGCGATTCCAGATCGATCCGTTTTCGTGCGAAGCAGGCGGGAGGGTGTCGACCGTTTGGACACTGTGCAGGCTTGAGCCGGTCGCGGGCCCGGGAAGGGTTGCCGCCGCCCCTGAAGTGTGGTGGCTGCGGCGTTTTTTGCGCTGCGGCATACGTCCTCCGCCGACAGTCCACCACGATTCGTCAGCCAGCGCACGCCAAATAGGTTGGTGTCCGCTGGTCAATCCGGTGAACAGCCGGTGGCGACCTTCGCGACCAAGGTTCATACGTCGCTCAGCGACCTGCTGCGGGCATGGCCCACAATGGAGGGCAATGGAACAAGCACAACAGAGCTTCTACGACGCTGTCGGTGGCGCGGCGACCTTTCATGCGATCGTGTCGCGCTTCTACGAACTGGTCGCCGAAGACGAAATCCTGCGGCGGCTGTATCCCGAAGACGACCTGGCCGGCGCCGAGGTCCGGCTGCGGATGTTCCTCGAGCAGTACTGGGGTGGCCCGCGGACCTACTCCGATCAGCGCGGCCACCCGCGACTGCGGATGCGCCATGCGCCGTTTCAGATCGGCCCGTTCGAACGCGACGCCTGGCTGCGGTGCATGCAGACCGCGGTCGCGTCCGTCGACTCCGCAACTCTCGACGATGCGCGTCGCGCGGAGTTGCTCAATTACGTGGAAATGGCCGCGAATTCACTCGTGAATTCGCCGTTTTGATGGGCGCGCCACAACACGAGCCGTGGTGGGCGCGCGCGGTCTTTTACCAGGTGTATCCGCGGTCGTTCGCCGATAGCGACGGTGACGGCGTCGGCGACCTCGACGGCGTGACGTCGCGGCTGGATTATCTGCAGAACCTCGGCATCGACGCGCTATGGCTCAGCCCGATCATGGTGTCGCCGATGGCCGATCACGGCTACGACGTAGCGGATCCGCGAGACGTCGACCCGCTGTTCGGCGGCCTGGCCGCGTTCGAGCGACTGATCGCCGCGGCCCACGAGCGTGGCATCAAGGTCACCACGGACCTGGTGCCCAACCACACCAGCTCGCAGCATCCCTGGTTTCAGGAAGCGTTGGCCGCCGAACCGGGCAGTGCGGCGCGCAACCGCTACATCTTCCGCGACGGTCGCGGACCGGGCGGAACGGAGCCGCCGAACAATTGGCAGTCGGTGTTCGGCGGATTGGCCTGGACCCGGGTGACCGACCGGCACGGTAAGCCGGGCCAGTGGTACCTGCACCTCTTCGATCCCGAACAGCCGGACCTCAACTGGGACAACCCGGAGGTGTTCGACGACCTGGAAAAGACACTGCGATTCTGGCTGGAACGCGGCGTCGACGGTTTCCGTATCGACGTGGCGCACGGGATGGCCAAGCCGCCGGGCCTCCCGGATACCGACGTCGAGATGCGACCGCGGTTGCTCAGCGACGGTGACCCACGGTTCAACCATCCCGATGTGCACGACATTCACCGCAACATCCGCCGGGTGATGGATGACTTTCCCGATGCGGTGACCATCGGCGAAGTGTGGGTGTTCGACAACGCTCGCTGGGCCGAATACGTACGCCCCGACGAGTTGCATCTGGGATTCAATTTCCGGATGGTGCGCGCCGAATACGATGTCACCGACATCCGCGACGCGATCGAGAACACCCTCGCCGCTGCCGCAATCGAAAATGCCACGCCCACATGGACGTTGGAGAACCACGACGTCGTGCGTGGGCCCAGCCGCTACGGCGGACTCGATCAGGCCCGCGCGATGGCAATGGTCCTACTGGCCCTACCCGGCGCGGTCTTCATCTACAACGGCCAAGAGTTGGGCCTGGCCAACATCGAATTGCCGGACGAGGCCCTGCAAGACCCGACCTGGGAGCGCTCCGGGCACACCGTGCGCGGCCGCGACGGATGCCGCATCCCGATTCCGTGGAGTGGCGACACTCCCCCGTTCGGGTTCTCGACATCGCACGACACCTGGCTGCCGATGCCGCCGGAGTGGGCGGCGCTGACCGTCGAAAAGCAACTGGGCGAGCCCGACTCAACGCTGTCCTTCTTTCAGCTTGCGATCCAAATTCGACACGGCCGAGCGGAATTCGCGGGTGCACAGATCGAATGGCTGGACGCCGGGCCCGATGCGTTGGCGTTCGCCTGCGGCGACGGCGGGCTGCGTTGTGTGCTCAATGCCGGGACCACGCCCCTGCCGCTGCCGGATGGCGAAGTTCTGTTGGCCAGCGCGCCGGTGGTCGGCGCACAGTTGCCCGCCAACACCGCTGTGTGGCTGATCTGCCCCCCCGACCGCGCGTCGAAGTAGCGCTTGCCGCTTCGCTTCTCTTAGATGGTGCAAATGGCGTCGTATGAGTGGACGGTCGTCGGAGCCGGACCTGCTGGGACGGCCGCAGTGGGAAAGCTCCTCGACCACGGAATCGAACCGGCCCGCATCGCGTGGATCGACCCGGCTTTCGCCGCTGGCGATCTGGGCGGGAAATGGCGAAAAGTGTCGAGCAACACCGTGGTCGGCACCTTTCTCAGTTATTTCAACGACACTGCCGCGTTTCGGTTCGCCTCGGCACCCCCGACGCCGCTGGGCGACTTCGCGCCGGACGCCACCTGCGATCTGGGTTTGGTTGCCGATCCGCTGGTGTGGGTCACCACGCATCTGCGCGAGCGGGTTGACGTCTTCCAGACGACGGCAACCGCGCTATCGCTGCATAGAAATCGGTGGAGCATCGAAACGGAACAGGGCGAACTCAACTCCGCGAACGTCATTCTGGCCGTCGGGGCTATTCCCAAGAAGCTGTCGTATCCCCATCTCACCGAGATCCCGCTGGAGACTGCTGTCGATCCGGACAAGCTGGCACAACTGCCGCTGGACAACGCCACGGTCGCCGTCGTCGGCTCGTCCCATTCGACGATGATCACGTTGCCGCACCTGCTGCGTCAGCCAGTCGCGCGGATCATCAATTTCTACCGCAGCCCGCTGAAATACGCTGTTTACCAAGATGACTGGATTCTGTTCGACGACACCGGGCTGAAAGGGCACGCGGCCGACTGGGCGCGGAACAATATCGACGGCGTGCTCCCGGACAAACTCGAACGCTGCTGGACCGGCACCGAGAATTTTGATGACAGGGTCGCCGAATGCGACCACGTCGTCTACACCGTGGGTTTCGAGCGGCGAACGCTGCCCGAGGTCAAGCCGTGGGGCCAACTGGACTACAACGCGACCAACGGCATCATCGCACCCGGCCTGTTCGGGCTGGGCATTGCGTTTCCAAGCTACGGAGAAGATCCCTACGGCTACGGCCAGTACCGGGTGGGGCTGAAGAAATTCGTCGACCACATCAACGCCGTGCTGCCACTGTGGTTGGACTATCCGGCGTGACCAGCGCGCCCTGATCAGCGCAGCAGCAGTGCCGGGTCGCCGCGGCGGCGATACACCGAACCGAACCGCGCATCGATACGCAGCCAAGCCTTCAGCATGCGGACCCGGACGATCTCGCCGGCGTCGACCGCGTCCGCCGACTGCGGCAGGAAACCCATTGCGGTCAGCGCGAATACGCATCGCATAGGCACACCGACGCTGACGTCGTCCGTGCTGACCCGGATCACTTCCTGGTCCAGCAGCGACACCGGCGGCCCCTGCGCGCTGCTGTGCTCCTTGGCCAGCTCCGCGCCACGCTGCGCCAAGTTCAGCATCAAACGGACCGGTACGTCGTCGAGGTAGACGAAGCCCGAGTCCGGCGGTAAGGCTCCCCGCCACGCGGAGTCCATCGGAAAGCCCGGGTTGACGTAGCCGGAACTGTCCACCGCGGCCAGCCCACGGGCCAATCCATCGGCACCGACCGATAAGTCGTCGGGACGGACGACGCCGGTCACCACCCGGCTTGCCAGCACGTCCAGACCGGTGGCCGTCCAGGCGGTCAATTCCCCATGCGGACGGGCGCGTAACCGGATCACTGCGGCGGCATCCAACCGCGCTGCACGCTCGACGAACGTGGCCAGATTCACCCGCTGCGCTGCAACGGATTCCGGGCCCAGCCAGAGGCCCCGCTCGGCTACCTCAACCACCGCTGAAGGTATTCCCGGTGCTGCGGCGCCAGCCGCACCAGCCGCTGCTCATCGATGTTGAAGGCGGCCAGCTGCGACTCGCCGATCACCGCCGGTTTCGATTCCGGGCCGGCACCCACCGACCGCACCTCATATCCGAGTGTGAAATCGACTGCCCGCAAACGCTTTACCCAGATCGTGACCTGAAGCGGCGAATCCACTAGCCGCAGTTGACCCTTGTAGGTGATCCGCACGTCGGCGATCAGCAGGCCGGTGGTGAGGATGTCCGGGGCGAACGCCGGTGAGAGAAACGGGATGCGGGCCTCTTCCAGAAGCGTGACCATGGTCGCGTGGTTCACGTGCTGGTACATGTCGATATCCGACCACCGAACATGAACCGGTGCAACGAAACCGGCGGACACTTGGCGCCGCTCCTCCTCATCGTCGCCGGCGGGCACTTGGCGCCGCTCCTCCTCATCGCTGCGCTCTGCATCGTCGCCGGCGCTCACCCGGCAGCCCCTCGCCCGCTGGTGCGCGTCATCGACCGAATCTGACGTGCGGCCACTGACAAGGTGGCCAGATCCCGCTGACCGCTGTCGTGAATTTCCAGCAGCGTTCGCCGTGCCCGCTCCACCCGCGACGCACTGAGGTTTTCCCATTCGGCGATCTTCTCTTCACCGCTTTCATCCGGCTCACCGACGGCCAGCACATCGAAGCACAACGATCGCAGTGAGGCGTAGATATCGTCGCGAATCGCCAAGCGCGCCAACGAATGCCACCGGTCGTTGCGTGGCAGCTCCGACACCGCGGTCAACAGCCCGTCGGTCCCCAGCCGGTCCATCAACGCGAAGTAGGTGTCCGCGACCTCGGCCGGTTCGTGCTCCTCGATGTCAGCGACGTCGATGATGTCGAGCAGGCTGAACCGATACAACCCGACGGCCACCATGTAAGCCAGATCTTCGGACGCACCCTGAGCGACGAATTCGGCCGCTTCCTTCTCGACGATGGCCTTGTCGTCACCGCGCAGCCATTCCGACATACGCGGCGTCAGTGCGGCCACTTTCGTAGCGAAACGGTTGATTTCGGCGCCCACCGCCAGCGGCTGCGGACGGTAGTTGAGCAACCAGCGCCCGGCGCGGTCGATCAGCCGACGGGTGTCGAGCGTCATGTGGTCGGACACCGCGATCGGCAGGTCAGCCTCGCGAATGCTGTGCCACAACTGGCTCAGCCCGAAGATGGTGTCGGTTGCCACGTAGGCGCGCACCGCATCCACCGGGCTCACCCCGACGTCTTCGACGATCCGGAAGTCATAGCTGATGCCCGCAGTGTCGACCAAGTCGTTGACCAGCATGGTGGTCACGATCTCGCGCCTCAGCTGGTGCGATCGGATGGCGTCGCCGAACCGTCCGCGCAGCGGCGACGGGAAATACCGCGGCAGCCGCCGGGCGAATACCAGCTGGTCGGGTAGATCGGTCGCAAGCAAGTCGTCTTTGAGCGTGAGCTTGACGTGTGCCATCAACGTCGCGAGTTCGGGCGACGTGAGGCCCAGGCCGGCCTCGAGCCGTCGCGCGATCTCCTTGTCCGACGGCAGCGCCTCGAGCTCGCGGTTGAGCCCCCGCTCCGTCACCAGATATTTGATCTGCTCGGCATGCACGGACAACAGGCCTGGGGCATTCGCGCGACTGGTGCCGATCAGATCGTTCTGGTCGGCGTTGTCGGCGAGCACCAGTTCGGCGACCTCATCGGTCATCGACTCGAGTAGCTCGGCGCGCTCGCCTGGGTTGATCCTGCCCGCCGTGACCAGCGCGTCGATGAGGATTTTGATGTTCACTTCATGGTCGGAGCAATCCACCCCGGCCGAGTTGTCCATCGCGTCGGTGTTGATCCGGCCGCCGCACAGATCGAACTCGACGCGGCCCAGCGCCGTGACACCCAGATTGCCGCCTTCGCCAACGACTTTCGCGCGCAGCTGGTTCGCGTTGACCCGCACTGCGTCGTTGGCGCGGTCACCGACGTCGGCGTCGGATTCGGCTTCAGCCTTGATATAGGTGCCAATCCCGCCGTTGAACAACAGATCCACCGGTGCACGCAGGATCGCGCGGATCAATGTGGGCGGCGCCATCTCGGTCGCGTCGTCTTCGATGCCCAGAGCCGCACGGACCTCGTCGGTGATCGGGATGGATTTGTGCTCACGGCTGTACACCCCGCCACCCTTGCTGATCAGCGACGTGTCGTAGTCGTCCCAGCTGGAGCGGGGCAGGTCGAACATCCGCCGTCGTTCGTCCCATGATCGGGCCGGATCGGGATCGGGGTCCAGGAAGATGTGCCGGTGGTCGAACGTGGCCACCAGCCGAATGTGCTTGGACAACAACATCCCATTGCCGAACACGTCGCCGCTCATGTCGCCGACGCCGACCACGGTGAAGTCCTCGGTCTGGGTGTCGACGCCCATCTCGCGGAAGTGCCGCTTGACCGCTTCCCACGTGCCTTTGGCGGTGATGCCCATCGCTTTGTGGTCGTAGCCGACCGACCCGCCGGAGGCGAATGCGTCGCCCAGCCAGAACCCGTACGACTTCGCGACGTCGTTGGCAATGTCGGAGAACGTCGCGGTGCCCTTGTCGGCGGCCACGACCAGATAGGCGTCGTCGCCGTCGCGCCGCACCACCTCCGGTGGCGCACTGACCTCGCCGCTGGTGTGGTCGACATTGTCGGTGATGTCGAGCAATCCGGAAATGAACAGCTTGTAGCAGGCGATGCCTTCGGTGCGGGTGGCGTCGCGATCGGCAGCAGGGTCGCCGGTCGCCAGAGGCGGCTGTTTG
>Ga0302326_10010211_pt1 | contig 20368 bp, 14 predicted proteins | sample Palsa_T0_3_FD_202264 | JGI IMG/M metagenome (GOLD analysis project Ga0302326, IMG submission 202264) | Peat permafrost microbial communities from Stordalen Mire near Abisko, Sweden - Palsa_T0_3 | ecosystem: Environmental > Terrestrial > Soil > Palsa > Peat permafrost | place: Sweden: Abisko...
CCCAAGTGGAACTACCGCGCCCTGCCGCTAACAGAATGAAATCGGGAAGTAATTGATGACCAATTCCTAAGGCGCATAGCCGTGGACCGGCTCGTGCAAGCTGGTGGATTAGCGAAGCATCAGGAAGGGAGGCATACGCGATGAAAATGATCAACCCCCCGAAGATGGGCAAGCAGCAACTCGACCGCCTGGGAGTTGAGGCGGAAAAAGTCACGTTCGAGAACACCCGTCCGCTGACTAAAGACGCCCGACTGGCCCTCGCTCGCGCCGCAAGAAAGGGCGGACGTCCGCGCATTGGGGCGGGCGCCAAGCGGATCAACATCACGGTTGAGCAGACCCTGCTCAATAAGGCCGATGCCTACGCCCGTCGGCACGGACTAACCCGCGCGGCCGTGGTAGCCGAAGGATCGTGGCCGCTTAGCTTAGAAGCGGTTTCATAACCCTTGCGTTGCCACCACGCCGAGTCTGAGGTACTCCGAAGGCTCGGATTCTTTCGGACGGGGACAGGGAGAATCCGAGCCTTCGGAGTACCTCAGACTCGGCGTGGTGGGCGGATTTCAGGTTCTGGAACCGCTTCTTAACTCCCGCTTCAACGGAACGCGGGCGGTGTCATGAAACCGCCGAAGGATTCCTCGACCAGCTGCGCAAAGCGGATCGGCGTTCGATCCTCCAGGAACGGGCCGATCGCCTGGGCGCCCAGCGGCAAGCCGGCGCGGTCGAGGCCGAGGGGAAAAGCGGTGGCGCCGTGGCCGCAGAGGGAAGCGAGGCCGGGGTAGAAGGTCAGGTAGTCGAAGCCGATGCTTTTGCCGGCAATTTCGAGTTGCCGGTCGCAAACTGGAATCGTCGGGTGCAGAAAGGCGGGGATCAGCGACATCGGCGTGAGGAGGATGTCAAAGTCGCGGAAAAACGCGCGGTAGCCGTCGCGATAGCGCTCGCGCTGCTCGTGCCACTTGAGAAAGTCGGAGGCGGTGGCGCGAAAGCCGAGCACGTCGGCCGAGTGCGAAAATTCTCCGCGCGACTCGCGGTCTTTGATGACGCTTTCGCGATGCTCGGCGGACCAATGCGCGGAGACCAGTGCGGACATCATCGAGCGATTGAGGCGATGGTACTGGTGCAGATCGCCGAGCCCCGGTGGCGACTGTTCGACGACTCTCGCCCCCTGGGCACGCAGGCTGTCGGCGAGCGATTCGATGGCCGACACAATTTGAGGTTCCACCGGGAGCCAGTCGAGAGACGGCAGGACGGCAATCCGGAAATCTGCGAGCCGATCGTGCCGGGCGGGAGGTAAATGCAATCGCCAGGCGGCATCCATCCCGACATCCGGGCCGGCCAACACGTCGAAGGCCAGTTCCAGATCAAGCGCCGACCTGGCCAGCGGCCCCTGGGCGGCCATCAGCCAGCCGGCGTTTGGTAACGGTGAGCCGGGGAAATTGCCGCTGTTCGGGACGGCGCCTTCGCTGGGCTTGTGTCCCCACAGCCCGCAAAACGCGGCTGGGATGCGGATCGAGCCCCCCAAATCGCTGCCGAGATCCAGCGGCGTCAGCGCCGCCGCCAGTGCCGCGGAACCGCCGGAGCTTCCGCCAGGAGTGCGCGCCATGTCCCATGGGCTGTTGGTACGGCCGTAGATGGGATTGTCGGCGATCAGGTCGGCCAGCCACGGGCAGACATTCGTCTTCCCGATGACAATCGCGCCGGCTGCCCGAAGACGGGAGACAGTTGCCGAGTCGCGCTCGGCCCGATGGCCGCTGCGCGCAGCAACACCGGCGGTCGTGGCCAGACCGGCGACGTCGATCGATTCCTTGATCGTGACCGGCAAACCCAGGAGCGGGCGCTGCGCGCCACGCGATCGCGCCGCATCGGCCTCCCCGGCGTCGCGGCGAGCCCGCTCGAACTGGCGTACAACGATCGAATTGATCGGGCCATCGAGCCGATCGATCCGCTGCAGATGCCAATCGAGCAATTCGACCGCGGAGATGCGCCCAGCGCGCAGCAAACCGAGCATGTCAACTGCCGGGGAGAATGCATTCAGATCGGGATGAGACATGGCTGACCCTTTCGGGGCGACCCGGCTGGTTCGCGGAATGATAGTCCGAAAAGTTCACGCCAGGATCGCCTTCACGACGTTTGCGGGTTCCACGCCGATGAGGCGAACGTCGAGACCCTGGAACTTGCGGGAGAAGCGGTCGGCGTCGATGCCGCAGAGGTGGAGCAGGGTGGCGTGGAAGTCGTGGGTGGTGACGACGTTTTCGACGGCGCGGTAGCCGAGCTCGTCGGTCGCGCCGTGGGTGATTCCACCGCGGACGCCGCCGCCGGCCATCCAGAGGGAGAAGGCGTTGATGTGGTGATCGCGGCCGGTCCCCTGGCCCATGGGGGTCCGGCCGAATTCGCCGCCCCAGATGACCAGCGTGTCGTCGAGCATGCCGCGCTGTTTGAGATCCATCACGAGGGCGGCGCTGGCCTGATCGGTTTCGCGCGCGGCGATCGGCATGTTTTTCTCAATGTCGCCGTGATGGTCCCAGGCGCGGTGATAGAGCTGGATAAATCGCACGCCGCGCTCCGCCAGTCGGCGGGCCAGCAGGCAGTTGGAAGCGAAGCTTCCGTCGCCGGGCTGTTTGACGCCGTACATCTCGAGCATGCTGGCCGGCTCACTCTTGAAATCCGTCAATTCCGGAACGCTGCCCTGCATCTTGAAAGCCATCTCATATTGAGCGATGCGGGCCTGGATTTCGGGATCGTACCGCTCGTCGGCAAGCATCCCGTTGAGACGGTTCACCTCGTCCACCACCTGCCGCTGCGTGCTCTGGCAGACACCCGGCGGGCTGCCGACGTAATGAACGGCATCGCCCCGGGATTGAAACTGCACCCCCTGGAATCGGCTGGGCAGAAAGCCGCTGGACCATTGGCGGGCCGACACCGGCTGGGCGCCTCCGCCCTTCCCCTGCGAGACGAAGACGACGAATCCCGGCAGGCTGTCGGTGTCGGCTCCCAAGCCGTACAGGAGCCAGGCGCCCATGGCGGGAAATCCTTTTCGGATGGAGCCGCTATTCATGAACGCCTGGGCGGGATCGTGATTGATCTGCTCGGTGGTCATCGAGCGGATGATGCAGATGTCGTCGGCGAGTTTTGCGGTGTGGGGGAAGAGATCGGAAATCTCCTGACCGCTCGCGCCGTACCGTTTGAAGCTCGTGAACGGAGCGCGAGCGATCAGCGTTGTGCCCTGAAGCTGCGCGAGCTGCTGGCCGCGGGTGAAGCTTTCGGGAAACGGCTTGCCGCCCAGCGCCGCGAGTTGCGGCTTATTGTCGAAACTTTCAAACTGGCTTGGACCACCGGCCATGCAGAGATGAATGACCCGCTTGGCGCGAATCGGGAAGTCGGTCGGCCGCACAACGCCCATCCACCGCCCATTGGCGGCCGGTCCCGACGCCCCCATGCCAGGCGATTGCGCGGGGCCCAGCAAACTCGCCAGCGCGATGCCGCCGAGCCCCAGCCCGGCGCGGCCGAGAAAACTGCGGCGGTTGATGCGCTGCTGCAATTCATTGCCATTCACGAACGGATTCATCGTACGGCTCCGGTTCAATACCGCGTAATGCTTTCGTGCAGGTTCAGGACCACCCGGCAGACCGTCGTCCACGCGGCCAGCTCCGCCTCGTCCGCTCCGGGGGGAAGCGGCGAAATCCCGACCGCGCACAAGGCCGCCGCGTCACCGGCGTTGGAGCGATAATAGGTCCGTTGATCGGCGAGGAATGCTGCCAGCGAGTCGCGTTCTTTATCGCTGGGCGGGCGGCAGAGGACGCGCTGGTAGACGTAGTCGAGCCGGCGCGTGTCGTCGGCGCGCTCTGCAATGGTACGCTCTGCCAGCACGCGGGCGGCTTCGACGAACTCCGGATCGTTGAGCAGCGTCAGCGCTTGCAGCGGGGTGTTGGAGACGTTGCGGGTGCAAACCGTATCTTCCCGCGATGGGGCGTCGAAGTTCGCCAGCATCGGATGCAAGAACGTCCGCTGCCAATGCATGTAAACGCCACGGCGATATTGCCGGTCGTCGGTGTCGGGGTCGTATGAGCGGCTGGGAAACTGAATGTTCACGTAATAGCCGTCGGGTTGATACGGAAAGACGCTCGGGCCACCGATGTCCGCGAGATTCAGGAGTCCGGCCGCAGCCAGCGCGTTGTCGCGGACAAATTCCGCGTCAAGCCGGCGCGGAAGCTGCGACCCGGACAAACGGTCGAACGGATCGGCATCGCGCAGCGCCACCGTCGGATCGGAGCTTTCGCGGTACGTGGAGGACATAACCATCAGCTTGACCATGTGCTTGACGTCCCATCCGCTGGCGCGGAATTCCACCGCAAGCCAGTCGAGCAGTTCCGGATTGGACGGCGGATCCCCCTGCGAGCCGAGGTCCTCAACCGTATTGGAGATCCCCACGCCCATGAACTGTTTCCACAACCGGTTCACGATCGTGCGGGCCGTGAGCGGATTCTGGTCGGACACCAGCCACTGCGCCAGATCGAGCCGGGTCAGCCGGCGCTGCCCCGCGGCGGCAGGCTGCGGGAGGAAGTGGGGGACTGAGGGGGTCACGACCTCACCAGTCGTGTCCTGCCAGTTGCCGCGATGCAGCACCCGCATGACCCGCGGCGACTGCGAAACCGCGACCAATTCCGGCGATGTTCCATCGCGGCAATCCATCACCTGATGAATGAGCCGGCGCGCCTCGGCTCGCGCCGCATCGTCCGCGGGATCGGAGGTACTGAGCAACATCGTCCGCGCGGCCAGCGGTTGATCGGTTGCCAGCGAATCGTTGAGCGACGACGCGAGCGACGGATCGATCGGCTTATAAGACGCCAGCGGAGAAACCGAAACTCGCACCAAGCCCAATTCGTTTTTCTTCAACAAGATCGTCAACGTGTCGCCAGCCGCGGCCCGCACCGGGCGGTCGAGAACGTAGACTGCCGTGTGCGGCGACTTCGCATGTTCCGCCGAAATGAGCCAGCCGCGGAGGATCCCCTCGACTTCGTACCCATTGGAATACTGCGCGTCCTTCTGATCCGCGTCGGCGAAGGCGAATTCGAGCGCGGTTTCCTTCGCTTCGGCCGTGTGCTTGAGGGATGCTGTCACTTCGACCATGGCTCGTCCCTCCTTCTCACTCAGAAGGATCCTTCCGGCGTGCTCTTTGCTCGGCAGCGCCTCAAGACGGATGGCCGCGATCATGCCGGCCGGGAGCGAGAACGAGAGTCGCTCATCGCCGCCCCGTTTGCCGGTGATGACCGCGGTTTGCTCGCCGCCAATCTGAGCGTTCGGAGCAGCCTTGTATGCGGCAACGGCCCAGCCATCAGGATGCCGCGCGAGAAATTCGCCGGTGGCTTTCTTCCACATGAGGATGCTGGCAGCCCGCGACTCGGCGTGGAGCGCGCCAGCGGCGACTTGATCGAGCCGGTCGAGCAATTGCTGCTCTCGCTTCTTGAGGTACGGGCTGTCTACCACGATTTCGGGAGGAAACGGATAATCATTCGTGAATCCCTTCAGGTCGGGATTCGGCGTGTAGGCGTAATCGCTGTAGATACCCCACTCGCGGATGTCCGCCCAAAAGGACTCGAGCGAATAGAAATCCTTGGTGGAGAACGGGTCAAATTTGTGGTCGTGACATTCGCAGCACGCCAGCGTTGAGCCGAGGAACGCCGAACCGAGCGTGCGGACGCGATCGGCGGCGTACTTCGCCAGATATTCCTTCGCCTGCGCGCCCCCTTCCCGGGTCATCATGTTCAGGCGATTAAATCCGGTGGCGATCAACTGTTCCTGCGTCGGATGCGGCAGCAGATCGCCGGCAAACTGCTCAATTGTGAACGTGTCGAACGGTTTGTCGGTGTTGAACGCGTTGATGACGTAATCGCGGTAGGGAAAGACATTCTGATTTTGATCGCCATGAAAGCCAACCGTGTCCGCAAAACGCACCGCGTCGAGCCAGGGAACCGCCATCCGCTCACCGTAATGCGGCGAAGCGAGCAGGCGATCGACCTGCTTCTCGTAAGCGGTGGAGCTTGTGTCGCCGAGGAACTCGCTCACTTCCTCGGGAGTTGGCGGCAGACCAATTAAATCGAGACTGAGCCGGCGAAGCAGTGTCCGCCGATCGGCTTCGGGAACCGGAGCCAGCGTTTTGCTTTCGAGTTCCTGCAAGACGAACGCATCGATTGGATTGGCGACCCATCCCGGATTCGTCACCGCCGGTACAGGCGGACGATGCGGAGGACCATACGCCCAGAACGGCTCGTAGGCCGCCCCCTGGCCAATCCACGCTTTGAGCAGCTCCTTCTGTTGCTGCGATAGTGTCTTGTGCGAGCTGGCGGGAGGCATCAGCTCGTCGGGATCGGTCGAGAAAATGCGCTCCACCAGTGGGCTCTGATCCGGCTTCCCGGGAACGATCGCCCCTTTTTGCAGCGTCGAGCCGCGATCGTCGAGACGGAACTTCCCCTTCCGCTGGGCCTTGTCGGGGCCGTGACAAAAAAGGCAGTTGTCTGAAAGGATCGGGCGAATATCGCGGTTGAAGCGGATTTGCGGCATCGGCGTTGAGGCGCCTGACGGAGACTCTGCGGCGAAGACAAATGAGGCCGACGCCAAGCTGAAGCACAGCGATGCAATCCAGACGGAGCCGGAGCGAGCGCGTCCCCTGATGATTATGCAAAAAGCCATGTCAGTGGACCCACGGAAGCGGCATCATGCCAGGACTAAAGGCATACGCGTTTGTTTCGTTGGTGATAGTCGACGCCTCCGCTCCCTTTCCCGGTATTCCGGGAGAGGGGACCCGAGGCCGTTCGTCACCCACTGAGGTTATACCCAGTTCACGTTATACGACTCATCGCGCTTCGGTGTTGACCATTTTTCACTGTTTGGGTGATGGTGCAACCAAGGGTTTGGAGAATCTTCCACGTTTCCCGATACACTTGCGGCGAACTTGGATTCGGACGCCACTATCCGCCGTGACATCGCCAGCGCTTATCTGGCGGCGGGAGCGCGCGTGGCCAGTTGGATTGTCGTTTCGGCGTTCGTCTATCGGCGCAGCGGACCGGGGGCGTTTGCCATGTTGGCGCTGGTGCGCGGCACGCTGGGGCTGCTCAACTATGCCACCGTCGGACTGGCGCCGGCGATGATTCATTTTCTGCCGAAGCGGTCGCGACCGTCAGAGCAATTGGCGCCACCGCTGGTCGACGGCGCCGATCCGCCGCCGATCGATTACGCGCCAGCCGAGGCAACGGCCCTCCGCGAAAGCCCTGACGCACTCTATTGCAACGGCGTTGCGCTCGCCTGGTCAGCAGCGATCGTCGCCTGCGGGGTGCTGGCGGTTTACGAGGCCTGGTTTGCGCACCGGCACGGGACGATGAGCGGCGTGAGGCCATCAATCCTCCCGCTGTTTCTGACCACGATGGGCGCGGGAACAATCCTGCGGCTGGCGAGCGACCCGGCCAGCGCCCTGCTGCAGGTGCGCGGCAAACAGGCCCATGACAACGCGATGCTTGCCGGCGCCGAAGTTGCCTGGATGGCGTTCACCGTTGCCGGCGGAGCAACGCTCCCCGCTGTCGGCATCAGTTACATGCTCGCCGGCGCCGGGCTGGTGCTGTCGCGGAGTTGGCTGGCATTTCGTCTCAGCGGCGTCCTGCTGCCGACAACGCATCCGATCCGCCTGGCGGTTGTGAGAGCGCTGCTCGGGTTTGGCGCGATTGTGACACTGGCACAGATGGCCGACTTTCTCTACGCGCCAACCGACTACATTTTGATCGACCGGCTGCTGCGTCCCATCGACATTGCCGCCTACGCGCCGGCCGTGCAGATCGACGGCGGGCTGCTGCTGCTGGCGATGGCGCTGGCGTCCGTCGTGCTTCCCCGCGCGGCGGTGGCGCATGCGGCCAATGACCGCCGGGCGCTGCGGCAATATTACCTGCGGGGAACCGCCGCGAGCGCGGCCCTGCTAGCCGCTGCCGCGACGTTGATCTGGCTGATCTCTCCGTGGCTGCTGTTCGCGTGGCTTGGGAACTCGATGCCGGCGACGCGCGCTTTGCTGCCGCTGATGCTGGTGAACAGCGTTTTAGGCGGAAGCAGTGCGGTCGGACGATCCATCCTCCTCGGCGCCGGGCGGGTGCGCGCTTTGGCGATGGCGGCGCTGGCGTCGGGTGCGGCGAACGTGGTCTGCAGCTACTTGTTCGTGCAAATCGGCGGCGCGGGTCTGCGCGGCATCGTGCTGGGGACGAGCGTGGCGCTGGTCGGGCGATGCGCGCTGTGGATGCCGTGGTACGTGCTCAGGACGCTGCTGGGAAAGGAGGCGGGGAAGAGTCAAGAGTGAAGCTCGGCCCTCCCCCAGTCTGGTGTAATCGGTTGAGGACTTTCCGCGACGCACGTCCCCCCTTTAGCCGCCCGCCTTGGCGGGCGCGTCCAGCGACAGAGATCGCCCACTTGCGCCAAAACCGCGAGCAATCCCGGCGGCTACACCGGGAAAGGGCAAAGGCTCCGACTCGGAACGACGCACACTCACTGCAGAACGAAATTGTACGGCACCACGAGCGTCGCGCCGCCGTAGGCGCGGTCGAAGTGCGCCTGGCGGACCGCGTCGATCGCCGATCGCGTCAGGCGCGGATAGGGCGGCTCCGAAACGACGTTAATGCTCCCGACGCTTCCATCCGCCGTTATCTTGACAGCTAGCTTCACGAGCCCCTGCTCGCCGCGGCGGCGCGATTCTTCGGGATAGACAGGTGCAGGCAAAGTAGGATCGGGCGTACCGGCGGGAATACCGGCCTGTCCGCCATTTACGTCGCCGCGGCCGGCGCCGACGCTCTTGCCGCGGCCGGTTCCTTCGCCGGGCTGAGCGGCGGGTGTCTTTGCGGGGTGTGCCGGACCAGTTGCGTGATGCGACGCCGGTGTTCCCCAAAGACTCGATTCGCTGTGACCGGTGCCGACGGGCGGTGGGGCGCCGAAGATCAGCTCGGGGCTAACGTATGTCGAAGCCATCGAACGCATCGCCGCATCGGAAGATCGCTCATTCTCCAGTTGGTTCATCACTGACATCATCGAACTTGCCGGCGGCGTCTGCGCCGAATCCGCGTCCGGAGGCTCCGGCAGGCCCACGCCGCCGGGCGTCGATTCTCTCCACATGATCCCCACCGGATTGATTCCTCCATCACCGCGAGCCAGTTCAAGCGTGGGCGCCGGGCGAAAGTGCCGATAGGCGGCGGCCGCGATCAAAATCAGCGCGGCATGAATCAAGATCGAACCCGTCCACGAAACACCGGCGATCGGCAGCGGAATTCCCAGTACCCGCAGTCGAGGCTTTGCGCGGTTTACCGGCAGCGGCCGATACTGTGCGGCGGCCAGAGCCAGCGATTCGCCAACGTCCATCTCCGCGCGCGGAGAATCCTCTGGCGAGGCCTGGTCAATCGTGCTCGACGCTTCAACTTCTTCCATCAGAGCCTGGTAAAGCGGTCCATTGGCGGCAGGCCAGAATCGATCGCCGCAAAAAACCAATCTGAGTGCAACTGCAACGTTTCGGCGATTCGTGGATGCTTGACTAAGTACCCTCTTCCGCATACTCATCAACGCCCGCCTGTTGGGATTGTATCGCAGAGACAGGCGTCGCCGGGAGGGCGGATGCGGCGGCATCTAGCAGCCAGGGCCGCCTGCACGCGGAGGATTTTAGCAGTGATTGAGGTTTCGAGGCTAACGAAAATCTACGGCCAGGTCCTGGCGGTTGATGGAATCAGTTTTGACGTGCCCAAGGGGCAGATTGTCGGATTCCTCGGGCCCAACGGCGCGGGGAAGTCCACCACGCTCCGCATGCTCACCTGTTATCTCCCCCCCACCAGCGGCGGAGCGACCATCAACGGCTTCGATATCTTCCACCAATCCGAAAAGGTGCGCGAGAACCTCGGCTACCTCCCCGAAAACGTTCCACTCTACACCGAGATGCGCGTCGAGGAATATCTCGATTTCCGCGGGCGACTGCGAAAAATGGACCGCCCCAGCCGGCGGCAGCGGATTGATTATGTCGTTGAGCGATGCTGGCTGGGCAGCGTTCGCAAGAGGCTGATCGGGCATCTGTCCAAGGGATATCGTCAGCGCGTTGGCTTGGCCGATTCGCTGCTGCACAATCCCGCGGTGCTGATTCTCGACGAGCCGACGGTCGGGCTCGATCCGACGCAGATTCGGGAAACGCGCAAGCTCATCAAAGACCTTGGCGGACAACACACGCTGCTGCTCTCCACGCACATTTTGCCGGAGGTCGAAGCGGTCTGCGACCGCGCGATCATCATCGCCGGCGGACGCATTGTTGCCCAGGGTTCCCCGGATGAGCTGCGGGCCAGCCGTCGGCTGACGGCGCGGGTGCTGGTCGAATGCCGCGGGCCGGCCGAGCAAGTGAAGACCGCCCTCTCGCATCTGAGCGGCGTCAGCAAAGTGGAAGTGACCGAATCAGACGGCCATTCCAATGAGAAGTTTGTGACCGCCGCGGTGCGGCCCAAAGAGGCGTACGACGTTCGTGAGGAAGTGGCGCGAACGGTGATTCAGAACGGCTGGCCGCTTCGTGAGATTCGGCTGGAGCACGCGACGCTGGAGGAATTCTTCGTGCAGGTTACCGCAAATCAGGCTGCCGCCCGCGTGGAGCCGGGGAGCGACGCATGAACCGCGCAACCGTTATTGCCCGCCGGGAAATCGGCAGCTATTTCCACTCCCCCATCGCATACGTGGCGATGACGCTTTTCCTCGTCGCCAGCGGCATCTCCTTTCTGAACGACTTCGAGCCGGGCCAGCCGGCGGCGCTGCGATCGATCTTCGACTGGATGATCTGGTTCCTCGTGCTGATCGTTCCGATCCTGAGCATGGGATTGCTCTCGCAGGAATGGGCGACGGGAACCATCGAAACGCTCATGACCGCGCCGGTCGGCGAAACAGACGTCGTGCTCGGCAAGTTCCTCGGGTCGTTCGGGCTGCTGGTCGTGATGCTGATCCCCACGCTGCTATACGTGGTGATGCTTCGCATCTACGGGCACCCCGACGCCGGGCCGATCATCAGCGGCTACCTGGGAATTCTGCTGGTCGGGGCGCTGTTCATCTCGGTCGGTTTGTTCTGCTCTTCCCTGACGCGCAGCCAGATCGTTGCCGCGGTCGCATCGGCCGCCATCCTGGTGCTGATCACGATCATTCCCTGGTTTGTCGGAAGCAAGGCGGCCCTGCCGAAGTTCTGGCGCACCGTGATCGATCAGGCGGTGTTCAAGCGTTACACGGATTTCAGCAAAGGCGTGCTGGACCTGGGCAACGTCGTTTTCTTCCTTCTCTCCACGGCGGTTTTTCTGTTTGTCACGGTGAAGGTTCTTGAATCGAGGCGATGGAAATGAGTGAGCAGTCCTCCGCGCCACAGCCGCAATCCCGTCCGCCCGAAACCCAGTCGGAGCGGCGGCTGAAATATGGCGTTAACGTTGGAGTGGCGGTCATCGCGGCGATCGTCGCCAGCGGCGTGATCGTCGGAATCGTACAGAGTCACGATCGCCGGCTCGACACGACCGCGGCCGGTGAGTTTTCCCTCAAGCAGCAGACGCTCAACGTCATCGACAATCTCAAGGGCAAGGTGACGCTGGTCAGCCTGTACACGCGCACCAAGCCGGCGAATCCCGATACTGACAACGCCAGCAACTCCGATCAAAACGCCGCCCCCACCACCGATGAGGCGCAGGTAGTGGCCGACCTGCTCGATGAATACAAGCGCGATGGCAAGAACATCGATGTCGAGGTGATCGACCCCAACACCGAGAAAGACAAGCTCTCCAAGCTGCACGACCAACTCGTCGAGAACTACGGCAGCCAGATCCAGAGCTACAAAGACTTCCTTGCCGAGTGGGATAAGCAGTACAAGCAGTTTGAGCAGCTCACGCAAGCCGAGGCGGACGCGATGACCGCGGTCACCGGGGGGGCAACGGTCGACGACAGCGATGATTCCAAATCAACCGGTGGGTTTCGGTCGGATCTGGTCCGCACGATCAAGGCGCTCCCGCGGAGCCTTTCCAGCGTCAAGGATGACGTCAACGCCGAGCGATCGAAGAAATATCCTGATTGGAAAGCGGCCACCGGCGAGGTGAAGGATCTTCTTCAGAAGCTCTCCGATTTTTCGGGAGACCTTGCCACCAACTTCGGCAAGCTCAAGGACGAGAAAGATGTCCCCGAAAACGTACGCAAGTACATGGCCCAGAGCCAGCCGCGGTTTGAGCAGATCAAGACCAACGCCGACGCCCTGATTCAGCAGGCTTCGAAGCTGGGCGAATTGAAACTTGACGCGCTGGAGGACGCCCTGAAGGTCGAGAACCCGATTCTCGTTCTCGGCCCCGACGACTGGCGCGTGCTGCAATTCCGGCAGGTCTGGCCGGAAGACAAAACGCTGCGCGACTCAAATGGCGTGAAGATTCAGCCGCGATTCGCCGGGGAACAACAGGTCACGGCGGCAATTTATTCACTGACGAGCAACATCAAGCCCAAGCTCTGCTTCGTTCGTCCCGGCGGACAGCCGCTGACCCCCGCGGGATTCCCGCCTTTCGTTCAGCCCGGGCTGCTCTCTGAAATCGCCGACCGGATGCGGCTCTATAACTTTGACATAACGGAGAAGGATCTTTCGGGCCAATGGGCCATGCAGTCGCAGATGCAGCAGCAGATGCCTTCGGCGCCCGAGCCGAGCGATGAGGAGATCAAGGATGCGATTTGGGTTGTTCTGGACATGGGCCACGAATTCGGTCCGCCGCAGGAGGGAATGCCCCCGACGCCGATTGCTCCCAAGGTCAAGGAGCACCTGGACGGAGGCGGCTCAGCCCTGATCGTCTTTGGAGCGCAGGACGATGATCTGAGCAGCGCGTTAGATAGCTGGGGAATTCATCTTCATCCTGACACGCTGGTGGTGCACGAGCCGATCCATCTCGATCCCGGCTCCCAGCCGGACATCGTCGAGCAGTTCAAGAGCCACCCCACGGACTTCGTGATCAATAACTACGGCGATCACGAAATAACGCGCCCCGTGCAGAGCCTCGATTCGGTATGGGTGCCGACGATGGCGGTGACCACCACGCCGGTGCCCGACGCGACGCCGGTTTCCCTGGTACCGATGGACAATGCCTTTCCCGGGTTGAAAGTCTGGGGCGACACCAACATCGACGCCATGCGCGACAATAACACGCCGACATTCGACCCGGCCAAGGACATGTCTGCGCCAATCTATGGCATGGCGGTTTCGGAGAAGAAATCGGGTGCGCGGGTTGTCGTGATGGGCTCGCCGCTCATGTTCAACGGACGGATCAACATTCCAGACCCCGTGATCGCAGAAACGCAGAACCGCTACGTCTCGCGCTTCCCAGGCAACGGGGAATTGACCGCCAACAGCCTGTTTTGGCTTGCGCATCTGGACCCGATGATCGCCATCAGCCCCGAAGCGATGGACGTGAGCCGGATCAGTCCGATCAGCCATGGAACGCTGCAGTTCTGGCGTTACGGGGTACTTCTCGTTGTGTTGCCAGGCGCGGTGATCGCCGCCGGTTTGTTCGTGTATGCCGGCCGGCGCGATTGACGCCTGGCCAAAGCCTCGATTTGCAATGAACTTCAAGACCACCATCGCCCTTCTCGTTCTTCTCGCCGGCCTCGGCACATACCTGCTGGTGACGAAACACTCCTCGGAATCGACGGACACCACGCCCAAGCCAACCGAGGCGAAGAAGCTCATCGACGTCAAGCCGGAAGATGTCACGAAGGTCTCCATCACCGACTCCGATGGGAAAGTGACGAGCTTCGAAAAATCGGGGGTGGACTGGCAGATGACCGAGCCGATGAATACGCCGGCCGACAATTCGCTGGTCGATCAACTGGTCCAGACTGTCACGGGACTGACTTCGCAGGGGCAGCTTGACGCGTCGCAGAAATCCGCCAACGGGCTGGATCACCCAAGCTTCACGATTGCTCTGACGACCAAAGACAAGACGACGAAGCTGCTGGTCGGCGACAAATCGCTGGGGAGCACGCTGGCGGTGCTGCTCGAGGGCCACGATCAGCCGGATGTCGTGGATGTTTCGCTCTATTCGTCGCTGGACAAGAAGGCCTCCTCCTACCGCAAGACGAAGTTAATCAACACCGGCACGGAGAATATCCGCCAAGTGGAAATCACCCGCGGCAAGGAAATAGTGCGGCTGGAAAAGATTGCGGACACCTGGCAAATCACATCCCCCACGAAGATGCCGGCGGATTCGTCGGCAGTGGATTCGATTCTCTTTGCAATCACGAATCTGAACGCAGCCGGGTTCGACGACATCGACAGTCCGGCCGATGCGGGACTGGTCAAGCCGCGCATCACTGTCTGGTTTTCAACGATCGCCCCTGCCACGCAACCCACGACCGAGCCGGCTACGCAGCCGGCAGGCACGACGATCAAGCTCGGCGGATATGAGAACGTCAGCGAAAAGAACATCCTCGCCAGCGTCGACGACGGCCCGATCGTCACACTCCCAGCCTCGACCATCGACAGCTTCCGCAAAACCGCGCTGGACCTCCGCGACAAGGTCGTGCTGAATATCGATCCGGACCGCGTGGAAGGTTTCTCGCTTGTTTCCGCCGCTACACCCACGAGCCAGCCGGCTTCCACGCAACCGGCGTCGCCGTTCGTCACACCGCATGACCTTCAGATCGAGCGCCGCAAGCAGAAACTCACGCTCGGCCCGACGCTGCCGACGACCAGCACCACCGCACCGAGCACGCAGCCGCTGTCGATCTGGGCGTTCAAGTCGGGAGGCGACGCGGATGACACGCAGGTAAAGGCATTGCTCGATGCGCTGCATCCGCTGCGTGCCGAGGACTTCATCGCGCATCCTTCTCCCACGACGCAGCCTCTTGCAACGTACGCGCTGACGATTCACGCCGGACCCGCCGCCGGCGCGGCTCCCCAGGACTACACGCTGCAGATCACCGATCCCGGCGGCGATCAAAAGCTCATCGGATTCTCCGACGGGCTCACGTTCGAGCTCGCCCGCACGGTGCTCTCAAACTTCCAAGCCGACCTCAAGCCGAAGAAATGATCGCTCGTGGCATCGTGGCATGGGCGTCCCGCCCATGTTGGCGATGTAGGAGTAGAAAATTGCTCCGTATCGAACGATTCTCTTAAGGCTGACACCGCCAACACGGGCGGGACGCCCGTGCCACGGGAAACGTCGCTTCAGCCTCTCAACCACGGCGGAAGCATTACCACCCCGGTAGCCGATCAGTCGCCGGATGAATCGCTCGCGGGGACACTCCCAATCGTATATGCCTCGGTCTGTTGGCCCGTGTCGGTTCTTTCCCACCAGTCGCCGGTGCGCGACCCGTCGGGTGCGGACGTGAACCGATACTGATAGAGCTTCACCCGAACGTACCGCGGCGGATGGCCAGCGAAGGGATCCCCGTCCATCAAGGCCATCACGGGCTTTGATCCACGCAGGATTCCGCGCACCAATCCCTCGATCACCGGCGTGTTCCCCTGCGGATCGAGCCCGGCGAACCAAAGCTGCCAGTCGAGCCGCGGCAGGTGGGGGGCGCAGAACGTCGGCCGCTTGTTCAAATCCCCAGCCTTCCACTTGAAGCGATATTCGGCCCATGCCACCCGGTCGTTGCTTCCCTCAAAGATCAATTCCGGGCGTTCGGTGGTCATGACCGCAAACAGGCCGTAAGAATTGGTGGATCGCAACGGCGAAAGACACTCCGCGACGAATTCGACAGGCCTGGGCACCCACGCGCTCAACCCGCACCTGCGGGCAAATTCGGTCCCCGTCGCCATGACGATTACCGCGGCGAGAACTCCGGTGACCCACAGCCGGGCGTTCTTACAGCGGTTTTCAAGTTGCTCTACCGCTCCCGACCGCCGGCGTGGCCACTTTAGTGGCCATGTCCGAACGCGGACCCGCTGCGCCATCCAGGAAACCGCTGTAGTGTCACGCGGCCACAATCTTGGAAGTGTCGAGTCATCCAGCAGCGGGACGCACAGCGCAATCGCCAGCAGATTGAAAAACCCGTAGTTTCCGGTCGCCAGAATGAGCAGCTGAAATGCAATGACACCGATCGCTGCCAGCGTCCGCAATCGGCGCGGCCCAAACATCAGCAGCGGCATTCCCAATTCGACAACGAACATCCCGACTGCGGAGAATTTCTGAAACCCCAGGGGCCAGTGCGATGCGTAATAACTCGTCCACGTCGGTATCGGCTGCGTCCAATAGTGATACGTGAGCGCCGTCAGGTTCCGCCAATTTGGATCGCCGCTGGCAAGCTTGACGAAGCCGGAAAGAAGCATCAGCCGAAAGATCAGCCAGCGCTGCAGCCACATCACCACGATCGGCGGCTGGGCCCATCGCGGTTTCCATGCGAACCATTGAATCGGCGCAAGAAAGATCGCCAGCAATCCTGCCTCGAGCAGCAGCCCGTCCCACTGGTAGCCGAGGAATGTCTGACTCGCGACGGTTAAGGACAGGTAGAGCAGCCAGAGCAGTGCGAACGCTGGGAGTTGGGCGATGCCGAGCGTTGCGAAGATTGCCAGGACGACGCCCGCGGCGCATTGGAACGCGAGAAACCCATCGGAGGCGTTGATCCAACAGAGCGTCGGCGCTTGCCACCACCAGCCGTCGCCGAGTTGCGCACGCGCTTCGGCAAGATAACGCTGGACGGGCAGAATCCCCTGGCTCCCGATGAGTCCGTCGACCTGCACCCACAGCGAGATAAACGCAGCCAGATAAATCAGACCCAGCAGTCGCAGGTACCACGCCCCGCTGCGGTTCCAGGTAACCGGGCGTGACCCGGTCAGCCATTGCACTATGCGCCGTGCGACGGGGTGCACCGGTGACGGCGCATGGTGCGACAAATTGTTCTGCGTCTCGTCCATGCAGCGATGTAGTTTATCCGCTTCTTGCCCCCACCCGCGACATTGCCCTCGCTGGCCTGTTCTTTGCGTTTTACCTTTCCAACTCCAATGGACCGTGCGCCATTTGGATACAAAACACCCAACGGGAGACTATATGGACATGCTACTTTCCGCCGGTCTGTTCTTCCTCGTCATTGCGCTGGTTGCCTATGTGCTCGGAGCCACAGGCGTCGCTGGCATGAGCGCAGGCCTTGGCAAGATGGTGCTTTCAATTTTCCTCGTGCTTGCGGTGATCATCCTGATCATCCGCTTCGTGCAGGGAGCGGCAACGTAAGACGCCTGGGCCCGGCGGCCTACAGCGGTTTTCAAGTTGCTATATCGCCCCGGACCGCCGGCGTGGCCACTTTAGTGGCCATGTCCGAGCGAGTACCCGCTGCACCATCCTCGAAATCGGTGTAAGTTCGTGCTGCGTACAATGCCGAAATTTTGCTCCCGTATTGATCGGCTGTGATGCGCAAATGTATTGCGAGCATCACAGCCGTTGGTTACAAGCCGTGCATGTCCCGCGATCAGCGCTCGGCCGGGTTCGTCATTTTCCGGCGGGGGTGCGATTCCGACGTTGAATACCTCCTCCTGGATTATGGCCGCCATTGGGATTTCACCAAAGGCCACGTGGAAAAAGGGGAAGACGATCTGACCGCGGCCGTGCGCGAGTTGCGGGAGGAAACGTCGCTGGAGAATGCGACTCCGATCCCCCGCTTCCATCACGAAATCAACTACTACTTCCGCGACCGCAAACATCAGCTCGTTCACAAGACAGTCGTTTTTTTTCTGGCCGAAGTCGGACCAGAGCAAATCCGTCTCAGCAACGAGCATGTCGGTTACGCATACCTTCCCTTCAATGCGACGATGAAGCGGCTGACATACGCAAGCTCACGGGAGATTCTCCGGCTCGCCCATGCCCATCTGCAGGGCGATGCGACGGATGCCGTGGCGCGCAAGTAGCCCCCAGCCTAATCTGACGGTTACCCCGCCCGCCGGGCCGACGCATCGAACTGCTCCACGCGTTTGGCCAGCGATTCAAAACGCTCTTCCGAAGCGCGGATGGGAGCCAGCAGATCTTCCATCCACTGCATGATCTGCGTTGTCAGGTTCACCGATGGATCTGAGACATCTGTCAGGGCCCACCGCCGCACGAGACGGGCCACTTTGCGTTGGGTATTCCATCGCAGGGCCAGCCAGAGCACCAGAAACCAGATGAACAGAAAGACCGTGCTTTTGAGCAGGTAATCTGCGCTGAGCACTTCGATGAGCAGTGCGGCTGCCGCGGCAACCGAGCTGATGGACAGCGGGTTCGTCAGCGCCCCGCTGAGCATCGGCTGCACGAACGGGAACCAGAGCACGGCCCCGATCGTGAGCAGCCAGCGGATCGGCCAGCCAAGCCACGCGCCGCGCCCGGCCATGCGCTGGCGGACAAAGGCACGCTGACAAACCAGCGTCTGTGCCAGCCGGCGGGATAGCTCCCCCGCCGCGGCGTCGGCTGGCGCGGATTCCCAGAGCTTATTCTCTGCATACAGTTCTCCCACCAGCGGATGCGAGCGTCGCAATTGGCCGAAGGCCGATTGCAGGAGCGTCGCCACCGGCTCATCCGTCTCGCGCAGACACACATCGACCAGGCTTTGAGCGCTGCCCGGCACCACCGCCTGCCGCGAGGTCATCCCCCGGGCCATCACCAGGATCGGCGAGAAAAACGTATGCACGAGATTGACGATCGGCCAGCGCGCCACGCGCTCTTCCAGCACCTCATCCGCGATCGCCAGCTTCGCCGACGAATCGCCGGCAAGTTTCGGAGCCACCCGCTCCAGCAGCGCCGTCGCGAGTCGGCTCGAAAGCAATTCCTCCGCTTCCTCCCGCAGCCGCGACAATCGCCGTGCCCGCACCGGAAGCTCCTGCGTCCCCAGCCAGCTCAGCAGCGACCGCTCCTGCCGCTGCACCGCCAGTTCCTTCGACTCTTTGACCACGGAGTCCGTCTTCGCCCGCATCAACACCCGCCGCAATTCCGGCAAGTCGAATCTCTCCGGCTGAATTGCGCTAATGACAAACACTCGCGGCTCACTCGCCAACCCCAGCGTCCTGGCGATTCGCGAGGCATAATCCTGCCGAAGCTCCGCGAGTGCGGAGCCAGAGGGTAGAGAAGTAGAAAGTTGAGAGGAGAAAGAATTTGATCCATCTGTCGCGCCGTCGCGCCGTCGATTCTTCCCCTCTTTTCCATCTACTGCTCCGCTGCTCTCCTGCTCTACTGTCTGCGCAAGCTGATCCCCCTTATTCAAACAAAACACAAAATTCTCCGGCGCATTCCCCGCCGCCACCTGCCCCAGTAGCCGCATCGGCTGCTGATCGGCATATTTCTCGACGCTACCGACCCACACGGGAAACAGCAGATGCCGAAGCACCGCCCGCGTGACTTCCAGATGATCGCGGTAGTGGCTGTCGATGTCCGGCAGGTCGAGCAGCGCCAGCCCGCGCAGCTCCGCCACCTGGTGCTTCACGACCCGAAACCGCCCCGGCACGATGCGCTCCAGCAGCGCGCCGACGGCTCCCTCCTGCGACGCGTGCGCATACGCGATCGCCATCTCCGTCCCCGGGCCGTACGCGGTGCTGACGGTCACGTTCTCCCCTGCCAGCGCGTTGACCAGCGCGCTTTTTCCCACTTCCTTCCCGCCGATGAGACCCACCAGATAAAACCCGCCCGGCTCATCGCCGCTGATCGCAGCGCGATCGAGAATCGGGGCGTCCTTCTCCAACAGCCCCGGCAAGGGCGTCCCGGTCACCTCCACCGTCTCCCGCACCAGCTCTTCCAATGTTTCACCCATGGCTATCCACTATACTTTCCCGCGTGCAAGACATCCTGCTCCCTGCTCCCTGCTCCCTGTTCATGGAGCAGAGCAGTAAAAAATCTGACCATTGAAATCCCACTGCCTATCCCCCTTCTCGCCTTATGACAGCAGCGCCGGCTCGGCGATTGCCGCATTTGAGGCGTTTAGCTATCCTGCGGGAGTGGGCAAGGAGCGCTCGAAATCCGAGGAGTCGGGCAAAGGGGGGAAGACCCCGGCGCCGAGGCTGGAACCGAAGCACTCGATTGTTCCTGCCTTTGATCCTGTCACCAAGACAAAAAGACGGTCAAGCTTCGTGATGATATGGCCAGAACGTTAGCAGAGTTCGCCGCGACGATGACCGGCAACCCCGGATTTTCGCCTAAGCCGTGGTTTAACCCCGATGGAGATTGCGTACAGTTGTACCTGAAGAACGATGAGTCTTACCGCGATCGGGTGGACGATAAGCTCACGTTGTATCGCTCACTGGAGCGAGATGAGATCGTCGGTTGTCAAATAAAAGGTGTTCGAGGGATGCTGCGCAGGCTTGGAGGCGTCGTCGTTTTCAAGCACAAGGAATTGCCATTCGCACTCCTCATTATCATGTCCCACTATGAGG
>Ga0302326_10010212_pt1 | contig 20368 bp, 13 predicted proteins | sample Palsa_T0_3_FD_202264 | JGI IMG/M metagenome (GOLD analysis project Ga0302326, IMG submission 202264) | Peat permafrost microbial communities from Stordalen Mire near Abisko, Sweden - Palsa_T0_3 | ecosystem: Environmental > Terrestrial > Soil > Palsa > Peat permafrost | place: Sweden: Abisko...
CCCATGGCGGCCCGGTTATTCATTTAAATGAAAAAAACGGGTTAAGCTCGCCAAGCGCTTACAGTATCGATATTGATAAAGATGAGGTAATGTGGATAGGGACGGGGAGCGCGGTGAATCAGTTTAAAATAAAAAACGACGGCACATTCCAAAGAATAATCAATGAAAACATCAGTAACCTGTTTGTTGAATGCAACCAGGATGCGATTTTACTTGACAATAACCAGGTTTGGGTGGGTACCACCAAGGGCCTGCTGGTAGTTAAAAGGGATTTGCCCTTAAACCCGTTTACCGCGCCCCATACAACCATAAAAGGCGTGTTATTTTACAATAAGCAATCGGTTAAGTACACCTATAAAGACGGCTATAAGGAACCTCAAAATTTAAAACTTCCATTTAATAACAGCCATATTACCATCAGTTTTGATGGCATTTATTTAAAAAACCCGCGTAATGTTTTATATAGCTATAAATTGTGGCCGTTGGATACCCGGTTTTGCCCCCAGGTAAACAATAATGTGGTTGATTATCCTTCGTTACCGCCCGGTAAATATATTTTTTATGCCATGTCATACAACCTCGCGGGAGCGTCGTCAAATGTTGCGCGTTTTTCGTTCGAAATAGCCCCCGCCTGGTATCAGACAGCTGTATTTAAAGTGGCAATAGTGTTGTTGCTTTTTTTGATCAGCGTGGTAACATGGAAATACTTTAGCGAACGGGAGGAACAGAAAAGAAAACTGATAGCACATTTGCGCCTGGAGGAACAGGTTAAGATCCGAAAGCAGACTGCGGAAGATTTTCACGATGATCTCGGGAATAAATTAACCAGGATCAATGTATTGTCTGATATTCTTTATAAGAAGGTCGATGTCGCCTTTTCAGACCAAAGAAAACTTATTGACCAGATCAAGGAAAATGCAGACGCCTTGTTTACAGGTAGCAAGCATATCCTGTGGGCGCTTGATCCTGACAACGACCGCTTATCAGAAGTTTTAACCCATGCAAAAGAATTCGGGATCGACCTTTTTTTAAACACGTCGATTAGTTTTACTTCAGATTTAACAAGTGATAGTTTCAAAGAAATAACATTGCCGATGGGGTATGGCCGTAACATTTCGATGATACTCAAAGAATTATTTAATAACGTATTACGGCATTCCGGCGCAAAAAACGTTAATGGAACCGCGTTTTTAAACGACGACTTCGGCATATGTATCGTTGTGGAAGACGATGGTAAAGGCTTTGATATAAATACCATAAAAAGCGGTAATGGCATGCGGAATATCAATAACCGGGCTAAAAAGATCAATGGGATAATTGAGACAAGGTCGTCGGTAAATGAAGGCACAAGTGTTACCCTGATCATTAAAAAGATACCACACTTGAATTGAAGATGAAAAATACAACCATCGCAATCATTGAAGATGATGAAGTATTGCGGAATGCGTATGCCACGCTGATCAACGATATCGAAGGTTTTTACGTAGTAAGTTCCTATCCTTCGTTTGAAGATGCGTCAAAAAACATCCTCAACGACGACCCCACGGTGATATTGCTTGACATTGAGCTACCGGGGACAAATGGGGTTGATGCGATACTTTTGTTAAAGAAAAAATTGCCCAAATGTTATATCATCATGCTCACCGTTTATGAGTCGGAAGAGCAGGTCTTTAACGCGTTGTCAAACGGCGCGTCCGGTTATTTAACCAAAAATAGCCCGATTTCAAAGATCATCGATTCCATACGTGAGGTTTGCGAGGGCGGCGGGCCGATGAGCACGAACGTTGCACGGATGGTGATCAAATCTTTTCAGAAAAATCAGCAGTCGCCCTTATCAAGACGCGAAACTCAAATATTGGAAATGGTAAGCGAAGGCAAAAGCCGGTCGCAGATTGCGCATGACCTGTTTATTGATACGGAGACTGTGAAAACTCATATAAAAAACGTCTATATTAAACTGGATGTGAATTCCAGGGCCGATGCGATCAAAGCTGCACGGAAGGATAAATTGATTTAGCGTTATCCGCATTTGCGCGGTTTAAATCCATTTCCTCCTACACTGATCATGAAAAAAATTAAACCCTTGTTCGTCGGCCACAACCAGGGTACCGGGTAATTTATCGATAGCCGGCGTGTGGGTATTTAAGCGGCAAACCTGTTTTTGCCCGGTAAAACCTGCCCATTCCGGTGCAAACTTTGGTCACTTTAAAAAAGCAAACTAGTTAATGTAACGAATAAAATACAAATTCTATAGATTTAGTAGTTTTAAATTATTAGTTTTGCACCATAATAATGAAAACAACACTAATCAATACATTTCTAATTCCGCAAGGAGTTAAATCAAAAAGAAACATAATGACTGTCGCTCCCAATGACAGCACGATGTATTGTTGTTGCTAATAATCCACCTGACTTTAAGATAGTTTGTTAACTGGTATTTGATATGCCCGCTTAACAGCTTTATGCTTTTAAACCAAAACAATCCATTGGAAACATATGATCAGATAAAATAAAATAAAGAGACCGGCAAGGAAGCCTTGCCGGTCCGGCGTAAATGAAGTATCAGCTCTGTAACGGCAAATCACTCACTGAGCTTCATCACTGGTTTAAGCAACGAATTACTCATTAACATAAAACCTCGTTAAATATGGAAATATTTACCCGTAAGAAAAAATTAAAAAAATTCATACGAACATTTACAATTCTTCTCCTGTTTGTTAGCCCTTACATAGGTCGGACACAAACAACCCCTCTAATCAATTCTACACTGGATGGGGTGGTGTTAGATTCACTTAGCAAACAACCCATACCGGGTGCGGTAGTACACATCAAGGGTACCACGCATGCCGTGATTACCAATGAACGCGGCCGATTTAATTTTATAACCGGACAAAAATTCCCTTATACCTTAATCATAACTTATGTAGGCTATCGCACCAGGGAGGTTATTGCAGATGGAAGTCCGATTACAATAAGTCTGAGCGAGGATCTTCAAAAACTGAATGATGTAGTAATAGTAGCTTATGGTACCCAATCCCGCAAGTCGTTAACCGGATCGGTTTCTACTATTGCGGTAGCCGAAGTTAACGACAAGCCCCAGGCGACGTTTGAGCAGCAAATACAGGGGCAGTCAGCGGGTCTTCAGATCAGTGCGTCTACAGGTATACCAGGCGATGACATGTTTATCCGCATCCGAGGTACTACGTCCATTAATGCCGGCAATGACCCCTTGTATGTGATTGATGGCGTATATGTTAATAGCAGCTCCTTACAAACTATAACTACCGAAGGTCAGGCCGATAACCCACTTTCGGATATCAATCCAGACGATATTGAAAATATCAGTGTGTTAAAGGATGCAGATGCAACCGCCATTTATGGTGCAAGGGCCGCCAATGGTGTGATAGTTATTACCACAAAAAGGGGCAAACACAACACAGCGCCTAAAGTAAGCTTGAACACTTATTTTGGTGCTGCCTGGGCGCCTAAGCTTTGGAGCCTGGTTACAGGCCCGCAACAAGCCGAAATAATTAATACAATGTACCAGAATTCTGAAGCTGACGCCATTAAAGAGGGAAATGCATCAGCTATTGCGGAATATGCCGTTGTGCCTTTCAGGGCGGCAACTGATGATCCTACGGCATCCCCCGCTCCGGCTGGATTGCCGCAAGACCAAAATACCTATGATCGTCTTGATCAAGCGTTCAGAACTGGTTTTCTTCAAAATTATGATGCTTCCCTTTCTGGTGGTAATGACTATACCACCTACTACATTGGTGGTGGCCTAAATAGCCAACAGGCGGACTTAAAAACCAATGACTTTAGAAGGGCCAGTTTCAAGATAAATATTGACCAAAAAATCAGCAAGACATTTACGATAGGAACGAGCAATACGCTTACAGAAACATACCGGACAAATGCACGGGTTGGGGACGGGCCACAGGGCGGCGTTTTACAGGCCGCTTTACATACGCCAACTTACCTTCCGGAGTATAATGCGAATGGTACGCCTGCAAGATGGGCCGGATTTGATAACCTGGAAGTATTGCTGAGTAATACCGATATGAATTCTACCAGCGATCGTTTGATCAGTAACCTCTATTTAGAGGCAAAAATAACCCCCGATCTTAAATTTCGCAGCAGCTGGAGTATCGACTATGATACCTACAATGAATTCCAGTATTGGGATAGTCAAACCATCATTGGTATTGCCAATCATAATTTAGGCACTTCGAGCATTACTACCAATACGGTTTGGTCTGATGAGCAAACGCTTACTTACAATAAAACCTTGAACAAACACACATTCGGCGCTTTGGTAGGTAATTCGTTAGAAGGTACCACTAACGCCAATACTACTGCCAATGGCACAAACTTCCCGAATGATTCCTATACATTAATTGCATCCGCGGCCAATACCACTGCAACTGCCACTGAAGCTGAATATAAACTTTCGTCATTCTTTGGAAGAGTAAATTATAATTATGACGAAAAATACTACGTTGAGGCTACTATCCGCGCGGATGGTTCATCCCGGTTCGGCGCCGACAATGAGTTCGGATATTTTCCATCCGCAGGCGCAGCCTGGCGTTTAAAAAAAGAAGACTTTTTAAAGGATGTTTCTTTTGTAGATGATTTAAAATTGCGCGGCAGTTACGGTTTGACAGGAAACCAAAACAACATTAACGATTATGCTTCGAGGGGATTGTGGGGAGCCGGCGCAAATTATCAAAATAATCCCGGAACACTTCCCACACAATTAGCAAATCCTAACCTGAAATGGGAAAGCACCCGCCAGGCCGATATAGGAATAGATGCAAGTTTGTTTAAAAGCCGCCTGAATGTTACGGCCGATGTTTATGATAAATTCACTTCTAATTTATTGCTTAATCTGCCTTTACCTGTAAGTTCCGGGTTTTCATCAATCCTGGAGAATGCCGGACAAATGGATAACAGAGGTGTCGAGCTAAATATTAGCAGCACAAATATTAAAGAGGCCTACTTTACATGGACCACAAATTTCAATATTTCATCCAATATAAATAAGATTGTAAAGATACCCAGCCCTATTGTAGCGGCCTACTCTGCCGAAGAAATGGTACAAGGCTTACCTATGTACACCTTCTTTGTTTACAAGCAATTATATGTTAATCCTCAAAATGGCAATGCTGTTTATGATGACACTAAACACGACGGTGGAACGTTAACGCCAACGGCCAGCGACATGGAAGCGGATGGCAGCGCCTTGCCTAAATTTACAGGTGGATTAAACAATAATTTTAGTTATAAGAATTTTGACCTGAACGTGCAATTCAACTATGAGATTGGAAATAAGGTTTATAACAATAATGCTTATTTCCTGGAGGCAGGAGGAACGCGTTTAGGTAACAGAGCAATCGATACCCGCCAGTTGACCGCATGGACAACTCCCGGCCAAATAACCGATATGCCAAGGCTTACCGCATTGGGTGATAATTACACCATCGGGCCCACCAGCCGTAACATTGAGGATGGCTCCTTTTTAAGGTTAGCTAATGCAAACCTGGGTTACAAATTACCACATAGCCTGACGGACAAGGTGGGGATTTCTTCAATGAGAGTTTATGTAGGTGGTACAAACTTATGGCTGCTCACCAAATACCGCGGACCAGATCCAGAAGTAAACGTGTCGTCATCTCCGACGGTGCTTGGTTATGACCTCGGAACGCCACCTATACCGCGCACCGTCCAGTTAGGGGCTAACGTAACGTTTTAACCCGTTTCATTAAGACATCAAAAAAGCAAAATCAAATGAAAAAATATATATACATAATATCCGCAATGCTTTTGCTCGGATCATGCAAGAAATTTCTGGCGGTTGAGCCGAAATTAAATGTGGATCAATCAGTAGCAATTGTTGATGCAGGTTCAGCAGGAACAGCTGCCAACGGTTTATTTAACACACTTGCCAGCAATGGTTATTACGGAGAAAATTTTCCCGCCATATCTTATTTAGCGGGAGGCGACATCCAGTGGACAGGTTCCCAGGCAGATGCAGCTGATATTAATGATCATTTAACCCCGTCGACTAATGCTTATATATTAACCGCGTGGACAACCATTTATGAAACTATCTCGCAGGCAAATTATATTATTGCTGATGTTCCGAAGGTTGTTGATCCGCTATTTACTACCGCAACACGGAACCAATACCTCGGCGAAGCCTATTTTATAAGGGCATTGGCGTACTTTGACCTGGCGCGTGGCTGGGGTGGCGTGCAATTGATCCTTACACCAACAACAAGTCCTACCGATAACACAGGGATCCCGAGGAGCAGTCTGGCAAATACCTATGCGCAGGTTTTAAAAGATTTGAATACCGCCGAAACTTTAGTGCCAACAGCGGTAAACCGTAACCGGGTAACCCAAAAAACCGTATGGGCGCTAAAAGCCAGGTTATATCTTTATACACAACAATGGGTATTGGCGGAGCAATATGCCACCCAGGTGATAAGTGATGCCGCGGATTACGCGTTGGTGACACCGTACAGCGCTTTTTTTGCCAACAATGCCGAGGATACACAGGAATCGGTTTTTGAGTTAGCCTATACCGTTTCAAACACCAACGATCACAGTACATGGTGGTTGCCGCCGGCTTTGGGTGGCCGTCGCGAATGGGCCCCTAATGCCCTATTGGTATCTTTGTTAAATAACCCTGCAATTGGCGGTAACAGAAGTGCGTTGATAGCGCAGACCGTGCCCCCCGGAAACCTTTGGTATGGCCAGTTATACTACCGTCAGCCATTGGGAACAGACCCCGCCTATGTGATCCGTATAGCCGAGTTATACCTTATCCGTTCAGAAGCAAGAGCTGAGCAGGGAAATCTAACTGGCTCGCTTTCTGATTTAAATGCGGTGAGAGCCCGTGCGGATGTTCCGCCCAGTACTGCTGCCACCCTGAGTGATATCTTATTAGCGCTTGAACAGGAGCGGGAAGTAGAGTTTCCATTTGAAACAGATCGCTTTTTTAACCTTGTAAGAACGGGTAGGGCACAAGTAGTATTATCACTTCCTGATACGCACTTGTATCTATTTCCAATTCCTTATAGTCAGCAATTGGTGGATCCCGAACTAGCCGGGGCAAACGCCAATCCCGGATATTAATCACCATTAAAAAGAATCAAATGAAAAACTCTATCATTCTATCGTTTATAATAGCTGTTTTCAGCTATTCATCATCTTTTTCCCAGCAATCACCTATCACGGTAAAAAAATCAACCACCAGGCATGGCCCTGAAAAGGGATCCCTGATTATCATAGGAGGCGGCGGGTTTACACCGGCTATCTGGAGTAAATTTATAGAGCTGGCAGGTGGCAAAGAAAAAGCCAACATCCTGGTAGTAACTACTGCTGCCGGTGATTCGGCTGAATTTAGTACCGAAACTGTCGATTTAATTAAAAAAGAAACCGGCGCCCAAAATGTTCATGCATTGCATACAGGCGACCTAACGGTAGCCAATTCTGAAAAGTTTATTGAACCGATAAATAAAGCTACCGCCGTCTTCTTTGATGGCGGCAGGCAATGGCATATTGCCGATTCCTATCTGAACACACTAACCCACCAGGCTTTTAAAGATTTGCTTGACCGCGGTGGTGTAATTGCCGGCACATCAGCCGGGGCAACGATACAGGGGTCATTCCTGTGGAGAGGCGATACAAAAGGATCGGAAATTTTGATTGGCGATCACACCCAGGGCTTTGGCTTTTTAAAGAATGCCGTGATTGACCAGCACTTACTCACCCGGAACAGGGAGTTTGACCTTGTTGATTTTATTAAAAACACACCCGAATTGATAGGCATTGGGTTAGAACAGTCTACCGCGATATTGGTGCAAAGGGATACACTGGAGGTAATTGGTAAAGCTTATGTAGCCATATACGATTACAATACCATAATTGGGAACGGAGTAAAGCATGTTACCAATGGCAAGGAGAATTACACAGCTTCAAACGGACCTTTTTTCTTTTTACATGAAGGGCAAAAGTATGATCTGGCTAAACGTGCGGTGATTGAACAACCACGAAACAAAAGCTCAAATGCTGCTGCAAAAGCGGATGACCAGGAGGAGCAATAACGGATAGTAATTAATTATCAAACATTAATAAAAAGAAACATGAAAAAATATATGCTGATAGGTTTATTGCTGGCAACAGTGTCACCTTTCGCGAATGCACAATCAACCGGGGCTAAAAAAGTATTAACACCTATAAATGTTCAACCGGCAATAAAAATTATAAATCCCACAACCAAACACGGGCCCGAAAAAGGTTCCTTAATTATTATTGGAGGCAATGTTGGATCTCAACGTGATATTTGGGATAAGTTTACAGAATTAGCCGGCGGTAAAGAAAAAGCGGTAATCGTGGTGGTAACCACCGGATCAGGCGATTCCGCGGCTTACGATCAAAAAGATGTAGAAATTGTAAAAAAGGAAACGGGTATTAAGAATGTAACGCTACTGCATACGAATGACCTGAAGGAAGCGAACAGCGAAAGCTTTATAGCTCCCTTAAAAAAGGCAACCGGTGTTTATTTTATTGGCGGTCGCCAATGGCGCATTGCCGACTCGTACCTCAACACGCTTACTCACAAAGCTTTTTGGGATGTGCTCAATCGTGGCGGGGTAATTGCAGGCAGCTCAGCAGGCGCCAGCATCCAGGGGTCGTTTCTGTGGCGCGGTGATACTAAAGGGCCGCAAATACTCATAGGCGATCATACGCAAGGCTTGGGTTTTCTAAAATCTTCAGCCATTGACCAGCACCTGCTGGTACGTAACCGGGAGTTTGACCTGGTTAGTCTGATCAGGAAATCACCACAGTTGATTGGGATAGGACTTGATGAAGCAACGGCTGTGGTGGTTCAGCGAGACACCCTGCAGGTTATCGGAAAATCTTTTGTTGCCATCTATGATTATAATACCATCATTAAAAGTGAAGAAAAATCTTTGCTTGATGGTAAAGAAGATTATACTGCCTCAACCGGTCCGTTTTTCTTTTTAAGCGCAGGACAAAAATACGACCTGGCCAAACGGCAGGTGATCAGGGAACCCCGCAAACCCAGATCCGGCGCCGCCGCTACTAATACTACCGGGAAATGATGAAAGACAAATTTGAGGTTGCTTATTTAAAATGAGCAGCCTCGAATAAATCAAGCCGGGTGACCGAGTGGCCAGGTAGAGGTCTGCAAAACCTTGTACGGCAGTTCGATTCTGCCCCCGGCGTCTCTAAAACCAACATAAAATTAAACCCAATGACAAAAATCTTAACAATTAATCCTGCTGATAAATGGAGCGAGAGAGAGAAGAATATTTTCCGGTTCTTTTTCCTCTTTTTTATTATCCAGGCGCTGCCACTAAGTGCGGATATTTTTAAAGCAGTTTTCGGCATTAACTGGTTTCATATCAGTTATGGCGATATTTTTAACATCACCCGTTTGTCGGCTAAGTTTATCCCCGGGGCCGATAGCTTTGTCAACTGGATAATTATTGCTGTATTAGCGGCAATTGGTTCGGTTATTTGGAGCACATCGAAATTTAAAGATCAGGACTATAGTACCTTATACTACTGGTTAAGGGTAATTGTACGTTACCGGCTGGCCATAGGCATTATAGGATATGGCTTTATTAAATTTTTTCCTTTGCAGGCGCCATTTCCCTCCATAAGTAATCTGAATACCAGCTACGGGGATTTCAACGACTGGAAGATATTCTCGATGAGCCTGGGCATCGTACCAAACTATGAGTCGTTTCTTGGCTCTATAGAGATCATTGCCGGTATTTTGTTGTTTTTCAGGAAAACAGCCACCATAGGCGCTTTGATCATTTTAGTATTCACCGGGAACGTTTTTATATCAAACCTGGCTTATGACGGTGGCGAATATGTTTATAGCATATACCTGGTGAGTTTTGCATTGTTTGTATTATCATTTGATGCCATCCGGATTTATAATCTTGTTTCGCTGGAGCGTCCTACCGCACCCAATAAGTTTAAACCCGCGCTTACAAGCCGGCAGCAAACTACCCGGTTGGTTATCAAAACGCTGGTTATTTTCTTTTTTGTTTTCCTGTATGGCTTTAAAACCTATTCCGGTTTCAGACACGATCCCTACCAGTTTCCGCGTACACCCGGGCTGGCAAAAGCAAGCGGCATATATAATGTAAGTGAATTTAAAATCAATAATAAGGAACTGCCTTATTCCGCTACCGATTCGGTGCGATGGAAGGATGTGGTATTTGAAAAATGGGCAACCATCAGTATCAGATCTAACCGGCCGGTGATCATTGACGCCGCTAACTATGAGCAGGTGTTTAAAAAAGACGAAGACAGGGATTATGAGTTAGTCGGGTCGGCAGGCAGGCAGTACTACAGCTATACTGCCGATACGCTGAACCATGTATTGTTTTTAGCAAACAAGAATCCTCATTATAAAGGCGAAAAGCTGGTGCTTAAATATTCAAGGCCCGATACCGCTACAATTATATTATCGGGTATTGATCAGCAAAAGGATTCTGTCTATGTCGTGCTAAATAAGCTGGATAAAAAATATCCCCTTTCAATGGGCCGCCGAAGGGTATTGAAACTTTAATTGATAACGGTCATCCCTTTTACAATACTGAATTATAGATCATCGATTTAAACTTAAAACACAATGTCTGACATAAAAACTAACTCAGATAACCCTGAAACAACGCCCGGATCGCAAAATGATCCGGCAAATCCGGCAGGAAATCAACCCGCGTCAAATAAAATTATATGGTCGTGGTATAAAAAACTGGTGTTCCGTATACTTTTTGTATTTCTGTTGGCTATGTGTATTCCCTTTACAAGCAGCTGGTATAAAAACCTGTTTACGCTTGATTGGCTGCATCCGCATTACCGTGACATATATGACATAGCACGTTTCCAGCCAAGTTTCCGGCAATATTTTGGTGGCCGGGGCGATTATGAAGACGGAGGACTCCCGGCAGGTAATGAAGGCAGCCCGGCCGGCAAAAATGGCAATCACGGAGTTGGTCCCGGCAGGCGTCACCATAGCGGCGGTGATTCAACGCAATCAGGCAACGGCGGAGGCCTTGCCGCTGGTGATCATAGCGGATTTGGAAGGCGTCATCATCATGGCGATTCTACACAAGCCGGTGCTAATGGTGATAGATTTGCCGGAGGAAGTTTCAAACATCATCTTCATGGAGGCGACTCTACAGCAAAGGGCAATGGCGACGGTAGTTTTGCCGGACAAAGTCATGGAGGATTTGGCAGGCATCATCATGACGATTCTACAGACGCTGGTGGCAATGGCAATAGATTTGCCGGGGGCGGTTTCAGACATCACCATCACGGAGGCGACTCGACAGCAATGGCAAAAAGTGACGCCGGCAGTTTTGCAGCCGGACAACACGGAGGATTTGGCAGGCGTCATCATGGCGATTCTACGGCAGCTGGTGGCAATGGTGATAGATTTACCGGGGGAGGTTTCAGACATCACCATCACGAAGGCGACTCCACAGCAACGGGAAAAAGTGACGGCGGCAGTTTTGCAGCGGGAAAACACGGATTCGGCGAACATCACCACCATGGTGACTCTACTCAAGCGGGCGGTAATGGAGATAGATTTGCCGGGGCAGGTTTCAAACATCATCATCACAGGGGAGATTCTACGCAAACGGACACCGGAAAACATAACCGTTTCGCCGCAGCTAACGGAGGCGGCCATAACAAGCTTAGCCCGAATGATACCGCCGGTCATGACTCAACAAAGGCAGCGGCTTTTGGTGGTAAAAAACGCGGAAGAAATGGTAATGATAACAACGGATTGCCGCCAGACAGAAGCTTTTTGGCCGACTACACCGATTGGGGTATTGCCTTTTTGATTGGAGTTGCCGGGGGATTAATATGGACCCTGATTGACCGGAAAAGCAGAAATTACAACATTTTATATTACTGGATTCGCGTAGTGGTGAGATACAGGGCAGGCATAGGGATTATCGGTTTTGGTTTTACCAAGCTGTTTCCTACACAAATGCCTTACCCTTCATTGGGTTTGCTTAACAGCAATTTCGGTGACTTTACGGCTCAAAAAATTTATTGGATGTCTGTCGGTATCGTGCCATGGTACCAGGTTTTTGGGGGCATTGTGGAAATTACCGCAGGAACCTTGCTTTTTTTCAGACGGACGACAACTTTCGGCGCCATTTTGCTGGCCGGGGCCCTGGGAGATATCACCTATGTAAACTATGCTTATGACGGCGGCGTACACGTATATGCATTTTATTTTGTGTTCCTGGCGCTGATCCTTTTTGCGGATGATGTTCCAAAACTTTATAACCTGCTTATCCGTGAGCGCTATACGGTGCCGGTTCATATTTATCCTGATTACAGGAAGCCCTGGCTCAAATACACACGCATTGGTTTAAAGATACTTACGTTTATTGTGTTTTTTGTGATTTTAACTTATACCGAAGTTATAAACTTTAAATACGATCCTTATAAGCAGCCTTCAACCGCCGGGGTAAAACAGTTAAGAGGCAACTATCATGTAACTGAGTTTAAGATAAACGGACAAGAAATTCCCTATAACCCATTGGATACGGTAAGATGGCAGGAAGCAACCTTCGAGAACTGGACCACTTTAACATTTAAAGTAAACCATCCGGTATTGATAGACCCTTCCAACGGCGGCGGCAGCCCGATGAAGGATATTCAACGGACATTTGAGATCACTGGCGTGGCCGGCGGCCAACGCGCATTTCATTATTACGCAGATACGATTGATAAGGTGCTTTACCTGCAGGATAAAAATGCTATTGCATTAAGAGGAAACAGGGGCGCCAGGGGAGCGGGCGGACGTAATCGTTCAAATAATGACAAAAAAACGGCGGATAACTGGATCGGTAAAACTGCCCTGCAGCACATCGGCGATGAAAAGAAGATGATAGACGAACATGCCTGGTCAGCCAGGAGGGACAGGGAGTTTGCTGCAAAAATACCTGAGCCTAAACGGAACCGCATGGTCCTTCAATATAGCACCACAGATGGATCAAGGGTGATCCTTTCGGGCATCAACGAAAAAAAGGACTCGATTTATGTAGTGTTAGACAGGTATAACAGGAAATATACGTTACCGGCAAGCACGCTTAACGCTGGTAAATATTAGGGGGCTTATGAAAAAAACAGGAAGTTTTGATTATGATGCAGTGGTGGTAGGCTCGGGGCCGAACGGTCTTGCCGCCGCCATATTATTACAGCAAAACGGACTTTCTGTTTTACTGATGGAAGGGAAAGATAAAATTGGTGGCGGCTTGCGTACAGAAGAGCTAACGCTGCCGGGTTTTTTGCATGACGTATGTTCGGCAGTTCATCCTATGGCAGTGGCCTCGCCGTTTTTTGAAACGCTTCCCCTTGGCGAATACGGTCTGGAGTATATTTATCCGGAGGTGGCGGCAGCACATCCTTTTGATGACGGTAGCGCTGCTATACTTAAAAAATCGGTTTTTGAAACCGCTGAATTATTGGGAAAGGATAAAAACGCCTATTTAAAACTTGTACAGCCGCTGGTAAAGAGCTGGCCGGATATAGCCGCAGATGTACTGGCCCCATTGCATTTCCCAAAAAACCCGTATGCAATGGCCCGGTTCGGGCTTAATGCCCTTGCGCCTGCTACATTGCTTGCCAGGCGGTTTAATACAGAAAAAGGAAAAGGGCTGTTTGCGGGGATGGCTGCCCATAGTATCCAGCCGTTAAACAATATGGCAACTTCAGCAATAGCCCTTGTTTTAATGGCAAACGGGCACATAAAGGGCTGGCCCATACCAAAAGGCGGTTCAAAAAAAATCTCCGATGCTTTGGCTTTGTACTTTGCGTTCCTGGGAGGTAAAATTGAAACCAACAGGTATATTTCATCACTGGACCAGTTGCCATCGGCGCGCGCGGTACTTTTTGATGTTACCCCTAAGCAGCTCCTGATCATAGCGGGCCATAAATTTTCATCAATTTATCAATGGCAAATAGAGCGGTACCGTTATGGGATGGGCGTATTTAAGGTTGACTGGGCCCTTGATGGCCCCATACCATTTAGAGCAGAAGAAATTAAACATGCCGGTACCGTTCACATAGGTGGCACCCTGCAGGAGATCGCAGAAAGCGAACGGTTAACGGCTGCCGGACTTCATCCTGAAAAGCCCTTTGTATTGCTGGCCCAGCAAAGCTTGTTTGATCCATCGCGGGCGCCAAAAGGAAAACATACAGCCTGGGCTTATTGCCATGTGCCTAATGGTTCATTTAAAGACATGACGGAAGCGATAGAAAAACAGGTGGAGCGCTTTGCTCCCGGTTTTCGGGAACGCATCATTGGTAAAAGCACCATGAACGCCAGGCAACTGGAGAATTATAATCCTAATTATATCGGCGGGGATATTAACGGCGGCATTATTAACCTGGGACAGCTATTTACCCGGCCGGCTTTACGCCGCTCACCCTACCGCACATCCGCAAAAGGTATCTATATCTGTTCTTCTTCCACACCTCCGGGTGGTGGTGTACACGGAATGTGCGGCTATCACGCGGCAAAACGCGCCTTGAAGGATATATTTAACATAAATGTTAAACTCAATTGAAATGAAAAAAACGATGTCAGGTGCGCCTGTTCGTTTTATTATGGTGATCATTTGCGGGATGATGGCGATAACGCTAATGGCTTTGCAGGGCAACAGCGTTGTTAACCGCCGGCAGCGGGCTATGCCAGATACCAATAAGTGGCCCGCGACCTTCGGTTTTGGCCGTACAGCAACCGCTGCCGAAATATCTCTCTGGGATATAGCTATACGGCCCGACGGTAAAGGGTTACCGCCCGGTGAAGGAGATGTGGCCCAGGGCAAGGCGATATATGCTATAAAATGTGTGGCTTGTCATGGTGAGAATGGCAGGGAAACACCCGGCATTAAATTAGCCGGCCCCGCCCTGGTGAGTGACACATCATTTAAAAGCAAGCCTAAAACGATTGGCAACTACTGGCCCTACGCCACAACATTATTTGATTATATGAGGCGCACCATGCCGTATAACCTCCCCGGATCGCTAACAAATGATGAAGTTTTTAGCTTAACGGCATTTTTGCTAAGCGCCAACCAGATTATAAAGCCCGATGCCATATTAAATGCACAAACTCTGCCACGTGTGATTATGCCTGCAAAAAAGCTTTTTGTGATTGATGACCGTAAGGGCGGTGCTGAAGTTAAATGATAAGGAGTGATGGAGGAAAATAAAAAAACGAAATTGGAGAATGTAACAGGGCGCATAAGCCGCCGGACTTTATTAGGCGGGGCCCTGGCTGCTGCCATCATCCCTGTCAGCTCTTCCTTTGGTAAATACATACAGGCCGGTGTTCCGGTTGGCCCGGTTAACGATCCCACAAAAATGATTGGCCCGGGACCGAGCGTACTTGGCAAGCGTTCGCCATTTGAGCATCCGGTGCGTAAGCCATCAGATATATCATCGCGCACTCCTTTACAGGATTTATACAGTACCATAACGCCCTCAGATCTGCATTTTGAACGACACCATGCCGGAGTAGCAAGCATCGACCCGGGTAAGTACGAATTGCTCATCCATGGGATGGTTAACAGGCCGATGAAGTTTACCCTGGCTGATCTTAAAAAGTTCCCATCATTTACCAGGATCTGCTTTTTAGAATGCGCAGGCAATTTCAGGACAGGCAAGGAAGAAATGACCCCGCAGGATATACTTGGCCTAACAAGCCAAAGCGAATGGACCGGTGTTATGCTGTCTACCTTATTACGGGAGGTTGGTGTAAGCGATAACGGGTCCTGGTTTCTTGCAGAGGGATCGGATGCCTCGCTAATGACAAGGAGCATCCCCAGGAAAGGGTGGGATGAAGCTATTATTGCCTATGGGCAAAATGGAGAGGCATTGCGGCCCGAACAGGGGTACCCCGCGCGTTTGCTGATACCGGGCTGGGAGGGGAATACTAACGTAAAATGGATAAGACGCATTGAAATATCCGATCAGCCTTTTATGACGCGGGAGGAAACATCCAAATACACCTATCCGGTTAAGGATAAGATCAGGATGTTCAGTTTTGAGCTGGACGCACGGTCCATCATAACCTTCCCATCCTTTCCTCAAAAAGTAGAACGGGGATGGATTGAGATAAGGGGTATAGCCTGGAGCGGAAGAGGAAAAATTATAACAGTAGAAGTGAGCACCGATGCAGGCAAAACCTGGGCCCCCGCTCAACTACAGCAACCCGTGTTGGCGAAGGCCCATACCTGGTTCAGGTACTTGTGGCAGTGGAATGGGGACGGCACAGAGATTTTAAGCAGAGCTGTTGACGAGACGGGATACACGCAGCCGACCTTAAAGCAATTGGCAGAAGCGCGGGGTACAGATTTAGGCGGGTATCACATGAACCCGGTAACTGCCTGGCAGGTAAGAAGTGACGGCAATGTATTGTTTAAGCCGGAGAATTGGAAGTAATAAATTAATAAACGTAATCATAATCAATCAAAGACAATTTTAAATTAAAGTTTATGGAAAAAATTTGCCCGCGACATGGCTCAAAGAAGTACAAATCAAATTCGTTTCTCTTCTACTAATTTAAAGTCTACTAATTTTGTAGACTAAATATATTTACTTATTTTCGCTTTACAACTAAATAAATCTTTAAAACAATTAACTGATATGTCGACAACTACTACACAAACAACAGGTGAAAAACAGCCCTCTGGCTGGCAGGAATTTTGGGCGAAGGAAGACTGGTGGGCGGTCTGGCTCGGGCTGGGCATTTTGATCGTGGCCTATGTGCTTTATCTTTCGGGCTCCAGCATCTCCTGGATCGCGGTAGCGCCGGCTAAATGGTCGACTTTGTCGCAGCTGGCCACGCAATTTTCAAAAAACGGGGTTAAATATCTCGCTTTGTTAGCCGCCTTCCTGGTGCTTTTCAGCATCGTGGTCTCTTTTATCGGGCAAAAGCCAAAACAGTTTATCACGGCTTTTATTTTCCTGTTTATACTTTCTACCATCATCTACGCCGTTGGCAGCTGGGACCAGGCCAACCGTTATAACCTGGAGCCCCCGCTCGTGGCGCTTGTGGTAGGGCTGATCATTTCAAACGTGATCGGACTGCCCCGCTGGCTGGATGCCGGTTTCCGGGTGGAGTTTTATATAAAGCTGGGCATCGTGCTGCTTGGCGCCACATTGCCTTTCACACTGATTATCTGGGCCGGGCCGGTGGCTATTTTGCAGGCTTCCATTGTTTCCATAGTTACCTTTTTGGTCATCTTCTTTACTGCCCGCAAGCTGGGTTTGGATCAAAGGTTTGCGGCGGTACTAGGTGCGGGCGGGGCTGTTTGCGGCGTTTCAGCGTCGATTGCTGTTGCAGGAGCCGTACGGGCCAAAAAGGAGCATCCGCCAATCGCGATAAGTCTTGTGGTTGTGTGGGCCATTGTCCTGATCTTTGCCCTGCCGCTTGTGTCGCGCACGATACATCTGCCGACGGGAGTAGCCGGCGCCTGGATCGGAACGTCGGAGTTTGCCGACGCAGCAGGCCTGGCCGCTGCCCAATCCTATGGCGGGTTGGCCGGAGCTCATACAGGCATTGCAGGGACGGCAGAGCAGGCGCTTGCATCGTATACCCTGATCAAAGTAATCGGGCGGGATATCTGGATCGGTATCTGGTCATTTGTACTCGCGCTCATTGCCGTGACGGTTTGGGAACGAACAGAAACCAAGTCAAAAGTGCAGGTGGGGCAGATATGGTGGCGCTTTCCCAAATTCGTCATCGGGTTCCTCATCGCTTCTGTACTTACAACACTGATTATCCATGCTCACACGCTGGGTGATTACAATAAATTGGTGAAACCCTCCCTCATTCTGCCTATCACCGCATTGCGGACGTGGGTGTTTACCTTTAGCTTTTTAAGTATCGGGCTTACCACGCGGTTCCGCGAATTTGCAAAAGCAGGTTTTAAACCCTTTGTCGCGTTCACAGCCGGGGTTGTTGTAAACGTAGCTTTGGGGTATTTTCTGTCGGTGATCGTTTTTGCGCATTACTGGTCGACCATCGTGACGCATTGAGGCATGAATATTTTTAAATCGATTCAACTGGGTAATTCCGGGCCAAGCTGCCAGCAGTGCGTTCATTTCCAAAATGATCCGGCGCTGATCGAGGAGGTTTACCCCGGGCTCACGGTGATGAGTTCGGGGTTTGCGTCGGTGCGGGACAGGGATGGTTTTTGTAATTGTCATCAACTTTACCTTTCGGGAAGGGATAGTTGTGAGGAGTTTTCCGAGCGGAGGATTGAAAAATCTTTGATTTAAAGGAACCAGTTTTGAGTTCTTTATTCCCTTTGAAGTAATCGTGCATTCCCAGGCAGTGGCCAGCTCTGCATGAATTGACGCGCGGCAAAGTTTTCTTTTTTAGTATGCAACGGATGATCACGTTGGCTAGCCAATGTCGCTGAAGGCTCGTGCTTTCCTATGCCCGTCTCCCTGATGCCTGTCGGCATATTCTACCATTAAAAACCTGAACTTCCCAAAACAGCAAGCGTTGCCAAAAATGGCATCTGCTTTGATTATTCATTAAACTCATGGGCAGGCATTTTTGGTTTATGTCTTTTTAGGTGCACCATAGCTTTTGTAATGTGTTTTTAGTTGTTGAGCAAATTACACTTGACTAAATAACTATACACTAAATGGCAAAACAAAAGAATAGCCGACATTAAATTAACCCATAATTTATCTTTTTTTCCATTTATATGAAAATACTTAACTTTTGCATTTTGGTGTCGATTGGCTTTTGGCTAACAAGCTGTAAGAAGGATATCCAACAAACGCCGGGTCCGGGAGTACAAAAAAGTAAAAGCACACCTGTCATCGTTATATTGGGATCGTCAACGGCTGCCGGCGTCGGCGCTGCTCCGATTGATTCGGCCTGGGTCAATGTGGTGCAATCAACTGTTAATGCCAATGGCACAAAAGCAATATTTTACAATTTAGCCGTCGAAGACTATACCACCTACAATATAATGCCCAATGGATTTAGCGTTCCTGCTTACCGGCCGGCACCGGACACGGCAAATAATATCACCAAAGCACTTTCGTATAAACCGGCCCTGGTAATGATCAGTTTACCAACCAACGATATTGCAGACGGCTATAGCTACACTGAGATTATGAGTAATTATCAAAAAATCACCTATATGCTGGATTCGGCAAAAGTGCAGTATATCATTTTTAGCACCCAACCGCGCGACTTTTCAACTGTTAGTGAAAGAATGAGACTCGACACATTAAATAATGAAGTCATCAGTGCTTACCAAAATCACGTAAACAACTTTTTAGACCAGTTAAGCACGTCGACTTTTGAGATCGATCCGATTTATTCTGCCGGTGATGGCATTCACTTAAATGACGCCGGCCACCGGGTAATTGCAAACGCAACCCTAAAGCAGTCATTGTTTATTAGCGTAGTTCAATAGTTTAACAGGCAGATTTCACCAAGCCGGCACCCACCCGGGTGAGCCTTCCGGCTTGATATCGCCGGATGTTTTCCAAATAATTATCGTTTCCTGAAAAGAACCTTCCCCGATAAGATTGCCCACGCAAACTCGTAGGAAAATAACTTTCTTTTTGTTCTGTTTTTCCGACAAAAAAATCCCCAATAAAGAAACTAAAAGTTAATTAAAGCGTTGATTAGATAAATTAAAACTCTTTGCAGTTAAATAAAATTATCAAAGAGAAAATTAAATCTATTTTAAATTAATTTTTACTTCAGGTCTTTATGAAACTCAATCTCAACTTCAGAACGCTGGCTTTTTCTGTTTATATCGTTTTATTGCCGATTGCCGCCTACTGCCAGGGTGGGGATAAAGGGTCGTTGCAATATTTACTTGCAAGTAATGGTTTCGGCCAGATCAAACTCGGTGCAGACCTAAAGGTGCTGGACAAGGGCAAAATGGACTACCTTGACGGTGTTGACTCTTTGGATGAAGATAGTTGCTATAAATTTTGCTATAAAGATGAAAAGATAATGCACATGGCTAAGGATTTGGACCTTGACCTGGTGGGTTTTCGCACTTACAAGAATAAAATCGTAAATATTTATCTTTTTTTTCCGCGTGCCTACGGGTACGCGCTACTGCAGGAATTTGAGGCGAGCTATGGGAAATACACCAATGCATCAGGGTCATTCATGTATGACTGGAAGACGAGCGGCGTAACCTTGTCACTGCGTTACAACCCAATCGTGGATATGGGTGTTGCGATATTTACGAGTAACAATATCGAAAAGCAATTGGCAACTGACAACAACCAGCGC
>Ga0302326_10010215_pt1 | contig 20367 bp, 18 predicted proteins | sample Palsa_T0_3_FD_202264 | JGI IMG/M metagenome (GOLD analysis project Ga0302326, IMG submission 202264) | Peat permafrost microbial communities from Stordalen Mire near Abisko, Sweden - Palsa_T0_3 | ecosystem: Environmental > Terrestrial > Soil > Palsa > Peat permafrost | place: Sweden: Abisko...
AGCAGATTCTGCACCCAGGCGCGGAAGAAGAGCTCTTCGGGCACGGCAATAAAAGTAAAGACATAGATCCAGGTCGGAATCATCGACAGCCGCAAGGCGTGGCTGTGGGGATGGAGAAAACCGAGCGCCAGCCCCAGACCCAGAACCAGGGGAGCGAAGAAGGCCAGTTCTCGCAGACCGGTTTTCCAGTCGCTCCAGCGGAAGTGGAAGTCAAAGCCGGTTCCGGTAAGTTGGCGGATTGCCAGGAATCCGTATAGGCCCGCATCGACGAGGAGGAGTTTTCCCAAGCCCGCAAGACCGTTGGGCCACGCTCGTTCGAACCAGCGCAGATCCACCGCCAGTCCAAGGGTGAGAAGGACAAGACCGTCTCTCCAGTCGCTGCGTTGTTCGGGATCGGCGTTTGCGGCCTGCTCGAGCAACCAGGCGATCGCCACCGGGAGCGCGGCATATAGGGCGCACCATTCCCAAGCAAAGATCTGGTGCGACCACGAAATCAGGACGTAAGGGAGAGTGCAAAGTGCAGGCAAAGCAATGCGTAAAGTCGAGGGCCAGCGGGCGCACGCTCGCCCGACTCGGTCGCCGGCAAATCCGAAGAATCCGGCGGGAATAAGCTCCAGCACAAGGACTGCGAAGTCTCCGAGCGTCGCGTTCTGCATGGGTTTATTTTAATGGGGAGATTGCCCGGCTTTCCTATTGTCTCAGACTGAGGCGACGGCCTTTGCGCCGCTCACCCCACCCCTAACGTCGAAGAGCACGACGTTGGGGATGGGCCAACCAGTTCGCTAAACTCTGGAGTATGGGCAAAAACTGGAAGACGAAGCTGATCCACTCGGACGCGAAGATTCCGGAGGGATTCCGTTCGCTGTCGGTAGGGGTGCAACGCGCATCGACGGTGTTGTTTAAGGATGCGGCGTCGGTCGAGGACCACTGGGATCAATATGAGGTCGGCTACACCTACGGGCTTTATGGAACTCCGACCACGCTCGAACTGGCGGCGCGCATTTGCGAGTTGGAGGGCGGCTTCCGCACCCTGATTACTCCGGGCGGGCAGTGCGCGATTTCACTGATCAATTTTGCGTTCTTACAGGCGGGCGATCACGTTTTGCTTCCCGAGAGCATCTATACGCCGAGTCGCAAATTTGCGGTGCAGGTTTTGCGAAAGTTCGGGGTGGAGGTAGACTTCTACCCTCCGGAAGCGGGCGCTGCGATTCGGAGTTTATTTCGCAAGAATACGCGAGTGGTTTGGTGTGAGAGTCCCGGATCGATCACGCTGGAAGTGCAGGATGTGCCGGCTATCGCTGAGACAGCCCATGATGCTGGCGCGATGGTTGTGACGGATAACACCTGGTCGGCGGGCGTTTACTTTGACGCCTTCGCGCATGGCGTGGATGTGACCATGCAAGCGCTCACGAAATATGCCGGCGGGCACAGCGACTTATTGTTGGGGTCGATCACTGTGCGCAACGAAGCCGCGTGGCGGCGACTGGGTGCCACGCATCAAGTGGTCGGATGCGCCGCTTCTCCGGACGATTGCAGTCTGGCGCTGCGTGGACTGAAGACGCTGGCGGTGCGGCTGAAAGCAATCGAAGACGCGGCGCTCACTTTGGCGCGGTGGCTGAGCGAGCGTCCGGAGATTGAACTCGTGCTGCATCCGGCGCTTCCTTCTTGCCCCGGGCATGAATTCTGGAAGCGCGACTTCACGGGATCGACGGGCGTGTTCTCGATTGTGTTTCAGCCGCGTTTCAGCAAAGCGCGGATCGAGCGATTCGTCGACCAGCTGGAACTCTTTGAGATCGGATACAGCTGGGCGGGAGTGACGAGCCTGGCAGTAGCTTACGATTTTCATTCCACGCACGGACGTCCCGATTATGGGCACCGCATCGTGCGGCTGAACATCGGGCTGGAGGATGTTAACGACCTGAGGGAGGATCTCGGCCGGGCACTCGATGGATTGGCGGCCTGATCTTGAACCTGGAAAGTCTGCAGACGAAGTCACACGCGGATTATGGCTCGTCGAAGGCCAAGCGTGTCAAAGCTGTCGAGAGCTTCCGGATTGCGTGTGCGTACCCCTTCTATGTCCCTATGGTGGAGGCTTGGTTTAGAACCTTGAGCCACATAGGAACACAAAGGGGCACGGAGGAAGCCTACCCCGAAACCTCCAATTGCCCTTTTCGATTCCAGTCTAGCGATAACTCTCCACCCGCGTGCCGGATGCGTTACTCTGCGAAGGATGCGTCTGATCCGCTTCTTCCGCCCGTCGCACCAGCACACGGCCTTATCCGCCACGCTTCTGTTGATGACGGCCATCATGCTCTCGCGCGTGATCGGATACCTTCGCGAAGCTTACATCGCTTACGCTTTCGGTGCCGGACAGCAGACCGACGCCTATGTGGCCGCTTTCACTCTGCCGGACTGGCTCAACTACATCGTGGCCGGCGGGACTGCGTCGATCACGTTCATTTCTATCTACACGAGGTTTGTCGCCGAAAAGCGCGAGCGGGACGCGCAGAAAACTTTCTCCATCATCATTACCGTGATGACCACCGTGCTCCTCGCCGGCACGCTGGTCGCCGAGATTTTCACGCCTCAGTTCGCCAGTTGGATGTTCCACGGCTTCACGCCCGAACAAATGCAGCTCTGCGTTCATCTCACGCGTATCTTGCTGCCGGCGCAGATTTTTTTCTACGTTGGAGGAGTAGTTTCGGCGGTCTTACTCTCTCACCGCCTGTTTCTGCTGCCCGCATTCGGCCCGCTGATTTACAACGTCTTCATCATCGTCGGAGGAGTGATTGCCGGACGCCAGATGGGCATCGCGTCCCTGGCCTATGGAGCCCTCGCCGGCAGCATCGCCGGACCCTTTCTTATCAATGCCATCGGCGCCGCCAAGATCGGCACCGGCTACCGTCCCTCATTCGACTTGAAAAATCAGGCTTTCCGCGAGTGGGTGAGACTCTCGATCCCGCTGATGCTCGGCGTATCGCTCGTCACCGCCGACGATTGGATTCTTCGCTATTTTGCCTCCAGCGGAATCGGCGACATTGCGCGCCTTAACTACGCCAAGCGTCTCTTCGCCGTTCCCATTGCCATTCTCGGGCAAGCGGCTGGGCAGGCATCTCTCCCTTTTTTCTCGCGCCTTTTTGGAGAAAAGAAGTTTGACGATTTCGCCGCCACCGTGAATGCCTCCGTCTATCGCATCACCGCTGCTTCCCTGCTCATGACCGGGTGGATGATGGCCATTGCCCTTCCGCTCATCGATCTCGTCTATCGCCGCGGCCACTTTACTTTCGCGGATTCCACAGCCACAGCTGTGTATTTTTTCTGGTTCTCACTGTCATTAGCTTTGTGGTCAAGCCAGGCGCTGTATGCCCGCGCCTTTTATGCCTCGGGCAACACGCTGACTCCGATGATCGCCACGAGCCTCATCACTCTCGCTTCACTGCCGATCTATTCGCTGTTTTTTCGGACGCTCTCGGTCACCGGGCTTGCGATCGCCTCCGACATCGGGATCACCGCCAATGCGCTAGCCATCGCTCTGCTTCTGCATATTCGCGGCATGGTGCCGCTCGGAGGGATGAACTGGAAAGAATTGGGCAAGTGCGCGCTGGTGGGCGCTGTTTCCGGCGGATTGAGTCATGAAGTCATGCGCAGCATCTCGCTCGACGGCAGTCGGGGCGCCGATCTGCTCGCGCTTACGCTCGGCTCGTTAACGTGGGCGGCTGCGGTGGCTGCGGGACTCTGGTTGTTGCGTTCGGAATTGCCTCGAGATCTCCGCAGAAGAAAATCGGCCACGCTTCCGGGCGTGGCGGAGGGCCAAGCCGCAGAGACGATGGCCACGGGCAAAGAGCCTTAGGACCGGATTGGAGTGGCGCTAGGCGAAATTGCCTGAGACGTGGGGCTTGCCACGTCTCCGTTGGCAGCGGCAGCAGTTAAGAGGGAAGACGCGGCAGGCTGCGTTTCTACACAATCGCTTGGCAAAAGAAAACGGACCCAAGAAAGGTCCGTTTTCTTAACACTGGTGCCAGCGGATAGCCAACGACGAGCAGCGGGCCTACGCTCTGGCCGCGACCGCCGATTCAGTCGGCGAGGCAACGCTCTTTACCTCTTCCATCTTGGAGTCGGTCTTTGAATTTGAATCAGCCTTCGATCCAGTTCCGGCAGTTCCTGCCTTGCGAATATCTATGCCGCCTTTGAAGAAGGCGCCATCTTCAATCGAGATACGCGCCGCCACCACGTCACCGGTCAGCGAACCATCGCTGCGGATATCCACTCGGTCGCTGGCCGTCAGATTGCCCCTGACCTTGCCTAGCACCACAATCTCTCGCGCGCTGATGTTTGCCGCCACCACTCCGTTACGGCCGATGGTGACGCGATTTCCAGAGAGATTGATCGATCCCTCCACCCGCCCATCAATATACAAAGACTCGGAGCCGGTGACCTCACCTTTAATCACCAGCGACTTGCCAATCGTGGCCTGGTCCGACGTGGTCGTCGTAACCGGGCGCGGCGCGGGTGCGGGCTCGCTGGCGCTCATCATCGATGCAGGTCCGGGAGCAGGTGTCGGTGTCGTCGTCGCCGTGGACAGGCTCGGACGCTCCGGCTCAGCCGGTCGGCCGGGTGTTGCAGGTTGATTCGTGGGCTTCCACATTGTTGTCGAAATCCTTTCCTTTATTAAGGGATTGTAAGACACCGCCGCATTTCGGCTGCCATTCCAAATTGTACTCCTCAGTAAACGGTGCCGCTGTGGAAAACCAGGCTTTTCTTATTGATTCTCCTAGTTCCCCCCTTCTGAATCCTCATCCACCGCACATCGGGTCATGCCCCCGATCATGTAACCTCTGCTCACCGGCGGTAATTCTTCTATCGCGCTAGCTCTCTCGGATACTTCTCTCGGATACTATGGAATCGTAGGGCACGCGAAGCTGTGCCCGACTTAGCCCCGAAGAGGAACACATGACCCCAACTGCGACAACAGCAGCACCAGCCACGTCCCTCCGGCCTCAAGCGGGAGAGTACGCTCCTTACTATGAGAAATACTTAACCCTGGTGCAGAGCAATGACATTCTTGCCACGATCGAAGACCAGCGCCGCCAGATGCTGCTGATGCTCTCCGGACGCGGTGAACCCGACGGCGATCTGCGTTACGCTCCCGAGAAGTGGAGCGTGAAGGAAGTTCTCGGCCACATCAACGATACCGAGCGCATTATGAGCTATCGCGCCCTGCGAATTTCGCGCGGCGACGTCGCGCCGATTGAGGGCTTCGAGCAGGACGATTACGTCCGCAACGGCTCTTTCGCACGCCGTTCGCTCGAAGATTTAATCGAAGATTACATTGCCGTTCGTCGAGCCACGGTTTCGCTGTTTCGCAATCTCGATGAAGTTGCCTGGACCCGTCGCGGCGTGGCCAACAAAAACGAAGTATCGGTGCGAGCGCTGGCCTACATCATCGCAGGCCACGAAGTGCACCATCGGCGGATTCTCGAAGAGAAGTACTTGAAATAGGTGAGGTGTCGTGTGGCGATGGGCTCCGCCCCGTCAGGACGAGCCCAGGCCGTCCCCACACAACGGTGAGGATGATTTCCGATTCAACAATCCTTCGGCACATCGCCCGCCAGCCCAAGAAGACGGCGAGCCATAAACAGCTCGTGCGTGAACTGGGAGTGAAGGGCGAAGCGCGACGTGAATTAACCGACCGTATCCATGCCCTCGTTGGCAAAGGAGAATTGCTGCAAGTCGACTCCGAACGCTTCGCCATTCCGCAGGCTGCCAAAGGGCGCAATCTGCTGGTCGGCCGCCTGACGATGCATCGCGACGGCTACGGCTTCGTGATTCCCGAAGCTCTCTCGCTCGATGACAGCCTTAAAGCCCGCCTGGCCGGAGATGTCTTTATTCCTCCGCATGCCATTGCATCCTCGATGCATGGCGACCGCGTACTGGTCGAAGTCACCGCGGTACGCCCCGATGGACGCGCCGAAGGACGCATCGTCCGCTCGCTTGCGCGCGCGCATCCAACCGTAGTCGGCATCTTCCACTACGGACACCGGCACAACTATGTCAAACCCATCGACGAAAAAGTGACCCAGGAAATCGCAATTCCGCCGGGGATGGAGAACCCGCAATCCTCCGTGTTCTCCGTGCCCCCCGTGGTTGCTTTTGAGGTGGACGCCTCAAAACCATCGCAGGGGCCACAGCGGGCAAAGGGGGAAAAATCCCGCGACCGGGTGATAGGCAAGGAAGCCGCGGTGCATGCCGACTGGCAGGATCTGGAAGGCGTGGTCGTCGATGTGGAGATCACCGATTGGCCGAGTGCCACGCAAAATCCGCGTGGCCGGGTGATCGAGATTCTTGGCGAAGAAGACGATTTCGGAGTCGACGTCGAAATCATGATTCGCAAGTTTCACCTGCCCCATCGCTTTCCTGCGGAAGTAATCGCAGAAGCGCAGGCGGTTCAAGCGGACCACCAGAACGGCATTCCGGAAGTGGCCTTACGCCGGCGACGCGACTACCGCGCGCTGCCGATTGTCACCATTGACGGCGAAACCGCTCGTGACTTCGACGATGCCGTCCACGTCCAGCACCTGGAAAACGGCAATTATGAACTGCAAGTGCACATTGCCGATGTGGCGCAATATGTGACCCCTAACTCGCCGCTCGATCAGGAGGCCCGCCTGCGCGGCACGAGCGTTTATTTCCCCGATCGTGCCGTTCCCATGCTGGCGCTCGAACTCTCGACCGACATTTGCAGTCTGCGTCCGCAGCTCGACCGCCTCGTGCTCTCCTGCACCATGGAAATCGATCACCAGGGGGAAATCGCTGGCTACGAAATCAATGAAGGCGTGATCCGCTCCGCGAACCGCATGACTTACACCGCCGTGAATGCCGTGATCGAGGGCGATGCCAACGCGCGTCTGGAATACGCCGGGCAGGTCGAACACTTCGAACGCATGCGCGATCTGGCGATGATCCTGAATCGCAAACGGGAGCGTCGAGGATCGATTGATTTCGATCTGCCGGAAGCGGTGATCGAATTCGATGAGTTCGGCATGATGAAAAGCATCACGCGATCGGAGCGCAACGTTGCCCATCGTCTGATCGAAGAATTCATGCTCTCGGCCAACGAGTGCGTAGCCCACTATCTGGAAAATAAACGCATCGCCTCGCTCTACCGCATCCACGAAAAACCCGACGCTAAACGTGTGTATGACTTCGAGGTCATCGCTGCCACCTTCGGATACTCCCTCGGAGTAGGTGCGTTGCCCATCCAGCGCGTGCAATTGAAGGCCGACCGCCGCGACACTCGTGGCACGGGCAAGCGCGTCCGCGAGATCGAAGTGCCCAAAGAAGTGCACATCACCCCGCGCATGTATCAGAAACTTACCGAGAAGATCGCCGGCAAGCCGGAAGAAAGAATCCTGAGTTTCCTGATGTTGCGGTCGCTCAAACAAGCCCGCTATTCCGAAGAAAATCGCGGACACTTCGCCCTTGCCGCCACGACCTACACGCATTTCACGTCGCCCATCCGCCGCTATCCCGACCTGATTGTGCACCGCATCCTGAAAGATGTGCTGCACGCCTCGGCGGAACACAAAGACGGGGAGATACCCATCGGCAGTTCTTCCGACCGTGGCACCGGCGGGACGCCAGCGGTAGCGAGCGCGTCCACGCGCTGGGAAAGTGGCAAGTCAGCCGACGGGGTCCCGCCACTGCGCTCGCAATCGAGCCGGCGGGACGCCGGCGCTACCCCCTGGTCCAAGCGCCGCGACCGCGATGCGCATCAGCATGCGCTTGAACCTCTCGGAGGTCCGATCACGATCGAAGAACTCCACAACATCGCCGACGAATCCAGCCAATCCGAACGCCGCGCCGACGAAGCTGAACGTGGACTGATGGAATGGAAAAAAGTGAAGTTCATGGAGCGCCGCCTCGGAGAAGACTTCGACGGCCTGATCATCAGCGTAACCAAATTCGGATTCTTCGTGGAACTGACCGACCTTTTCGTGGAAGGCCTGGTCCCGCTCAACACGCTCGCCGACGACCGCTATATCTACCACGAAGATACGCGCCAGATCATCGGCCAGCGCTCGCGCAAAACCTATAGCCTGGGCAACCGCGTGCGCGTGCTGGTGGATCGGATCGATCCGGTAGAGAAGAAAATCCAGTTCGCGGTGCTCGAAGAAGAAAAACAGCCAAAGCCGTCGGGGAGGAGCCGGCGCAAGGGAAGTTGATCGTGGGGGACGGGCGCCCCTTCGGCAAGCTCGAAGGGTCCAAGCCGAGCGCAGCTTGGCCTCGTCACCAGCGCCAGCACCGCACCGCCTTTCATTCCCGACCATCCTGTATAGAATTGAGCTGTACAGTGGAGCCAAGACCATGCCAACGCCGAGCGAACCTAAGTCCGATCAGAATCCACACGACGCCGCGGAGCATGTCGCAAGCGCGCGAAAGATTCTCGAAGACCTCCAGCATAAGGTCGGAAGCCATCCCGAACTCGCCGAGGCCATCACGAAACTGGAATCCGCACTCAACATTCTGGGGATAAGAACCGGCGGGTTGCTGTAGCTCGATGCAACGCCGGGATTCTCCAACCTGCTAGAATTCTCCGTCACCAGTACCACTCTTGGCGCCTGCCTAGGAAGTCAGCTTCATGTCCACCAATCTGCAGCCCGGCAATCCAACTGCTCGCACCCGCGTCGTGCGCGAACCGCAGCGCGCAGTCTATGACCGCGATACGATCAACCAGATTCTCGATGAAGCGTTCCTCTGCCACGTAGGCTTCGTCGCCAATTCCAATTCTGATTTTCAGCCCTACGTCATTCCCACTTCCTACGGACGCGACGGAGACGTTCTCTACATCCACGGCTCAGCGGCGAGCCGCATGCTGCGCAATCTCGATCAAGCCGTCCCGGTGTGCGTCACGGTCACGCTGCTGGATGGATTAGTGCTGGCACGCTCCGTCTTTAATCACTCCATGAACTACCGCTCGGTGGTAATTCTTGGCACGGCAACGCTGGTCGAGGATCCCGCGGAAAAACTTGCAGCGCTGCGCGCTTTGTCCGAACACATCATTCCGAATCGCTGGGACGACTCACGCCAGCCGAACGAGAAGGAATTGAAGGCGACGTCAGTTTTGCGCCTTCCAATCGATGAAGTTTCGGCGAAGGTGCGAGTCGGCCCGCCGGTCGATGACGAAGAGGATTATTCGTTCCCCACCTGGGCTGGAGTGATTCCGCTGCAGATGACAGTAGGCGACGCGATCCGCGACGAGCGCTGCGCGGAAGAGCTGCCGCTGTACCTGAAGAGCTACTCACGGACGAAGAGGTCGTAACCTTAACCCAAAAAGGATTGCGCTTGCTCCACATGCTTGAGGAAGTAGTTCGGGATCGTTTTCTGGAACAGGTTTTCCGGGAACGCTATCCCACCCGCCATCGTCACCGTCATTGGGACGCCGGAACGTAGACTGCGTCTGCAGATACAAGGTCGACGTTGTGCAACTCGGTCTTTAACTTCACCGATTGCATGCCGGACTTTTTCTGGGGCCGCGCCAGGAACGTCAACAGGTATTGATGATTCAGGCGATTCGCCGCATCCTTCAGAAAGGGCGAGAAGTCGGGAGCCGGGCCAACGAATCCGAGATAATACCCTTCGCCTCCGGTCTCTTCCGTCAGCTTCCCGAGATAGATCTGTCCCCAATAGTTAAGCCAGTAACTATGTCCGAAGTGTCCGCCGCCGGGCGCGAAGATGGCAGAGACGAGAACTCCGGCACGTTGACAATCTTCGATCGCCGCCAACAGGTAAGGATCCTGCGTATCGCCAGTTCCGTAATAGGGATCGGCTCCACTGGTGATCATGATGACTTCGTGGCGGTTATCGTCTGGCTGCCAGCGCTTCGCTAGGTCGCTGAGAGAAAAGTATGGGCTGCCATTGGCGCCGACGTAGCCCAATGGGAGGCGAATAGCTTTCGCCGCAAGATCGTGGTCGCTGGTCAAATTTTGTTCGATGCGAGCGATGCCGTTTTGCATGTAGGCGACGCCGACCTTGGTGGTGGGTGGCAGTTCGGCAATGAACTTCTTGATGTCTCTTAGCTGCGTGCCAAGCGCGGGACTTGAACTGTCATCGATCAGGACAAAGAATTCCAATCCAGCACGATCCCCCTGGGCTGGGACCCAGCCGGTGACCTGGTCGCGGTCTTTTCTTTCGAATACCAACACGTCCTCGCGATTCACGACCGGCGCTTCGGAGCCCTTCCGGGGTTCGACAGTGACAATCACATGTATCGGAGTGCCATTCGTGTTCGGAGCGTCTTGGGCAAGCGCGTGGCTGCTGAGTACGGCCGAGACGAGACACGCCAGCAATGCGAATTGATATTGGAGAGTGTTCGAACGAAGACTGTTCCAAAACGGAGTGTTCACAAATCCCTCCCGGGGAATCCAGATTCCCTCATTCTCTGGCGTGGGACTATCGACAAACAGCCCAACAGTTTCGATGCAATGAAGGTCGGATGCGGACCAGAATTCCGCCGGCGCCGCGTGAGATCATGGTATCAGGAGCAATTTCCCCGTGGTCTTGCGCCCTTCCAGATCGCGGTGCGCCTGCTGGGCCTCGCCGAGTGGATACAAATGTTCGCTCCGCAACTTGAGTTTGCCGTCACGAATCATCCCCAAAACCGCGCCCGCGCGCTGCCGCAACTCCTGAGAGGTTGCGATGTAGTGCGCCAGTGAAGGCCGCGTCAAAAAGAGCGATCCCTTCTGCGTCAGGATCAATAGATCAAAGGGCGCAACCGCACCGCTCGAACCCCCGAAGAGCACCATCATTCCCCGCGGACGCAAAACATTCAGGCCCTTCTCAAAGGTCGTCTTGCCGACCGAGTCATAAACTACATCCACGCCCTTACCGCCGGTTAGCTTTTTTGTCTCCGCTTCGAAATCAGATTCGGTATAAAGAATTACGTCGTCCGCGCCGGCCGCTCGCGCCAGCTTGGCTTTTTCTTCCGTCGAAACCGTAGCCATCACACGCGCGCCAATATTGTGCGCCATCTGCACCAGCAGCAATCCGACTCCGCCGGCGGCGGCGTGAATGAGAGCCGTCTCGCCTTTTTTCAGCGGATAAGTATCTTGCAATAAATAATGCGCGGTCATTCCCTGCAGCATGGCGGCGGCAGCGTCGCACTCGCCCACACCCGCCGGAATCTTGACCAGCCGGTCGGCTGGCACCGCCGCATACTCGGCATAGCTCCCGAGCACGGAGGAATAGGCCACGGGATCGCCCACCGCAAAGTCGTGTACATCCGACCCGACGGCTATCACTACGCCCGCCCCTTCCTGCCCTAAAACCAGCGGCAGCGGTGCTTTGTAACGCCCTTCGCGGTTATAGACGTCGATAAAGTTGACGCCCGCCGCCTTGATCTTGACCACGGCTTCGTTCGACTTGGCCTGCGGAGCCGGTATCTCAACCAGTTCCATCACTTCCGGGCCGCCCGTTCGCTGAATCTGTATAGCCTTCATATATTCGTTTTCCTGTTTGCTGATTCGCTAGGATGATTCCCGCAGCTGAAAGGACTCCTCGGAACAATTGGTCATTCTCAGGGATTCTCCATTGATTCTCCATTGTGTTTGCCTTCACCCCGGCGCCTGGGGTAATATGCGCACCCAGTCCCCAAAGTAACCTGTTTATGGGTCTTCCGTAGCGTTGACCCAACGAATTTTGCGATACTACCATCTCATACTAGAGAAGGCTGTATTCAAAAAGCTGCGCGTTTTACGCGGTGTCGATGACAGTTTTGGAGTTAATGGCAAGTTCTTAAGATTAAGATATGAGGTTTTCTTCTCACTCTGACCCGGCTGGCCTGCTCGCCGGCGCGTTGTCGGTTGCATTGTTGCTCACTTTCGCGGCCACAGTTGGCTGCCAGAGCGCCCAGAAAAATACGTTCGTGCCGCCACCACAGGCGCAGGCGCCAGTCCTGGTTGCTTCGAACCAGGCAGCGACAGACAATGGAGCGGCCAGCAGCCAGCTGAATCCACAGCAAAAGGCCGACGCAGCACTTGCTGGGTCCGAATCGAAGCCGCAGCCAGTCGATCCGGTGGCTGACCTGATCGCGCACGTCGAAGGAGAATACCAGTCCGGGCTGGATAACTATCATGCCGGCCACCTCGAAGCGGCCAAGAAGAACTTCGACTCCGCCTTTGACCAGTTGCTTGGAAGCGGATTCGATCTCCACTCCGACAATCGCCTGGAGCAAGAACTGGATCGCATCTTAGACGGCATCAACAGCGGGGAACTAGCCGCCCTGCAGCAGGGAGATGGCTTTGCCGAACAAAAGTCGGAAGCGGCACCGATCGACGAAGCCAACGAACTTACGCCTCCGGTGGACGAACGGGTAAAAGCCAAGGCCGAAGCCGAAATCAAATCCACTCCTTCAGATCTGCCGCTGATGATGACCGACCAGGTGGCAGGCTTCATCAACTACTTCTCCAATCGCGGCCGCGGCACTATGGAACGAGCGTTGGCCCGCTCCGGCCGTTACGAAGACATGATCCGGCAAATCCTGAAAGAAGAGGGAGTGCCGCAAGACCTGATTTACCTGGCCCAGGCCGAATCTGGATTCCATCCGCTGGCCGTTTCCCGCGCTGGCGCGCGGGGCATGTGGCAGTTCATGGGCAGTCGCGCCCAAGGCTACGGACTGGCGCGGAGCTGGTGGGTCGATGACCGCCAGGATCCCGAAAAAGCCACGAGAGCGGCAGCGCATCATCTGAAAGATCTCTACGGCGAGTTCGGGGATTGGTACCTGGCGATGGCCGCCTACAACTCCGGACCGGGTACCGTTCAAAGCGCGGTCAAGCGCACAGGCTACGCCGATTTCTGGGAGCTCTACCGCCGCAACGTGCTGCCCAAGGAAACGCGCAATTACGTTCCTATCATTCTTGCCGTGACGATCATGGCCAAGAATCCCGCGCAATATGGGCTGGATTCGGTGGTGAAGGAAAAGCCAGTTCCCTACGACACAGTCAAGATTGACTATCCCATCGATCTGCGACTAGCGGCCGAGTGCGTCGACGCCACCGCCGAGCAGTTGCTGGACCTGAACCCCAGCCTGCTCCGCATGACTACTCCGAAGGTTGCGGAGAGAGTCACGGACGAAGTTGCGGCCCAGGTCAGGGGAGAAAATGGGACATTTGAACTGCACCTGCCTGCCGGAACAGCCGATAAGTTTCAAACTGCGGTCGCCGCGATTCCCACCGACAAGCGCGTTTGGTGGCGTTATCACAAAGTACAAGCCGGAGAATCGCTCGCCGCAATCGCCCACACTTATCACACGACTCCGCAAGCCATCGCCGAAGCCAACGAGTTGGGCATGGGTTCGGGCGGCGACGCGCTCGCGCCGGAAGCTCGACTGATCATCCCGATCGCCCCGGGCAAGCAGGGTGACACTAGCACCTATGCACGCGCCGCAACCCGTTATAAAGTTCGCAAAGGCGATACCCTTGAGTCCGTCGCCGAGAACTTCGGCGTCTCCGAAAAGATGCTTCGGGGTTGGAACCATCTAAAAGGCGGCGGCCTGGCGGGGAGAAAAATCCTGTATATCCACTTGCCGCTCACGCCGGCAGCAAAAGAGAATCAAGTCGCAGGAAGGAAGCTTGCTCCCAGAAAGATTGCGACCGCCGGCAGCTCGAACCCCCGGAGTTCGAGCGCGAAGAATTCAAGCCCATCGCGCAACCCCTCAGGAACGAAAACCGAGCAAGCGGGCGCCATTTCTCATTCCACGTTGACGCATCACAAGGTCAAGCAAGGCGAAACCCTGTATTCCATCGCCAGTTCCTACAACACCACGGTCTCCGCTCTCAAGCACGACAACCGGAATATCGCGAGCCTGCGGCCAGGAATGATCCTCATCGTACGCGATGTTCGCTGAGGCAGTGGCAGCTAGGGTTGATCCTGATTATCGGTCCTGATAACGGATCCCGAAGATTAGTGCCTTCCGTAACCTTTCTTGCCCGCCGCGAGGTATGTACTCTGAAACCATCTCCGTCGCTCCTCGAAAGGCAGTCCTCTATGTCTTCTCCTCAGACCAGTGTGTCGAATAACGCTGCGGTTGCGCCACCGTCTTCCGCCGCTGCGGCCACCGCTCTTGGCTCTGCGCCGTTCTCCACTCCAGCGCTGCTGGCGGCGATGCTGAAGACTTCTTCGAAGATCAGCGACCTTTTTTTTTCGCCGGGCCGGCCGCCGCTGGTGGAGATCAGCGGCAAATTGTCTCCGGCTGGCGCGACGCGCGCGCTCACCAGCGACGATACGCGGCACATTGCGTCCGAACTCATAGGCCACAACCATCATGCACTGAGCAACCTGAAAGAACTCGGTTCCTGCGATATCTCCTACAGCCTGCCCGGGGCCTATCGTTTTCGGGTCAACGTCTTCATGCAGCGCGGCTCCTGCGCGGTGGTGATGCGCGTAATTCCCGGCAAGATTCCAGACTTTGAAACACTGAACCTGCCTGCAGAATTGGGGAAGATTGTCGGACTGCGCAATGGCATAGTGTTGGTGACCGGCCCGACCGGCTCGGGCAAATCGTCCACTCTGGCGGCGATCATTGACAAGATTAATAAAGAGCAGGCTTATCACGTGCTCACCATCGAAGATCCCATCGAGTTCCTGCATCTCCACAAAAACTGCGTGGTTCATCAGCGCGAGTTGCACAGCGATACGCCGAGCTTCGCGCTGGCCTTAAGAGCGGCATTGCGCCAGGCTCCCAAAGTGATTCTGGTGGGGGAAATGCGCGACAAGGAAACAATCGAAATCGCGATGGAAGCCGCGGAAACGGGCCACCTCGTGCTCTCCACGCTGCATACCATCGATGCCTCGAAGACGGTGGAGAGAATCGTCGGCGTCTTCCCCATGGCGGAACAGCACACGATTCGGAATCGGCTGGCGAAGAGCTTTCGCTACATCATTTCACAGCGGCTGGTGCCTCGTAAGGATGGAGTGGGGCGAGTGGCCGTAATCGAGGTCTTGAAGTCCACGCTGCGTACTCGCGAGTACGTCGAAAAAGGAGAGACCGATGGGAAAACCCTGCTCGACGCGATGCGCGTCGGCGAGCAGGAAGGCATGCAGCATTTCGATGGCGATATTCAGAGGCTGATCCGCGAAGGCGTCATCGAGATGGAAACGGGACTCGCCTACGCCACCAATCCCGGCAATCTGCAGTTAGAGCTCTCCGATCTGGCATCCACCGCCAAGGCCGACCCGCTGCTCGAAACCAGCGAGAAGTAACTCCTTCCAGATAAAAACCCCCGCGCCGCCCTTCCCCGTGGCGACGCGGAGGATCGAAGTGGAAACCGGAGTCTCGATGCCAAAACCAAGCGAGCCGCGGACCCGCTATCCTGTATTGGTTCCACGCACACGCCGAGGGGGCAAGCTGTGAATCCAATCCAGGTTGGCTTCCACTCTATACAACGAAAACGCGGACAAAAATCCTTCACGCTCGGTAAAAAAAATCAGAAATGAAGCGGGTGCGCCGTCGGACGGGAGTTCCGCGCTGCGGCGAGCCTCCCTGTGAAGCTGTTAACTGGTTGATAAGAAGTCAGTTACTTCCGTAGAAGATTTTTCGCGAGAAACAGCACATTGGCCGGGCGCTCGGCCAGCCGGCGCATGAAGTAGGGATACCACTCCGTACCAAAGGGGATGTAGACGCGCATTCCCCAACCATCTTTGACCAGACTCTGCTGCAAGTCGCGACGAATACCGTGCAGCATCTGGAATTCGAAGGCATTGCGCGGAATATTTTCGCGGTTGGCAAATGCCTTTGCCTCTTTAATAATGGCCTCGTCGTGCGTCGCTAAGCCATGGTAGACGCCACTTTTCATCAGAATCTTCATCAGGCGCACGTAATGGGCATCAACTTCGGATTTCTTCTGAAAAGCGATGTCTTCCGGCTCCTTATAAGCGCCCTTGCAGAGACGTATGCGGATGCGCTCGGCAAGCAGTTCTTCGATGTCGGCTTCGGCGCGCCGCATATAGGACTGGATGACCGCTCCGACGCTGCCCTCGTTTCCCGGAGCGCGGTGCAACTCATGAACGAAATCGAGGGTGCGCCGGGTGTAGGGCGAGCCTTCCATATCGACGCGCACAAAATTCTTCGGCGTCATGCTTGCCGCCTTCGCGACCAGGGCTCGAACGATTTCGTAGGCCATTTTCTCGTCCACGTCCAGGCCCATGTGAGTCAGTTTCAGGCTGACATTCGCGTTCAGCTTGCGGGCTCCGATTTCGTCGAGCAGGTCGTGATAGAGCTGGGCGCTGGCGCGGGCTTCGTCGGCATTGGTGACGTTTTCGCCCAGATTATCGATGGAGACGCTAGCGCCTAGTTGATTCATGGCAGTGGCGACGCGGATGGCGTCCGCCACTTCTTTGCCGGCTACGAAACGGGCACTGGTGCGCTGGCCAAGGCGGGACCGCTCGGCGATGCCGCGCAGGGAGCGGCTCTCGGAAAGAGCGATGAAGGCTGCCCTTAGCATGCGGCGCCGGATGGTTGCGGATTTGATGCTTGCGAGAGAGGACTGCCGGAAACGTTCATTCGAAGAATTGCGGCATGACAGTATTTTTTACCATAAACCCAGGCATGCTGCAGTGCGATGGACGTTGCCTGTAGAGCCTACTCCCATCGTATCCGCCTGACGGAGCGAGCCAGGCTTCATCTCGCTCCCGAGTAAACCTGGTTGAGGTTATTGTTCCGGCGCGGTGCCAGCAGCGCACCCGCGAGGGCCGCCGGAATTATCGTCAGGAGAAATGTCAGGTGATACCACGCGGGAAATTTGCTCCAAAGGGCGATGTGCGCGGGCAGGAACATTGCAAGCACGACGCTGCCGACGATGAACGGCGCCCAGCGGCTCGACGGAGATATCCAACGTGTTACGGCGCCAGCCACCATCGAGGTCGCGATAGCCATCAAAAGGCGTGCCCACTTCATGGCCAGCGTGAACTCAAGCGTGTGCTCGGCAGCGGTGTAGTTCGGCAGGCTCAGGCGAAGCACGCGGTTGATCACCGTGACCACGACAGCCCACGTGAGGAGTCCTGCGAGGCAGGCGAGAATGGAACGTTTCATGACACTTCCTCCTTAATACAATTATAATAGTATAATTATACTAATGAAAGCTGAACTATATATTTTGGGTGTTCTGCACCGCGGTGATTTTCACCCCTACGAGATCAAGCGGCGTCTGGCACAGGCCCTGATCGAGTGCTTTACCGATGTGGATGTCGGCACGCTCTACTACGCGGTGCGCCAGCTTGCCGAAGGTGGCCTGTTAACCGCGGTCGCACACGAGCACGTGGCTCGGGGCGGCATGCGTACGGTTTACCGCATCACTCCGCTCGGACGCAACCGCTTTCGTGAACTGCTGCACACGCAATTTGCCGCCGAAGGCGACCTTCGGGAGACTCTTTACGGCCCCATGCTCTTCCTACATTTCGCCGACCCGAACCTGGTCGCCGAGGCTCTGCGCAGCCAAATCGACAGGCAGAATGCGCGGCTGGCGAAGATCCGGAAATTGCACCGGCAATGGGTAACGAGACTGTCCACCGGCAGCCGCCACCTGATGCAGCACATGGCGGAACAGTGCCGCCTCGATCTACGCTGGCTCCGCGCGGTACTTGCCGATGTGGAGGCCGGACGCATTCGCGATACCCCTGACCCGGCTGGCCTCGCCGCCAAGACCTAGGGTTACGACGCATCCAGTTCTTGAGTCGTCTCGAACCTCCCCCCTGCACGTTTAGGGCAGGGCCTCCCGTGAAGCGCCCCGAGCACCACGATCATGCTGCGAGCTTCAGGACAACACTGTCGTCGCCGTAGTTTCGCAGGGTGGGAGGCAGGAGTTCAATCCGTGCGCGGCTTCCAATTGGCGAGCGCGAGAATCGCTCCCGCAAAAAGCAGCGTGTCCGCAAAATAGTTAATCCCTTCAACCTGAGCCGCGGTGCTTGGGTCCGACATCTGCACGATCAGGATCGGGCCATAGACGAGTACGACCAGCAGCACAATCCAGGTACCGAGATAAGTTGCCGCCATTCGCGTCTTCTTGGCCAGCAGAATGCTTGTCCCGGCAACCAGAAGAATTGCACCTGTCAGATAGTCCATGAGCAGGCGCCCCGGAATCCACGCCGGCGTCAGTTTTTCGAGCGGGACTCCGGGAACGTTCAGTGGATGCAGAAAATGCTCAACCCCATAAAATATGGCGGCAATCGCGATCAGCACGCGGCCCGCGGTGATGAGCTTGCTTCCGCCTGGCCCGCGACTTTGTTCGCCAAGGGCGTTTCCCGCAAGAATCCAGCCTCCGCCGGCGAACGACATTTCGCGGATGACAATCACCCACCGAATCCTGTCTCCAGGGTTGGCGAGGGCCCGCGGCAAATGTATCATCGCCACAAAAGTAAACATCATGATCCCAAACAGCAGGCCCGACCAGTGCACCTGAATTTTTGTGGCCATGCTCAACGACGCGGCCACCAGCGCAAAGCCCACGAAATAGGCCCAAAACAAACGCCATGGCATGTACGAGGGCACGCCGAGCATGAGAGATCTTGCGCCCGACAGATGCTCCGCCCCGAAGACCGCTAATGGGATGGCGAAACACAAATTACTCAAGACCGCGATCTTGTCCAAGCCGCGGGCCGATACGATATCCGTCTTCGCGACCCACAGCCCAATAGCAAAAAGTAGGATGCCAGCGGCGCACATCGAAACTACAGCGGGAGAGATCTCCGGAATTATGGCGAGAATGGTTGTGTGCATGCGGATGGCAAGCGCAAGCTCGGGTGCTCTGTCGTGCTCTTTCCCCTCGATATAGCGTCAAATTGTATAAATGCAGGACGTTTCGCGCAATCAAACTTCAAGCTGCGGTCGTTAGGCGGGTAGCGTCAAGCTGCATCGTTAAGCTGCTATCATGGCGGCCATGTCCACAGCACAAACTTGGGATCCGGCGACTTATGCGCGAAACGCGAGATTCGTATCTGACTTAGGCTCGCCCGTCCTGGATTTGCTTGCCCCCAAGCCCGGCGAAAGGATCCTCGATCTTGGTTGCGGAGACGGCGTACTGACGAAAAAGCTCGCGGACCTGGGCTGTGAAGTGGTGGCGGTCGATTCGAGCGTTCCGCAGGTCGAAGCCGCGAGGAAGCTCGGCTTGAACGCATCCGCGATCAGCGGCGAAGACCTGCCGTACGAGGAGGAATTCGATGCTGTATTTCGTAACGCCGTGCTGCACTGGATTCAGCGCGCGGATCTGATGATTGCTGGAGTGTATCGTTCCTTGAAACCAGGCGGCCGATTTGTGGCTGAGTGCGGAGGCCACGGTTGCGTTCATAAGATCCGGACCGCTCTGGTTCAAGCACTGGACCGCCGTGGGTTTGATGGCGAGGCTCGCGTTCCGTGGTACTTCCCCACGCCCGGCGACTACGCCGCCAGGCTGGAGCGCGCAGGATTTCGCGTCGATAGCATTGCGTTGATCCCGCGTCCAACCCCCTTGCCAGGAGACGTCATTGGTTGGTTGGAAACCTTTGCTCTCAATTTTTTTCAAGGCTTCTCCGACGAAGCTCGCAACGACTATCTGCAGGAGGTTCGGATGGTCCTTGAACCGCAACTTCGGGATACGAATGGAATCTGGGTGGCGGACTACGTACGACTGCGATTCGCAGCTACCAAAGCTCGCGACTGAGACGGGCGGGGAAGAAGACTACTGGATATTTGCTCCTGAAGTCATTGCTCACGTTGAACGGTGATGGGCAGCGTAATTCGTCTCGCTCCCGAGTGCTCGGCATACCTTAAGTTGGGGATACTTCCCGCTTGTCCCGTGTCCCTTAGGTTAGTTTTTGGACAAGCGAAAGGCAGGAAGAATGGCGGATAACAAAACCAAACCCACCGAACTAAGTGTGGCTGCATTTATTGATGCCATCACGGACCCGACCCAGCGCGCAGACGCTAAGGCGCTCGTCAAGTTGATGCAAGACACGGTTGGCGAAAAGCCGAAGATGTGGGGGCCATCCATCATAGGCTTCGGTGGCTACCACTACAGGTACGACAGCGGACGTGAGGGCGACATGCCGCTTATCGGTTTTTCGCCGCGTAAGGCCGCTTTGGTTCTGTACGGCATGATCGGATCAAGCGACTCCAAGACGCTCCTCGGAAAGCTCGGGAAGCACACGATCGGCAAGGGCTGCCTCTACGTCAAGAAGCTGGCCGATGTGGACCGAGAAGTGTTGGAGGCCATGGCCGTGAAATCCGTAGCTGCCACGCGAGCGCGGAACCCAAGTTGAGTCACGCGGCCGGAAACTCCCCAGGCCAGCCTGTCGGCGAGCAAATGAAGACGCTCCTGCGCCCACGGGAAGTGGTGGAGTGTG
>Ga0302326_10010216_pt1 | contig 20366 bp, 20 predicted proteins | sample Palsa_T0_3_FD_202264 | JGI IMG/M metagenome (GOLD analysis project Ga0302326, IMG submission 202264) | Peat permafrost microbial communities from Stordalen Mire near Abisko, Sweden - Palsa_T0_3 | ecosystem: Environmental > Terrestrial > Soil > Palsa > Peat permafrost | place: Sweden: Abisko...
ACGGGTGTTCCAATCTCCGGATCCTTGAGGGTGCCGGCACGTACGAAGATAAGATGCGGCCGTGCCTCGGCCTCACTGAATAGATGGACGCCGCACAGGGGGCAGAATCGCCGATGCATCACGTTGCCGCTGTCGGCGAGACTGACGTAATCACCCAGTTCACCCTCGATGCGGGTCGCCGCGCGCGGAAAGCATACATTCACCGTACCGCTGCCGGCGCCGATGCGTTGGCACACACCGCACCAACACACCCGGCTCGTGATCGGCCCGGCGTCGATTTCATACCGCACCGCTCCACACAAACAGCTGCCTGATACGACCATGCATTACTCCTTAAGCGATCTAGCCAACGTTGCGCTGGTAGAGCAGCGCCGCGACCAGCCCTGCGATCCCGAGGCCGAAAAGCACCAGGGCAGGGCGCAGGCAGGCTCGAACGCCACCGAACAACAGCGCATAGGATGCATTCACGATATTGTTGGACGCCACCGCAATCAGGATGGCGGTAGCCAGGGCGCGCAGCGACATGCCACCCACGCCGCCCTGCGCCAGACTCAGCACGAAGGGATTGATGTCGGTGAGCCCGGTGATGCCTGCCAGCGCATAGACCCCGCGCTGACCGTAACTGCTGCTCACCCAGCCCGAGGCCAGCGCGATGATCATGAACAGCACCGCGAAGGTCAGCGCCGTGCCGAGCTGCAGAGGATTTTCCGCCGGCACATCGGCGCTCGCAGCAGCTACTGCCGGGGCCCGTCGAGCCCATTGCCAGTACGCCAGCGCAGCACCGAGCGTGAACAGAGCCGTCAACGCCGGCAACAGCACCCGGGCCAGGCCGAGATTGAATAGCGCCACCACCACATCGATACGCAGATACATGACCGCCGTGGCGAGGATGATGCCCACCGCGATATCCGCGCTCGGGACCGCGGCCATCTTCTGGCGTCGCGCCAGTGCCACGGTGGTGGCGGTCGACGAATAGAATCCGCCCAGAATCCCCGGCAGCAGGGCGCCGGTTTTCATCGGCAGATAGCGCTGCAGCAGGTAGCTTGCGTAGGACAGCGTCGAGATCGCCACCAGTGCCAGCCACACCTGGAATGGGGTTATTGGGGTCCAGGAGATGATCGGATGATTCGGCACCAGCGGCAGCACGATGCCGACCAGGATCAGAAACTTGCCGAGCGTGAACACCTCGACCGGCGCGATCTGCAGCACCAGGCGATGCAGCCATTCGCGCCCCTCGAGCAATAGCACTGCGGTGACCGCCGCGGCGACTACGATCCACGGCGGCTGCGTCAGCGCGGCCGCGCCAAAGGTGTAGGCCAGCAGATTGGCAATCGGGATCATCAGGCTCGGTCGGTCGGTGTCGGCATCGGTGCCGCGTTGGATGTGCGCATACAGCCAGATGGCCACGGCGGCGAGTCCGGCAATGAACGGCAGCAGCGATTTGGTGTCGAGCAGGAACAGCATCGCTCCGAGCGCGGCCAGCAGCGGGAAGGTGCGGATGCCGCCCGGACTGGTGTGTTGTTCGCGCTTGTAGACGCCTTCGAAGGCCAGGCCCATGAACACCGCCATCGCGATCGCCAGGCCCAGACGGCCGGCTTCGTCGATCGGTGCAGCATTGTCCAGCATGGTCGTCATTCTCCCCGCGACCGCATTATCGCGGACTGCGCGCGCGGCGCTAGCGCAGTGACAGCGGCCGATCGTAGCCGGTCAGTTCCAGATAGCCGCGGCCCACGGAATGGGAAGCTTCGAGCGCGCTGACTGCGCCTTCCCAGTAGAGCGCACCGCTCGAGAACCGGGCATCATTCTCCTGATCGTCCAGCAGTGGCTCAATTGCAAACTGCCGCGCGCCCAGGCGCACTCGCCAGCTCACCGGATAGCTGATGCCGGTGCGCGGCGAACGCCAGCGCCGCACCGGGGTGAAGGCTACATCGTCGGGACCGAAGCCATGCACCTGGCCGCTGGCGTCGCGCAGCGTGCCGCCGGCCCAATACGATTGTCCGTGGTGGCCACGAATCCGGAATGCCATGACGGCGCCACCGTCGTTGAGATTCAGTCCGATCCAATCCCACCCGTCCGCCTCGCTATCGAGGTATTGGCTGGACCACTCGTGATCGAGCCATGCCTCGCCGCTGACGGCATCGCGGCGTGTGGCGCGCGCGATGCTGCCGCTGACGCGCAGGTGTGGCTGGCTGTAGTAATAGCTGGCCGACTGCGGTGACGGTCCTTTCTGGCTGTAGCCCGCGACCCCGTTGAGAAGCACCGGCTGCGTGATCTCGAGGCTCAGATTCAGCGCGAAATCCTCAGCTGCGACCTGCACCTGGTACGCCGAGTCGCGGCGCTCGAGCCGCCAGTCATCGACCCAGACGCGGGTATCGCCCATGCGCGCCTCGGCCAGTCCCAGGCCGGCACGTCGGATACGCTGATCCTGCCACAGATGGCCGCGCGCCGGATCGCTGATCGCGCAATGGGCGATCAGCAGCTGACGGGGCGCAAAGGCACTGGGATTCGGCTCCGCCACTGGCTGGCGGGTGCGGAAAAACGTGATCTGGAATCCCAGTCGCTGCTGCTGACCGGTCGTCAGCCAACCGGTCACATACCACCATTCAACCCCGAACTGCGGATGGCTGCCGTAGTCGCCGGGAAATTCCAGTGTGTATCCCGGGACAACTGCCGCCGCGTCCGCCGCGGGTTGCGGCGGCTCGGCGTTCGTGGCCGCCGCAGCCAGCACGAGCCCGGCGCACGCCAGCATGCACCGCGCCGGTCGCAACACCCGCGCCGGCCAGCGGCACGCGGTGCGCGGCGAACCGCCGAGTCTCGCATGCCTGCTCACCAGTCCTCGCGCACGGCACGTACGGCGTCCTGGCTCGTCGCCGCGCGGCCGCTCCACAGCGCCGTAAGCGCCGAGGCTGCTATCAGCGCCGCGCTCAGCGCCGCAAGCTGCAACCACGGGATCGCCAGGTCGATGCTCCAGTTGAACGACTGCCGATCGATGACGTAGACCAGGATGAGGCTTAAGGCCATGCCCAGCAGCAATCCGTAGACGACCGACAGCGTGCTCATGATCACGCCTTCAATTGCCAGCGTGGCCAGCACCTGCCGGCGCAGCATGCCGATATGGCGCAGCATGCCGAACTGCGCCCGGCGCGCCAGCGCACTGGAGCCGGCGGCCACGCCCACGCCGAGCAGGCCGATTGCGACCGCGATCGCCTCGAGCGCATAGGTGATCGCGAACGCACGGTCAAACAGCATCAGCGAACGCTGGCGCAACTGGTCGCTCGCCGTCAGCTCGAGTGCATCGCCGATGTTCAACGAGGCGCGGATCGCTGCCTCCAGAGCCGCGGCACTGGCCCACGGGCGCCGCCAGATCGAGCCCTCGTTGGCGCTGTCGTCGCCGGTGGCGGCGATATAGCCGGTACGCGCGACGACCACGGCACCGGCCGGGCGCCCATAGTCGCGCCATACACCGGCGACGAATAACTGCTGCAGTCGGCCGTCGAGCGGCAGCTGCAGCCGCTCGCCAATGCGAAAGCCGTACAGGTCCTGCAGCGATTCGGAAATCCACGCTGCCTGGGTCCCGGCCGGGGCCGGCTGGGGCGCGTCACGCAGCAGCGGCAGCGTGTCTCCGGCACGCAGCGGATTCAAATCGCGCGCAATCAGCGCGATCGGCGCGCGATCGGCGCGCAACCATATCTGGCGCAGGCGCCGAAACTCCGCCCGTGCCACCGCCGGCAGGGCCGCGATCCTGCGTTGCTGCTCACCGCTCAAGGCACCGGTGTCACTATCGAAACTGACCCGCAGCGACAGGTCGGCGGGCAGCAGCTTCACCAGCCACAAATCGAACGAATTGCGAAACGAATGCACCATGATCGCCATGGCCACCATCAGGCTGAAGCTCACGATGATAGCCGCCAGGCTGATCGTGGAGACGCCGGCGCTGCCCTGCAGCTGGGCGACGGCAATGTCGAACATCGCGCGGCCGCTGCGCTTCGCTGTGCGGGTGACCCACCGCATCACGGTCGGTATCAGCAATACCGCGCCGGTAAGCAAGGCCGCTATCGCCATGTAGCCTGGCAGCGGCAGGCGGTTTACCGGGGGCAGCCAGGCGAGCAGCGCGCCGGCTGCGAGCAGCGCCAATCCAGGCAACGCGGTCGGCAGTGCGTTCACGGCAGTCTCGCTGTCGCCGGATTTCATCGCCAGCGCGGGCGCTCGGCGCGCCGCCTCGCGGGCGGGAATCCATGCGCCAAGGCCGGCGACCGCGGTGCCGATCAGCACGAACACGGCCATCGGCACGGCCGGCTGCGCGAACGCCCCGGCCCGCGCGGCCAATGCCCGGTTGCCGAGATCGCTGCCCAGGTAGCGCAGCACCAGTGCGGCCACCACCGCGCCCAGCAGTGCTCCGAGCAGCGAGCCGGCCAGGCCGATTGCTGCGCCTTCGCCGAGCAGCGCGCACTGCAACTGCAGGCGCGTGATCCCCAGCGCACGCAGCAGCCCCAGCGCCGTGCGGCGGCGCAGGACCGCCAGCGACTGCGTCGCGAACACCAGAAACGCGCCGGTCAGCAGGGCTACCAGCGCCAGCATGTTGAGGTTCACGCGATAGGCGCGGGTGGCGGTGGCCGCGCGCCCGCGTTCGAGGGCCGGCGTGAGCGCCACCACGCCGGCCGGCAGCGCGCTCGCCAGTTGTTCGCGCAGCGCCGCCAGGCCGATCCCTGGCCGTGCCCGCAGGTCGATCCGATTGAGCCTGCCGATGCGCTGCAGGCTCCATTGCGCCGTGGCAATGTCCATGATGCCGAGCGGTTCGGGATAGACACCGTCCGACAGGATGTCGATCACGCGCAGCGACTTCGGTGCACCGCCTACGACAATCGGCAACTCATCGCCGCGCTGCAGCTGCAGCTCGTCGGCGGCGGCGCGACTGAGGATGATGGTGTCGGGGGCAAACAGCCGCGTGACATCGGTGCCGATCTCGGCCATGAGTTCCGGTTGCAGGGCGGCGGCGCGAAACGGATCCAGCGCCAGTAGCTTGAGCGGCGCGTTCCGCCCGGGTCGGGTGAGCTCGAGCTCCAGCAGCGGACTTGCCATCGCGATCGCCGGCTGGTGCGCCAGCGCTACCAGCAGCGCCTCGTCAAACCCTTCCGGCGGCCCGCGTACCACGATGTCCGCGCTGCCGATCAGACGCCGGGTGGCCTGATCGAATTCATCCAGCGCCGCGCTATTGACCAGATACACTGCCACCCCGAGCGCGACGCCCAGCGCGATGGCCGCGACGGTTGCCAGCAGTTGCATCGGATGCTCGCGCAATTGCGCGCGGGCGAACGTGCGCCAGGCGATCCAGGCGCCACGCGCGCCAGCGTTGCCATTCATGGTGGCTGCGCTGCCATGGTGACCGAAGTCGGCCGCAATTGTCCGGCCGAAAGCTCGAGGATGCGATCGGCGCTGCGCGCCGCCGCGAGCGAGTGCGTGATCAGGATCGCGCTGGCGGCGTTGCTGTGCAGCTGTTCGCGCAGCAGCTGCAGGATCTGCTGCGCCGTGCGCCCGTCGAGATTGCCGGTCGGCTCGTCCGCCAGCACCAGCCGCGGCCGATGTACCAGCGCACGCGCGATCGCAACGCGCTGCAGCTCCCCGCCGGACAGCTCGCGCGCATAGCGCAGCGCCAGGGGGGCGATGCCGCAGTCCTTAAGCATCTGCAGCACACGTTGCTGGCGCTGCGGATCGCCAACGCCCAGCAGATCGAGCGGCAGCGCCACGTTTTGCAGCACGGTCAGGTACGGCAGGACGTGGAACGCCTGAAATACGAACCCGATGCTGGCGCGGCGCCAGCGCGTGAGCGCATCGTCATCCAGTGTCGCAAGATCGGTGCCCTCGAACAGCACCCGGCCACTATCGGGTCGATCAAGGCCGGCAATCAGATTCAGCAGGGTAGATTTACCGGAGCCCGATTCCCCCATGATCGCCAGGTACTCGCCCGGCAGCAGTTGCAGCTGCAGTCGGTCGAGCACGGGAGCGCTGTCGGCGCGATAGCGCCGGGTTATAGCGTCGAGTAGCAGCGGAACCGGCATCGGGGACACCGCGCTAACCTAGGCGAGGGCGTTAGCGGGCGCAATACGGCAGCGCTAACGGCGTTTCGGCCACCAGGGCACGAAGGCGCTGGTGCGGCGCTGATAGTCGGCATAGGCCGAGCCCTTGTCCTGCAACGACAGTTGCTCGGTCAGCGGAATGCCGGTCACACGCAGCAGGAAGTAGAGCATCAATGCCGGACAGTACAGCGTCAGCCAACCCCAGGGTGACGCCAGCGCCATCATGAAGTAGGCCACCCATACCAGCCATTCAAAAAAATAATTCGGATGCCGTGAGTAGTGCCACAAGCCGCGCTGACACACCGCGCCGCGGTTGCCCGGATCGGCCTTGAAGCGCTGCAATTGAGCGTCGGCCAGCGCCTCGCCGGCGATGGCGGCGAGCCATAGCAGGCACGCCGCCCACTCCAGAGGTTGCAGGCGGGCCTGTCGGTTCAGGCATATCAGCAGCCATGGCGCCGACAGCAATACCAGCAACGCGGCCTGCAGCTGAAAGAAACCGAACATTTTCCGCTGGACCTGCGCACCCCAGTCGGCACGCAGGCGCGCATAGCGGCGATCCTCCTGCGGATGATGCGAGCGCACGCGCACATAGAGATAGACGCCAAGGCGCAGGCTCCAGATGCTCACCATGAGCGCAATCAACGCGCGCCGCGCCGGCGCGCCACTTGCAGCCGCCGCGTACCAAATGACTACCGGCGCAAACCCGGCCGCCCAGGCGATGTCGACGATGCCGGCATTGCCGATGCGCACCGCCAGCCGCCAGATCAGCAGCATCAGCACCACGGCGAACAGCAGCGCTGCCAGCCACAGCTGCAGGAATTCAGTCCACATTGGCGGCCCGCCGCAGCCGGGCCATACGACGTAGCGGCGCCAGCAGTGCAACGTAAACCACGGCGGCGATTACCGGCGCGATCAGCAGCCAGGCCAGGATCGCCCGCAGGCCCGTTATGCCGAACAGGCGCAGGAACTGCAGCGGCGAATCGCGAAACTGCTGCACCAGGCCGGGAATCGAGAACTGCACCGGCGCGCTGTGCGTCAGCCACTCGCCGATGCGCACGAACAGGTAGATTCCGGGCAACTGCAGCGGCGCTGCCAACCAGTTGACCAGCTGGATCATCGGCTGATTGAGCTTCAGCCACAGCGCCGCCATTACGCACAGGGCGCTGGTGGTGCCGAAGATCGGAAACAGCCCGAATATCAGGCCGATCGCCAGCGTCAGTGCGATCTTGTCCGCCGTGACGCCCTGGCGTAGCTGCGCCACGACGACGTCGAGCGTGCGCCGCCGCCAGGCCCGCTCAATGGCCGAATGCTGGTCGGGCGCAGACGGGAGCGTCACGCCTCGCGCCGCAGCAGCAAGCGGTCGATCGGGGCGTCGGCCGGCAGGCGCCACAGCGACAGCAGCATGTAGGCGGCCATGGTGATGTTGCCGAGCGCGAGAATCGCAATCAGCCACAGCCCGCGTGCCAGCCAGCGCGGTTCGCGGTAGGCCAGCCACAGATAAAAAGTCAGGAAGGCGAAATAGCAGTCGAACAGCGTGGCGATGAACCAGGGATGCAGCAGCAGCGAACGCGGTGTCTGCCACAGCGGCAGCACAGTGCTGGCCCAGCCGGTGACACACAGCATGGCGATCAGTACACCGGTGAAGGCGATTCGTAGCAACCAGATCATGCCGGCATTCTAGACCGGCGCCCGATTCATGGTCGGAATGAGGGTTAATAATAGTTTAATTATCATCGTCTTATAGATTTTATATGAGCCAACTTCGATATCAGCCGCGGTATCAGACCAAATTGTCACCACGGTGCGACTGACTTGATACCGCCGCCTGTCTAGATTCAGCCTGATCGCAAATCGACGGACTGTTTCATGCGCTCACCGCTGCGGACCATTGCCATCATCGGCGGCGGATTTTGCGGCACCGTGCTGGCGGCGAACCTGCTGCGTCGACCGCCCACGCAACCCAGCCGCATCGTTCTGATCGAGCGGGGCGAGCAGCTGGGCCGCGGCGTTGCGTACCAGGCCACGGCGCAGCGCCCGCTGCTGAACGTGCCGGCCGGGCGCATGTCGGCCGACGCCCAGGATCCGCTGCAGTTTGCGCGCTTCGCGCAGCGCCGCGATCCGGCCCTGGGCGCGCAGCAGTTCCTGCCGCGCGAGCTGTACGGCGACTATCTGCAGCAGCTGCTGCGCGAGGCGGCGCAGGCCCGACCGCCCGAGGTGGTTTTTGAGTGCGTGCGCGGCGAAGCCAATGCACTGCATCGCATCGACAGCCACGGACCGTACCTGATCGGCTTGTCCGAAGGGCGCCAGCTACTCGCCGACGATGTTGTGCTGGCCTGCGGTGATCCGCCGCCGGTGGATTCGCCCTGGGCGTCCGGCATCGCACAGCATCCCTCTTATATATGCGATCCCCACCAGCCATCGGCGCTGGGCGCGGATTGCAAGCGCATGCTGCTGATCGGCACCGCTCTGACCATGGCCGACGTCGCGGTCGCGGCGGCGGCACAAAATCCGCACGTCGAGCTGCACGCGCTGTCGCGGCACGGGCTGCTGCCGGCGGTTCAAAGCACCAGTGTTTCCCAGAGCATCGATGCCTTAGCAGATTTTCGAACCCGTCTGGCGGATGGCGTGATCGGCGCCCGACGCCTGTTGCGCGCCTTTCGTGCCCAAACATGTGATCTGCAGCGACGTGGCGGGGATTGGCTCGACGCCGTGAGCGCGGCGCGCGTAGCGGCGCCCGAGCTGTGGCAGCGGATGCCGGCCGCCGAGCGCCACCGCTTTCTGCGCCACCTGCGCGTGCACTGGGATGTGCACCGTCATCGCCTGGCGCCCGCGACTGGCGCGCAGCTGGCGCGGCTGCAACAGGCCGGCCGGCTGCGGATACACGCCGGACACGTACGATCCATCGACGATGCCGACGGCTCGCTGCGCGTGCGCTGGCGACCGCGCGGCGCGAGCCTGGTGCGCGAGCTCACGGTGGATCGGGTGATCGACTGCAGCGGCAGTGCGCGGCGCCTGGGGCGAACGCAGGATCCGCTGCTGACGGCGCTGATGGGCACTGGCCTGGCGGTGGCCGATCCGTTGGGCCTTGGCTGGCTGACCGGGGAGCATGGCGCACTCATCGATCGCGACGGCCGCGCCGCACGGCACCTGTATTATCTGGGGCCGATGCTGCGCGCCGATCACTGGGAGGCCACAGCGGTCGGCGAACTGCGCGTCCACGCGCAGCAACTGGCAGCGGCGCTGGCGCAGGTCGCCGCCTGATCTACAAACCACTCCAAGAGCTGCACCAGCCCGCGGCTTTGACCAGTTTGCCCGGGAACAGGCTGCAGGTCCCTTGCGCTGCGCCCGCAGCGGCGCCGTAGAGCGAGCAATTCGAGCAGTCGGCGCCCGACGTAGCCGCCTTGGCGCGGCTCGCATCCGCAACGTAACGCACCGCCTTCGCGGCCGGATCCTGTTCGCTGATCAGCGGCAACTCGGCTGTAGCAGCGGGCGACGTCTCGCCCAGTACCAGCGGCGCGAGCGACAGGCCGAGCGCGGCACGGCGCAGCAGTGCGCGGCGGGCGGGGTTGCTGAGTTCTCTCATGCGAAAGCTCCGGTGGCGGATGAGCCGATCTGCAATACGATCTTACCGATGTGGCGGCTGCTTTCCATCAGCCGATGGGCCTCGCAGGCCTGCTCGAATGGGAACGTCGCGAACAGGTGCGTGCGCACTCGTGCACTGGCGAATGCCGGCCAGATCTCGCGTGCCAGTGCGTCGCGAATAGCGGCTTTCTCCTGCACGCTGCGCGGACGCATGGTTGAACCCATGACGCGCAGGCGCCGGTGCATGATTGGCATGAAATCCAGTTCGCAGCGGCTGCTCTGCAGGAAGGCGATGAAAACCAGGCGACCGCCCTGGCGCAACAGCGCAACGTTCCTGGGGATATAGCTGCCGCCGACCATGTCCAGCACCACGTCCACGCCGGCGCCTGCGGTGAATTCCCGCGTGCGCAGCACAAAATCTTCGGTGCGGTAGTTGATGGCTTCGGCGGCGCCGAACTCGCGGCAGAAGCGCTGCTTGTCATCGTTGCCCACGGTAACGATGGGCCGCGCGCCGACATGCCGTGCCAGCTGTATGGCCGCCAGGCCGATGCCGCTGGAACCCCCATGAATCAGAACACACTCACCGGAGCGCAAACCCGCCAGGTCGATCAGATTGGCCCATACCGTAAACCAGTTCTCAGGCAATCCGGAGGCTTCCGCGAGACTCAGCCCGGCGGGGATCGGCAGCGCATGGCGAGCCGGCGTGACGCACAGCTGCGCGTAGCCGCCGCCCGGCACCAGCGCGCACACGGCATCCCCCGGCTGCCACTGACTGACATCGGCACCGACTGCGGCAACGCGACCGGCGACCTCCAAACCCAGGATGGGCGAGGCGCCCGGTGGCGGCGCGTAGCGTCCCATGCGTTGCAGCACATCGGGCCGGTTCACGCCCGCGTAAATTACTTCGATCAGTATTTCGCCGGCGGCGGGCGCGGGACTCGGCCCTTCGGCCACGTGCAGACTCTCGGCCGTGCCCTCGGGACCGTAGGCGATGTATTTCATCGCCCGATCATTCCACGCGCCCGATCGATTTGACAATGTATGGCGGACTCGGATGCAGCGCGGCGTCGGTATGCAGATCTGCGAACGGTATCGTATCGGTCTGCGCCCGCTCCGGTTGACGATGGGAGCCAAGCAACTCAACTCTCTACAGGAACAGTCCATGGGCAAGCAACACAGCGCCGGTGAACAGGCCACGGTTTTGATCGACCGGTTGTCGGGCAAGGGTGACGCGGCGTTGAGTGCCGCGGCCGCGGACGATTTGCTTGCGGTCAGCGGCCTGTCGCGCAAAGAGGTTGAGCGACTGGTGGCCGAGGCGTACCGACGCCAGGGTTACCAGGTCGATGAACTGGGCGCCACGGCTGGCGAGTCGGACGCCGGCATGCTCCTGCGCAAGGCAACGCAGCGCGTGCTATTGCAGTGCAAATACTGGAAGACGCGCAAGCTCGCCGAGATGCCGGTTCGCGAACTGTATGGAATGATGGCGGCGCACAGTGCGAATGCCGGCATCCTGATCACCTCGGGCAGCTTCACGCTCGAAGCCAGCCGCTTCGCCGGCTACGGACGCATCCAGCTGATCGATGGCCCGCGGCTGCTGGCGATGCTGCGTCAAGGCGCGGGCACGGACGCGCGCGCGGAACACGCCGCGGACACACCGGTGCGCCAGGCGACGCGAGCCGGCTCGGCCGCGCGCTAGACTTGCGCGTCCGTTGCAGGGTCGAAATCTAAAAAACCCTTAATGCGGTATTAATCCAGAGCGCGGAACTGGCCACGGCACACTGCGGACTAACCCCGGGTACTGCTGGGAGGTCACTGCACAATGCGCCGGCTACGGATCGAACTGTGTGGCATAACCGTCGCCACACTGCTCATCGCAGGCTGCAACGGCAGCTCGCTTGACGGCAGCGATACGTCAATTACTCCCACCAACGCTTCCGCTACCGGTGTGTGGAGCGGCACCGATTCGGTCAGCGGCCTCACGATCAACGCGCTGATCAATTCCGCCGGACAGGCCAGCTTCATCCGCAGCGACGGCGTGCAGTTCGTCGGCAGCGTGCAGGTATCGGGCGATGCCATTGCCGCCACCCTGGGCGTCTACGCCAACTTCGGCAGCGCCTTCGCGGACGGTTCGACTCATGGGCTCGGCACGCTGAGCGGCACCGTTACCAGTGGCGGTTCGATGACCGCCAACGTGGCTTTCACCACCGACGGCGGCACCGCGGTGAGCGGCACCTGGTCGCTGTCGTTCGACACACTGTCCAGCAGCGGCTCGTCTCTGGCTGCGATCAGCGGTAATTACACCGACGGCACCACCGGAGCGGTCGTGTCCATCAGCGGCACCGGCCAGATGACCAGCCAGGACTCGACGACCGGCTGCGTGCTGAACGGCTCGGTATCGACCACCGCCAGCAGCGTCGATGTCTACCAGATCGCCTATAACTATGAGAGCTGCAGCGGCGCATCCGCCGGCCTCAACGGCGTGCCATTCACCGGGCTGGCGGTGCTCAACGCGAACGTGTCGCCGGTGCAGGTGATCGTGGCCGTGAGCGGCCAGGCGACGCAGCAGTCGGTAACCGTTGACTACGGCATCGTCTCCTACTTGAACGGCACCTGAGCGGCGTCAGCGACCTCATCGATGGCCGCGAACCAGCGGCGCTGCTCGGATTGCCCCAGAAATGATGCCTCGATCGAATTGCGCGCCAGCAGCGCCATGTCGGCCTTCGACATGTCAAGCGCCTGCTGGACCGCGAGGTAATTCTCCAGCAGGTAGCCGCCGAAATAGGCCGGATCATCCGAATTGACGGTGACGCACACGCCGAGGTCCAGCAGGCGCTTGAGGTTGTGCGCCTCCATGCGATCAAATACGCGCAGCCTGATGTTCGACAGTGGGCACACCGTCAAGGGCACACGCTCGCGCGCCAGGCGCCTGACCAGGTCCGGGTCCTCCTCGCAGCGCACTCCATGATCGATGCGGCGCACCTGCAGTACGTCCAGTGCCTCGGTAATGTACGCCGCCGGGCCTTCCTCGCCGGCGTGTGCCACCGCCAGCAGACCCGCGCGCCGCGCACGATCGAACACGGCCGCGAATTTTGATGGCGGGTGCCCGGATTCCGAGGAATCCAATCCGACCCCGGCAATCACATCCCTGAAGGGCAGCGCCTGCTCCAGCGTGCGCATCGCCTCCTCGGCGCTCAGGTGGCGCAGAAAGCACAGGATCAGGCGATGCGTGATACCCAGCTCGCGCTGCGCCTCCTGCAAGGCGCGTCGGATGCCGCCGACCACACTAGCGAAGGCCACCCCGCGCTGCGTGTGGGTCTGCGGATCGAAGAAGATCTCCACGTGCACCACACCCTGGTCGTGCGCCTTGCGCAGATAGGCCGCAGTCAGTGCGTGGAAGTCGGCCTCATCGCGCAGCAGCTCGGCGCCGGCGTAGTAGATATCGAGAAACGATTGCAGATTGGAGAACTGATACGCCTGGCGCATGGCCTCGATGCCGGCGTAAGGCAGTACCACGCCGTGTTTCGCCGCCAGTTGAAACGCCATCTCCGGCTCCAGCGTGCCTTCGATGTGCAGATGCAGCTCCGCCTTGGGCAGTGTCACGATGAACTGTTGCATCGACGCAGGCACGAAAGTCGGCACACCGTATCAGTGAAGCTTGAGCCGCGGCCGCAGAATGCGTGCCACGTGGCCCACGAAAATGAGTGCGGTGCCGCGCAACCAGCCGTGTATGGCCAGCAGGTGCATACGGTAGAGGGACATGTAGACAAAGCGCGCCAGCCGGCCCTCGATCGCCATGCGGCCGCCGACCAGATTTCCCATCAGGCTGCCCACGGTCGAATAGCGACTGAGCGACACCAGCGAACCGCGATCGATATAGGCGTAGGCGCGCAGCGGTTTGCCGCGCAGCAGCCGATCGATGTTGTGGAACACGGTGCTCGCCATCTGATGCGCCGCCTGGGCGCGCGGCGGCACCGGTCGGTCGGATCCGGGCAGCAGGCAGTAGCAGCAATCGCCGATGGCGAACACCCGGTCATCGCGCGTGGTCTGTAGCGTCGGGCGCACGACCAGCTGACAGGAGGGCGTGGTTTCCAGGCCGCCGATGTTGCACAGGCTGTCGGCGGCGCGAACGCCGGCGGCCCAGACCTTCAGGTCGGCTTCGATGGTTTCGCCGGATTGCGTCACGATGCATTCCGGCGTGACGCTGGTGACCCGGGTAGCGGTCAAGATACGCACCCCGAGCGCCTCGAGCTCGGCACGCGCCGCGTCGGCCAGTTGCTCCGGCAACGCGGGCAGGATTCGCGCGCCGGCCTCGATCAGGGTGACTTTGAGCCGGCTTTCATCGAACACCTCCAGTCCGTAGTACCGCAACGCCGAGGCCGCGTTGTACAGTTCGGCCGCGAGTTCGACCCCGGTGGCGCCGGCGCCGACGATGGCAACACGGACGAACTGCTCGGCATCGGGGTTCTCGCTCAAGGCGCGCGACACCCGCAGGCAGTGATTCAACAGCTTGTTGCGAAAGCGATCGGCCTGCGCGCGATCGTCCAGGAACAGGCAGTTCTGCGCCACCCCTGGAGTGGTGAAATCATTAGTGACCGAACCGATCGCGATCACCAGATAGTCGTAGCCGGTGCGATGCCGGCCGATGAGTTCACGACCGTCATCATCGATCAGCGGCGCGACCACGATCTCGCGCGACGCGCGATCGATGGTCTCCATCGCGCCGTAGAAGAAGCGGTAACCCCAGCGATGACAGTGGCTGCGATAGCCGACCTCATCCAGGTTGGCGTCCAGTGAGCCGGCCGCCACCTCGTGCAGCAGTGGTTTCCAGATGTGCGTGAGGTTCTTTTCGACCAGCAGGATGTCGTGGTGCTCGCGGCCGTACTTCGCACCCAGTCGCGTGACCAGTTCCAGCCCGCCGGCGCCGCCTCCTACCACTACGATCTTGGTCTTTTTCACCGGGCTGTTATGCAATCCGTGAGATTGAGGGCGGTGGTCCGTGTCCGGATTGCATGTTAGCGCGAAATGATCGCAGCGCGGATCCTCCGCGGGCGGTGCCGCGGTCTATACTTGGCTGATCGCCCGCCGGCGCGCGGACGCCATAGACAACGGAACATACCTTAGATGAGCTGGTGGGGCTGGATGATCGGCGGCGCCATATTGCTCGGCGCGGAACTCGGCTTCGTGAACGCGCAGTTCTACCTGGTGTTCATCGGTGCCGCAGCGCTGGTAGTGGGCCTGGCCAGTGCCGCAATTCCAGGCCTGGCTGCCGACGCACAGTGGGCTCTGTTCGCGATCCTTGCGGTGCTGTCGATGGTGACGTTTCGCAGCCGGCTCTACCAGCGCCTGCGCGGCCACGCGCCTGCGGTGCAGTGGGGGCCGGCCGGCGGCGTGCTCACCCTGCCTGAGGCGCTCGATCCGGGCCAGAGCTGCCAGGTCGAGCACGGCGGTACATTCTGGACGGTGCGCAACGACAGCGCGCAGCCGATGGCGGCCGGCGACCGGGCGCGCATCCGGAGCGTGCAGGGGCTGACGCTACTGGTGCGGCCCGATCCCTAGTCAGCTTGCCAAGGAACCTTCGCATGTACACCTCCTACGTCTTCGTCATCCTCGCCATCGTTGCCGTGATCGTGGTTGGCAAGACCGCGACCGTGGTTCCGCAGCAGAGCGCGTACGTGATCGAAGCACTGGGAAAATATAGCCGCACGCTGCATGCCGGGTTTCACATCCTGATTCCGTTCGTCGAACGGGTCGCCTATCGGCACAGCCTCAAGGAGCAGGCGCTGGATGTCGCCGAGCAGATCTGCATCACGCGCGACAACGTGCAGGTCGGGGTCGATGCGGTGCTGTACATGCAAGTGCTCGATCCGCATCTGGCCTCCTACGGCATCACCAATTACAACTTTGCCATCGCCCAGCTGGCACAGACCACGCTGCGCAGCGAGATCGGCAAGATCGAGCTCGATCGGACCTTCGAAGCCCGCGGCATCATCAACGCCAACGTCGTGGCTGAACTCGACAAGGCCTCGGTTGCCTGGGGCGTAAAGGTGATGCGCTACGAGATCAAGAACATCGCCCCGCCCAAGGACGTGCTGTCGGCGATGGAAAAGCAGATGCGGGCCGAACGTGAGAAGCGCGCCGTGGTGCTGGCCTCGGAGGGTGAGCGTGACGCCAAGATCAATGCAGCGGAGGGCGACAAGCAGCGCGTCATCAAGGCGTCCGAGGCCAACAAGCAGCAGCAGATCAACGAAGCGGAAGGGCAGGCGGCCGCAATTCTCGCGGTCGCGACCGCGACCGCGGCCGGGCTGCGCAGCGTCGGGGCGGCGCTGAGCGAGCGTGGCGGCGCCGAGGCGATGCAACTGCGGATCGGCGAGGAGTACGTGCGCCAGTTCGGCAAACTTGCCAAGGAAAGCACGACGCTGGTGGTGCCCGGCAACCTGAGCGATCTGGCTTCGGTCGTGACCATGGCGACCAGCATCCTGCGCAAGGTGCCCCCCAGTCCCTAAGGCCTGCGGCCGCTGTCCGCCGGCCGCTAGTTCTTGAGCCGATATCCGGTCTTGAAGATCCAGGTCACCAGTAGCAGGCACAGCCCGAGCAGGCCCAGAGTCATCCCCAGGCTGATCGCGACGCTCACGTCAGACACGCCGTAGAAGCTCCAGCGGAAACCGTTGATCAGGTAGACCACCGGATTGAACAGCGTGATCGTGCGCCACGCCGCCGGCAGCATGCTGATGGAATAAAACGCACCCCCAAGGAAGGTCAACGGCGTGATCACCAGCATCGGGATGAATTGCAGGTGCTCGAAGCCGTCGGCCCAGACGCCGATGATGAATCCGAACAGGCTGAAGCTGGCCGCGGTCAGCAGCAGAAACGAGATCATCCACGCCGGGTGCACGATCCGGATCGGCACGAATATCGAGGCTGTGGCCAGGATGATGAGACCCAGGATGATCGATTTCGTGGCCGCCGCACCCACGTAGCCGAGCACGATTTCCAGCGCCGACACCGGCGCCGACAGCAACTCGTAGATGGTGCCGGTAAACTTGGGGAAGTAGATACCGAAGGAGGCGTTGGAAATGCTCTCGGTGAACAGCGACAGCATGATCAGTCCGGGTACGATGAAGGCGCCATAGGACACGCCATTCACCTGGGAGATGCGCGAACCGATAGCCGAGCCGAACACCACGAAATACAGCGAGGTTGTGATCACTGGCGTCACTACGCTTTGCAGCAGCGTGCGCCGGAAACGCGCCATCTCGAAGCGGTAGATCGCGCCGACGCCACGTCGGTTGAAGGTCAGTCGATTCATGGCCGCGATCCGCCGCGGTCGCTGACCAGACTGACAAAAATATCTTCCAGCGAGCTCTGGTGGGTGTTCAGATCCTTGTATCCGATCCCCAAGTCGCCCATGCGGCGCAGCAGCGCGGAGATGCCGGTACGCTCGGCGTTGATATCGAAGCTGTATTCCAGCTCATTGCCGTCCGCCGCCAGCTGCAGCGGCCAGTCGCCCAGGCCGGCCGGGATCTCGGTCATGCGCTCCTGCAGCTGCAGCGTGAGCTGCTTCTTGCCGAGCTTTTTCATCAGCCTGACCTTGTCCTCGACCAGGATCAGTTCGCCTTTGCTGATCACGCCGATGCGATCCGCCATCTCTTCGGCCTCTTCGATGTAGTGCGTCGTCAGGACGACGGTGACGCCGTTGTCGCGCAGGCCGCGCACCAGCGCCCACATATCGCGCCGCAGTTCCACGTCGACGCCCGCCGTCGGTTCGTCCAGGAACAGGATCTCCGGCTGGTGCGATAACGCCTTGGCGATCATCACGCGCCGCTTCATGCCGCCCGACAGCGTCATAATCCGATCGTTGCGTTTGTCCCATAACGATAGGTCGCGCAACAGCCGTTCCAGAAATGCCGCATCCGGTGCGCGGCCGAACAGCCCGCGGCTGAACTTGACCGTCGCCCACAGGGTTTCGAAGGTGTCGGTGTTCAGTTCCTGCGGCACCAGTCCGATCCTGGTGCGGGCGGCGCGGTAGTCGCGCACGATATCGAAACCATCCACCGCCACGGCGCCCGCGCTCGCGGTGACGATGCCACATACAATGCTGATCAGCGTGGTCTTGCCGGCGCCATTGGGGCCCAGCAGCGCGAATATCTCGCTCTTGCGGATCTCGAGATTGATGTCCTTCAGCGCCTGCAGACCCGAGGGGTAGGTCTTGGTCAGGTGCGAGATCGATAGTGCCGGCGTCATGAATGCGACTTTAGCGCAACCGGGGCAGCGTCAGACCAGGGAATTCGGGCGCTATTAAAGCGAGTTTTGCAAGCGCGCAAGTGCGTGCGGCTGCTGCGCGCCGCTCGCCGCGCCCGCTATGCGCTACTGCCGGCTCCCGGCTCGCCACGACGCTTGAGTCGTTCGATCTCCTCGCGCAGCGACACCACCTCGGCTTCCAGCGCGGCCAGTCGATCGGCGTGCGGGTGGGCCGCTGGCGCCGGCAATGACGCCGCGCCAGGCAGCGGCTGCGCCGCAACGGGCTCGGGGCTGCTGGCCGCGGCGATCGGGCCGCCGAACAGATGCGCATAGCGCGTTTCGCGCCGGCCGGGTTCGCGCGCCAGGCGCACCACCAACGGCCCTGACTCGCGCTGGGCCAGCGCCTCCAGCGCCGCTTCGGCCGCCGCCGCATCGGCGAACTCCGCCATGCGCGCGGCGCGGCTACGCAGTTCGCCCGGGGTCTGCGCTCCGCGCAGCAACAGCTCGCACACGATGGCGCGCTCCTGCAGTGTGAACTGAAATACGCTGAACTCGGTATTACAGAAGCGCTGCTGGTATTTCGGTACCCGGCTGCCGAATCCGGACTTTTCCAGCAGCAGATGTTTGCGCGACAGAGCGTCGATCAGCCCCTGGACTTCAACCTCGGGCAGCTGCAGCACCGGATCGCGATTGCTCTTCTGGTTGCAGGCGTTGGTCAGCGCATTGAGCGACATCGGGTACTGTTCGGGTGTCGTGATCTGCTTCTCGATCAGGCATCCCAGCACGCGGGCCTCTAAAGCAGACAGCTCGATATTCATTCGTACATTATAATCGTCGCCTCGCGCAGCGTGCATGCGCACTGGCTATCGCTGGTGCTGCCACCGCGGATGCGGACAGGGTATCATTGGCGTGATCCCGCTCCGGCCCCCACAACCGTAACTTCATGGTGTACTGATTTTGGAAATGCTCAGCGAACATCGATGCTTTGACGGCATCCAGGGGTTCTACCGCCATAGCTCGCAGGTGATAGGCCTGCCGATGCGATTTAGTGTGTTTCGCCCGCCGCAGGCGCAGCAACATCCGGTTCCGGTCCTGTTCTATCTGGCGGGCTTGACCTGTACCGAAGAGACTTTCGCCATGAAAGCCGGTGCCCAGCGCAAAGCCGCCGAACTGGGGCTGATGCTGGTGACCTGCGACACCAGTCCGCGCTCGACCGGTATCGCCGGCGAAGCCGACGATTGGGAGTTTGGCGCCGGAGCGGGATTTTATGTCAATGCGACCCAGGAGCCCTGGTCGCGCAACTTTCGCATGTACGATTATGTGCTCGACGAATTGCGCGCGACGGTACTGAACAACTTTGCCGCCAGGCCGGATCGAGTCGGTATTTTCGGTCATTCCATGGGAGGCCATGGCGCGCTGGTGCTGGCGCTGCGCAACCCGCAGGTATACCGATCGGTGTCCGCCTTTGCGCCGATCTGTTCCCCGACCCGCTGTGCCTGGGGCCAGAAGGCACTGCCGCGCTACCTGGGCGAGGACCGCAAGGCCTGGGCGCAATACGATGCGGTGGAGCTGCTGAAAGCGCGCGCCACGCAGGTATACCCCGAGATCCTGGTCGATCAGGGGCTGGCGGATAAGTTCCTGCAACAATCGCAATTGTTGCCGGAACTGCTGGAGTCGGCGTGTGCGGCGGCCGGCCAGCCGCTGCGGCTGCGCCGCCACGAGGGCTACGACCACGGCTATTACTTCATCGCCACATTTGTCGCCGACCACCTGCTGTTTCATGCGAAAGCGCTGGATGCCGCGGCGTGAGCCGGGCACGGCCGCCCTGGATTCGGTAGGGTAGAATGAGCCGCATCGCCAGCGGCTCGGTCACCTACCGGTACCGGGCGCAGCACGCAAGGAGAGACAGTGTGGCCATTTCCACGCCGACCGCGCCCGGAGCCAACTCGCCCGCCCGGGAGCGGGCGCGCGCCACGGAACCGCTGCAGGCCGTGTCCGCACAGCGCCTGGATGGGGAAGCGACCCACGATGTGAGTGAAACTCTGGCGGCCGAAGTGCCGGTGGCGATGCAGTACAACGCTCGCCCGCACGCGGTCATGATGGCGACGCCCTCGAACCTGGAGGATTTCGCCTTCGGGTTCGCGCTCACCGAACGCATCATTACCTCGGTATCGGAGCTGACGCTGGCGGACATCATCTGGACCGAGCATGGCGTGGCATTGGAGATGCTGATTCCGCAGCAGCGTTTCCTGCTGCTGCAGACCCGGGAGCGCAACCTCACCGGCCGCACCGGTTGCGGCCTGTGCGGGACGGCGACGTTGGAGGCCGCCATCCGGCCGGTGCGTAAGGTCGATCCCGATGGTCCGCGCGCCGACGTCAAGGCATTGCTCGAAGGCATGCGCCGGCTGGCCAGCCTGCAGCCGCTCAATGACGCCAGCGGCGCGGTGCACGCGGCAGCGCTGCTGAGCGCCG
>Ga0302326_10010217_pt1 | contig 20365 bp, 13 predicted proteins | sample Palsa_T0_3_FD_202264 | JGI IMG/M metagenome (GOLD analysis project Ga0302326, IMG submission 202264) | Peat permafrost microbial communities from Stordalen Mire near Abisko, Sweden - Palsa_T0_3 | ecosystem: Environmental > Terrestrial > Soil > Palsa > Peat permafrost | place: Sweden: Abisko...
CGGAAACGGACACGTTGGTGAGCACGACGTCCTCAATGGGCATTTCCGGGAGCCCAACGATCTGGCCGGTGATGAAGCCTCCCGTCGAGACGACATCATTGATGCGGATATGCCGCCATACGGGGGTGCGATTCTGCTCATCCGTGGCCAGGTCCGCGGTAAAATCCTTCGGAATTTTTGGATAGTAGCTCGTGATCAGGATCGAGTTCAGCACGTTTTTCATGGTGAGGTTTTCGTAGGTGAGATATTCCGTCACCCCACCCTTGCCGCGGGGGGACTTGAGACGGATTCCGGCTTCGGTGCCGTCGAATGAGCAGTCGCGCACGAGCATGTTCCGAACCCCGCCGTAGGTTTCGCTGCCGATCGACATTCCGTGGCCGTGGAGGAATGCGCAGTTCGTCACGAGAATATTCTCACACGATGGGCGGGCGGGATCGTATCGCTCGCCTCCTTTGACGGCGATGCAGTCATCGCCCGTGTCGATGGTGCATCCGCGGATCAGGTAATCGAATCCGGAAGGATCGATGCCATCGGTATTGGGTGAAGGCACCGGCGAGTGGATATGAATATTCTCAATCAACACTTCCCGGCACATGCTCGGAACCAGGTGAAACATCGGTGAATTTTGAAGCGTCACATCCCTCACCAGAACGCGGACGCAGCGGGTCAGTAAAATGAGCTTGGGCCGGCGCGGCATCCAGGCGTATTTTTTGGGATCGACGTCCTTGGGCGCTACATAGTGGTGCCAGAAATAAGCCCCCTGCCCGTCGATGGTTCCCGCGCCCGTGATGGCAATGTCGTGGCCGTCTTTCAGGGAAATACAGTTCTGGAACGATCCGCCTTCCAGATCGAAATCCTTTGGGCTTCCGGTCAGAAGAATCGTGGCCCCGGCTTCCAGGTGCAGATCGAGGCTGCTGCAGAGTTCGAACGGCCCGGTGAGATAAGTGCCCGGCGGCACGTCGAGCACGCCGCCGCCGGCCTTGTTGCAGGTGGAAATGGCCTGGGTGATCGCGGTGGTGTTCAGCGTCTTTCCATCCCCCACCGCGCCGAAATCCGTGAGCTTGAACGTGCGCTGCGAAATATTCGGCGGCACAACGGAAAAGTCGGCGGGAAATGTCGCCTGGGCGTGGGCGATCGATGCGTGCGCGATCAGGCAATCAATCAGGAAAAACAGAACTTTGCGCTGCAGGCCGGGATTCATTTGTTCCGCTGGCTTCGGTATCGCGCGGGTGTTTCGCCGAGTGCCGCTCGGAAGACGCGCGTCATGTACTGCACGCTGCTGAAGCCCGTGGCCCGGGCCACCTGCTTGATCGTCATTTCCGGGCTGAGCAGCAGTTGCTTGACCCGCGCCAGCCGAACGCGTTCGATTTCCTCGTGGATGGTCCGGCCGATGATGCGTTTGAGTCGCTGCTGCAGGCTGGCGCGCGACATGCCCATATGCGCCAGCACATCAACGACCCGCAGGCCGTCGCAACTGTTTTCGCGGATAAAGCGCAACGCGCGGTTCACCTCATCATCGTCGCTGGCCACGGTATCGGTGGAGAGTCGCGTGAAAATCCCCCGGGGAATCAGCCGCTGGGCAAGTTCCGGCGGTTTCGCCCCCTGCATCATCTGGTCGAGCAGCGCTGCGGCGGTATATCCGATGTTTTCGGCATTCACATCGACGCTGGTAAGCGGCGGGATGGAGAGATCGCACAGGTGTTCATCGTTATCCGCGCCGATCACGGCGACTTCATCCGGCACGGCCGCGCTGCAGCGGCGGCAGGCATCGAGCACCTGCAGCCCGCGCTCGTCATTGCATGCCATGACCCCCACCGGCTTTGGAAGCGAATGCAGCCATTTCGCCAGCCGCTCCTGCTCCATCTCCCAGTTTTCCTCACCGCTGGGGCATTGCGCTGGAAACACATCGCACTGACCGCCGGCCTGGCGAACCACCTCGGCAAAGGTGGTTCCGCGCTCGTCGAGCCCGCGATGAATCCCCAGCGGCTTTCCGCAGAACGCGAAATTCTTGAGCCCACGCTCCATCAGATGCTCGGCGGCGAGCTTGGCGATCTGATCGTGATCCGGCCCCACATACGGGAACGGCAGCGCCGCGACGGTGCCGCGAAGGTTGACCACCGGCACACCCGATTTCATCAATAGCTGCGCGATTTCAGGCGTGTCGATGCGGGCGAGAATGCCGTCTCCGCGCCAGTGTTTGAGCCACGGCGGCGGTGGATCGCCCAGTCCGTGCGGATGAAAATAGGTGGACCACCCGCCGCGCTCGCGGTTGTATTTTGCAACACCGCGCAAAAGTCCGCGCCCGTAGGAGCCGCTGGTTTCAATCAGCAGCGCAACATGACGCATCGGAGCGCGCAGGCGATCGACGCGTGCAAGCTGATCGGTGGGTTTGGTCGCTTTCAGGTCCGGTATTGTTGCGTATGGAGTGTTGCCGGCTCGGTTTGCAGACCGCAGCGAGCCCGCCTTGCCCTCGCGCCGCTTGGAAGTCGATCTTCCCACGCTCTTAACCTGTAAGTTCAAGGAAGCGCCTCCGTCCGCACGCAAACCACTTTAGCAGGCGCAACCGCTGCTAAATACCTTTCAATCAAAAAGTATAATAGTTTTGCATTAATTTATCATCGGGGCGTAATTCATGCCGGGCATTTTTCACCGCACGGGTCAGGTGCAATTACTGTCGAATCATTTGCACAATCTCATTCCGCTCCGATGGCGAGATTTCTGCTGTGGTAAACTTTCGCCTGACCTTTCGTGATTGAAATTGTTGTTCCGGAATTGATTGGTAAGCGTATGAATCGAACCACGTCCGCATCCGAAGATCCGGTGCCCAGCCAGGGCTCCGCCGGCGCATCCTGCGGGCAGGGCAAGTGGGTCAATATCCTGGAAACCGGGGCCGTGGGCGATGGATCGACAATTTCGACGGCGGGCATTCAGCGCGCGATCGATCTGTGCGGCCAGCGCGGAGGCGGAACGGTATTCATCCCCGCGGGGAATTTCGTCAGCGGGACGATCTGGATGTGCAGCAACACCACGCTGCATCTCGATGCCGGCGCGGTGCTGCTTGCCGCCGGCGATGCCGGAGAATTTCCCATCTGGGACACGAAATGGGAGGCCAACCCGGCCATCGCCGTGCACGCGCCGCTGATCGCCGGTGAAGGACTGGCGAATATCGCCCTGACCGGCCGGGGGCTGATCGACGGCAACGGTAAAATCTGGTGGGATGCGTTCGGCGACGGCCAGGAACCGGATGTCCGCCCGAATCTGGTCCGGTTCGTGGATTGCCGCGATGTACTGATCGAGGGATTGCGCTTCACCAATTCACCCCGGTGGACGCTGAACCCCGTCGCTTGCGACAACGTGACGATCACCCGCGTCACGATCCGCAATCCGCATGATTCGCCGAACACCGATGGCATCAACCCCGATTCGTGCAGCAATGTAAAGATTTCCAATTGCCACATCGACGTGGGAGACGACTGCATCGCGATCAAATCAGGCACGGAAGATGATGGCCGGCCCAATCCCCGTCCGTGCCACAACATCACCATCACCAATTGCACGATGCTGCACGGGCACGGCGGCGTGGTGATCGGCAGCGAAATGTCGGGCGGCGTGCGGAACGTGGCGATTTCCAATTGCGTATTCTGCGGCACCGACCGCGGCATCCGCCTGAAATCGCGCCGCGGCCGGGGAAACGCCGTGGAAGACCTCGTCGTGGACAACATCGTCATGGACGAGGTTCACTGCCCCATCGTCGTGAACCTTTTTTACCAGTGCGGAACCTCCGAGCAGAGCAAACTGCTCGACCCGGCGCCGCAGCCGGTGAATTCGGGAACGCCGCAGTTTCGCCGGTTGCGTTTCAGCAATATCACGGCCCGGAAGGTGAAGTTCGCGGCGGCGTTTATCCTGGGTTTGCCGGAGATGTTCGCCGAAGACATCGTGCTGGATGGAATTTCGATCCACATGGATCGCGAAAACCGGGAGGCGGGCTCACCCGCGATGGCGGCGTGCGTCGCCGCGATGTGCCGGGCAGGCCTGGTCCTGACCAACGCCCGCAACGTGAAACTGCGAAGGATCGATCTGTACGACCAGTTGGGGCCGGCAGTGACGATCGATAATTCGCAGGATATTCTCGTGAGCGATCTTTGCGCCAGCGCCGATGCGGGCCCGCTCGTGCGCGTGGATGGCATCGATTCCTCCACGGGCGAGGAAGAGGCCGCGATGGACGGAGGCCTGACGGCCGGCCAGGACACCCGGCGGGTTCATACCTTTACGCGCGGCTGGCGCTTCTCGCGGCGAAGGTCAGCCCGATCGACCGCCGAAGCGGCGATTTCCAAGCTGACGATCGAATCGCCGGACCGGCGATAAGATCTTCGCGGCAATCCAAAAACTACAATTCATCAGATGATCTGGTTAAACTGGCTCTCATTCTCAGATTATTTCCACAACTTGGACTGGCATTTCTAATCGCGCTGATTGGATCATCCGCCTGCGGCGAGACGGTCTCGAGTGATGCGGGTTGGCAACTGTCGGTGAGCGCGACGACCGGCAATTTCAGCATTGTCTGCAATAATCCCGCGTGGACCCTCGGTGGAACGATCGGCAAAACGATCGATCATATTTCGCCGTCGGATGGGCAGGACGCCATCGGCCCGTACCGCGAAATCCAATTTCGCTGGACCGCCGAAGGCCGACGCAGCGGGAGCATCCGGCTCTATCGATCGCGCCCGCTCGTGCTGTTCAGCGAAACGTTCGACGATGCGGTGAATGGTTCGCCCGGGCCGTTTCCCGTTCTCAGCCAGTTGCCGCCGAAACTTCTGGCCTTTCGATACGGGGAAGATGCGCATATGGGCGGGATGGCCTTTCACTTGACCGGGCTTCATGCGGATCAGCCATACGGCGGCCCATTCCTGCTTTTTGACGATCAGGCCGATGCGATGATTCTGTCGCCGGCCTCGGATTTCATGATCGCGCGGCTCGATGGCGATCAGCAGCACGGCCTCTCCAGCGGATTCAACGCGGCGCTCAAAAGTGTTCCAGCCGGATACCATCATCAGACGATCCTTGCCATAGGCGCGGGGATCAACCACACCTGGGACGCCTGGGGACATGGTCTGACCGATCTGTATGGAAAAGCGCGCCCCGCCAGCGACGCCGATACCGGCCTGAAATATCTCGGCTACTGGACCGACAACGGTTCGTATTACTACTACAACTACGATTTGGACAAGGGATACGCCGCCACGCTGCTGGCGGCGACGCGGCACCTTCAAAGCCTGGGCGTGGCGATTCATTATCTGCAACTCGACAGTTGGTGGTATCCCAAAACATTCAATAGCGTCCAGGCCAATTCGTCGAATAAACCAAAGAATCCAAAACTTCCCGCGGGAACGTGGAACCGATACGGCGGGTTGCTGGAATACACGCCGCACCCGTTTCTGTTTCCCGATGGCTTAACGTCATTTCAGAAAAGCGCGGACGTGGGGCTGATCACCCACAATCGCTGGATCGATCCGACCAGCCCCTATCACGCGCAGTACAAGATCAGCGGCATCGCGGCCGTCGATCAGAACTGGTGGGACAAGATCATTTCCTCGATCGCCGGCTGGGGCGTGCAAACGTATGAACAGGATTGGAACAACTTCATCTATAGAGATTCCCCCGACCTTTCCAGCACCACCTGGGCGGGCGATGCATTCATGGACGGCATGGCAAAAGCGTGCGCGACCAACGGGGTGACGATGCAGTATTGCATGATACTTCCCCGCAACCTGATGCAGGGCGGCGCGAAGTATTCCGACCTCACCACCGTGCGCGTCAGCGACGACCGTTTCGAGCCATCAAAATGGCGCCCGTTTCTTTACGGTTCACGATTCGCATCGGCGATGGGCGTCTGGCCCTGGACGGATGTTTTCCACAGCTCCGAGACGCCGAACATTCTGCTGGCGACGCTGTCGGCGGGAATGGTGGGATTGTCCGACCAGACCGGCAAGGAAGATTTGCTGAATATCTCCCGGGTGGCCCGCGCCGACGGCGTGATCGTCAAGCCGGATGAGCCGATCGTGCCGCTGGATTCGAGCTTTGTCGCGGCTGCACAGGGGCGCGATGTTCCGATCATCAGCGCGACATCCGGCGGCGATGCGAAATATGTCTTTGCGTTCAGCCAGGACAAGGTTACGAAGAAAAAAGGAACCAAAGAGTTGTTGGACTGGTCGATTAAGCCCGCATCGCTGGGCATGAGCGGCACGATCTGTGACTACGATTATTTCGCCGCAACCGCTTCGATTGTTTCGGCGGATCAACCCATTGCGGCGAAGTTGAACGACCAGGGTTGGAGCTATCACATCCTCGTGCCCGTGGATTCAGCGGGAATGGCATTCATCGGCGACATCGGCAAGTTCGTCACCCGCGGCAAGAAGCGGATCGCGGCCGTCCAGGAAAATTCATCGAGTTTGCAAGCCACCGTGCTGGCCGCTCCGATGGAAAAGACGATCACGCTTGCGATATACGCCCCGTCAAAACCCGCAGTGAGCGTTGAAAATGGTTCCTGCGATCAGATTTCCTACGACGCGAAAACCGGGATCGCGATTGCCAAAATATCCGTGAATTCGGCAGCCCCGATGGTTGAAGTGGACGGCGATCCAGTGATCCGGCTGGTGGTGGAATTCAAGCTGGCCTAACTTCCGCTTTTATCTCACCATCCGTTAGATAGCACGGCAGTCGCTAATTTCCCGGTATCGGGTCGTTAGTTGAAGGCTGCCGCGTGTCTCGTGGAAGTGGTGCAAGGTCCCCGGAATCCACGTCATAGGGCATCGGAGAAAATTTTTCTGAAATGCTCCTCGGCGTAAGAGAGCCGCCAAGCGACCCGGAAAATAAGTCGACACAACCGCCGATTATTCCGCCGAAGATGACGTTTCCAAAAACCCAGAGATTTGGCCAAGAGCTGATCGTAATTTCCTTGGTGTCACCCCCATATTCCATCTTCACGTAATGATCGTCTTTTCTCGTTAGATCTGCTGCAACTGGCGTGTCCCCAATGTAGTTGCCGTCTACCGTAACGGCAGCACCACGCGGTGTGCTGTTGAACTCCACCGATTGTGATTCACCCCCACCCGTGATGATCGTTGCACAACCGGAACAGAACACTCCCAAAATTGCAACCAGAGCGATTCCCGTCTTTCCCATTACCCGATCCTTCCCGTTCGATTTGTATACTTCACAGCAATTTAGACGCCGCTTTGCCGATGCGATTGGATGTGGGCATTTGTCAGGTGGACACAAAGGACAAATGTGGTTCAGTTTCCTGGCAGGGGATCGTTATACGACGCCTGAACTGGTGGTGGAGGTGCGTAGTTATACGGTCTGTTTGCATTGTCCGTTTCCAGCTTAGCCTCTTCCTCCACCGTTATTAGCCGGTATCCCTTCTGTTGCATTTCCGAATTGACAATCATCGCCTGCTTGATCGCGGTTCCAATTGCCGCCCCTAATTCCGATGCGGCGGCGTCCGCTGCGGCCTGTTGAGAGTTATCTGTCACTACAACATACGACACCGGCTGCGGGGCGTATGCACTTAGGGCGGCGTCCCGCTGTGCTTCTGCCAAATCCTGACGTGTCTGTTCTGGCGTGGCATCGGGACTGTACCACACCATCTGTTGACAACCGGAAATCGTAAGCAACCCGAGAAATAGCACCCATTTCATTTTGCAGTGTCCTCGTGTCTTGTGTGGCCTATAGCCTACATACGCAGCGGGACTTTGTCCATATTTTTCGGTAGTGCCGCCAAGCAAAAAGTTCGTGGTCGCGGTGGGGGCCGTGCTACTGGAAAGCCGCCGGGAAGCCGGTCTAACGCAACAGGAATTGGCTGCTCGCATCCGAATGGATCGCAGCTATCTCAGTGATATTGAACGGGCGAAAGCGTCCGTGAGCCTCGAAATGTTCTTTCGAATCTGTGGGGCGATTGGAGTTTCCACATCAGGGACTCTGAGCCGAATCGAAGCGAAGCTGCGTAAATAACCCATAAATCAATGACTTATTCGCTCTGTGGGGCAGAAATAGAGGCATCGAACGGCCTTGTTGGTCATAGCGTCCGCTTGAACAGCAGGGTCGCCAATCCCAATGACAGCAATGTGAAGACGGTCAGCCACAGAAGATCATATTGGATCGCCGCCAGCCCCGTGTTTTTCAGCACCAGTTCCTTGAACCCATGCACCGCATAAGTGAATGGATCGACCACGGCGATCGCCTTCATCCATGCCGGGAACGATTCTGTCGGATAGACTGCCCCGCTGGGGAAATACAGAACGGTGTTAAGCATTCCAAAAATCGCCCGCGGCACCAGCGGATCGCTCACGCGGACCATGATCAGGAACATCATGCTGATCAAAGCCATTGATGTGGCGACCACCATCACCAGCATCCGCGCGAGCCGCAGCGGGTTCAGCGGATCGGGAATGCCCGCGATGAGCGAGCCGACGGTGATCAGCACCACCCCCGCAATGACGGCCTTGGCCGCGCCGGCGAGGGTGAAGCCCAGGATCAATTCAAATTTGCGAATCGGCGTGACGAGGTATCCCTCGTGCAGGCCGCGTGCCTTGTCGTCGATGAAAATAATTCCACCGCCGATCATGGCTGAAACAAAAATCGACAGCGTGATCGTTCCGGGAAGCAGGAACTGGATGTAGGGAACGTACGGATAGATTTCGACGACGGAGAGCGTGACATCGTTCGTTTCGCGCGGGGGAACGGGCGCGGTGTTATATGAAACCAGCAAGCCGTTGAACGCTCCCTCCAGCGCCGAGGCGGAAAACTGATCGGTATTATCCTCCACCAGCGCGATTTGCGGATTGATGCCGGCCAGCACCTTGCGCGAAAAATTCGGCGGAATGTTCAGCACGCCGTTGATCTTTCCGTCTCGCAGGTCGCGCATCACTTCGGTTTTGTCGGCGTAGGCCACGGTGTCGAACGTCGCGGCGTTGACGGCGACAGCCTGGCACATCTCCCTGATCTTGATCGCGGGAATGCCGTGATCTTCATCCACCACGCCAAGGTGAAGGTTCTTGATCTTCCCGCCGAATGCGTAACCCAGCACGATCAACTGCACCAGCGGCATGATGATGGAAACGATCACCAGCACCGGGCTGCGCCGGAATCGGCGTAGGTCGCGTTCAATGATGGCCCAGACTCGGTGCATGTGTCCCTTTCTATAGTCCGCCGCGCTTCAGTAAAAACGGGCTGTTGGCCCCGGTCGCCGCCTGCAGCGCATCGCGCAATTGATGCCCGGTATAATGCACGAAGACATCATCCAGCGTCGTGCTCTGCACTGAAAGCGAATTGATCGTCGCCCCCGCCGTGCGCGCGGCTTCCATCAGAGCCACCGTCGTGCGCGGCCCATTGTGGGACGAAATCCGGTAAATATTCTCCTCCGCCTTCACGTCAACCACATCGGGCAGCGATTGCAGCGTCTCAATCCAGTTGCCCGGGGCGTTGGAAAAACTCACTTCCAGAACATTCTTGCCCGGAATGGACGCTTTCAATTTCAGCGGCGAATCGAGCGCAACCAGCTTGCCATGATCGACGATGGCAATGCGGTCGCACAGCTTGTCGGCTTCATCCATGTAGTGCGTGGTCACAAGAATGGTCAGGTCGCGCTCATTTTTCAGCCGCGAGAGCATTTCCCAGACGGCGACGCGCGAAACGGGATCGAGCCCGGTTGTCGGCTCATCCAGGAAAAACAGTTTCGGCTCGTGGACCAGCCCGCGGGCAATTTCCAGCCGACGCCGCATTCCCCCGGAAAACATTTTGACAGGTTTGTCCGCCCACTTCTCCAGATCGACATCCGCCAGCAGCGATCGAATCGTTTTCAAACGCTTTTCGCGTGGGATTCCGTAGAGCTTGGCGAATATGCTCATATTTTCCTCGGCGCTGAGGTCGAGGTCGGAGGTCATCGCCTGCGGGATGACGCCGATCGATTGCCGCACATCGTTGGCCTGGCGGACAATGTCGAAACCGTAGACCCGCGCGGTGCCGGAGGTGGGCGGCACCAGCGTCGTCAGCATGCGGATCAGCGTGGATTTGCCCGCTCCATTGGGTCCTAGCAAACCAAACGTCTCGCCGTGCTCGACGAAAAAGTTCAGCGAATCCACCGCGGTGAAATCGCCGAAACGCTTGGTCAATTGTTCAACTTCGATATCGAGCATGATTCACGGTTTGCCCAGCGGCAGGGTTACATATGCGGTCATTCCTACGGCGAGGCGGCGATCGGTGTTGTCGCAGTGCAGGCGGACCTCAAACGTGCGGATATCCCGCTTGGTGCGGCTGACATCGCGCTGGGTGGCATAGTCGGCGTCAACAGCGCGGTAATAGACGGTTCCCGTACGTACGTCACCGGAAGGAAGCGTGATCTTCATCTGATCGCCAATGCGGATGCGATCAATATATGTTTCTTCGACATCGGCCCTGATCCAGAGATCGTCTTGATCGATCAGCGTCACGATCGGCTGGGCGGGATTGACGACTTCTCCCTGCAGGGCCGCGCGCGTGTCCACGATCCCATCCAGGGGCGCTATGATCTGCGTATAACCGAGCTGCACTTTCGCTTTTTCAAGCTGGGCCTCGGCTCCCGCCTTTTGGTTCTTCAAGGATTCGACAAACGCCAGCGCCGCATCGTAGGACGTTCGCGCCTGCGTGTAGTCCTGCTCCGAAATCGCGTTTTGCTTGAACAGCGGATCGTCGCGATTAAACGTCATCCGGGCGTTTTCCAGTTGCGCGCTGGCCTGCTTGATCAGCGCGGCATACTGCTGGACGATGTTGCTGTAATACGTCACATCCGCATTTTCTTCCTGCGCGTCGATGACGCCGAGCAATCGCCCGCTTTTTACATTGTCCCCCTGATTCACCAGCAATTGCTGCAACTTTCCCTGGACCTGCGAACTGACGATCACCTCGTCCGTCGTGACGATGCCGGTTAGAACGATCTGGCCGGATATAGGCGCGGTGGCGAAATAAACCCCCACCGCGACGCCCGCCACAACCAGTAAAATAATGAGAAATCTGCGCATTTTTATCGGTTCCGATCATTCGCATCGACAAACTGACCGCATCGCATCAAAAGTTTTGGCTAAGTGAGGCATATTAGGCTCAAAAAGCGGCGTGCACCAACGCGAAGTGGATTCACGCTTCGAGGTTCAGCCATTTCATCTCGCCATCCGTCAGCGAAACGTCCAGTGCCGGCAGGCTGGTGCGCAGCTCTTCCAGCGTCCGCGGCCCAATCAGGGGGAACGTCGGAAATGGCTGATGCAGCACATACGCCAGCGCGATATTGATCGGCAGCACGTCCTTTTTCTTGGCCAGTTCCATCACCCGGTCGCGGCGCTGCCAGTTGTCGTCGCTGACCCAGCAGCGATTCAGTTCTTCGCTGTTCAGCGACAGGTCCCGGTGCGCGCGGTCCGTGAAAAATCCGCGCGCCTGGCTGCTCCAGGCGAAAAACGCGAGCTTGTTTTTCGCCAGCCACTGCCGGCTCTGGGCATCACTCGAGGAAATCGCCCCTTTCCAAACCTCATCCACCATCCGCGCCAGCGAAAGATTGTTGCTGACCGCCACGAAGCCCTGCAAACCCTTTTTGCGGGCGTATTCGTTTGCTTCGCTTACCCGCTCCAACGACCAGTTGCTTCCGCCAAACACTTTGATGCGCCCGGCCTTCACGTGCTCGTTGAGCACATCCACGAACTCCCCCACCGGAATTTCCGGATTGTCGCGGTGCATGAAATAAATGTCCGAATAATCCGTCTTGATGCGATCTTCGAGCGCGATCTTCAGTTGCTCCGTCAATTTCGCCGGCGTGCAGTCTGGCGTGTGCGCGCCTTTGACGATCAGCGCGATCTCCGAGCGGATGTTCCGCGCGTTGATCCACGCCCCCAGGTTGCCCGCGCCCAGCGGGCCGTACACATGTGCCGTGTCGAAACAATTCCCCCCATACTCGAAATACGCATCGAACATCGCCCGCGCCTGCGGAGAAAACTGCTGGTTGTCCACGCCCATCACCAGGCGGGAAACGCTTCGCTTCAACCCCGCCACCTGGCCGTGCGGAATCCTGCCAGGCGATTTCACTTTCAGCGGCCGATTGACAATCGTCAGCTTCGGAAAATTTTCTATCTTCTCGCTGTCATAGACCTGCCCGGCGGTCGATCGCCACGCATCCAGCGTTCGCATGTTGCCCAGCGAATCGTTCCAGCTCATCGCCGGCGCGGGTGCTTCTTTCTTCCCGGCTAGCACGGCATCGCCGAAGACATCCGCCTCCAGCGTAAAGCTCGTCACCTCCGCCGGGCAGATGATTTCCTGCGGCTCTTTTCCGTTACGATGCACGATGATCTTGCCGATATCCGGCTTTTTCCGGTCGCACACCCACGGGTTGGCGATGAACAATTTTCCCTCGCTCCCAAAAACACGAACGACGTTTTCCTGGTTGACCCCGACTCCCGTCGCGATCTGCGCCAAAATATCTCCGGGAAATTTCAGCACGGCCGTTGCCCACTCATCGACGCCGGTCTGGCCGATGTGCGCTACGCCTTTCACATCCACCGGCTCGGCAAAATTCTCGCCCATCGCCGCGCCGGCGATCAGGCGCGACATGCTCGCCGTGTAACATCCCACGTCCAGAATCCCCCCACCGGCCAGGGCGTTATTGAAAATCCGGCCCTCGGCGGAAAATCCCGCGTGAAAACTGAACGTCGCCTGGATCACGCGCACTTCGCCGATCGCCTTCTCGCGGATCAGCTCCACCAGCTTCGCCGTCTGCGGATGACAGCGATACATGAACGCTTCCATCAGAAACACATTGCCGGCGATGGCGGCTTCAATGATCTCCTGCAAATCCCACTGGTTGACGCCGATCGGTTTTTCCACCAGCAGGTGCTTCCCCGCCTCGGCCGCGCGAATCGCCCACTGGGCATGATCCGGGTGCGGCGTGGCGATATACACGGCCTGCACCTGCGGATCGTCAAGAATCTCCTGGTAATTCCCATATCGCCGCGCGATGCCAAACTCGCTGCCGAATTTCTCTGCCTTGGCGATGTCCCTGCTGGCCACCGCCACCGCGATGCCGGTGCGGCTTTGCTTTAATCCATTGGCAAACGTCTGTGCAATCGCGCCCGTGCTGATGATTCCCCACTGAATTTTCTGGCTCATGCTCTCCTCGATCTGAAAAATTATTTCCACACGACTTTACCGGTGACGCTAATGTCCCGGCTCGATCTCCCCACGGCGACCTGGTATTCCCCGGGCGTGATTTTCCAGCCGTGCGAGCTGACATCCCAGTAGCTGAAACTCCGCGCATCCAGCCGCATCGTGACCGGCTTCGTTTCGCCCGGCTGCAAAATCACGCGCCCGAATCCCTTCAATTCCTGCACCGCCCGATCCGGTCCCCCGGCAGGCGGACGCACGTAAAGCTGCACCACTTCCGCCCCGGCGCGCGGGCCGGTGTTGGTGACATCCACGCTCACATCCACAGTTCGCCCGTCGCCCTGCCCCTGATCCGCGATTTTCACATTCCCCACCGAAAACGTCGTGTACGACAGCCCGCTTCCGAAACAGAATCGCGGCTCGATCCCCTTCTTGTCAAACCACCGATATCCCACATAAATCCCCTCGGCATAATTCACCTTGCCATCGCTCCCCGGATAGTTTCCATACGCGGGCGAATCTTCCCATTGTTTCTCAAACGTATCGGGCAGCCGGCCGCTGGGATTGACCTGGCCGAACAGGATCTGCGCCGCCGCCAGTCCCCCGTCCTGGCCGCCATACCACGCATCGAGCAGCGCCGCCGCGTGATCGATCCACCGACTCATCGCGACATTGCCGCCGCAGCTCAGCACCACGATCGTTTTCGGATTCAGAGCCGTTGCCGTTTCGAGCAATTCCTGCTGCCGCATCGGCAATCCGTAGGCTCGATCTTCCCCCTCCGATTCATGCGGCCCCACGCAGGCAATGACCGCATCGGCGGCCGCGATGGTTGACCGATCGCCCGTCGTCAGCAGCGGCGGAGAAATCTCCCACCCGAATTGAATGTTCGCCTCTCCGACGCTGTTGTAATACTCCACCTTCAACTCGTATTGCCGCCGTGCGCGAAGATTCAAAACCACCGCTCGCGTTCGGGCCGCATGATCGCTCCAATCATCCAAAATCGTTTTACCGTCGAGAATGATGCGCGAACCATCATCGCTGCGCACGATAAACGCGTAATCGCCGCTCGACTCGGGGCGGATCGTACCCGTCCATCGAGCTGAAAAAGCGTGGGAGGTGATTTCCTTCACGGGGAAGTTTTCGTGCCAGTTGAAATTGATCGCCGGATCGGCGCGCTTCAGCGCCGGTTCGCCCGACAGGTTCATGTTGTTGAAAAACTCCGCCTGTAAACCGGGCGATTCAAATTTGGATGCGGATGCGAGTTTTGTCACCCGCTCACTGGCCGGATCATGAAAATCGATTTGTTTGATATTCACGCCGGCGGGCGCCATCGACCAGAGCGCATCCATGATCGTCGTGAAATGCACCGGCTTCACTTCCGAACTACCCCCACCGTGCACATAAACGCTTGCCTCAGGTCCGACCAATACAAGCGAATGAATCTTCCCCCAATCCAGCGGCAGCAGATTGCCCTGATTTTTCAGCAGCACCATTCCTTCCTGCGCGACGGCCAGTGCCGCCTGGTTCGACTGCGCATCATCGCGCGCAATGCCCGGGTCGATCTGCGAACGATCCATCCAACCCATCTGGATCATCAGCCGCAGTAGCCGGCGAATCTTGTCATCAATCGTCGCCGGGGTGATCTTTCCGCTTTGCATCAGTGGCCAGATCGCCGCCGCGTTGAAATATTGCCCGGTCGGCATCTCCAGATCGAGCCCGCCGTTGGCGGCCGCCAGCGTGTCATGCGTCGCGCCCCAGTCGGACATCACGAATCCATCAAATTTCCACTGATTTTTGAGCACATCGTTCAGCAGAAAGCCACTTGCGCTCATGTGCGAGCCATTGACCTGGTTGTACGCGGCCATCACCGCCCGCGCGTGCCCCTGCTTCAACGCCGCCTCAAAAGCGGGAAGATAAATCTCGCGCAGCGTTCGCTCATCGACAATCGCGTCGATCGTGTCGCGCTGCGTTTCCTGGTTGTTGCACACAAAATGTTTCACGCACGCGGCCACCGATTGCGATTGCACCCCCCGCACATACGCCGATGAGATCTGCCCGGCGAGAAATGGATCCTCCCCGAAATATTCAAAATTCCGGCCGTTCTGCGGCTCCCGGTAAATATTCATCGCCGGTCCCAGCAGGATATGATCGCCGCGCGACCGGGCATCGCGCCCCAGGCAAATCCCCTCCTGATCGGCCAGTTGCACATCCCACGTCGCCGCCAGCGCCGCCCCGGCTGGAAACGCCGTAGACGATCCATCCGTCCGCGTTCCCAGCGGCCCATCGGCCATTTTCAGCGCCGGAATCCCCAGCCTCGGCACCCCAATAGTGAACATATTGTTGGTCCCACCGAGGATTCCCAGCTTTTCCGTGAGCGTCAATTGCGATACGAGCCGATCGACGCGCTGCTCGACATCGGTGGACGGTCGCGTCTGCGCTGCGCAGGTCAGATTCAGCGAACCAACAGCCAGAATGCAACCGACGACCCAGGCCCGCCAATGGAATGAATATTTGATTTGTGATCAATGCGTGCCGCACATTATTGCGACGGTGTCAGGATTGGCAATTTCCGTTTTTCAATATTGCATTTTCCTCCAACATCGATATAAATATGTTCCAAATGCGACTCATCCCCCACAACTTCGTCAGGGACAGCTTCCCTGGGATCATCTCGGTTACGGCGATGATCTTCGGTGGGCGGATCAGTCGGATAGCAGCGTGAGTTTGCAGCTTCCTGACCCGCTCACAAAAGGCTGAGCGGGTAATTCACTTCTCCAAAACTGAATTCATCCCGCCCGGCAGGCCCCGGATCATTTTTGTGGGGTCGTTTTTCGCCGCATGGCAGATGCGCGCGGCGAGCAGGTGACATGAATATGCCGGAAAACAGCTTCAAAACCCTCTGGAATCTGATGGCCGGGCAGCGACGCAGGTATCTGACTGCCCTGCTGTCGATGTTCTGCGGCGTGGCGCTGCTGTACATGACGCCGCTGATTTCCCGGGCGGCAATCGACGGTGTCATCGACACCCACGCCACCGCCGCGCTCTCAACCGCCGCGCAATTCCTCGCCCACCTGCGCGCCCGCTATGGCATCGGCCATGCCCTGCTTCTAGCCGCGGCCGCGCTGGCGGCGGTGACTGCGTTAGCCGCTTCGTTTCAAAATCTCCAGGGCCGGATGTCGGGGATCGCCAGCGAGACCATCGTCCGCAGCCTCCGCGACCGTCTCGCCGCCCATCTTGAGCATGTTCCCATGTCCTGGCACGATAAAATCCAGACCGGCGACATCGTTCAGCGCTGCACCAGCGACGTGGACACGGTGCGGCTCTTTTACCGCGAGCAGGTCGTCGAAATCTCCCGCACGACGGCACGGATTCTCATCGGTTTGCCCATCCTGCTCTGCATCGACTGGAGAATGGCGCTCTTCGCGACCTGCCTGATGCCGGTCATCGTCGGCTTCACGATCATCTTCTTCAAACGGGTGCAGGGATCGTTCAAGAAAACGGATGAGGCCGAGGGGTTCATGACCGCCGCGCTGCAGGAGAACCTCACCGGCATCCGCGTGGTCCGCGCGTTCGCCCGCCAGGATTTTGAGATCGAGCGGTTCACGAAAAAGAATGCCGAGTATCGCGATCGGCACTGGCATCTGTTCAAGATCATGGCCCTGTACTGGTCCGTCTCCGATCTGATGTGCTTCATCCAATTCGCCGCCATCGTGCTGGTGGGCGCGTGGCGCGCCTCGCGCGGACACATGACGATCGGCACGATGATCGCTTTCATCTCCTACGCGCAGATGTTCATCTGGCCGATCCGCGAAGTCGGGCGCGTGCTCACCGAGCTGGGCAAAACCCTCGTTTCGGTCGGCCGAATCCGCGAAATCCTGCACGTTCCCGAAGAAACCGCGCCCGCGGCCCCTGTGAGCGGTCCAGCGCGTGTGCGGGGAGAACTCGAGCTCTCCCACGTCAGCTTCCGCCACGGCGAAAAATGGGTGCTGCGCGATGTCAACCTGTCGATTCCCGCGGGCAAAACGCTGGCGCTTCTGGGACCATCCGGCTCAGGCAAGACGACGCTGGTGAATCTCCTCCTGCGGCTTTACGACCACGATGAAGGCGTCATCACCCTCGATGGAATCGACATCAAATCGCTCGACCGCAAGTACGTCCGCGGCCAGTTCGGCGTCGTGCTCCAGGAGCCATTCCTCTATTCCAAGACACTTCGCCAGAACATCAAGCTGGCGCGGCACAGCGCCGGCGACGAGGACATGATCCTGGCCGCCCAGGCCGCGGCGATTCACGAATCGATCGAATCGTTCGATTCGAAATACGACACGCTGATCGGCGAGCGCGGCGTGACGCTTTCGGGCGGGCAGCGGCAGCGCACCGCCATCGCCCGCGCGCTGCTCAAGGATGCGCCGATCTTGATTCTCGACGACGCCCTCAGCGCCGTCGATACCAGCACCGAGCTTGCCATCCTCGAGCAGGTGCGCAGCCGCCGGGGCCGTCACACGATCATCCTGATCGCGCACCGGCTCTCGACGCTCATGCACGCCGACCAGATCGCGGTGCTGGAAAAAGGGCGAATCGTGCAGCTTGGCAATCACGACCAGCTCGTCGCGCAGGACGGGCTGTATCGCCGGCTTTGGCAGATCCAGGGCGCACTGGCGGAAGACCTGCAATCAGAATTGAGCGAAATATCACCAGAGGGAGCAGTCCAATGAGTGCCCCATCGGCCATGGAAGAAGATGTCTTCACCGGCAAAATGGATTTCGCCCTGTGGCGGAAAATGCTTCGCTTCGCGCTGCCGCATAAAGGAAAAATCATCTCCGTCATGATCCTGGGCGCGACGGTGTCGCTGTGCGATATGGCGTTGCCGTATCTCACCGGGCGACTCGTCGATACCGTCACTGCGCGCGGCAGCGCCATCAAATTCATGCCGTTTATTTTGTGCTATCTCGCGGTCCTCATCGGATTCGTTTCCTGCATCTTCGGCTTTATCATGCTGTCGGGCAGGTCCACCGTCACGATCAGCTTCGACATCCGCCAGACTTGCTTCGATAAACTCCAGCGGCTTCCCTTTTCGTATTACGACCGCAAGGCGGTGGGCTGGCTGATGGCGCGCATGACCAGTGATTCGTCCAATCTTTCCCGCGTCATGGCCTGGGCGCTGCTCGACATCACCTGGGGAACCTCGGTGCTGTGCGGCATCACGATCATGATGTTCGTGCTCGCGTGGCGGCTAGCGCTGATCGTCGTGGCGATCGCGCCGGTGCTGGCGGTCATCAGCCGCTATTATCAGGTCCGCCTGCTGAAAACCTCGCGCGCTTTGCGAAAGGCCAATTCGCAAACCACGGCCGCGTTCAATGAATCCATCGTCGGCGTGCGCACCACCAAATCCCTCGTCCGCGAGGAGCAGAATTCACACGAATTCGCGGTGCTTACCCAGACCATGTACGGTCACGCCGTGCGAAACGCGATTTATGCGTCGATCTTCTGGCCGATGATGCTTTCCATCTGCGGGATCGGCATCGCCATGGCGCTGCGGTTCGGCGGCGTCGGCGTGCTGCACGGGCAAATGTCCCTGGGCGCGCTGGCGACGTTTCTGCAGATCGTCTTCTTCCTGCAATTTCCAATACAGGAGCTGACCAACGCGCTCACCAACATCCAGGGCGCGCAGGCATCGGCCGAGCGCATCGCCGGCCTGCTGGATGCCGATGTGGAAATCCAGGACTCCCCCGCCGTCGTCCAGCGGATTCGGGATCATGCCGCCAAGAACGGCGATCACGCGGCCGCCATCGACGGGCTCGACGCGCGCATCAACACCATCGAATTCCGCAACGTCACGTTTGCATACAAGGATGGCCCGCCCATCCTGCCCGATTTCAGTCTCCGCGTTCATGCGGGTGAATCGATCGCACTGGTCGGCCCCACCGGCGGCGGAAAGACCACCATCGTCGGCCTCGCCTGCCGGTTCTACGAGCCGACGTCCGGGCAGATTCTCATCAACGGAATGGATTACCGCGAGCGATCGCTTCAATGGCTGCAGTCGAATCTCGGCATGGTGCTGCAGCAGCCGCACCTGTTCAGCGGCACCGTGCGCGAAAACATCCGCTATGGACGGCTGGGCGCGACCGATGAGGAAGTGATCCGCGCCGCCCGCCTCACCAGCGCGCACGAATTCATCGAATCGATGAAAGACGGCTACGGCAGCCCCGTCGGCGAGGGCGGCAACCAGCTTTCCACCGGGCAGAAACAACTGATCGCACTGGCCCGCGCGATCATCGCCGATCCGCAGATTTTCGTGATGGATGAAGCCACCAGCTCAGTGGATACGCAAACCGAGCGAGCGATCCAGGCGGCCATCGACCGGCTGCTGCGCAACCGCATCAGCTTCGTCATCGCGCACCGATTATCGACCATTAAATCCGCCAGCCGAATCCTGGTGATTGAGAACGGCCGGATCGTGGAAGACGGCAATCACCACGCGCTGATCCGCCAGGGCGGGCATTATCACGATCTGTACACCAACCAGTTCACCCACGAGCGGGAGGAATCTGTGCTTGAGTCATAAGCTTGCAACCCTAAGAATCCCGGGAACCCTTTGCCGCCGCGTCAGCAGACCGACGGCTCCCAGCCCCAGCACCGCAAGGGAGCACGGCTCGGGAACTGGCGCATTCTCCGTGCCATATCCAAAGAATTCCTGCGGACCGTCTTGGCTCATGTCAGTTGGGGTGTAAACGGTCACATCGTCAAAATCGGAGGCGCTCAGGCTGCTTCCGGCTGATTCGGCCGCATCCAGATAACTCTGCACCTGCGTTTCGTCACCAGCGCTGAGATACGAACCGGAAACATCCGAGCCCGAAAGCAAATCCCAAACGGCCCAGTTATAAAGACCTTCCGGATCGCTATTGCTCGCAGTGTAAGCGTCAACTTCCTCTTCGAAGAGATAGGAGGCTTCGAGGTATCCAGTCACGCCCACCGACGGATACTGCAAATAAGCGACGTTGGTGGAGTTCAGATCAGTAATGTCAAGAGTTCTTGCGGTCCAGATGTCACCCGGGCTGATCTCATGCGCGAAGTCATCGCACATCAGTTGGGCCGGGACAGAATCGATGGTGAAATCGTAAGGGTAGGTATCGAACCCGCCCGAGTTATTGCCTTCAGCCCCTGTGAAATCCATCGCAACCACCGCGGCGCCGGC
>Ga0302326_10010218_pt1 | contig 20365 bp, 11 predicted proteins | sample Palsa_T0_3_FD_202264 | JGI IMG/M metagenome (GOLD analysis project Ga0302326, IMG submission 202264) | Peat permafrost microbial communities from Stordalen Mire near Abisko, Sweden - Palsa_T0_3 | ecosystem: Environmental > Terrestrial > Soil > Palsa > Peat permafrost | place: Sweden: Abisko...
TACGCCCGGCAGCGCTGTTAGCAACCCGCTGGAGATAACCAGCCAGAGCGGTACATTGCAAGCCGCATTTACCTTCCGCAGCGAAGTCGATATTTTCGGCTACCTGCACGAATGCTACATCTACCAAAGCAGCTCAGGCAGCGTGGAAGCGCCCACCTTACGTCTCAATCCCGGCGACCAGCTTCTGTTGAGTTTGACGAACCGGCTCACCTATCTGCCTCCGCCGCCGCCGGGACGGACGCCATCGCATGCGTCCATGGTGGGTATGGGAGCCGGCATGACCGGCCGCGCCACATCGAACGATCCCTGCAACGGCGGCACCATGGTGGCCACTTCCACGAATATTCACTTTCATGGACTGAATATCCCGCCTAAGTGCCATATGGACGAGATCGTCGAAACCGACATCGAGAACAGCGATCCAGCCTTTCAATACAACTTCCAAATTCCCAAGAACGATGCTCCCGGTTTGTATTGGTATCATCCACACCTGCATGGAGAGGTCACCCTGCAGGTAAACGGCGGCGCCGCGGGCGCGCTGGTTATAGGCGGGATCGAGAAGCTGAAGCCGCAGGTGGCTGGCCTTCCCGAGCGCATATTCGTGGTGCGCCAGCAGTTTACCAACCCCGACTCGTGGGTTGCCGGGCCCAACGAATTGACGCTGAATTATCAGCCCGCCATCGCGCCGCTGTCTCCCTCTCCGGTCATTGTGATGCAGCCGGGCGTGAAGGAATTCTGGCGCGTGGCGAACGCCTCATCGCAAGCTTTCCTCAACCTGCAGATCTGGTTCGGGACAACGCCGCAGAAGGTCGAAATTGTGGAATTGGATGGCATTCCGGTAAAAGAGCCAATCCAAGAGACGACCGTCACGATTCCGCCGGCCGGACGCGCCGAATTCATCATGCAAGGTCCGCCGCTAAATCAGGCGGCCAGTTTCCAACAGATCGGGTTCAATACCGGTCCGATCGGCAATCCGAACCCGCCGCAGGAATTGGCCGTCATCCGCACCGGCACCGGGGCGCGGGAGCCGCCCGCTCTTCCTCCGGCGTCTGTGCCGGCTTCGGCGGAAGCCGCTCGTTTCGCGGGCCTGAGCACGGCGGCAGTTACCGCGCACCGGAAGATCTACCTGGCCGAGGCCACCAACGGATCGAACGGTCCCACGGAGTTTTTCATCACCGTGGACGGGCAGAAGCCGAAGGTCTTCAGTATGTCCGATCCGCCCGCCGTGACGACCACGGTGGGAGCCGTGGAGGACTGGACCATCGAGAACCGCACCGGCGAGACCCACGCCTTCCACATTCACCAGATTCACTTTCTGTTTCTGGCCGTGAATGGCACGCCGTTTCCCACGCCCGAGTTGCGCGACACGGTGGTGGTTCCAGCCTGGAGCGGAACCGGCGCTTACCCGACGGTGTCTTTGCGCATGGACTTCCGCGAGCCGCAGATCGCCGGCCGGTTCGTCTATCATTGCCACGTGCTGGACCATGAGGATGCCGGCATGATGGCCATCATCCAGGTCAATCCGAATTAGTGCGGCAGAAGACGCCGGCTTAGGCTACTCCGCCACCAGTTCTTCCGGATCCTCGGCCCCCGCTTCGCGCCGTGCCGTCAGTTCCCGTTGAATACTCTGCACGGTGTGGCGGTCCAGGCGATAAGGTATCAAGAACGCCAGTGACGCCATCAGCAGTACGGCCGGCGCCGCTCCATACAGGATGCCCAGGTAAGGAGTGGCAGCCGGAGCGCCCGCGGGGGCGCCAGGTGACAGGTTTCTGGCCACCGTCAGTAACCCGCCTGCCAGCAGCAACGCGCCGCCCGCGGCGATCTTCTCCCCAAAATTCGCAATGCCAAAAAAGATGCCCTCGCGCCGCAGGCCCGTCCTTAGTTCGTCGGTATCCGCCACGTCGGCCACCATGGATGGCGGAATCACCCAGACCGCGCTCGCAAACAGGCCGCCAATGATGCTCCCGATCAGTAGCGGCATGGCGTGGCCCGTGCCAAACAATCGGCCTTCCCCGACTAACAGTGTAGCCATCAGCAAGACCACGGCCATGGCTGCAATGGCGATCATCCCCAGCGTCCGCTTCTCCGCGCGCCGCGCCAGCCCCATCCACACGAAAACGCCCGCCAACGCGCCAACATAGAAAGAGGTCTGTATATTGCTCAGGGTTCCGCTGTCGCCGACGCGTGCATACCAGGTGAAGTACTGGAGCGCCATGCTGGCGTTTAGCACCACCGCCAGGAAGAATATCGTCGATGAGCCCCAGATCTTGCGGAACTCGGCATTCTGCATGGAAACCCGGAAAGCGGAAAGGAAGGACGGCGCGGCCGCGCTCTTGCCCGCGCCGATGGTACGGTAGCGCAGCGTACCGAAGAAACAGATCAGCGCGCTCACTGTCATCAGCGCGCCGAATGCCAGCCCCAGGTGCGGATACCCGGCGTAGTGCAGCTTGGGTTCCGAGCCGTCGCCGGTGCTTGGAAAGAACAGCCGGAGGGAAAGCCCCGCCACCGCCAAAGTCCCCACCAGCCCGAACACCGCCCGGATAGCCATAGTCTTGGTACGGTCGTCATATCCCCGGCTCAGTTCGGCTCCCATGCCCAGATAAGGAATCCGGTAGATCGCGCTGGTGACGCGTAGGGCAATCATGGTCCCCAATAGCCACAGGAACAGCCCCGTATGTCCCAGACTGCGCGGCGGACTAAACAGCAAAAACAAGCATGGCCCCATACCTAAGGCGCCCGGCAGCATGAACGCGTGACGCCTGCCCAGCCGGTTTTGGCTGCGGTCCGACAGATGCCCAATTAAGGGATCGGTGATGGCGTCCAGTGCCAGGCTGGCAAACAGGCCGATGCCCACCAGCGCGGGCGGAAGGCCCATTACCGAGTTGTAGAAGAACAAAATAAAAAGGCCGGAGAGCACCATCAGTACGGTGATGGGCATCTCGCCGATGCCGTACAGCAGCTTAACGGAGAGTGCCAGGGGACGCGGTTCAAAGTCAGTTGTAGGGGGGTGCGGCTGCACGGCTCTTCCCATTAGATGCGGAGAGTGTGCGCATGTCAAGCTGTACGGGTACTTGTACTTGTGGCGCGGGCAGCCTGCGTTAATTCGTCAACGCCTTCAAATACCGGTAGTAAAACTCCACCCCGTCGTAAAACGACTCGACCCGCAGCCGCTCGTCTTTGCCATGCGCGCGGATGTCGTCCTGATCGACGCCCGCGCCGCTTACGCCGTATGTCGGTATGCCCGCCGCAATGGTGTAGATGCTGTCCGACGCCCCCGTTTCCATGTCGGGGATCACCGGCGCTCCCGGCCACATTTCCGCCGCCACCCGTTCCAGCGGCCTCAATATCTCGGGTTTGGGCAGTACCGGCGGAAACGCCTTCTTGTCCGGCCCGCGGTCGGCTACGTTATAAGCGCTATCCACGAAGCGAACGCTCACCGCCGGATCGGCGAAAATCGCGATCAGCTTTTGCCGGATCTCCTCCGCCGAATGGCCCGGCAGGATGCGGCAGTTCACATTGGCCTGTGCCAGTTGCGGCAAGGCGTTATTAGCATGCCCGCCGCTCAGCCGCGTGGCAACGCAGGTGGTCCGTATGGTCGAGTTGAAGCGCGCATCCCGTGAAAGGCGCGCGATAGCCTCTTCGTCGGGCGGCGTGCGCAGGATGGCGCGCATGTCCGCAGCCGTCTGTCCGATTTCGAGCGTGGCCCGCCGCTCGAAGTAAGTGCGCGTCACTTCGTTCAATTCGAAGGGAAACGGCGCGCGCTGCAAGCGCGTCAGCGCGTCCGCAATGTGGTAGATGGCATTGTCCGGCACGGGCAGCGAGCTATGGCCGCCGGCGTTGACTGCGGAGATCTGAAAATCCGCGTAGAGCTTCTCGCTGGCCTCGATATCCAGGTTCAAGGGCTTTCCATTTATAGTGGTTAAGCCGCCGCCATCCGGATTCAGTGCGAACTCGGCATCCACCAGATCGCGGTGATTCCGCAGCAGCCAGTCGACGCCATTCGATTTCCCGCCTTCTTCATCGGCGGTCAGCGCCAGGATCACATCCCGATCGGGCCGGTAGCCTTCCCGTCTGAAGCGAATGAATGCCGTCACCACGGCGGCATCGTTCATCTTCATGTCCTGCGTGCCGCGTCCGTAAAAATAGCCGTTCTTTTCCACGAACTGGAAGGGGTCGGAGGTCCAGTCTTCGCGCCGCGCTTCCACCACATCCAGGTGGCCGATGATCAACAGCGGCCTGTGCGCGCCGCTGCCGTGAAACCGGGCCACCAGGTTGCCCTTGCGGTCGTTGGGTCCGAGCACCTGCAAGTCGGCTGCGGCGAACCCGGCGTCGAGCAACCGCTTCCGCATGGCTTCTGCGGCAATGGTGGTGCTACCCACCGAGTCGGTCGTATTGATTTCGACCAACTGCTGAAAGATGTCGTGCGCCAGACGGCGGGTGTCGTCATCGAGCGTCGCCCCCGCTGCTATCGTCAGACACAGAAGTGCGCCACCCAACATCCGGATCATGCCTGTAATGATACAACCTTGCCGTCAAATAGTGGGGCAGGCTCCCAGCCTGGGGCGGCCTCCCAGGCCGGCATCTTCTCGCCGGCTTGATGTATAATCGCAATAATCAGCCTGCGTACGTCAAAACTTCAACCGGAGGATGTAAAATCCATATGCAAATGTTTTCCCGCCTGGCGGCGCACCGTGCCTGTGCCATCTTCGCACTGAGCGCGGCGGCAACCATCGCCTCACCCGCGGAGACGCTCACTACGCTCCTGAGCTTCGATGGGGCCAACGGCGCTTACCCCGGATACGGGTCCCTCGTCGAGGGCACCGACGGGAACTTTTATGGGACGACACTGGAAGGTGCCGGCAACGGTTGCTCCGGCGGCGCCGGCTGCGGCACGGTCTTCAAAATCACCCCGGCCGGTACACTGACGACCCTGCACAGCTTCGACTCCACCGATGGCGCCTACCCCTACGGCGGGTTGGTGCAGGCCGCCAACGGAAACTTCTACGGCACAACCCAAAGTGGCGGCGCCTCCACCGCCTGCCTGGCCGGTTGCGGCACCGTCTTTTCCATGACTCCAGGGGGCGCCCTGACTACCTTGCACAGCTTTGCAGCCACCGACGGAGCCACCCCGCTGGCAGCCCTGGTGCAAACCACCAGCGGAGATCTTTGGGGCACAACCTATGCAGCCGGCGCCAACGGTTGTGGAACTGTCTTCAAAATCACGCCGGCCGGTACGCTGACCACGGTTTACAACTTCGCGGGCCCCGACGGCTGTCACCCGCTGGCCGCGCTGGTTCCAGCCAGCGACGGGAACCTGTACGGAACTACCGAGGCCGGCGGGACCGGCAGTTGCAACTGCGGCACCGTCTTCAAGATCACCACCGGGGGGACGCTGACGACGCTCTATACTTTCGGCGGCACGACGGATGGCGGTTACCCGATCGGCGCCTTGGCCGTAGCCACAAACGGAAACCTGTACGGGACAACCTCCGGGGGCGGCAGCGACTCCTTTGGCACGGTCTTCCAGATCACCTTGGGCGGAACATTAACGACCTTGCAAAGCTTCAACGGAGCCCACGGCGACCACCCCAACGGCTCGCTGGTGCAAGCTACCGATGGGAACTTGTACGGCACGACCTACGCAGGAGGGGGGACTGCCGGCTTCGGCACCATCTTCAGAATCACGTTAACGGGCACGCTCACTATGCTTCAAAGCTTGGATAACACGGACGGGTCAGCGCCGTTGGCCGGTCTGATACAGGGCACCGGCGGGGAACTATACGGAACAACTTACTCCGGTGGGACCGACAGCGAAGGCACCATTTTCAGCCTGTCTGTCGGCTTGGGTCCGTTCGTTGAGACACGACCCAATTACGGCAAAGTGGGCGCACCCGTAGAGATACTGGGAAGCGATCTGACCGGCACGACCAGTGTCAGTTTCGGGGGCGTGGCAGCCGCGTTTACCATCGTCTCGGCGACCGAAATCACCACTACCGTTCCGGCTGGCGCGGCCACCGGCACGGTTCAGGTAATCACGCCGCGCGGCACACTCTCAAGCAACGTGCCATTCAGAGTCAAGCCGTAATTGCGGGGAGGCTCATCCCTTGCCCTCGGTCACAGTGATCGCCTGGTTGGCCTTCACGCCGCCGATCCGGTCCACCTGGCCGCTGGGCCAGTGGATCTCCAGATCCGCTTTCTGCGCGCCCGCCAAACCGAAATGCACGCGCAGATCGTTCTGTGAAATATAGCCGCCGCCGCTGCGTACTTCATCCATCAACCGGCGACCGCCTTCCGGCGTGCAGTAGATCCGCGCGCCGATACCCGAACGGTTCGATTTCACGCCCACGGTCTTCACCTTCAGCCAGTTGTTCTTCACGGTGCTGTCGCAGCGCAGCAACTGCGGCGTTTCGTTGACGCAGTTGATCACCACGTCCAGATCGCCGTCGTTATCGAAATCCCCGAACGCGCAGCCGCGCGCCGCCGCCGGCTCCAGAATTCCGGGACCCGAGTCGTGCGATACGTCCGCGAACTTGCCGTTGCCCAGATTGTGATACAGCACCTTGCGCTGGCGGTAGCCCTGTTCGTCGTTGGGCTGCCCCACTTCCGGGTACACATGCCCGTTCACAGCTAAAATATCCGGCCAGCCGTCGTTATCGAAATCGAAGAACCCCACGCCCCAGCCCATGAACCGCGTATTCCTGCCGAGCCCCGCCTGAAAGGTCATGTCCTCGAAAAAGTTCTTGCCCAGGTTGTGATATAGGCTGGAGGTGTCGCCCGCGAAGTTGGTCTTGACGATGTCGAAATTGCCGTCCCCGTCGTAGTCCGCCACCGACACACCCATGCCGGCCTGCGGCTTTCCGTCGGGACTGTAAGCCACGCCCGCCTCGATGGCGATCTCCGAGAAAGTTCCGTCGTGGTTGTTCCGGTAAAGCGCCGAAGACGTGGAATCGTTGGACACGTAGATATCCGGCCAGCCGTCGTTATCGAAGTCGGAAACCGCAACGCCCAGCCCGTAAGTGCCCTGCGTCTTCAAAATGCAGGCCTTCTCGCTCACATCCGTGAACGTGCCATCGCCGTTATTGTGGAACAGGATATTCTTGCCGCCCTGCAAACCCGGCGGACCGCACGCCACCACGATCCCCTTAAACAGGCACGGTCCGGACTCCGGAAGTGGCGCGGTCTTTGGATCGAAATCGATGTAGTTGGCCACGAAAAGGTCCAGATGGCCATCCTTGTCGTAGTCCACGAAGGCGCATCCGGTGTTCCAGCGCCGTTGGCCGGTCCCCGGATTCGTGGTCACCCCGGCCTTAGCGGCGACGTCCGTAAATTTACCGTTGCCGAGGTTCTGCCACAGCGCGCAATCGCCCCAGTAGCTCACAAAAAGATCGTCGTGCCCGTCGTTGTTATAGTCCCCCACGCAGCACCCCTGGCCCCAACCCGTGCGTGCGATGCCCGCTGCCAGGGTGACGTCTGTAAAAGTACCGTCGCGGTTGTTCTTGTACAGGCGGCTCACCGGCGCTTCCCCCGTCTTCCACTGCGCCTCGAACCGCGTGCCGTTCACCAGGAAGATGTCCAGCCAGCCATCGTTGTCGTAGTCGAAGAACGCGCAGCCGCAGCCGGTGGTCTCCATTAGAAACTTGTTTGTGTGCTCGCCTCCGAAGACGGTCTTCGCCCGCAGACCCGCCTCGCGCGCCACATTCACGAACGAAACGCCCAGGGGCGCACCCTGGATGAGCTGGTCGAAAGAGAATACCGGAACGGCCGCGCACAGCGACCGGATGAACCCCCGGCGGTCGATTCCGGTCAGAGACTCCCTCCCATTCGATCAATTGTACATCACGCATACCCGGATTTTTTGCACCGTGGGGCGGGCAATTCTGCCCGCAGCCGGCTCTCAGCCGGCTTTGGCCGCCTAAAAGGCGGCTGCGGCCATGATTGGCCGCCCACGGTGAACGCGGCTCTCCCTTGCCGCACCGGCATGTACGTCCGGATCTGTAACAGTGTAACAACGCCGCAAGGCGTTGTAACAATGCGTCAACCTATTGAAAATGATAACTTTATACACTTTAACCGTAACAAACGCTCGCGCCACTTGCTCTCCGTCTAGCAAAGATCTATTATTCCTTACAAACGCTTTGTAAGGCCGTGCGACGTTGCACGGGTATGTGTACGAAAAAAAAGGTTAGGCTTTGCTTTCCGACGAAAGGGAGGGGTAATAATGCTCAGTCTGCGCAAACCGGCTCTGTTTGCCGTATGCTTTTCTTTAGCGCTGTTCTGCTCTAGCGGAACCCTCAGCGCACAACAAGTCTTCGGCACTATTGTAGGAACCGTTACCGACGCCTCGGGCGCGGCGGTCAACGGCGCCAAGGTCACTATCGGCGATATTGCCAAAGGCACCAAATCCGACGTCATAACAAACGAGTCGGGCAACTATACGAAAGGCCAATTGATTCCCGGCCAGTACCAGGTGACCATCGAGGCGCCGGGATTTGAGAAGGCCGTCTCCAATCCGATCACGGTGCAAGTCGATGCTGTAGCCCGTTTCGACGTGGCCATGCAGGTCGGCAACGTGACGCAGGAAGTTGAGGTGACCGCCGCTGCGCCTTTATTACAGGCTGACCGCGCGGACGTTGCTCAGACTTTCGACGCCCACCAGATTGAAGAACTGCCCAGCGTCGGGCGCAACCTCCAGGCTTTCGAGTTATTGAATCCTGGAACTGTACCGTTTGGCTGGGGACACGCCTCGGATGAAAATCCGCAGGGCAGCGTGCAGATGGTCGTGAACGGCCAGGTATTCGACGCCATGGGATATGAGTTGGACGGAACCACCAACCAGGATCCCATCCTGGGCATTATCGTCATCAACCCGACATTCGATTCGGTCGCGGAGGTGAAGCAGGCCAACCAGGACTTTGACGCCGAATTCTCGTACACGGGCGCGGGACTTGCGACCTATTCGACCAAATCCGGCACCAACGATTTCCACGGGGACGCCTTCGAGTTTCTGCAGGTGAATACCCCAGGCTTTGAGGACTTTGCCAGAAACCCTTTTACCAATGGTAACCCGGTATACCGGCAAAATCAGTTCGGCGGAGCCATCGGCGGCCGAATCATAAAGGATAAACTGTTCTTCTTCGGCGATGCCCAATTGAACCGTCAGGCGCAGGGCGGGTCCGTTAACACATCGGTGCCGTCCGCCATGGACCGTACCGGTAATCTTAGCGACTGGCTGGCCGCCAGCCCGAACTACCAGATTTACGATCCCTTGACTGGCAACCAGACTACAGGCTTGGGTCGCACACCCTTTGCCGGCAATATAATCCCGACAAGCCGCTTGAGTGCTCAGGCCCTTGCCATCATGGCCTATTGGCCTTTGCCGAATACGAACTCCAACGGCATTAGCTATGCCAACAATTACGATGCCAGCGGCGACGTCGCCATCACCGGCAACCTATGGAACACCCGTTGGGACTACTACTTGAACCAGAAGAACTCTATTTTCGGCCGTTACAGCTACGCCGCATATACTGAGCAGGCCCCCGGCGCCTTTGGTCTGGAGGCTGGCGGCCCCAACTTTGGCAACTACGCGGGCGATTCCAGCGCACTGAACCAGAGCCTTGCGGCCGGTTGGACCTATACGATCAGTCCAACCGTAGTGAATGAATTCCGGTTGGGCTACATGCGGTATCACGTCTCAGACGTGCCCAACGGCTTCGGTACGGACCCGGCCACCCAAGCGGGCATTCCGGGCTTGAACCTTGACAAAACCTACACGTCCGGCATGCCCTACTTCGACGTCCAGGATGCGGGCGTCGGGGACGCTAAACTGGGATACGGTTTAGGCGTGAACCAGTGCAACTGCCCGCTGACTCAAAGTGAGCGGCAGATACAGTTCGTCGACAATGTGACCAAGATCCGCGGCAATCACAGCTTTAAATTCGGGGCGGACCTTCGTTACGCCGAGAACTTGAGGGTGCCGAGCGATACCCACCGAGCTGGCGAGCTGTACTTCAATGGCCAGTATACCGGTGTGGTCAACACAGCCAACGGATCGGCAGTCGATGGTTTAGGACTGGCCACTTTCTTGCTTGGCGGCGTGTCCAGCTTCGGCCGTTACGTCAGCTCCAGCACCGACGCACAGGAGCACCAGAAGCGCTTCTTCTGGTACGGCCAGGATGAATGGCGCGTCACCCCGAAGCTTACGGCCACCCTAGGCGTGCGCTGGGAAATGGTGTTCCCGGAGAACGTCAACGCCGCGGGGAACGGCTCCACATTGGATTTGGCGAACGGTTTGATGTACGTGTTCGGCGTGGGCGGAGTTTCGATGCATGGCATCCAAACCATGAACTGGCACGAATTCGCACCCAGGGTTGGCTTGGCCTATCAAATCGACAAGAAGACCGTGGTACGCGCCGGATACGGCTGGTCCTACAATCTCGGAACCTTTGGCTCCACGTTTGGGCACAATGTGACACAGAATCCGCCTATCTTGTCCAACCAGCAGGTTAACAATCCGGCCACGCAACCGTTTGCCTCGGTGTTTAGTCTCAGCCAGGGGCCGCCGACTCTGGCTCCGATCACCGTGAGCTCTAACGGAACCTTCCCACTCCCCAATGGGATTTCGCCGCATTTCCGGCCCGATACCATGACCATGCCGGTGGTCTACCAATACAACGGTACTATCCAGCGGCAAGTCACGGATAAAATCGCGGTCAGCGGTGGCTATGTAGGTAACTCCACCCGCCATGGGTGGCTGGGCACCAGTAATACCATCAATCCGAATGAGGCTGAATGGAATTTTACAACCCAGACGGCGTCACAACCTTACTTCGGGCTATATGGATGGACCCAGGGCTTGCAGTATTATTGCAACTGCTCCAACCAACAATACAACTCGTTCCAGTCCACTCTGACCATAAGAGCCTTAGCCGGTTGGACCGTCCAGGGCAACTACACTTACCAGAGGCTTATGAGTTGGGACGGGCCTTACGATACCAACTACTACTTTATCTATGGCCCGCAGAACGGGTCGGGCGGCTATGGCAATAGCAGCCTGATACCGCACAACCAGATCACCATTGCGCAAAATTACGATATCCCCTTCGGGCACGGCCAAAAGTTCGGTTCGTCGGCCAACAAGGGAGTGGATCTCGTTTTGGGCGGCTGGACCGTCAGTGCGATCACCACGTTCTACAGCGGTCTTCCGTTCGCGCCAAGTATAGACAACTACGGCCCCGCCACTGGCGTGGTGAAACCCAGTGCGGGACCGTCGAATCGCCCCGATGTGGGGAGCGGGAGTGTGTATCCATCGACCCAGAATCGCACCCAGTGGATCGAGGGCTGTCCCGACCAGGTTTGCACGTCCGGCGCGTATCTGTACCCATCGAGCAACACCTACGGCAACTATCCGATCGATACGCTGATTGGTCCGCACTTCATCAACTTCGACTTCTCGGCGAAGAAGGAGTTCCACATCACGGAGCGCGTTTCCTTCGGGCTCCGCATGGATTCCAGGAACTTCTTCAACCACACCAACCTCGGCGGCCCGAATAACGATGTTACCAGTCCCCAGGCCGGCCAGATTACCGGCATCGCATTCGGCGGCAATAACGGCGTCGGCATGCGCACGCTGCAGTTCTCCGGGAACATCAAGTTCTAGGAGGTGGGCAGGCGGCTTCGCCTGCAATTGGCTTAAAAAGGGGCCGGGCGTAAATGCCCGGCCCCTGCCTGTTTAAGCTGGGTCCTTCTAAGCTCCATCAATCTGCGATTGTCGATAAAATGTGAGCGTGAAGGCAATCTGCCTGCTTCTGCTATTCTCGCTGTTGGCGAGCGCCGGCTCCGGCGCAGGCGGCTATGTGGGCCGTGACGTATGCGCCGGCTGCCACAAGAGCATCGCCCTCTCGCACCTCCGCACCAACATGGCGCGCACGTGGCAGGGCGTCGCCATTAACCGCCTGCTCCCGGCGAATTACGCTCAAACGCACGTTGAGGGACCGGCGCCGGAGATCCAGTACGCGCTGACGAGAACCGGCCAGACTCTGCAATACCGTGTGCAGATGGCCGGACAGCCGGCACTCGATTTTCCCGTGGAAACCATGGTCGGCGGGGACCGCCATGGTCTCAGCTTTCTGTTCCGCGTTCCCACCCTCGATGGCTTGCCGCTGCCACGTGCGCGTCTGCTGGAAGCCCGCTACTTCCACTATGCGGAGCAGAATAAGCTGGCGTTCTCGCTCGGCTTCCCCGAAGAGAAACCCACGAGTTATGAAACCGCCATGGGCCGGGTATTGACTCCGTATTTGGAAAAGAGATGCCTCTCCTGCCACGGCCAGCCGCGAACTCACGGGACGTACGTCGAGACCGGCGTCGCCTGCGAGAACTGCCACGGGCCCGGCCAGCCGCATGTCGCCGCGGCCCGTGCCCACTCGCGCGACCTCCGCATATTCAACCCGGCCAAGCTGCCCGTTCCCGAGCGGATGCGGCCATGCACGCAGTGTCACGCAGGATCGAGCGTCATCGAAGACCCCATGCCGGACGATGTGCTGATTTCCGATCAAGTCACGGCATTGAAAAGCAGCGAGTGCTGGCGTCAGAGCGGGGGTGAGATCACCTGCACGAACTGCCACAATCCGCACGAGGATGCCACCGGTCCCGTGCTAGCCGCCCGAGCCGAAAAAACGTGTTTGCGATGCCATAGCGCGACCGTTACGAAGCATGCGGCTTTGTGTCCGGTGAATCGCGCCACAGGCTGCGCCGAATGCCATATGGCCAACGAGACGCGCGGCGCGTTTGTGATAGCCGAGCACTGGATTCGCGTCCAACCAGGGCAAGAGGGTAAAGTGCCGGCGCAAAATCCGGCGTGGCGAACCACCATCGCCCCCAAGCATCTGTTTCTCCGCGCGATTGTCTTGGACGATCGGGAAAAAGCGTCGGCCATCCGGCAACAGCTTCTCTCCGGCGGATCGTTCTTCGAGCTTGCGCGGGCCAATTCGACCGACCGCACCACGGGGGAGAATGGCGGCTATCTGGGGGATATCGAGGCCAGCAAGTTCGATCCAGCCTGGTCCGCGGCAGCGCTGAAGCTCCAGCCCGGAGACATCTCCGATGTCGTCGAGGCCAACGGTAAATATGTCCTAGTCCAGCGCATGCCGCGGAATTTCCGCGAAGATGCCGAAGCTGTATTCAACAAGGCCATGGACCTGCGCAAGCAAGGCAAACAGCAGGAATCCATGAAAGAATTGCTGGAAGCCTTGAAGATCTATCCGCAACTGCTGCGCGCGCTGACCTGGCTCGGCGCCATGTATGGGCAAAGCGGCAATCCAACTGTGAGTGCCGGCATTCTGACCATTGCCACACGGCTCTATCCGCGGGATGCCGGCGCCCACTTTAACCTCGCCCTCGCCTATGGCGCGCTAGGCAACGCGGATGAGATCCCCGAATACAAGCGCACCATCGAAATCGATCCCGATTATGTTCTTGCATTTCTCAACTGGGGCGGCGCGCTCTATGCCAAAGGCCAGTACGAAGAGGCTATCAAGATTTATCGCCAAGGGATCGATGTCAACCCGCTGTTCGCCTCTCTGCACTACAGCCTGGGAGTGGCATTGGAACAGGAGAACAAGAAAGCCGAATCGGACGCGGAGATCGCGCTGGCGACAAAGATCGATCCCAACGTGGGCAAGCGCTGATTCGTGGTGATTAGTGGGGCAGACACCTGGTCTGCGAAACGATAGTCACTCGACGACAACACCGCTCTCGCTGCCTCAGAGCAGTTGACAGCGCATGCTGCGCGGACTACACCGAAATCAAACAACAAAGGGCTCAGAACCGCCATGAAAACCTACAGTTTCAAAGTCGTGATGGAACCGGACGAGGATGCCCATGGCAATCCGGCATGGTTCGCTCATTGCCAAGCCCTGGAAAGCATCGGCGGCGCAACTTCCGGACGCACACAAGAGGAAGCCCTGCGCCGCATCAACGAAGTTGTCCGCATGATCGTCCAGGAATTCATCGAGGAAGGCAAACCGCTGCCCGAAGGCCCGCGCGATTCGGTGGAGGTCGAGGAGGTTTCCCAACGGGAGCCCGCTAAACCTGACCCACACACGCACACGCCGTGCCCTGTTGGACTGCCGAAGCGCCGCACGAATGCAGTATGATGATGGAAGGCTCGGGAGGTTCATCATGCACACACGAGAACGCCATGTGTGGTTCGCGGCGCTCTTTTTTGGCCTGGCAGCGCTCCTGCCGGCGCAGCAGGTTGCCATCGCCGATTACCTGGCGGGCGTAGGTTATCCGAACCAGATTGCGGTAGGGCAGGACGGCGCACTCTGGTACACCTCTCCCCAAGACAACCAGATCGCTCGCATGACGCCCGCTGGAACAAGCTATACCGTGTTTGCATTGCCCAACGCCGGCAGCGATCCAGTGGGTATCGTGGCGGGGCCGGATAGCGCGCTGTGGTTCACGGAGCCACCCGGCAACCGGATCGGCCGCATTACTACTGACGGAGCGATCACGGAATACGCAGTGCCCACCGCTAACAGCTCGCCTACCGGCATCACCCGCGCGGCCGATGGAACGATGTGGTTTACCGAAAACGCGGCGCACAAGATCGGGCGGATCACCGCGGTCGGCGCGATTACGGAATTCCCGGTAGACAGCGCGGGTGGTCCCAACGAGATCACGGTAGGTCCGGATAACGCATTGTGGTTTACCGAGAGCGGCGTCAATAATATCGGACAACTTACGACCGAAGGTAGGTTCACCGAGTATCCGGTGCCGTATGAGGGGAGCAGTTCTATGGGAGGCATCACTACCGGACCAGATGGAGCGCTGTGGTTTACCGAGTACTGGCAGGGCGTGATCGGCCGGATCACAACGGCCGGAGTAGTTACCGAATATACTATTCAAACCTATGCTCCCGAACCCACCTGGATCACCACGGGACCGGATGGGGCGCTGTGGTTTACCGAATACTACGGCAACGCAATCGGACGCATCACCACAGCCGGCGCCTTCGGCACTTACTACGTACCTGCCACATACCCGCCACCCGACCAGGGTCCGGCGCCAACTGGAATCGTCAGCGGGCCGGACGGCTCGTTGTGGTTCACCGAGAATTTTGGCGGCAGGATTGGGCAGGTGGTCTTTGAGACCGCGGGCCTGAGCATCGGCTCCGCCCAAGGGGTTTTCGAAGAGCAAATTACGTTTACAGGCAGTGGCTTCGCCCCGAATGAGACCGTGAAGACCTACACCAGCGGTATTGGTTCGCCACCGCTGGTCACGGCCGCCGCGGATTCGAGCGGGGCGTTCACGGTGTCGGCTCCCGTGCCTCAATCGATTTTCGGCCCCCGCCAATTCCTGGCCGTGGGCGAGACCAGCAAGCTGATAGGGGCGGCCAGCTTTAACGTGAACCCGCGGCTCATCTTGAATCCGCAATCGGGATCGCCGGGCAGCAGTGTTGAAGTCCAAGGGTTCGGCTTCTACGCCTATTGGGGGGTCAATATCGATTGGAACAGATCGACCGCATTGGGCACCGCGGACACGAATGGGATCGGCACTTTTGATGGCGGCGCAGCATTCACCTTCACGGTTCCGGCGGGAACGCAGCCCGGTGTCTATCAGATAGAGGCCAGTTGGAGTGGCGTTCTGGCGGCTACCGCTTCATTTACAGTGAATTGACAAACTCCGATGACTTCCGGCACATGCGAAATGCCGCCATCCTACTTTCTGCACTAACTGCCGCGGTTTTGTCCGCGCGGGCGGGACAAGTCACTTACTACAAAGATATCGCGCCGATCGTCTACCAATCCTGCGCGCCCTGTCACCGCCCCGGCGAACCCGGTCCCTTCGCGCTGCTCACCTACGCCGACGTACGCAAACGCGCCCCGCAAATCGTGGCGGTCACTAAGCGGCGATACATGCCGCCCTGGCTGCCCGAAGCCGGCCACGGCGAATTTCAGGACGAACGCCGCCTCGCCGATGCACAAATCGCCGTCATCGCGCAGTGGGTCGCCGATGGCGCGCCCGCCGGATCGCCCGCCAAGGTCCCGCCGCAACCAACTTTCGTTCCCGGCTGGCAGCTTGGCGAGCCGGATCTGGTGCTGGAAGCTTCCGCTCCATATCGCTTGCCCGCCGGCGGCCCCGACCAATATTGGAATTTCGTGCTGCCCCTGAACGTGTCCGCCACCCGCTGGGTGAAAGCCATCGAGATCCGCCCTGGCAATGCCCGCGCCGTGCATCACGCCAACGTGCTGATCGACCGCAGCCGTTCCGCGCGCATTCAGGAAAAAACGCCCGGCGCGGGCTTCCCCGGCATGGACCTGAATATCGAATCGGACACCTTCGATCCCGACAGCCATTTCCTGTTCTGGAAACCCGGCGGCACACCCTGGGTCGAGCCCGACGGCATGGCCTGGCGCGCGGATCCCGCCACCGACTTGGTCCTTAACGTCCACATGCAGCCCACCGGCAAGCCCGAACTCGTGCAGCCGTCCATCGGCTTATATTTCACCGATCGCCCCGCCACGAAGTTGCCCATGCTGCTGCAACTCGAGCACGATGGCGCTCTCGATATTCCCCCCGGTGTCTCGGACTTCCCGGTCGCCGACGACTTCGTGGTGCCCATGGACATGGACGTTCTCGCCGTTTACCCGCACGCGCATTATCTGGGCCACGTGCTCGAAGGCTACGCCACGCTCCCCGGAGGGACCCGTCAGTGGCTCGTCCGTATCCCCGATTGGGACCCCAATTGGCAATCCGTGTATCGCTACAAAGAGCCTGTCTTCCTCCCCAAAGGAACCGTGGTCTCCATGCGATACCATTACGATAATTCGGCCGCCAATCCGCGCAATCCGAATCACCCTCCCCAACGCGTGCGCGGCGGCAACCAGGCCACCGACGAGATGGCTCACCTGTGGCTGCAGGTTCTCCCGCGCGGCGCGGACGACCGCCGCATGGAGCTACAGGAAGCCATCATGCGCCATCGCCTCGAAAAGTATCCGGGCGAGTTTACCTCGCAGTTCAATCTGGGCGCGCTGATGCTGGCTCGCGGCAACACCGCGGACGCCATCGCGTATTTGCAAGGCGCAGCCGCGGCGCAGCCGCGCAATCCGGTCGCGCTCAATACCCTGGGCGCCGCGCTGCTATCCCAGGGCCATGCGGATGAAGCTGCCACCTACCTGGAACGCGCGCTGGATGCCAATCCTCGCTACACCAACGCGCGCTACAATCTGGCCAACGCCTTCGCCGAACAGCGCCAATGGGAACGTTCCGCCGCCGAGTTCCGCAAAGTGCTGGCCGAGAACCCGGACGACCCGGGCGCGCGTCAGCATCTGGGCGAGGTGTTGCGCCTCTGGGGTGACGACACCGTGAAGGCCGGCCGCATCGAAGAGGCCGCCGCCCGATTGCGCGAGTCGCTCGAATTCCGCCCCGACGATGCCGTGCTGCACAGCGACCTGGGCGTGCTGCTGGCCCGTCTACGCCGCTTTCGCGATGCGGTGCCCGAATTCGAAACTGCCCTCCGCCTCGATCCGCACCTCGAAACTGCCCGTCGCAACCTGCAAGCCGCGCGCACTCATCTGGAGCAATAATTCATGTGGCCCCTGCTGCTCTTTTTCCTCCAGGCCGGCGACTACCAGTCGGGCCTGCAGGCCTACAAGGAGCACCGCTACGCGGATGCTATTCCCTACTTTGAAAAGGCCGCGGCGGGCGGACCGCAGGCACTGGTTGCCCGCTACATGCTCGGCAATGCCTGCCTGCAGGCGCACCAGGACGTGAAAGCCTTGCAGGCGTTCGCGGCGCTTTTCGAAGTGCCGTCCGAATCCGCCGCTACGCACCTGTTGACCGCCGACATGATGTTGCGCGCGCAATTCATCCGCGGCGCGGAAACCGAGGCCCGCCGCGCGCTCGAAATCGAGCCGCGCATTCCGCAGGCGCACTACGTTCTGGGCGAGATCGCTCTGGCGCGCGGAAACGATGCACAGGCCATCGCCGAATTGCGGAAGGAGATCGAGTCCAACCCGAACTTTCCCATGGCCTACTACCGGCTTGGCGACGCCTACGTGAAGCGCAGCGCCTGGAACAACGCCATCCCGGCTCTGCAGCTCTCCATATGGCTAAATCCCAATCAAAGTGGACCCTACATCCTGATCGGCAAGGCGTATCTGCATCGAGGCGGTCCAGGCGATAAAGACGAAGCCGAAGCGGCCCTGCATCACGTCCTGCAACTCGACCCGCAAAACCAGGAAGCCCGCCAACTCCTCGATCTGAACACATCCCCCGCCCCCTTGCCTCTCCCCGACCCCGACGACCGCGGCCGAGCCGAATACCTGGCAGGCCACATCGACGCCGCCATTCCCCTGCTCGAAAAGGCACGCTCCACCGGCGCCAAGTCCAACGAGCTTTTCTTCATGCTCGGCAACAGCTATCTGCAAGCTCATCAGATCCCCAAAGCCAGAGCGGCCTTCGCCGAGTTATTCGCCGTGCCGCCCGAGTCCGGCGCCGCGCGCCTGTTCACGGCGCAATTTCTCATGCGGCTCGAACTCGAAGACGAGGCGCGGGCTGAGTTGGAAGCCGCCCTATCGAGCGAACCCAAGCTGCCCGAAGCGCATTATATGCTGGGCGAAATCGCCATCTACCGCGCCCAACACGACGGTGCGGCCACCGAACTGAAGCGCGAAATCGCCCTCAATCCCGGCTTCGCCATGGCTTACTACCGCCTGGGTGATGCCTACACCCGCCGCGAAGACTGGGCGCACGCCATCCCCCCTTTGCAACGGTCCGTCTGGCTGAACCCCACCTATAGCGGGCCATATATTCTGCTGGGAAAAGCGTACTTGAAGACGGATGACCTGCCGGAAGCCGAGCGCATGCTGCGCCGCGCCCTGCAACTCGATCCGCACAACGCTTCCGCGCACTACCTGTTGGGCCGCACCCTCATCCAGTCCGGGCACGCCGAAGAAGGCAAGAAGATCCTGCACCGCTGGGAAGAGATCCGCAAGGATTCCGCGCAGTAGCGGGCTTATTTTACGTCTATAATCGTGTTCCTTAAATGCTATAATGTATTCGATCATGGACGCTAAAGTGTCTATACCCGTCGCCCGCGCCTTGCACAAACTGGGCCGCGACGTTCACGATGCCCGCCGCCGCCGCCGGATTCCCGTCGCCATCCTAGCCGAGCGCGCATCCATCAGCCGGACGACCTTGAACAAAGTGGAGAACGGCAACCCAGGCGTCTCCCTCGGGAATTATGCCAGCGTGCTCTTTGCGCTTGGAATGGCAGATCGCCTGGCCGATGTGGCCGATCCCAGGCACGACGCGGTTGGGCTTGAGCTGGAAGAAGAACACCTCCCGCAACGCATCCGGCTGTCCCGTCAGGTGCGGCGGAATGGATAACGAGATCCTGGTATACGTCGACCTGCAGGGCACGCCCTATCTGGTCGGGCGCCTGTGGGCCCGCACGCGCAAGGATAGGGAGAGCGCCACTTTTGAATACGACAAGAGCTGGCTCGCGCAGCCCGGCCGGTTCTCTCTGGAGCCGGCTCTGAAACTCGGGCCCGGCCCATTTCACACGCCGGCCGGCCGGCCTTTATTCGGCGCAATCGGCGATTCCGCCCCGGATCGTTGGGGGCGCGCACTCATGCGGCGCGCCACCCGCCGGCACGCGGAACGCGAACCAGAGGTGCCCCGCACCCTGACGGAAGTTGACTACCTCCTCATGGTCGACGATGAAGCGCGTCAGGGAGCGTTGCGCTTCGCCAAGCGGGAAGGCGGACCCTTTCTGGCAGCGCATGGCCCCGCCAACATACCACCACTCATCGCACTGCCGCGTCTGCTTGCGGCGGCTGAGCACGTTCTCAGCGGCACCGACGACGACGAGGATCTGCGTCTACTGCTCGCGCCCGGGTCGTCGCTCGGCGGCGCCCGCCCCAAGGCATCGGTCCGAGACCGCGCCGGTCACCTCGCCATTGCCAAGTTTCCGAACAGAACCGACGAGGTGAGCACCGTCCTGTGGGAGGCCGTCGCGCTGACGCTCGCCGCCAAAGCCGGAGTTTCGGTCTCCCCATGGCGGCTCGAGAACGTTGCGGGCAAGCCTGTTCTTCTGCTGCGCCGCTTCGATCGGGAGGCTGGTACGCGTCTGCCGTTTTTGTCGGCCATGAGCATGCTCGATGCGAAGGACAACGAAGCCCACAGCTACCTGGAATTAGTCGATGTCCTCCGCCGGCACGGCGCCGCGCCGAAGGAGGATATGCACGCCCTGTGGCGCCGGATTGTGTTCAGCATCCTGATCTCAAACACCGACGACCACCTGCGCAATCACGGTTTTCTATGGGCCGGTCCCGCCGGTTGGCGGCTGTCCCCGGCGTAC
>Ga0302326_10010221_pt1 | contig 20359 bp, 19 predicted proteins | sample Palsa_T0_3_FD_202264 | JGI IMG/M metagenome (GOLD analysis project Ga0302326, IMG submission 202264) | Peat permafrost microbial communities from Stordalen Mire near Abisko, Sweden - Palsa_T0_3 | ecosystem: Environmental > Terrestrial > Soil > Palsa > Peat permafrost | place: Sweden: Abisko...
CGTGATGCGGCCGACGACGTCCGTGGTGTTTTGCTCGCCGGCTGGAAAGCGAGGCAGGCTGGTAGTGGCGACAACCGTGTCGGACCGGCCGTCCGGCACCGCGTCCAGCGCGCGCATGCGCTCGGCGATGGTGTCGCTGGCCTCGCGGGCGAAGTCGACCAATTCGTCGAGTTGAAGATGTAAGTCACGGAAGTTGGTACCGACGACGTTCCAATGAGCCTGCTTGCCCTGCAAATGAAGCTCGATGAGGTCGACAAGGATCAGTTGGAGGTTCTGCACAAGCCGCTGTGGCGGCTGGAAGACTCGCACCTGGTCCGCGCGGCGCCGGCTACCGCCATTTGTCTGAGCGGTTGGGCGTTGAGCTGTCGTAGTAGTCATGCCTCGATAATTCCGGCCCGAGAAACGTATGTCTGTGCGGCTGACACCAACATCGGATTGCCGCTAACCGGAATATCTGGCTACCGGCTAGCCGCCAATAGTGTCGGCGTTTCCGTCGCGATATTGCGGCGGACCATCGCACGTGCTACGCCGATCAGGTGGCAGAGCATTTGATCGCTCAGGTCGAGAAGGGCCGGCCGGAACGTCCCGGCGGGCGGATCATGTCGCTGCTGGTGCGGCCGACACCCCCGCCGTTCTGGCTCGGGCTCGTCGCCGCCGCGGCATTGGTCGGCCTCGAGACCGTTGTCATCGTTCTGCTCAAACAATTGGCTCCGACCATGGCTTTCGGCACGGTGTACCTGCTCGGGGTGCTACTGGTCGGAATGGCCTGGGGGTTCGGATTAGCGTCGATCACCGCACTGGTGAGCGCCGTCGCGTTCGACATTTGCCGAAGCTGGCCGGACAGCTTCGGCCTGACCCAGCTGCAGAACTGGGTGGTGATTGGCGTCTTTTTCGTCGTGGCGCTGTTGTCCAACAGTCTCGCGGGGCTGGCCCGAGCAAGCGCGATCGAAGCCGAACGGCGCAGACGCGAAGCCGATCTCGCCGCACGGCAGCAGACGGCGCTGCGTCGGGTCGCGACATTGGTGGCACGCGGCGTCCCTCCATCGGAGGTGTTCTCGACCGTGGTCGCGGAGTTAGCCAATTGTCTCGATGTCCAGAACGCGTCGTTGTTCCGGTACGAGCCTGACGGCACGGCTCTGTTACTTGCAGCGGCTGACGAGCCGGGATTGCAGAACATGCCTGTGGGAGAACACTTTTCGCTTGAAGGCGAGAGTATTGCGGCGATGGTGCGGCGAAGCGGTCGAGTCGCCCGAATGGACAGCCACGACCACGCTTCCGGGTCGGCAGCGGCGCGTATCCGTGAACTGGGTCTGACCTCGGGTGTTGGAGCTCCGATCATGGCCGGCAGCCAGGTCTGGGGAGCGGCCATCGCGGGTTCGTCGCGATCCGATGCGTTTCCAGCCAGCGCGGAGCAACGCGTCAGCGACTTCGCCGACCTCATCACGATTGCGATTGCGAATGCGCAGGCGCGTGCGGATCTGAACACGTCTCGTGCGCGGATCGTCGCCGCTGCCGATGACACCCGCCGCCGTATCGAACGTGACTTGCACGACGGTGCCCAGCAGCGGCTTGTTTCGCTTGGACTCCAATTGCGACTGGCGGAGGAGTCTGTTCCGGACGAGCAGACGGCGCTGCGGGAGCAGATATCCCGCGTCGTGACGGGCTTGGTCGGTGTTTCAGACGAACTGCGTGAGATCTCCCATGGGATTCACCCAGCAATACTCTCGAAAGGCGGCCTCGGTCCCGCGCTGAAGACACTCGCGCGCCGCTCCACGGTCCCGGTGAAGCTGGATCTAGCGGTACCCCAGCGGTTGCCAGAATACGTCGAAGTGGCCAGCTATTACGTTGCGGCCGAGGCACTGACGAATGTAGCCAAGCATGCGCAGGCCTCCGAGGTGCAATTGGCCGCCAAGTCCGAGGAAGCGGACATTCACCTGTCGATACGTGACAACGGGATCGGCGGAGTCGACGTCGGCAAAGGGTCCGGGCTCGTAGGGTTAATTGACCGGGTTGAGGCCCTTGGCGGCCAAATCAGCCTTACCAGTCATCTCGGCGACGGTACGTCGCTGGATGTGCGGATTCCGCTGAGACGCGATGCGGTGCCTGGCGCCCAGTCCAGCGAACTTGTCCCGCGAGACATGATATTTGGTGCTAGCGGGAATGCCGACCGTCCGCCTGCTCGGTGACAATGGCGTGGTGGAGTCACAGCTTAAGGCGATTCGAGTTGTCATTGTTGACGACAACTCGGAGTTCCTCGATTCAGCTAGACGGCTGCTTGAACACCAGGGGGTCCGGGTCGTCGGTATGGCGTCAACGAACGCTGATGGGCTGCGGTGCGTCCAAGAATTACGACCCGACGTCACACTTGTCGATGTGAATCTCGGAGAGGAGAGCGGCTTCGATCTTGCTGAGGCACTTCAGGACAGCGACGACGAGGTGCCGGTCCGGGTAATACTGATATCTACACACGCGGAGCCGGACCTGTCCGACATGCTCGAGACAAGCCCCGCGATAGGTTTCCTCGCCAAGTCCGCCCTGTCGGCTGATGCGATCACCGCAACCGTTGGTCGCCTCGGTGAAAGCCATCTGCAGTAGACCGCCGACCGTCGAACTCCTCAGAAAATTCGTTGTATTCCAACAAGTTACGCCGTTCTTTCTGGTGCGAGTTCCTTCGCAGTGTCGGGGCTCATTGCAGCTAGCCGGTAACCGCTGACTGTCGCTAACCGGCATAAGCAATAGGCGTTAGCGGCGAGGACTTTTGGTGCTTGCGGCGCGACGCTGGGAGCTATGAACAGCTACCCGAGCGAACAACTTTCGCGACGCCCGGCCGAAGTCGTCGCGGTTTCCGCAGGACCTCGAGCGGTCGTAGAGGGATGCGGCGATGCCGCCGGCCGCGGGCAACAGCCGCCATTTAACTATCAACCTGAAGGCTCCTACCGCAGGCAGCTGTTTTGGAGCCTGATCGCCACTGCCCTGTTGGCGGCTATCACCGCAGTTGCCTGGCTGTCGGTTATCGGATCTGCGCCGGGGGCGAACGAGCAGCCGCGCGCGCTGAGCCAGCAAAGCAGTCAATCTCGGCCATAACTGTGGCAAAACACGAAATTTGATGGGAGGCAGGAGAAATGGAAATCGACCGGATAACTCACCCGCTGAGGTTGGCCGCGGGATCCCACCAACCGGGATCAGGCAAAGGGTGTGCCATGAACGTCATCTCCTATATCAACGGTGACGAGCAGATCACTGACTTCCCGGCGTGCTCGGCTCGCCCGCTGGCCGCTCTCGTCCAGTTGTGCAACGACCTGCTGGCTCGACCCGACGGCTACCTGTCACCCGAAAACAGCGTGATCGCCCTCGATCTCGGCTGGCAGACAGTAGGGACCGCAGATGTTTCCAGCGCCGTCATGCACGCATGGATCGCAGAGCTGCTAGCCAATCCCAGCTGGGGTGTCGTGCGCTACGCCAAGCTGACCGCAATCAAGGCGATCACCGACATCGCCCAACTACACCGCAGGATCGCGTCTGGCGATATGCCACCGATCGCGGCCTGGGACGCTGCTGATGGCGCTGCCCGCGCCGCGGCCCGCGCCATCAGCCCGACCGTGAATGCCGCGGGGCGGTATGCCCTAGACGCCGCATACGAGTCGACCGCACTCGTCGACACCCACCACCAGGTCGCGCTGGATGCCGTGACCGGTTGTGTTCTGCGCGCTCACGCGTTGGCGAGCGGGGACACCAGGGAAGACCGCGTCATGCAGTTCACCCGCCGCGCCATCCGCGCATGGCGTGATCTTGCCGGGCTGGACAACGCCCGCCGCGTCGACCAGGCAGCAGTCGACAACGCCGTGCGACTCATCGCGGTGCCGGCATGACATGAACGAGTCGAGCGGGCAATAGTCCGATCAGTGACTTTACGTGCGCGTCCGTAGCAAGATGTGATCGGCCGAATGGCCGAAAGGACGTCGCCACATGGGAGTTGACTCGAGCAACACACACAGCGCGCCGGCAGAAGAACCCGGTCCACGGGATGGCGCTTTGCGGGTGGTCGTGGCCGATGACGACGCCCTCCTCCGGGAGGGGTTGGCGAGCCTGCTCGAACGCTCAGGGTTCGACGTCGTCGGCCGGGTCGGCAATGGAACCGAAGCTCTTGCACTAGTGCGCGCAGAAAGTCCTGACCTGCTTGTCATCGACATCCGCATGCCGCCAAGCAACACCACCGAAGGCCTCGATGTCGCGCGAGTCGTCCGGGAAGAGCAGCCTGAGACCGGCATTTTGGTTTTATCGGCTCATGTCGATGTCGAACACGCGATGGAGCTTCTGGCCAGCGGCCGTGCGATCGGTTACCTCCTCAAAAGTCGGGTGACCGATGTGGCGGAGTTTGTCGATTCACTACAGCGGATCGCCAACGGTGGCTCGGTGATCGATCCGGTGCTTATCCAAGAGTTGGTTTCAGGACGCCGACGCACCGATCCGCTTGCTGCTCTAAGTCCACGGGAACGCGAGGTTTTGGCGCAGATGGCAGAGGGGCGCTCCAACGCAGGCATCGCCCGTCAGCTGTGGCTCACCGAAGGCACCGTCGAGAAGCACGTGCGAAGCATTCTGAGCAAGCTGAACCTGCCCGAGGCCACTGACGATCACCGCCGCGTTCGAGCGGTGATCACTTTTCTCGAGTCTCGTTGACAGCACCGCGCAACGGCGGCTCAGGAGAAGTTGGCCTGCGCGCAGGTGCTGGGCGAGGTGATGTTGACCCCGCTGTAGACCACCTGGATGTGCGTGCAGGCGATCACGTTGATGTCGAGGCGGGGTTGGCCGGTGTGCCAGTCCGTCGAGTCGATCCGGCCGACGGTCTGGTACTTCTCAAGCGGGCCCTCGCCCATGTAGATCGTGGTGACTTCATCGGATCCGCCGTCTTTCATCACGCGGTCGTACTGCGCGGTGGCGTGCACGTCGAGGTACGCCGTCCGGCTGTTGGGGCGGATGGTGGTGCTTTGCCGCGACCACAGGTCGTTTGGGAACCCGGTCACCCCGTCACCGGTCTTGCGGTCGGCGCCGACGGTGAAGTCGCAGCTGCCGATCACGGGGTGGCAGTTGAGCCGGGCGAACGTTTCCAGCTGTGAGCCGTCGGGCAGGGGCGTCAGGCTGGTGGCGTTGTTGACGGCGGCCGGAGCAAGCGCGGGCGGCGTCAACGCCAGCATCAGACCGACGCCTGCCAGTGCTGTCACCAGCCGCTTCATCCCGCGTCCTCTCGCTTAAGCCTGAGCAGAACTTACGCTGCGGCTACTCGTCGTAAGTAACTTCGACCGAATCGGTGTCCGGGTGCGACTGGCAGGCCAGGACCAGCCCGTCGTCGAGGTCCTGCTGCTCCAGCACATCGTTGACCTCCATGCTGACCTTGCCGTTGCGCAGGGTGGTGGCGCAGGCGCCGCAATGGCCCTCGCGGCAGGAGAACGGCGCGTCCAGGCCGGCGTCCAGCAGCACGTCGAGCAGCTTCGCCTTGCGGGGCCACGACACGGTGTGGGTCTGGCCGTCGAGTTCGACGATCGCGGTGGCCGGGGGCTGGTCGCCGTCGTCCTCGATCTTCACCGCGGCGAACGGGTCGCTGTCCAGCGACTTGAACACCTCGAGATGTACCTGCGGTGCAGGCACTTTCAGGGTTTCGAGCGCCTCGCGGGCGGCTTCCATGAAGGGCCCCGGCCCGCAGATGAACGCCTGCCGGTCGGTGAACGGGGCAGCCAGTTGAGCGAGCGCGGTAGCCGACGGCAACCCCTGCAGCGACTCCAGCCAATGCACGACGGTCAGCCGGTCCGGATACTTTGCGGTGAGTTCGCGCAGCGCATCGGCGAAGATCACCGACCGCTCGTCGCGGTTGGCGTAGATCAGCACCACCTGGCCGCCGCCTTCGGACAACGCGGACTTGCAGATCGATATGACCGGTGTGATTCCGCTGCCGGCGGCCAGCAGCAGGAAGTTGTCATCGAGGGTTTTGGGCACGAACGTGCCCGACGGCGCCAGGACGTGGATCCGCATGCCGGCGTGGGCGTGGTCGCACAGCCAGTTCGACGCGTAGCCGTCTTTGTCCCGTTTCACGGTGACGGTCATCGCCTCATCAGTGAACGGCGAGCTGCACAGTGAGTAGCAGCGGGCGACCGAGCCGGTGCGGTCGCTGGGAACGCGCAGCGTGAGGAACTGGCCGGGGGCGTAGCGCAACCGCTCCGCCGGTATGTCGGGATCTTGGGGCCCCTCCGGGACCCGGAACACCAGCGAACGCGCGTCCTCGGTTTCGGTGACGACGTCGGCGATCTCCAGTTCGAGAACGTGGCTGCCGAGCGGCTCGTCGGGAATTGTGTCCGTCACAACCCCGCCCTTCCTTCAGTCATAACTAGAACAGGTTACAGAAAGGGGGATCGGTATCGCTACCAGCCGCAGGAACACGCTGCTCGACACAAATCGGAACGTGTTCTAGTCTTTGTCTACGTAAGCCACCTTTGGAGGAACCAGTGACGTCCATTCAACAACGTGACGCCCAGTCGGTCCTAGACGGCATCGACGAACTACTGCCCAAGCTGCGACAGCGCGCCCAGGAAACCGAGGATCTGCGCCGACTGCCGGACGCCACGGTCAGCGAGCTTCAGGAGATCGGCTTCTTCAAATTGCTGCAGCCCCAGCAGTGGGGCGGGCTGGAGTGCGACCCCGCGGTGTTCTACGAGGCGGTCCGCCGACTGGCCAGCGCGTGCGGTTCCACCGGCTGGGTCAGCTCGATCATCGGTGTGCACAACTGGCACTTGGCGCTGTTCGACCAGCAGGCCCAGGACGAGGTCTGGGGCGACGACGCAGGAGTGCGTGTCTCGTCGTCCTACGCGCCGATGGGCGCGGGCACGGTCGTCGACGGCGGCTACCTGGTCAGCGGTTCGTGGAACTGGTCGTCGGGTTGTGACCACGCCACGTGGGCTTTCTTGGGTGGTCCGGTGATCAAGGACGGCCGGCCGGTCGACTTCGGCAGCTTCCTGATCCCACGCACCGAGTACCGCATCGACGACGTCTGGCATGTGGTGGGCCTGAGGGGCACCGGCAGCAACACCGTCGTCGTCAAGGATGTCTTCGTGCCGCGGCACCGCTTCCTGTCCTACAAGCAGATGAACGACGGCACCGCCGGCGGCTATCAGAACAACACCGCCGCCGTCTACAAGATGCCCTGGGGCACAATGCATCCCACGACCATCTCGGCGCCGATCGTCGGCATGGCTTACGGCGCGTACGCGGCGCACGTCGAGCACCAGGGCAAGCGGGTGCGTGCGGCGTTCGCCGGCGAGAAGGCCAAGGACGACCCGTTCGCCAAGGTCCGCATTGCCGAGGCGGCCAGCGACATCGACGCGGCGTGGCGACAGCTGATCGGCAATGTCAGCGACGAGTACGCGCTGCTGTCGGCGGGCAAGGAGATCCCGTTCGACCTGCGCGCCCGCGCTCGCCGCGACCAGGTGCGCGCGACCGGACGGTCCATCGCCTCGGTCGACCGGCTGTTCGAGGCTTCCGGTGCCACGGCGCTGGCCAATGACGCACCGGTGCAACGGTTCTGGCGTGACGCGCACGCCGGCCGGGTGCACGCGGCCAACGACCCCGAGCGGGCCTACTTGATCTTCGGGAACAACGAGTTCGGGCTGCCGCCCGGCGACACGATGGTCTAAGCCGTGACGGCTACCGAAGAGCTCACCTTCGAATCCACCTCGCGTTATGCTGAAGTCGACGTCGACGGACCGCTCAAGCTGCACTACCACGAGGCGGGTGTCGGCAACGATCAGACAGTGGTGTTGCTGCACGGCGGCGGTCCCGGGGCGGCGAGCTGGACGAACTTCTCCCGCAACATCCCGGTGCTGGCGCAGCGTTTCCACGTGCTGGCCGTCGACCAACCCGGCTACGGTCACTCCGACAAACGTGCGGAGCACGCGCAGTTCAACCACTACGCGGCCAGGGCGCTGAAAGGACTTTTCGACCAGCTGGGCCTGGGACGTGTTCCGCTGGTGGGGAATTCGCTGGGTGGCGGCACCGCGGTCCGGTTCGCGCTCGACTATCCGGACAAGGCCGGCAAGTTGGTGCTGATGGGTCCCGGCGGCCTCAGCATCAACCTGTTCGCCCCCGACCCCACCGAGGGGGTCAAGCGGCTGGGCAAGTTCTCCGTCGAACCGACCCGGGGGAACCTCGAGGCGTTCCTGCGCGTCATGGTCTACGACCAGAAGCTGATCACGCCGGAACTGATTGACCAGCGGTTCGAGCTGGCCAGCACGCCGGAATCGCTGACCGCGACCCGGGCGATGGGAATGTCGTTCGCCGGAGCGGATTTTGAGCTCGGCATGATGTGGCGCGAGGTGCACAAACTGCGCCAGCCGGTGTTGTTGATCTGGGGACGCGAGGATCGGGTCAACCCGCTGGACGGCGCGCTGGTGGCGCTCAAGACCATCCCCCGCGCGCAGCTGCATGTCTTCGGCCAATGCGGGCACTGGGCGCAGGTGGAGAAGTTCGACGAATTCAACAAGCTGACCATTGACTTCTTAGGAGGTGCGTGATGAGCATCCGTTCACTTGGCTACCTGCGCATCGAAGCCACCGACGTGGCGGCGTGGCGGGAATACGGCCTGAAAGTCCTCGGCATGGTCGAGGGCAGCGGCAGTACCGAGGGCGCGCTCTATCTGCGAATGGACGACTTCCCGGCCCGGCTGGTGATCGTGCCCGGCGAGCATGACCGGTTGTCCGAGTCCGGTTGGGAATGCGCGAACGCCGAGGGCCTGCAAGAGATCCGCAACCGGCTTGATGTCGAGGGCGCGCCCTACAAGGAGGCCACCGCCGCCGAGCTCGCCGATCGCCGCGTCGACGAGATGATCCGGTTCTCCGATCCCTCGGGTAACTCCCTGGAAGTTTTCCACGGCGCAGCGCTCGAACACCGCCGAGTCGTCAGCCCGTACGGGCACAAGTTCGTCACGGCCGAGCAAGGCCTCGGACACGTGGTGCTGACCACCCGTGACGACGAGGAGTCGCTGCACTTCTACCGCGATGTGCTCGGCTTCAAGCTGCGTGACTCGATGCGCCTGCCGCCCCAGGTGGTGGGCCGGCCCGCCGACGGGCCGCCGGCCTGGCTGCGTTTCTTCGGCTGCAACCCGCGTCACCACAGCCTCGCCTTCATGCCGGGACAGACGCCCAGCGGCATCGTGCACCTGATGATGGAGGTCAAGCAGGCCGACGACGTCGGCCTGTGCCTGGACCGGGCGTTGCGCCGCAAGGTGCCGATGTCGGCCACCCTGGGCCGCCACGTCAACGACCTGATGCTGTCGTTCTACATGAAGACGCCCAGCGGGTTCGACATCGAATTCGGCTGCGAGGGAAGAAAAGTCGAAGACCACGATTGGATCGCCCGGGAGAGCACCGCGATCAGCCTCTGGGGCCACGACTTCAGCGTCGGCTTCAAGTAATGTCCGAGCAGATCGACGCCCGCGCCTTCCGCAGCGTGTTGGGTCAGTTCTGCACCGGAATCACGATCATCACCAGCGTGCACGACGACGTGCCGGTCGGCTTCGCGTGCCAATCCTTTGCGGCGCTGTCACTGGACCCTCCGCTCGTGCTGTTCTGTCCGACCAAGGTGTCGCGGTCCTGGAAGGCCATCGAGGCCGGCGGGAATTTCTGCGTCAACGTGTTGACCGAGAGTCAGAAGCACGTCTCGGCCCGCTTCGGCTCCAAGGAACCGGATAAATTCGCCGGCATCGACTGGCACCCTTCGGAACTCGGCTCGCCGATCATCGAGGGATCGCTGGCCTACATCGACTGCACGGTGGCCTCGGTGCACGACGGCGGCGATCACTTCGTGGTGTTCGGCGCGGTGAAGTCGCTGTCCGAGGTACCGAAAATCAAGCCGCGGCCCCTGCTGTTTTATCGCGGCGACTACACCGGCATCGAGCCGGACAAGACCACGCCCGCGCAGTGGCGTGACGACTTGGAAGCATTCCTCACCACGACCACCCAGGACACCTGGCTCTGACCGGTGGGGCCGCGTGCCGGTGCCGCGATATCGCTACGCTTCGCCACGAACACTCTTTCGCGGGAGGCGGGCTCCATTGATCCGTTTTGTCTCTGTCGCATTGCTGACAGCCCTGGCCGGGACGTTGCTGCCGTTGGCGTTGCTGTGGACGTGGGTGTGGTGGATCCCCGCAGCGGTGGTCGCGGTCATTGCGGCCGTGGGCATCTACGACCTCGTTCAGCGACAGCACTCGGTGCTGCGGAACTATCCGATCCTCGGACATATGCGTTTCCTGCTGGAGGCGCTACGTCCGGAGATGCAGCAGTACTTCATCGAGCGGAATTTCGACGGCCGCCCCTTCGACCGTGATGTCCGCTCGCTGATCTACGAACGGGCCAAAGGCACTGCCGCCGAGGTGGCTTTCGGGACCGAACGCGATATCGACGCGGTCGGTTACGAGTATCTGGTGCATTCGGCGGGACCGGTCGAGCCACCCGACGAGCCGTTCCGGGTCCGGGTCGGTGGACCCGATTGCACGCAGCCATACGACATGGCGTTGATGAATGTCTCCGCGATGAGTTTCGGCTCGCTTTCCGGCAACGCGCTGCGCGCGCTGAACAACGGCGCCCGGAAAGGGGGGTTTGCCCATGACACGGGCGAAGGTGGGCTGACTCCGTACCACCTTGGCGGCGCCGACGTGATTTGGGAGCTCGGCTCAGGCTATTTCGGCGCCCGCACCAAGGATGGTGCGTTCGATCCGGATATGTTCGCGGCCAAAGCAGCTAATGATCTGGTGAAGTGCATCTCGATCAAGTTGAGCCAAGGTGCGAAGCCCGGCATTGGCGGCGTGCTGCCGGCTGCCAAGGTCACCGAGGAGATCGCCGCTTACCGAGGAGTGCCGGTCGGTGAGAAGTGCGTCAGTCCGGCCGCGCACTCGGCTTTTCATACCCCACGCGAACTGTTGCTGTTTGTGGCGCGATTGCGTGAATTGGCCGGCGGCAAACCGGTGGGCTTCAAGCTGTGTGTCGGCTCCCGGGTCGATGTGCTGGCGACCTGCAAGGCGATGCTGGCCGAAGGCGTGACGCCCGACTTCATCATTGTGGACGGCGCCGAGGGCGGAACCGCTGCGGCGCCATTGGAATACGAAGACAACATTGGACTTCCGCTCACCGACGGGTTGATGATCATGAACAACGCGTTGGTGGGAACGGGTCTGCGGGATCGGATACGGATCGGGGCGGGCGGCAAGGTCGCCTCCGGAAACGACATCATCAAGCGTTTGATTCAGGGCGCCGACTACACCAACTCTGCCCGGTCGATGATGATGGCGGCGGGCTGCATCCAATCGCAGCGATGCCACACCAACCACTGCCCGGTCGGCGTCGCAACCCAGGATCCTTATCGGGCCCGTGCCCTCGACGTCGCCGACAAGAGCGAGCGGGTGTACAACTACCAGCGCGCCACCGTCGCGCAGGCCATGCGCATGATGGCCTCGATGGGTGTCTCGGACCCGTCGATGCTCAACCCGCACATGCTGCGCAAGCGGATATCGCCTACCGAACAACGTTCGTACGCGGAGCTTTACGAATGGCTCGAGCCCGGTGTACTGCTGAACCATGCGCCGGCCAGTTGGCGGGCCGACTGGGAAGTCGCGGACCCGGACCGCTACGCGCCCGCCGGCGTCACGATGAACGCGAGCAGACCCGCCTAGCTGCGGTGCCAGCGGTCTTGATGCCCGGCGTGAGTGCTCAAATACGCCCCAGGCCCGAATAATTCGTCATAGAAGTCCGTGTCGAGATGTTGGGCCTGTAGGTACATCAGGACGTGCACTGTCGGCACCGTGCCGGGCAGCTTGCCGAAGCTGTCGTAAATGTAGGACGCTTCAGCGGTCACCAGTTCTTGAATGCCCTCCGGCGGCAGCGCGGAACCGCGCACCTTCTGGGTATCCGACCACGGTCCGGGTGTGTCCGGGTGAAATGGACCGCCAGGACTGAACTTTCGGGCCACCAGCTTCTCCACGCCGGCCGCCACCGACGGCACATGCGGCGGGCTGAGCGTCTCAAAGTATCCGGGCAGCCCGGTGGCGTTCGGGAAAGGCCAGTGCTCGTTATCGTCGGCGACGAATCCCAACCCCGGCGCCCGCGGGTCACCGGAGCCGCCCAGTACGGACAACCGGTCGAGCCCGTCGTACGTCCAACCGCCAAGACCCATTGCCTGTAACGCCAGCACCCCGTTGTTGGTGGCGATCGCCAGTTCCGCGCTGGCCTCGGTGATCGTGTACTGCTCGACGAAGGACAATGGCAGCGGGTCATCGGCATGTGGCAACGAAAACCGTTCAAGGCCGGGGATATTGCGGCCGTTGATGTCGTCGGTGACCGGGTAGCCATTGGCCGCGAAGAACCACAGGTTCTCCATCAGATGCTCGGCGAGATCGGCTACTGGGAATGCAAGCAGGCTGCCCGGATGGTTTCCGATCCAGATGTTGTGGCCTTCCATATACGGTTCTTCGCGCGGCAGTTCCAGGCGAGCACCCGAAATGCGCACATAGGACGCCGCGGTGTGACCGATCCACCCTTCGACGCTGTCGAATTCGCGCGGCGGCTCGTCGCGGTTAGGTAGCAGGTAGCTGCCGGTGTCGTCGGTGAAGAACAGCTGACTGGTGTGGAAGCCCGCGGCCGACGGGAAGGTCCGGCCTGTCGCGCTTCCCGCGTAGTTAGGGAACGACGGTGCGTAGCTGGGGTTATGGGTGATTCCGAAATTCCAACCCGTCACTCCGCCGGTGACCGAAATGAGCAGGGCCCGTTCGACTTCCGAAAGCGGCTGGACCGGCCGACGACTGCTGAAGGCCAGCGCCCCGGCCGGGATCCGGCCGCCGACCGGAAACCGGCGCGATCGCCGGCCGGTCAGCGCGGCGAACAGCGGGAACTGTGCAAGCTCGGCCAGCGCGGCCCGCTCGTGGTCGGAGATCTCCAGGCTCACCGGCCCATTTTCTCATTGCGCGTATGTCGTCGGAATACACCGCCCGCAGCGACTCCGCATCGCGGTTGCGGAAGCTTGCCAGCAGGGTCAGTAGCGTCTTGCCGATCGCCTGCTGGTCGTCGGGCGGCAGATCCGCGCAGACGGTCATGCCGGGATGCTAGGCGCCGCGGTGAACTTTTCATCGAAGTATCGCGTGGTAGCAGCAGGTGGTTAACAGAAAGATTTGAGAAGGGTTTTGAGATGAGTCCGCTGCTGATGGTCTACTTCTGGGTCGCCACGCCCGTCGTCGGGTACGGCCTGGTGAAACTGCAGGCTTGGCTGGAGCGGTGGGACTACGAACGGCACGCAGAGGACTAGGACGGGGCGTCTATTGAAATCCCGGATCCTCGTCGTAGGCGCGGGCGTGAGCGGCATTGCCGTCGCCCGCGGGTTGCTGCGCGACGGACACGACGTCACTGTGTTCGACCAGCGCCCGAACGTGACCGCCGGTGGCGGTGCCGTGACGATCTGGTCCAACGGCGCGACGGTCCTCGACCAGCTCGGTGTCGACATGGACGGAGCCGGGCAGCTGCTGTCCGCCGTGCGCGTCATGACATCCACCGGCCGGCCGCTCGCCACCATGGACCTCGACGCGATGGTGAATCGGCTGGGCGCACCGATTCGAATGGTGCCACGTCGAATCCTGCTGGAACGACTGCTCAAAGGCTTTCCGGCCGATCGCATCCGCTGCAACTCCCGTGCCGCGCGGGTAGTGAATAACGGTGATGGCGTACGGGTCGACTTCGAAGACGGCAGCTCAGCCGACGGGGATGTGTTGATCGGCGCGGACGGTTTGCATTCGGTTGTCCGCGATGTCGTCGGTGCGCGGCCCGCGAAGCCGACCGGATGGTGCAGTTGGCAAGGCCTTGTCACCCTTCCCGGCATCGCCGACCCGCATGTCGCAACCATGATGATCGGCGAGCACGGAAACCTTGGCCTGTGGCCTGCCGGCGGCTCTGCTATGCAGTGGTGGTTCGATTTGCCGTGGTCGCCGGATTTTGTCAGGCCGCAACGACCGATCGAGATGATCCGGTCGCATTTCGCGGGATGGTCGGCCATGGTCGACGAAGTGCTGGCGACGTTGACCGACGACGATCTGGCCCCGTCGCCGTTCCCACATTTTCGGCACCCGGTTCCCGGCCCCGGCGCCGGTGCGGTGACGTTGCTCGGCGATGCCTCTCACACGATGCCGCCCACGCTCGCGCAGGGCACCAATCAGGCTTTGCTGGACACGATGGTGCTGCGCAAGGCGTTGTCAGACTTACCCCAAGGCATTCATGTCAGCAGCGCCCTGCGCTGGTACGAGAACACCCGGCGGCGCAAGGTCAAGGCGGTGTCCTGGGTGACGATGCAGCAGGTGTCGCGCAGCGAGGCGGCGCTGCGGCCCGTGGCGCTTATCTCGGACCGCGTGATGACCTGGGTGCTGACGCGGTTCCTCGGTTGGGTCAGTCATCGCGATATCTCGACTGAGATCAGCCGCGGGTCGCTCGCCGAGGTGCGGTGATGTCGACGACCGCGAAAGTGCCGCCTGCCGCGGCGGCCCGCGTCGTCGAGTGGGTGCGCCATCACCTGTATCGGCTCAACCAGCGGTTGATGCCCGCGCCCGCGACGATGATGGAGATGATCATCGCGACCTGGGTGTCGCAGGCGATCACCGTCGCTGCCGAACTGGGCGTCGCGGACGCCTTGGCCGACGGGCCGTTGACCATTGACGATTTGTCGGCGAAGGTCGGCGCGGACTCGGACGCACTGCGAAGGCTGCTGCGCGCATTGATCGGTAGAGGCGTCTTCCGTCGTCGCCGCGACGGCCGCTACGAGTTGAATTCCCTTGCCCGAACGTTGTGTTCGGACGGAGTGGCGTCGATGGCGTGGGCGGCCCAGTTCTACGGATCGCGCGAGCAACGCGAACGGTGGACAATGCTGACGGATTCGATTCGCACCGGGAAATCTGTGGTTCCGGTATTGCATGGCAAGGAGAGCTTCGACTATTTCGCCGAGGATCCTCGGCACGCCGATCTGTTCAACCGAACCATGGCCAGCATCTCGGAGCTGACCGATGCTTCCGTGGCGGCGGGGTACGCCTTCAGTGCCTACCCGACGATCGTCGACGTCGGCGGCGGGCACGGACCACTGCTGGCCACCATCCTGGCGGCGACGCCGCGTTCACAAGGTGTGCTGTACGACTTGCCGGCGGTCGTCTCGGACGCGGCAAAGATCTTGTGCGAGCACGATGTGGCTGATCGTGTTCGCATCGAAGCGGGATCGTTCTTCGACAGCGTTCCGGCCGGGGGCGACGCGTATGTGCTGAAGAACATCATGCACGACTGGCCCGACGAGAAGGCGGTCCAGATCCTGCGCAATGTTCGCGCTGCGGCAGGCCGACAGGCGACCATCCTTCTGGTTGAACTGGTGATCCCCGACCACGATCGGGACTTCCCCGGGAAATGGGCGGACCTGGAGATGCTGCTGAACTTGGCTGCCCGGGAACGCACAGCCGCCGAGTACCGAAACCTGCTCAGCCAAGCTGGATTTCAGATGACCCGGTTAGTCTCGACCGCATCGCCGTTGAGCCTGGTGGAGGCCCGCCCAGTGTGACCCGGCCGTCGCTGGGTCACAATGGCCCACATGACGCTGGATCTGAACGGGTACTTCGAACGGATCGGCTACCGCGGCGCGGCAGAACCGACCTTCGATGTCCTGCATGAATTGGTGACGGCGCACACCCGAACGATTCCATTCGAGAACCTTGATCCGCTGCTGGGCGTGCCGGTCGACGACTTGAGCCCAGAGGCATTGGCCGACAAGCTGGTTCACCGGCGCCGCGGTGGCTACTGCTACGAGCACAACGGCCTGATGGGTCACGTGCTGGAAGCAGTCGGCTTCGGGGTGCGGCGGTTCAAAGCCCGGGTGGTCTGGACGGTGCAACCTGGCGCGCCGGTACCGTCACAAACGCACACTCTTCTGGCGGTTACCCTCCCCGCGGCGCCGCAACTGTTACTGGTTGACGTAGGTTTCGGCGGTCAGACGCCGACGTCGCCCCTGCGGTTGGAGACCGGCAGCGTCCAGCAGACAACGCATGAGCCCTATCGTCTCCAGGAGCGCCGGGGTGGTCTGGCGATGGAGGCGCTGATCCGCGACGAGTGGCAGCCGTTATACGAATTCTCTACCAGGACAGCGCCGCCGATCGATTTGAAGGTCGGGAGTTGGTACGTCTCCACCCACCCGTCGTCGCATTTCGTCACCAGCCTGATGGCCTCTCTGGTGACGGCTGACGGGCGATGCAACCTCTCGGATCGCCATCTCTCCATCCACCGCGACGGTGCGACCGAGAAGATCGTGCTGCCCGATGCCGCGGCGGTGGTCGACACGCTGACCGACCGGTTCGGGATCAACGTGGCCGACATCGGCGAACGATCGGCGCTCGAAGCCAGAATCGACGAGTTGACGTCCTAACGACCCCGCAGCCAGCTGCCCATTCGGCGCAGCGCCTCGTCGATGTCGCCGGCAGGTCCGGCGAAGGAGAGCCGGACGTAGGAGCCGCCGCGCTCCGGATCGAAGTCGATACCGGGTGCGATCGCTACACCGGTGTCGGCCAACAGCTTTGAACAGAAGGCCATCGAATCGTCGGTGAAGTCCGAGACGTCGGCGTAGACGTAGAACGCGCCGTCGGTGGGCGCCAGCCGGTCGATACCAATGCCGCGCAAGCCGTCGAGCAGCGTAGCGCGATTGACGGCGTACTGGTGTAGATGCCCGTTTGCTTCGTCGACAGCTTCCGGGGTGAACGCCGCGACCGCGGCGTGCTGCGACAGCACGGGTGGGCAGATGGTGAAGTTGCCGGTCAGACGGTCCACCGCACGGCGGAGTGCGGTCGGCACAAGCAACCAACCCAGCCGCCATCCTGTCATCGCGAAGTATTTGGAAAAGCTGTTGACCACGAACGCATTTCGTGACGTGCTCCAGGCGCAGCTGGTCTGCGGGGCGCCGTCGTAGACCAGTCCGTGGTAGACCTCGTCGCTGATCAGCCGCACTCCCGATTCGTCACACCAGGAGGCGATCGCCGCGAGTTCCGCGGGCGGGATGACGGTACCGGTCGGGTTGGCCGGGCTGGCGACGACAACACCTTGCACGGGCGGGTCGAGCTCGGCCAGCATCCGCGCGGTGGGCTGAAATCGGGTCTCCGGCCCGCATTCGATCACCACGACCTCACACCCGAGTGCCGTCAGGATATTGCGGTAGCAGGGATAGCCGGGGCTGCTGACCGCCACCCGGTCGCCGACGTCGAAGCAAGACAGGAACGCCAGCAGAAAGCCTCCGGACGATCCTGTCGTCACCACGACGTCGTCCATCTCGACCTGCACGCCGTACCGGTCCAGGTACGACGCGGCGATCCCGGCCCGCAGCTCGGGAATGCCCAGCGCCACGGTGTAGCCCAGCTGGTTGAGATGCAACGCGGAGGCGGCGGCGGCGCGTACCGGCTCGGGAGCCCCGGCGCTCGGCTGGCCCGCCGACAGGTTCACCAGATCGCCGTGGCTGCGCTGGCGTTCGGCCGCGGCCAGCCAGACGTCCATCACATAGAACGGCGGGATCCCGGCGCGTAGTGCGACGTGATCGGTCATGCGGTCAACGTTAGTAGTGTCCGGCTCCTCCTCATCGCGCTGCGCGCTCTGCATCGTCGCCGGACGAGAACACTTCGGATTCCAGCAGGCGCAAGTATTCGGCCGTCGGGCCCAGCAGTTGCGAACTACCGTGCGCGCGTTTGAAATACAGCTGCATGTCGTGTTCCCAGGTGATCGCGATACCGCCGTGCAGTTGAATGCCTTCGGCGGCGACCGTGCTGAACGCCTCGGTGGCCGCGACGCGGGCCAGCGCCGCCGACGTCGGCGACGGGGCATCCGCGGCGTCGTTCACCACGGCGCGGGCCGCTTGCACCGCGACGTAGAGATCGGCCATCCGGTGCTTGAGGGCCTGGAAGCTGCCGATCGGCCGACCGAATTGCTGGCGCTCCTTGGTGTAGTCGACGGTCAGTTCCAGGCAGCGGGTGGCGGCACCGATCTGTTCGGCGGCCAGCAGTATTGCCGCGGCATCGGCTACACCGGGATCCGTGGCCAGCGCAGATGTGCTCTTCGGTGTGAGCCGGGCCAGCCGGCGGGTGGGATCCATGGACGGGAGCGCCTCGGCGCTGAATTCCGTCCATCGATCCAGCTTGTCGTCGTGGGCCGCAATGACGATGTCGGCCACGTCGCCGTTGACCACGTAGTCGCGGTCGAATACCACCGCGCCGATCGCAGCACCCTCGGCCAGCGAACCCAGTGCGGCGGCGTCGGGCTGGTCTGCGGCCAGCAGCGCCAGTTCGGCCAGCGTGGTGCCGAGCAGCGGGCTGGGCACCAGGCCCCTGCCGAGTTCTTCGAGAACGACAGCGGCATCACCGAGAGTGCCGCCGGCACCGCCGAATTCCTCGGGCACCACCAGAGCGGCAGCGCCGACCTGCTCGCACAGCAGCCGCCACAGCGACTCGTCGTAGCCACGTTCGGATTCCATCGCCTCGCGAACCGCGGCAGGGGAGGCGTGCTTGGCCACCAGCGCCGCGACAGTTTCGGCCAGCAGTTCCCGTTCGTCACTCACAGTGCCTCCAGAACCCGTCGCCGGTGCGTTGCCGGGTCGCCCCAGGCCGATCGCAGCGCCTGTACCCTCAGCAGCCACAGCGACAAATCGTGCTCGGCGGTGAACCCGATGGCGCCATGTGTCTGCAGCGCCGATCGCGCGGCCAACAATGCGGCATCCGACGCGGACGCCTTGGCCGCACTTACGTCGCGGGCCGTGTCGGGCGACCGATCGGCCAGCGACAGCGCGGCGCCGTACACCAGTGGGCGGGCCAACTCGAGCGCGATATGTACGTCGGCCAGCTTGTGTTTGATCGCCTGGTACGAACCGATGACCCGCCCGAACTGGGCGCGCTGCTTGGCGTAGTCCACCGCGGCGTCCAGCAGAGCCTGGCCCGCCCCCACCAGCTGGGCGGCGGTGGCCAGCGCGCCGAACTCGTACGCGCGTGCCACATCGGCCTTCCACGCTTCGCGCACCCTGTCGACGTCGAACAGGTGGCGGCTGGGGTCGACGGACTCATGCCGTTCGCCTACCCGCGCTTCGCTGACCCCGCCACCGGCCTCGGCGGCCAGGACCAATCCGGCTGCATCGGCGTCCAGAGCGCGTGGCACGTGCGGCGGGAGCGCGACGGTGGCGATCAGTTCGCCGGTGGCCAGCGCCGCACACCGCTCGTCCTCGGCCAGCAAAAGTGGCGCTACCGCAATGGATTCGGTGACCGGACCGGGTACACACCAGCGGCCCAGTCGCTCGAACGCGACGACCAGGTCGACCGGGTGTGCGTCGATGCCGTCGAACCGCTCTGGCACCGCCAGTGCAGTTACGCCCAGATCGGCGAGCCGCGACCAGACCTTGCGGCCGGGGCCGGTGTCGCCGGCTGCCCAGGCGCGCACCGCACCCGGCAGGTCGGCAGCCGCCAGGGCCGCGTCGATGCTCGCGGCGAAGTCGCGCTGCTGTTCGTCGAGATTGAATCTCATTTGGACTTCTCCCGGGGTAGTCCCAGCAGCCGCTCAGCAATGATGTTGCGCTGAATTTCGTTGGTGCCCGCATAGATCGGGCCGCCCAATGCGAACAGCAACCCGTCCGTCCAGGCGTTGGCCAGTTCACCGTCGGCGCCGCGGATCTCCAACGCGGTCTGATGTACCGCGACGTCCAGGTCGGACCAGAACACCTTGGTCACCGAGGATTCCGCGCCCAGTTCGCCACCGCCGGCCAGCCGGGTCACGGTGCCGAAGGTGTGCAGGCGATAGGCCTGCGCCTTGATCCAGGCGTCGGCAACTTGATCACCGAAGGTGCTGTCGCCGTTGTCTTTCCATAGTTCGGCCAGCCGCTCCGCGGCGGCCAGGAACCGGGCCGGGCTGCGCAGGGACATGCCGCGCTCATTGCTCGACGTGCTCATCGCCGCCCGCCAGCCGTCGTTCGCCTGGCCGATCACGTCCGCATCGGGCACGAACACGTCGTCGAGAAAGATCTCGCCGAACCCGGTATCGCCGCCGAGTTGGGCGATCGGCCGCACGGTGATCCCGTCTGCCTTCAGGCCGAACATGAAATACGTCAACCCGCTGTGGCGCTGTGCTTCGGGATCGGAGCGGAACAACCCAAACGCCCTGTCGCCGAACGGTGCTCGTGAGCTCCAGATCTTCTGGCCGTTGAGCAGCCACCCGCCGTCGGTGCGAGTCGCCGTCGAGCGCAATGAGGCTAGGTCGCTGCCGGACTCGGGCTCCGACCAGGCCTGCGCCCAAATCTC